>Ga0307951_1000393_pt1 | contig 24845 bp, 17 predicted proteins | sample OrgLakmetagen374_FD_201842 | JGI IMG/M metagenome (GOLD analysis project Ga0307951, IMG submission 201842) | Saline water microbial communities from Organic Lake, Antarctica - #374 | ecosystem: Environmental > Aquatic > Non-marine Saline and Alkaline > Saline | place: Antarctica: Organic Lake... | reverse complement strand
TTGTAAACAGACTATTTTTTAGTTTAATTTATAGGTAATGTTCCGAAGTTACAAACTTCGCAGAGCAAGTGCTCCTAAATTGTAAATTTCGCAGAGCGAGTGTAAACATCTCCGCAATGTGTCCATCACCAAAGAGGCACCTAATTATAGCAGATAAGTAGTATAAAATGGTTTTATGATATCTTCAGTCGGTATAAGCAAAGTATTACTCCATTTTAGCCTCAGCTAATTCAACAATTTTATTGAATTGCTCTTCTGGAGTTAAATCTGAATTGTCTATTTTGATGCTATCATCAGCCATTTTTAAGGGCGAATGTGTTCTATTGGAATCTATTTCATCGCGTTCTTGAACGTTTTTCAGAATTTCATCAAAGCTCACATCGGGCTGCTTTTCTTTAAGCTCTTTATATCTTCTTTCAGCTCTTGTTTTTGCAGAAGCAGTCATAAATAATTTTAGTTCTGCATCGGGAAAAACAACAGTACCAATATCTCTTCCATCCATTACAATACCTTTGTATTTTCCCATTTCTTGTTGAATTTCAACTAGTTTGCTACGAACTTCTGGTAGCTTAGCTACGTAACTCACTCTGGATGAAACATCCATGTCTCGTATGTGTTCTTCCACATTTACTTTGTTTAAATATACTGAACCTTGGTCTTGGTCTTGTCTTTTTTTAAACTCAATGTGTACATCATTCAATTTAGATAGTAAACGTTTTTCATCTAATTGGCTGTTACTAAAACATCCAGTCTGCATAGCAAAATAGGTAACCGCTCGATACATTGCGCCGGTGTCTACATAGATGTAATCAAATTTTTTAGCCAGTTGCTTGGCTACGGTACTTTTTCCAGTAGAGGAGTGACCATCTATGGCGATGATAATTTTTTTTGACATGGGTTTTTATTCAGGATATTCAATTCTTAGGTGAAAAATATTCTTCAATTTTGCTTTAAGTACTTTTTTGATGGCTTCAATTTCTTTGAAGGTAATGTCTGCATTCAAAAATTGTTTTTCTTCAATTTGCTTGTCAATTATTTTTTCAACAAACTGATCTACTATTTTAGCAGTAGGTTCTTTTAAGCTTTTACTAGCTGCTTCAACTGCATCACACATCATTAAAATAGCTGTTTCTTTACTAAATGGAATTGGACCAGGGTACTGAAAATCAGCTTTGTTTACTTCATCTTCGCTTTCCTGCTTCTCTTTTGCATAGAAATAATAAACCGTTGAAGTTCCATGATGTGTGCGAATAAAATCGATTATTCGGTCTGGAAGGTTGTGTTTTTTGGCAATTTCTACCCCGTTAATCCGGTGATCTATAATAATTTTAGCACTTTCTTTTGGTGAAATTTCATCATGTGGGTTTACAGAAGTACTCTGGTTTTCAGTAAAATAATATGGATTTTTCATTTTACCAATATCATGATACAAGGCTCCAACACGAACTAAAAGACTATTAGCCTGTACCTCGTTTGCTGAAGCTTCAGCTAAGTTAGCTACGTTTAAAGAGTGATGAAATGTACCTGGAGCAACTTCAGATAAATTTTTTAGAATTTTAGAATTGGTGTCTGTCAATTCCAATAAAGATAAATCTGAAATAAGACCAAAAGCTTTTTCATAACCGTAAATAAGCGGCTGTATAAATAGTAAACCTATACCATTAATTCCAAAATAAATTAGATTTTCAAAAGCAATTTGTTGGAAAGAAGCTTCCTGAATTAAATTGAATGCCAAATAAGCAAAAAGGTATATAAGGGTAATTCTACCTACCGCTAAAAATAAATTGGCTCGCTTGTACAATTCCGAAACCGTAAGAATAGTAACAATACCAGCTATGATGTGCAAAAACATGTACTCGTAACTATTAGGTACTACAAAACCTAAAATTAACAAGGTTATTACATGAGTAAACAAACCCAACCGAGCATCAAAAAACACTTTCAAAGTGAGGGGTAAAATACAAATAGGAACAACATAAATATAATCATTAGAAAATTCCATGATGAGCAATGTAAGTCCAACCACTAGCAGAATGTTGAAAAAAATAAAAGTTAGTTTATTGTTGTTTTCATAAATAGTTGGACGATATAACTTGATGAATAACAACAGCATCAACAAGGCTAAAGCAACCAATAAGCTATAACCTAAACTTACGGATAGATATTGATTCTGACTGATGTTTTTTCGTTTAAACTCTTCTCTCAACGAGTCTAATTTTTTGTATTTAGCAGCATCAATTAATTCACCATTATTAATTATTTTTTCTCCTTCCTTAACCAATCCAACTGTATAGGATATTTCTTCTAATTTTTTTTGAAGCTCCAGTTCAGTAAAGCGTTTATTAAAAGTAGTGTTGGCAGGATATTCTTCAATAGAATTCAAAATGAGGTTCTCATGCACTTTTATAATGGAATCTTCAATACTAGCTCTAAAACTCTTTTTGAGGTTTTTTCGAATTAAAAATTGACTATATAAAGCCTCCGTAACAAAGTTTCCTTTCTTAACAAAAACTAATTGATTGCTATTGAATTGCTTTTCGTTTTCAACAACTCCATTTTGGTAAACTTCTTCAAAGTGATTTTTGGTGAATTTATAAAGTTGATTTTGCATTTCAACCGAAATACTATCTGGTAACTTGGTAAAAGAATCTGTCAAGTTGGTTTCAAAGTCATTCCAAACACTTTTATCAAATTCAAAATAAGGGATGTGGTTTTCTTTGATTTTTTCCTTTTCTTCCTCAATTTGGTCGTTAGATTTATATAAGGCAAAACTAAATGGAGCATAAAAATCATCGTATTGCCAAACTTGGTTTTTAGTAAAATCATATTTGAATTGCGCTCCTTTTGGAAAAAAGTATACAATTAAGAAAGTACTCAATGCAAACAAGAAAAGCTTGTAAATAAAGCCTTGGTATTTGTAAAATTGATTGATTAAATGGTTAAAGTGTTTCATCAAATTCAAAGTTAGAAAAATAATCAAATAAGCAGCTTATTTTTTATTTATACTGCTACTTTTTTTTTGAAATCATCATTTCTTAAAATTGATAATTTTACAATACATCAAGTAAAAAAGACGTAATTTAAGAAGAATTAACAATAAAAAGCTTATTTAATTGAAAACTTCATTTTATCAACGGTTTAATTTAATTAAATTAGCGCCAAATAAAAAAAAGTAATATTATGCATGAAGTTGTAATTGTTAGTGCCGCAAGAACACCAATTGGATGTTTTTTAGGAAGTTTATCTTCTGTACCAGCAACTCAGTTAGGTTCCATTGCAATAAAAGGAGCGCTAGATAAAATCAATTTAAACCCAAATGAAGTAAATGAGGTGTTGATGGGAAATGTAGTTCAAGCCAACACAGGCCAAGCTCCAGCAAGGCAAGCTGCGTTGGGAGCAGGAATTCCAGAAAACACTCCTTGTACTACTATAAATAAAGTATGTTCAAGTGGTATGAAAGCAGTCATGCAAGCTGCACAAGCAATTGCTTTAGGAGATGCAGAAGTAGTTGTTGCAGGAGGGATGGAAAGCATGAGTTTAATTCCGCATTATGCTCATTTACGCAAGGGACACAAATTTGGTTCTACTGAATTTATTGACGGTTTACAACGCGATGGTTTGGTAGATGCTTACAATCAACAAGCCATGGGAGTTTGTGCAGATTTATGCGCAACAGAACATCAAGTTACTAGAGAAGAGCAGGATGAATTTGCTATAGAATCTTACAAAAGATCTGCAGCTGCATGGGAAGCTGGAAAATTTGATAATGAAGTAGTGCCTGTTGAAATCCCTCAGCGTCGAGGAGAGCCAATTGTAGTAAACGAAGATGAAGAATTTAAAAATATTAAGTTGGATAAAGTAACTGCTCTCCGTCCAGCATTTTCAAAAGATGGTACTGCAACAGCTGCGAACTCTTCCACAATTAATGATGGAGCAGGGGCAATGATTTTAATGTCTAGAGAAAAAGCAGAATCCCTAGGTTTGGAGGTTCTTGCTACTATAATAGGATATGCAGATGCAGCGCAGGAACCAGATCGTTTTACAACTGCACCAGCAAAAGCATTGCCTAAAGCTTTAGCTAAAGCCGGAATTTCACAAAATGAGGTAGATTATTTTGAATTAAATGAAGCTTTCTCTGTAGTGGGTATTGCCAATATGAAACTTTTAAAATTAGATAGCAGTAAAGTAAATGTAAATGGAGGCGCAGTTTCTTTAGGTCACCCTTTAGGTTGTTCAGGTGTAAGAATTTTGATTACTTTGCTAAATGTTTTGCAACAAAATAATGCAAAAATTGGAGCAGCTGCAATTTGCAATGGTGGTGGTGGAGCTTCAGCATTAATTATGCAACGCTAACTTATTCAATTTAAATGCAATACGGTGTATGTCCCTTGAGTATCGTGCCTGTTCGGGCGCTGGCTAATGATAGGTCAGAAATGGTTACTCAACTGCTTTATGGAGATGCTTTTGAAGTAATCTCTAAACAAAAAAATTGGCTGTACATCTGTATTGCATTTGATAAGTACGAAGGCTGGATAGATGCTAAACAGGCCTTTTCTATTGAAGAAAAGCTTTTTAAAGAAATTCAAGAAAATTCATTTTATTGTTCGCTGGATTTAATTGAATTTGTGAGTACTGCAAATCAGGAATTAATTCCTATTTCAATGGGATCTAATTTAGTGTCTACTGGATTTTTGAAACACCAATTTGACGGTCATTTTTCTAAGATCTCTTTTTTTCAAAAGGAAAAGATAGCTGAAATAGCTGTTTTTTACCTTAACGCTCCATATTTGTGGGGAGGAAAAAGTCCTTTTGGTATAGATTGTAGTGGTTTTACTCAAATGGTATACCGCATCTGTGGCTTTGCCCTGCAACGCGATGCGTCACAACAAGCCAAACAAGGTGAACCACTGAGTTTTATTGAAGAAAGTGAACCTGGAGATTTAGCTTTCTTTGATAATGAGGAAGGTGAAATAACTCATGTTGGGATTGTATTAGCAGATAACTACATCATACACGCTCACGGAAAGGTGAGAATAGATAGACTAGACCACACCGGAATCTTCAATACCACTTCAAAAAACTATTCCCATAATTTAAGGGTGATTAAAAGTATATCATCATAATTATTAAGGCCTCATTTTTTAGGTGAAAATCCTTACAGTAGTTTGGTTTAGAATAGCTTTCTTTTTCAAAAAGAAATCAATGTAATTTACAAAAAGAGCTATACTTCTTTCCCAAAAAAGGAAAATGATGAGCCACCATAGTTACGTGTTTCTTGATAGTCTTGACCTTGTGATAAATCCATGTGTTTAGAATGTTCTATAATGCACAACTCAACTTCATTTTCAGGCTTTAAAATTTCTTGAATTAAATTCAAGAAAACGTCTGCATCCAAGTCGTAAGGTGGGTCTGCAAAAACTATATCGGCAACTAACTTATGTTTAGCAACAAACTCAAATACATCTGCTTTAAGCACTTGCAATTCAACTTCTAATTCTGTTGCGGTTTGGTTTAAGAATTTTACACAATTGTAATTTTTATCTATAGAAGTTATATTTTCTGTTCCACGAGAAGCAAATTCCAAAGAAATAGAGCCAATACCCGCAAATAAATCGATTACACGAATATGTTTAAAGCTAACTCTGTGGTTTAATATATTGAATAAGGCTTCTTTAGCCATATCTGTTGTAGGTCTAACAGGTAGCTTTTTTGGAGCAATAACTCTTCTGCCTTTTAATCTTCCTGAAACGATTCGCATAATTGTAAAGCTAAAAATGGATTTGAAATAAAAAACTCTTCTTCTTCAACACTCAATTCAATTTCAATAGGTAATTCTTTAAGTGAAATCAATGCTATGTTTTTGATGTATTTGTATAAATAGCTATATATCTTACTTTCTGTTGAAACTTCACCTAGTAGAGAAAACAGCATTGCTTCTCGATTACAGTTGTGTTGTTCAATTGCAAATAAACAGTAATACACAAAATCTTCTTCCGTTTTATATGCAAAATAATTGGCAAGCACGAGTTTACCTTCCTTGATGATAATCAAAACAAAAGCTTCCTTTTGTATAATAGCATATACCTGCTCTCCCTTATTGCTTATTTCATGTGTAAAAGCCCAATTAATAGCTGAATTTACACTATGAGTAAAATTTACTGTTTCGTAGGTATCTAATAACTCATTATGAATGTTGATATATGGAATGAAAGCAATGCTCAAGTCTAATTTTGTATTAACTTCACAAGAAATACTGTCATTACTATATAATTTGGTGTTGTATTTCAGGTAGTTACTGGCTTGGTCTTTTTTGAAAATAGCACTAGGAACCACAGAAAAATAAGAATGATGGTAGCATAATTCCACTACAGCATCGGTATATTTCTTCAACCAGCTTTGTTCTAATTCAGTTCTGATTTTCGACAAAATGAGTTCAGCATTAGCTTGTTCAATAACTTCTGATGTATGAGTTTCAATTTTTTGACTCCTGTTGTCTAAAACAAAAAAAGAATATCCATTTTGAGTTATCAAAATGGATATTAAATAGGAAGTATTTGATATTTTTTTAATCTGCTTTTCCATAGTTTGTTGGCCAGTTACCACTTGTGCTAACTTCATCCATGCCACCTACTTTAATGTATCTTCCGTTAACTCCATCAACAGATATAGTTTGTAATTCTTGAATTACCAAATCCTGATCTAAATCTTTCAGAATAAGTTTTTTATCGGCTTTCACTTCAAAAACAGGAACATTAGTATTTTTAAGTTGGAGTAAACCTGCATCCATTTTAAAATTCTCACCATCGGTATAAGGTATAGAATTCATGTTTTTATACCGGTCTGAACCTTTAAATAAGGAGTCTTTAATAGAAACAAATCCTAGTGTATCAATAACAAAATCATCTACATACTTATCAACTTTATAGATTTTTTTAAATTCTTCATCTAAATAAGTTGTATCCCTACGTTGTGTAATTGTAAATTGAGCTGTATCAATAAAACGAACTAGAGAATCAAAAGAAGGTGCATAAGACCTTGTAACCTCTTTGTGGGCTAATTGAGATTTTCTGATGTCTTGTAGTTTAGCAATTACTTTTTCGTATCTTTTTTCTTTTTCTTTATTGAATTCTACTGGACCATAAATCGCTTTATAGTTGTAATATCCTAGAAAAACAATTAAAACAGTAAGTACAATAGATAGAACTGGTCTAAGTTTTTTAGGGAGATAACTATCCACCAGTTTAACAAGTCCTAAAATCAATAATATTCCTACTACAATGTAAATAATGAGTGTAACCATAGCTATTTTATAAAGTTTAAACCATCAAAGGCAAATCTACAACTTTTTTTCAATCATAAAAGTTTCTGCATTTAAAATCATTTCTATATTTGATTAATATTTTAGATTTATGACTTCAAGCCAATTTTATCAGTTATTAAAACAAGACTTAGGTCATCCACCTACTCCAAAACAAGATTTAGGTTTGCAACTTCTTGCTAAGTTTATAGTAGATGAACATACAAACTACATTTACTTGCTAAAAGGCTATGCAGGAACGGGTAAAACTACCATGATTGGCACACTGGTGAAAAATATTGCCAAGGTCAAAAAAAAATTAGTTTTAACGGCACCAACGGGTAGAGCAGCCAAGGTAATTTCCAATTACAGTAATCAGCATGCACAAACTGTGCATCGAAAAATTTACTACCCGAAGAAGACAAGTGGAGGTGGAGTAGATTTTGTTGCACAACAAAACAAACATAAAAACACAATCTTTATTGTAGATGAGGCATCTATGATTCCAGATATACCAACTGGCGAGGATTTATTTAAAAGCAACTCTTTGCTAGAAGATTTAATTGAGTATGTGTATGCCGGAGAAAATTGTCAACTTATTTTTATAGGAGACACAGCGCAATTACCGCCAGTAAAAGCAGATTTAAGTCCTGCTTTAAGCGAGGAAACGCTTTCCAAACAATTTGGAATGGAAATAATTAGTGTAGAATTAGATGAAGTAGTTAGGCAAGAACTTGAAAGCGATATTTTACGAAATGCAACCTTGATTAGAAATGCCCTTCAAAACGAAATATACGAAAGCTTTCAATTTGAATTAACCGGAAAAACAGATTTAATTCGTTTAGTAGATGGTTACGAAATCATGGATGCCATAAATGATGCCTACAACAATAATGGACACGAGGATACCGCAATAATTGTACGTTCCAACAAACGTGCGAATTTGTACAACCAGCAAATTAGAGCAAGAATTTTGTATCGCGAAGATGAAATTGCCCCAGGTGATTTCTTAATGGTGGTAAAAAATAACTACTTTTGGGTAAAACCGAATTCTGATGCAGGTTTTATAGCCAACGGAGATATTGTTGAAATACTTGAAATTTTTAGATTTAAAGAATTGTACGGTTTTCGCTTTGCAGAAGTCAACGTTCAATTGGTAGATTACCCAAATATGAAGCCTTTTGAAACGGTTTTGATTTTAGACACCTTAGATGCCAACGCCCCTTCCTTAAGCTACGAGCAATCCAATAATTTGTATCAAGAAGTATTGAAAGATTACGAAGATGAACGTTCCAAATACAAGAAGTTCTTAAAGGTGAAACAAAACAAATATTTCAATGCTTTGCAAATCAAATTTAGTTATGCCATAACTTGCCATAAATCCCAAGGTGGACAATGGGATACTGTATTTGTAGAACAACCTTATTTACCAAATGGAATTGACAAAGATTATTTAAGATGGCTTTACACAGCAATCACAAGAGCAAAAAATAAATTGTATTTAATTGGTTTTAAAGATGATTTTTTTGCTGAAAACCAACCTCAATAAAAGAAAGTATGAAGATAATAGCTATGGTACCAGCTCGTTTTGAAGCCTCAAGATTCCCTGGAAAACTTTTAGAAAACCTAGCTGGCAAACCTGTTATTGTTAGAACTTATGAAGCAGCCTTGCATAGCCAACTATTTGATGAAGTGTATATTGTAACTGATTCTGAACTTATATACAAAACAATTGAAGCCATAGGAGGTAAGGTCCTAATGAGCAAAAAAGAACACGAATGTGGAAGCGACCGCATTGCAGAAGCCGTAGAACATATTGAAGCAGATATTGTAGTAAATGTACAAGGAGACGAACCTTTTATCAATAAGAAAGCTTTAGCTAAACTATTAGCTGTTTTTGAAGATGATGACAAAAAAGAAATAGATTTAGCTTCCTTAAAAACTAAAATCACTAAAGTAGAAGCCATTCAGAATCCCAATAATGTAAAGGTGATTACAGATTTGAAAGGATTTGCACTATATTTTTCACGTTCACCAATACCATTTCATAGAGACCAAAGCCTAGCTGTACATTATTTCAAGCACGTTGGAATTTACGCTTTTAGAAAACAAGCTTTACTCGATTTTTACCACACTCCGATGTCACCTTTAGAAGCAGCAGAAAAAATAGAATGCATCAGACATTTAGAAAATGGCAAAACCATAAAAATGGTAGAAACTGACCAAGTAAGCATAGGAATAGACACTCCCGAAGATTTAGAAGAAGCTAGAAAGCAGTTTGGGAAATAGGTGATACACTACAGTTACTTTTCATTTTAGCAGATTACGATATTCCATATTCGTATTTTCCCGTAATTGCAGGAAATTTAAAAAAACTTGAAAATAACCAGCATTTAGTCAAATCATTCCTTGAAGCAACAAAACAAGGCTATTTTTTCGCCAAATCAAATCCTAATCAAGCTGCTGAAATTTTAAGTAAGGAAATTCCTAATCATGATAAAAGCAGAGATTTAATCAAAGCCATTAATATGAACTGTAGAGCTTTGGATGATGAGGATAAATGTGGCGTAATTGACCAGAAAAAAGTTGATGAGTTGTTAAGTTGGTTAAGAAAACATGGTCTAGAAGATTCTAATTTAGAGAGCAAATCATTCCTTTATTGATATTGGATTATCAATAAGATTTTCTTGTTATTTCTAATAGTGTTTTCAACTTAACTATTTCCTAAAATGAACTGGATCTAAATGAGAGGAAAATTCAGATTAATGCAAACTTTCTGTACCATATATTATTTATCATTTCAATATATAAACATATCACTATACTATAATGTCATTGCGTTATGTAACTTGAGCTTTGGTTAAAAGCGAAAGTTCTTCTAAAGTTTCTTTAAAAAATTTATTCTCAAAAGTTTCTTTACGATGTTAATGGAACACTTTTTATGCGACGACGTAGGAGGGAAGCGTAATGTGTGTGGAGTGGATAAATGTGTTAATAATTCTATAAGAAAATATTGCGCAAATTTATATTATTAGTATATTCACATTATGAATTTTATTGACTTATTTTCTGGTGCTGGTGGACTTTCAGAAGGCTTTATTAAAGCTGGTTTTAACCCTATTGCTCATGTAGAGTTAGACTCTCATGCATGTAATACGTTAGAAACAAGATTAGTTTATCACAAACTAAAACATGAAAATAATCTAGACCATTACAATGATTATTTAAATGAGAAAATATCTCGTGAAAATTTCATATCAAAATTTGGAGATAAATTTTTAACAGATTCTGTTTTAAATATTGGGATTGGTGGCAAAAACAATGAAGTTATCTTTGATAAGATAGATGAATTAGCTGGAAATAACGAAATTGATTTAGTTATTGGTGGACCACCTTGCCAAGCATATTCATTGGTTGGAAGAGCAAGAGATAAAAAAGGAATGAAAGATGACCCTCGAAACTTCCTTTATAAAGAATATGCAAAATTCTTAAAAAATTATAGACCAAAAGCATTTGTCTTTGAAAATGTATTAGGTCTTGTTTCAGCAGAAAATGGCTCGTATTTTAAAAACATGCAAAAATATTTTCGCTCTATTGGTTATAATTTACATTATAAAATTCAACACTCTGAAGATTTTGGAGTTCTTCAAAAAAGAAGGAGAGTAATCCTAATTGGTTGGAGAAAAGATATAGATTTTGAATATCCGTTTTTTGATAGAATTGAACATGATTTTAAAGTTAGAGATATTCTAACAGATTTAAAAAAACTCAAACCAGGAGAGCAAAAAAATATTACTAAATACAAAACAGATGCAACTGAATATCTAAATCAATTTGAATTACGAAATGGTGTAGATTTTGTATCTCAACATATTGCTCGACCACATAATAATAGAGATTTAGAAATTTACAAGATTGCTATCAAAAAATGGCAAAAGAAAGAGCGATTAAAATATCCTGATTTACCAAGTGAATTAAAAACACACAAAAACGAAAAATCTTTTGTAGATAGATTTAAAGTAGTTGACCCAAATGGTTTTTCTCATACTATGGTAGCTCACATAGCTAAAGATGGTCATCATTATATTTATCCTGACACTAAACAAGTTCGTTCCTTATCTGTAAGAGAAGCTGCTAGAATACAATCGTTTTCCGATGACTTCTTTTTTGAAGGGGGAAGAAGTGCTGCTTTCAGGCAAATAGGAAATGCCGTGCCTCCATTAATGGCAAATGCTATAGCTAATAAAATGATTAGTATAATATAATTGTAGATAAATTTGAACAGTAATTAATATTATTAGAAATACCGGTTATTTATAATCTATTTTATTAGATTTGATTAATAGCAAATACGGTAAACAGTAAGATTCTCTCCCTAATAAGATATAACATTGTTATAGTTATGATTTAAGGTGTTTTTAATATGACTTATATCATCTATTTCTTACATAGTTTTTAATATTTTTAACTCTGTTAATATCTGTTCATATTTTTAAGTTAAGATTCAGCTTCTATATGAGTAGTTATGTAATAGATATACGAAAAATCACTTATTGTCTGTAAATACTTGATAAGTAAATTACCGAAGTGATTCATAAAATAATTGAAAATAAAAAATTTGATTGGAGATATAAATACAAGTCCGTTAACAGAGAAAAGCTCTAACTTAATTTATCAATTCTATGAAAATAGAAGTGACAAACAACAAGAGAATATTCTCCTAATTGGGCTACCTCAAAAAGGTAAGTTTTCGTTTCTAATGGCTATTGATATTTTAACTAGACTTTTGAAAAATGATTTAGCTAAAACAAAAATAAGCACGCATTTAAGATCATTAAATAAGGGTGATAAGATTATATTTTTTGAAAGTAAAAGAGCAGAATTTATTTCATTTAATCAGACTAATATTACATTCAAGTCAAAATACTACGGTAATGAACCATTTAAGAAGGCTGAAACACAAAGACTATCTATTTTGTATGGCAGCGTAATTAAAAAATATACTGGAAGTGCAAATACACTTCATACAGTAAAAGATATTTTATCAAAAGCAGTAGAAAGACGCGAAAGCATTTCGGCAAGGGACAAATTATTATTGACTGTCCAATCAACTAAAAAATTAGGCGTTCCTTCTGGATTACTCAAATCAAAAGTGTTATTAGTTACTGGTAATGGTAATAAAAATAAATTTACGAAGTGGGCAGAAGAGATAGAAATCTATGAGGATAAGGTCGCTTCATTATTTAACGAAAACCTAATAATCGAAAAAGATTTAAATAAATTTAAAGATTTCTTTTCAAGTGACGCAAAAGCAAACCGAACAAAGTATAACGAATTTGCTATTGAACAGTTATATAAATTAGCCAACAACTATTCTGATATAGAAGATGAAGTGCTTGAATTAATATATGAATTTGAAAGGGGTGATTATAACGAGGATAATATTACTGAGATAAGAGATGATATAAAAACACTATACGGAGAAACAGAAGAAATCTTCGAAATATTAATACATAAAATGCCGAGATATTCTTCTCCCTTGCCTTCAGGAATCAAAATGGTTATTATTGATTCTTTAGATATTATTGAAAATTATCAAAGTGTCATTAACGGTCTGGCAAATTTAAAAATTAAAGTTGTTTGTGCTTATGACTTAAATGATTTTTCGGAAAAAAATCCCTTTCATGAGAGCCCAAGATATTTTTGGACTAGAGAAAAAATAAAGAGTATTTCACAACATGAAAATCCAAATGCATTAATAGATCGGGAATTATACGTCTCAGCTCTACGGTATTCTCAACAAAATTTTACTGCTACTCTATATAAAGACAATGGTTTTACAGAGTTTTATTGGAATATTTACAATAAAATTAAGGAATTGGATGGTGAAGAAAATATGGTACAATTGTTTTGGCAAAGCTTACATCCGTTATATTATTTGATAAAAAACTCTCCTAATATTGAAAATGATATAAAATTTAAACTACTTGATTTTTTTGAAACTGATTTAAAAAATATTTTAACGGGAAATTCTAAAGTAGAAAATTTGTTTGAAGAATTTGTAAATAGAGCAAAAGCTTTCATTAATCCAAAATTTTTAGAATATGGTAACGTGTACTCCCAACCAATTATTATTGCCTCACATGAAGTTAACGTACCACAAAATGAAAATGATAGAAAAGTAAAGTTTGAAAAAAATTTAAACCGCACTTTTAAAAGTATTATTTTTTCAGGAATACCTTATAAAGAGTACCAACTTAAAATAATCGATGGACTAATTAGGCAATGTTCAGTGCCAAATATAAAGTTTCTTTGTTTTGAAAAAGAATTTTCATACCTATTAAAGATTATTAACAATATCGAGAAAAGTACATGGCTGCATGATAATGATACTTTTAAACTAAGCCAACAATCTTCATGTCCAAACACTAAAAAAGAACTAGAAGTTTTTAAAATCAATCAGAGTTCCCAATTATCAAAATCAGAAATTATTGATAATCAAGAATATGAACAGGTTTCGCAAAGTCAAACCGCATTTTACCATGCACGATATAAAGGAAAGAGTGGAACCTACACAAAAAAGTCAGTAACGATATACTTAAAATCTAACAAATGGATCTACATACCAAAAAATGACAATATATATTTTATCGACACTGTTAATGGAATTATCGGCCAAAAAAAAGGCAGTAAATTAAATAAATCTGATATTATAGTTCTTTTTAATATCTCTAAACGAGATCTTCGAGTAGTTGAATTAAGCAATGAAAATATGGATAATGTGTTTGATGATTTGGAAATATGGTCAAATGCATTAACAGAACTTTTTAAAAGTTGTAAGTATGATTACAATAGACTAGAAGAAAAATTATTACTATATAAAAATGACGAAAGAAAAAAAGCAAATCCAAACCGTATTAACATAATGAGATGGTTGGATGATAACGACCTTACATTGGCTCCTAGAGACTATAATCTTGAAATTATATTAGATGCTGCTGGTTTAATGAATGAAAAACAAAAAATTATTGTTGCTAGTAAAAAAATCAGTCTATATGAGAGGAAATTCAAGAAAAATATAAAAAAGGAAATTTCTAATAAGTCAAGTAATTTCATAGTTGCAGGAGATGAAATAATAACTAAAGAACTTTTTGTAAATGGTGTTTCTGTTGTTATTACTGCTTGTAAAGTAATGAGTATAGATAATGAGGTATTGGATATTGACAATACTCATGTAAAAAAAATAATATAATTAATGATTTTTCCACAAGAGATAGATAGAAATGAAAGCAAAGGTGAAATTATTGTTTTCAATAAGTTCAAAAATGAGCCAAATAATTTTATCATTTTGCATTCAGTTTTTTTACATAATCACATTAAAAACCTTAGTGGAGAAATAGATTTTTTAGTACTTGTGCCCAATAAAGGAATATTCTGTTTAGAGGTTAAACATGGTAGGGTCCGCAGGGAAAATGGAAGTTGGGTATATAAGAACACTATCTCGAATAAAAGTCCTTTTAGGCAAGCTACAGATGGGATGCATAGTCTGCGTAATTGGTTATTAGAACAATCTTCGGGTGAAAGTAAAAAAAGATTAGAAAAAATATTATTTGGGACAGGAGTAATTTTTTCAGGAATAACAACTGCCATTGCCTTAGGAACAGAGGGAGAACAATGGCAAGTATTATATAGAGATGCTTTAATAAACAATCACATATCTAACTACATAAATGAACTAGCTAATAAGTGGCATTATAAGCATGAAAATCAATATTGGTATGATAATAATTTGTCAAGGCCAACAAGAGATGATTGCGAGCAAATTTTAAAAATGCTAAGGAATGATTTTAATAGAGATTACACTACTTTAAATAATATTCTTGACACAGAAACTACTATAGAATCATTTACAGAAGAACAATTAAAAATACTTGATCTCACAAGATATAATGATCGCTGTTTGATTGAGGGATTTGCTGGAACAGGTAAAACTATTTTAGCTTTAGAACTTTTTAAAACGAACATAGAAAAAGGCTTAAAAGTTGGTTTTTTCTGTTATAATAAAGGACTTGCACAAAGTCTAGAAGCAAAAATCAAGAAGTTTTATTCATCAATTGATCTCAACGGCTCGTTTGTTGGTTCATTCCATTCCTATTTGATGCAAAAGAGTCATTTAAGTATGCCAAATCAAAATAAAGAAGAATTTTTTAATTATAAGCTACCAGTAGAATTTCTTTTAACTGCAGAAGAAGAATCTTTAGAAAAATTTGACATAATCATTATGGATGAGGCTCAAGATTTAATTACAGATAATAATTTAATGATTTTTGCTCAAATTTTAGAAAATGGTTTGAAAGAAGGGAAATGGGTTTTGTTTGGTGATTTTTATTACCAAAATCTGTATAACAATACAATTGACTACTTAGCGCTACTTAAAAATTATTCCCAATTTACAAGATTAAGTCCATTAACAATTAACTGCAGGAATACTACACGTATAAGCAAACAAAATAATTTACTTACTGGAGTTAAATACAACTATAAAGATTCTTTCCAAATTGATGGAACAAAACCAGATTTAAAATTCTGTAATTCAAGTGAAGAAGGAGCAATCGTTACTGACATAATTAAAGGCTATTTATTGGATAAAGTACCTCTTTCTCAAATTATCTTGCTTTCACCTCTACAATTAGAAAAATCCTCGATTTATTGTAGTAAGTATTTAAGTGATTTAATAAAAAATAAAAACCTTGAATATTCAACAATTCATTCGTACAAGGGACTAGAGAAAAACATAGTCGTAGTATTTGGAATAAATGAATTATCTGATGAAAAATCATTAAGCCTCTTGTATACAGGGATTTCAAGGGCAAAAGCCCGATTACACTTGTTGATTAATGATAGTCTTCAAGAAAAATATAGAGCATTAATAACAAAAAATTTAGTATGAGTACAATAAGAGATTATTTATACAATACTCTACAACGAGAAGTTGTAGGACCTAATAATAAAGAACCTTATATAGACAAAAATACCGGAGAGGAAGTTTTGTTAGAATATGTCCACGGTACTCCTCTTAAAAGATATGGTGCAGCAATATTATATCCGCAACCTAATAGAAATACTAGTGAAGGAGGTTCAAATAATGATTTTGAGGATTCTGAAGGCGAGAGTATACAAACGGTAAATAAGAAAGAAAATCCAGATGAAAACACCAGAGTTGAAAATGATTTTAAGTCGGGAAGTGGAGGAGCGGTCGATGCTGAACCTTTAGAGGATGACCCAATTTCATTTGCAAATGCTTTAAAACCTTCAACAATAGGGTTTACATTTAGAATTAATTCAAAATTCTCATCATTTCAATTCATCTTTAAAGGGGGGATTTATTCAAAAGCTGATGACAATTTCCCTCAATTTCAAATCAATAAAGAAACTAAGAAATTAGAAAAACGAGAAACGGGTCAAAGTCCTTATTGGAAAAGAAAGAAAATTAATTTTGAAACTGAAATAACAAAAAATGACATAAAACCGAAAGGGAATTGTTTTTCTAAAATTATAAAAATCGAAGATGACGAAAACTGGCTAAAACTGAACATTACAAATCGAACTACACGAACAGATATTGATGAGGGATTTTTTACTTTGACGGTTTCGGTTATTAATACTAAAAGTCAAAGTGGTCAATACCCCATTAATAATGATTGTATTTTCCAGTCTTGTGCAGAAATAAAGTCAGAGTATCTAGTTCCTTTCGATGAGAAAAAAACCAAAGATGCGGAAGTTGAAATGCTCAATCTTTTATATCGAGAGAAAAGAGGATTTGCAATTGGGCACGGAATTGGCGTTGAGTGGGAAGAGAACCTAAATCCAAATTGGATAAAAACGAATGCATTACCAAATTATGAAATACCGAAGGTTGAACCTGCTGGAGATGTAACTTTATCAATGTATGATTTATCAGATAAAGGAAATTGGGATAATGCAACCAAAACTTTAGACGAACTTGTAAACAAATATGAGCAATGGATTAATGATGAAGAGGCTAAAATAAAATCTCTAGAAAAGCGCTATCAAAAAGCAGCTGAAACAAACTTAAGTGAGTGCCATAAATCATTGTCGAGAATTGTGAAAGGTATTTCGCTTTTAAAAAATGACAAAGATGGAAAAATAGTTGCTTGCTTTCGGTTTATGAATAGAGCTATGTTATGGCAGCAGCAACGTTCTAAAATAAAACAAAGAAAATGGATTAAGCAAGGCAACAGAGTAAATAAAATTGAAGATGCAAAAGTTAATGACTTAGTTTCTCTTTTTGAATTTCAAAAAGGAGAATTTAAAGGAAAATGGCGTCCGTTTCAACTTGCTTTCATTTTAATGAATTTGGAGAGCATTGTAAATCCAGAATCTCAAGAAAGAGAAATTGTTGAATTAATATGGTTTCCTACAGGTGGTGGTAAAACGGAAGCATATCTTGGTGTAGCAGCATTTGCTATTTTCTGGAAACGCATGAGGATAAAAAATAATCCTGAACAGTCAGGAACAACAATGTTGATGCGTTATACTTTAAGATTATTAACCACTCAACAATTTGAACGAGCTAGTTCAATGATTGTTGCCTGTGATATAATAGTTAGTGATTATGAGAATTACAAATACTTCGGAGATTCCCAACCAGTTTCAATAGGACTTTGGGTAGGGAGCGCAAATACTCCTAATAAAATTGATAATGCGAGGTCACAGTTTCAATCTTTAATAAAGGATAATGATGCAAAATATAATTTTATAATCTTAAAATGCCCTTGTTGTGGTGCTCAAATCGGAAAACTTGATGAGAAACAAAGAACAAGAAATATTAAAATCAAAAGTGTCTTTAAGCAAGATGGGAAGAATGGTTCTGTCTATTTTAAATGTGAAAACGAAAACTGCGAGACATCTGGTTTATTGCCTATTTATGTAGTTGATGAAGATATTTATGAAAAAACACCAGACTTAGTTCTTGCGACAGTTGATAAATTAGCAATGCTCCCTTTTAAAAAGGAAGCAGGACGTCTTTTTGGTTTTCGAGAAAACGATGCAAAAGAAAGTTATCGTATACAACCACCTGAGTTAATAATTCAGGATGAGTTACATCTTATTTCAGGCCCTTTAGGCTCAATGGTTGGATTATATGAAACAATGGTCCAGACTTTATGCAACGACTATAAAACTGAAGGAAGAAAACTTTTTCCTAAGGATATCGATAATTTTATTCCACCTAAAATTATTGCATCAACAGCAACAATTAGTAGAGCTAGAGAACAAGTAAAATCTTTGTATGCTAAAGATAATCTACACATTTTTCCATCACAAGGTCTTGAATTTGGGAATTCTTGGTTTTCAAAAGAAGTTAAACCTAGCGATAAAGATTTTGGAAGAAAATACATAGGTATTTGTCCATCAGGCTATCCTTCTGCACAAACAGCAATAGTCAGGTCTTATGCTGCTATACTTCAAGGTGTAATGAATTTAACAGAAAATAATGGTTTTGATAAATTAGATTATTATTGGACTTTAGTTGGATATTTTAATAGTATCCGTGAATTAGGTGGGGCTGTTACCTTAGCGCAAGCAGATATTATTGAAAGGCTAAATTCAATAAATAAAAGAGACTTAAACAAAAAACGAAGGACATTTCTTAATCCTATAGAATTAACTAGTAGAGTTGACAGTAGTGAAATTCCACAATTTCTAAAAAAACTAGAGGTTGAAAAAGATGAAGATTCTTATGCTAAAGATTTATGTCTAGCTACAAATATGATAGCTACTGGAGTTGACATAAGTCGATTTGGACTTATGTTCGTTCACGGTCAACCAAAAACTACTGCAGAATATATTCAAGCAAGTAGTAGGGTAGGAAGGGATTCTAAAGGTCCAGGGATTGTTTTTACACTATTTAATCCAAACAAACCTCGTGACAAGTCTCAGTATGAGCAGTTTCAAACTTATCATTCCAGAATTTATTCAAGTGTAGAACCCACTTCGGTTACACCATTTTCAATTGTTGCACGTGATAGAGCCTTACATGCAGTTGCAGTTGGATTAATTAGGAACTTTAGTAACGATTCACTAAGAAATAATCCAATAACAGAAAATACTGATTTTGAAAGCATAACTAAATTTGTGAGAGAAATAATACTAGACAGAGTTACTAAGATCAATCCAAAAGATTCATTTAATGTAGCAGAGGAGTACGATACTTTTATTAAAAAATGGGCTGTAGAAATGGGCTATTCTCAATATGGTGATGCTGGTAATCAGATAATAAATAAAGGAGAGACAACCCCAATGTTATATAGTAATACTGGTGAAGTTAGGGATAGTTCAAAAAAGAGAGATTCTAATGCAACGCCTACCAGTATGCGTGGTGTAGATACAGAAACAAATATAAAATTATTTAGTTAAGAGGTTATGAGTAAAAGTGATTTAAAATTAAGGTCGGGTCAATTAATAGTACCTTTTGGTATTGGACAGATTGTGCCTAATAAAGAAGGACTATCAATGATGATTGGTGGTCTCAACTTATGGGATAAAATGTTAGAGCAACGAAAAGTAGAAGGAGTTAAATTAAATCCCGATGATTTTGAAATTTATGATGATAGACTTCAAAAGTTATTAAAAGTTAAAAAATTTATCAAACCTTTTCCATACTATGAACGCTCAACCGAAAATAAAAAATTAAAACTACCAGCTGTTGTTTTTCCTCTTTGGCATTATTGTAATTACTGCAAAATCATGAGAGAAATGACCTTAACAGGCGTTGATCCATATTGTATTGAGGGAAAATGCATGGGTAAAATGATTCCAGTTCGTTTTATCGCAGCCTGTGATGCAGGACACATACAAGATATCCCATTTAAAGAATGGGCGCATAAAGATGGTATTATGTGTGATGCGCCAAAATTAAAATATTCGGCTTCTGCTGGATCTGGAAGCCTCTCTGATATATTCATTAAATGTCTTAATTGTGAAGAGAAGGCCAGTTTGAGTGGATTACTTAATGTAAGTAGAAGTGAGGATAATGGATTAGTTTATTCGAGTGCGCTAGATAGTGTGTTGGAAATAAAATGTAGTGGACATAAACCTTGGATTGGACAAGAAGGAATAAACAATCCAGACCCTTGCGAAAATCATTTGCAAGCAATAATTTCTGGAGGATCAAACGTTCATTATGCAGATATTTCATCCGCTTTGGTGTTGCCAGCATTTAATGAGAAAGAAAGACTAAATGAATTACTAAAACCACAAAATATTGAAAGTATTGAGAGTTTGATGTTTTCTCAAACTGATGACATAGTAAAATCTATTTTAAATAATTTAGAATGTGTTTCTTCTAATTTAATTAATGCTGAAGATTTATTCCAACGAATTAATAGTTTTTTGAATGAAGGAGATGACAATACCTACAACGATACACAAATTCGATATGAAGAATTCAATTTTTTTAAAAAAGACAATAATTCCCAAGAATTAAAATCAACGGTTCAATTGATTAAAGGAACAGATGATGATATTTTTGATTGTTTAATTAAAAATATAGGACTAATTGAAAAGCTAAAAGAAATTCGAGTTTTTTCTGGCTTTACAAGATTGAACTCTCGAAATATGAGTAATAGGGAAGAACGTAAAGAATTTTTAACAAATAAGAGACCTGATTGGTTACCTGCATATGAGCATTATGGAGAAGGAATATTTATCGAATTTGATTTAGATAGGTTAAATGAAATCAATTCAAAAATTGATAAACATCCAAGAATAAAAAATTATAATGAAGCTCAACTAAGAAGAGACCCACAGAATTACATAGAAAGAGACATTGATAACTGTTTTATTTCTATACATACTTTATCTCACATTTTAATCAGAAGGTTATGTTTTAGTTGTGGATATGGTAGTTCTTCGTTAAGAGAACGTATATATTATAGTACTGATCAAAATACAAGAATGGCAGGATTATTAATTTATACAGCTTCAGGCGACAGTGAAGGATCACTTGGTGGTTTAGTAAATCAAGGAGAGATTTCAAATTTCAAAAAATTATTTGAAGAAGCTCTTATTGAGGCGCAATGGTGTTCATCAGATCCTGTATGTAGTGATATTGGAGAAGAAATTGGCCAAGGACCTAATAATGTGAATGGAGCTGCTTGTCATAATTGTTGTATAGTTCCTGAAACTAGTTGTGAAGAATTTAACACACTATTAGATAGAAATATTTTATTAAAAGTTTTCCAAAATTTAATTGATTAATTCTTCTTGACCTCATAAAATTTTGTTTAAAACAATAGGAGAAATGAGCGTACATATTTTAGGGGTTTAGTAATATAGTTTTTTAAGAATTGGAATTTTACAAAGGATTTCAAAGCAATGTTAATAGTTACAATGTTTCCTAAAATATAGCGAATAAGCCGTTAATTGTTTCCAAAATTATATGCAGCCTTGAATTTTTGTTTCTTTTATTTCAAGACAAAAGAAAATGAAACATTAAAAAAAGATAAATTGAAGTTCTAATATAACAAGTGCATAGAATTTTATTTTTCTTAAAATTTATGATCTTGTGGCAATCAACGAGAATCGTCTAAATTTTTTTATTACGTACATTTTATCGAGTACGCGATTTTTAATAGAAGCAAAAAAGTTAGCTTTTATTTTGGCGTTGGCAAGCGATGGATAATTGTGTGTAAAATAAATTGCCAAAGCAATTTGATTTAATAAAACAATCGAGCGCTTGGTAGCGGCTATTTTACATAACGGCTAATTATAGCTATCAAATGGATATACCACCAATAAAGACAAATGAGTACATTTGTACTATAATTTATATTATGTAAAATAGAAATAAAAGAAACTTACCTACTAATCACTTATAAAGTTATGCTTTAAATTTACTACGGATATACCTATTAGCATTTTAATCAACTGCTTCTCCTTCTTTCTTTGGTAATTCTTCAGCATAACCATCATAACGTATATTTGATCGATGTGAAGTATTGATGAACATTTGAATATTCAAGTTTTGGAAAAGTTGTATATTGACATCAAAGGATTCTGTGTTCTTTTGCGCACTAAATGAAATTCTGTAATATTTTTTCTTTTCATTGAATTCTACTTTAAGGTCATCAGTCTTTCCTTTATACTCAATCCCATTATCATCATTGTACCCACCGCCCATTCTTCGTTCTCCAAAATACGGCAAAGACATATCTACTTGATCGCCTTCCATTCTAAAATAAGCACTTGTTTGAGAAATGTTAAACCTTCCAACCGTATTGCCTGGAGCAATGAGATTGGTATTACTTAAGGAATTGAAAGCTGTAGTTTGCATCGGACTAGCCGCTTCTAATTCAATAGAAAAGGTTAAGGTTTCAGCGAATTCTTTTTGTAGTTGCTTTTTGTTTTGGCTTGCCTCTATCTTAGCAACTTGACAAGAATACATGGAAAATAAACAAATTAAAAGACTAATAACTTTACGCATGGCATTTCTTTTTGTTGAAAGTACAAAAAACAGCTATAATTCAAATATCAATTAACACCAATCTACCATTTCAGTTTTAAAGTGGTATACGCAATATTAAATAGTAAATAAACGCATAAACCACTACATTCGCGGCGTGAAAAATAAAACAAAATCCTCTCAATTTGAATTTGTAGCTTTAATGGCTGCCTTAATGTCTGTGGTTGCTTTAGCCATCGATGCTTTGTTACCCGCATTGGATATTATAGGTATTGCTATAGGTACTGAAAACACGGTAGATAATCAATTGCTAATTACCATGATGTTTCTTGGTTTGGGAATTGGCCCCTTGTTTTTTGGACCTATTTCAGATGCTACAGGAAGAAAACCAGTAGTTTATGCAGGATTTGGACTTTTCTTAGCAGCTAGTTTAATATGTGTTTCTGCCCAAAGTCTTACAATGATGATCATCGGAAGAGTGCTGCAAGGCATTGGTCTTTCTGCTCCTAGAACTATCGCTATAGCCATTATAAGAGATTTATTTAGTGGAGATTATATGGCACGAATCATGTCTTTTGTAACCGTAGTTTTTATTTTAGTACCGGTTATTGCTCCTGCTTTGGGTCAGCTGGTATTGGATACATACAATTGGCAAGGAATTTTTTATATACAAGTAATTATCAGTCTTATTGTAATGATTTGGTTTTGGAAACGCCAACCCGAAACGCTTGCTGTAAACAAACGTGTTCGATTCTCAAACAAGGTTTTTAAAACAGGCTTCAAAGAAGTTATTCGCTATAAAACAACAATGGGCTATACCATAATTTCTGGATTTGTTGTAGGTTCTTTCTTTGCGTATTTGAGTGCTTCACAGCAAATTTTTCAACTACAATATGGTTTAACAGGTGCATTTCCAATCATTTTTGCAGGTTTGTCCATTGCCATAGGATCCGCCATATTTTTAAACGGAACTTTGGTTTTAAAATACGGAATGGAAAAAATAATCACCACTTCCCTCCTATGCTTTTTTTGTATTTCACTTTTGTATGTGATTCTTTTTAATAGCGGTTCAAATCCACCACTTGTTCTTCTGTTGATTTTCTTCGCGCTTCAATTTTTTGCCATCGGTTTTCTCTTCGGTAATCTTCGTGCTTTAGCTATGCAGCCTGTGGGACATATTGCAGGAATTGCCGCAGCCATAACCGGATTTATTTCTACTTTGATGGCTGTACCATTAAGTATTATTATTGGTCGTTTTATTTCAACCTCAGTATTACCTGTTTTTATAGGTTTCTTGATATGTTCTGCTTGTTCAGTCGGCGTTTTAATTTATGTGAAGCGGAGTAATTTGTAAGTCAACATAATCTAGGACAGTAACATCACCTACTGCTATTTCAGGAACATTGATAAATAATTAGCAAGATTCGTTAGTTTGGTGTGGGATTCCTCCTTTGGTAGGAATGACATTCTTGGAGCGTTTTTGTCATGCCGATGAAAAAGGCATCTCATCCAGAGCATAACGCTCTGCTTTTTCAGGAACATTCGTTAGCAAGATTCGTTAGCTTGATGTGGGATTCCTCATCGCTCCTCTGTCGCTCTTTCGGAATGATCCCGAGTGAATTTTTAATAAAAATTCCTCGAGGACAGGCAATGCGGTTGTGGATGGTCATTCTGCAGTTAATGTAGAATAAAAAAACAATATAAGAACTGTCATTCCGCACTTGATGCGGAATCTTTTTCTCGTTAGTTCGGATACCGCTTAAAAACTCCCGAACAGATTGTCATGCCGATGAAAGAGGCATCTCATCCTGAGCGTTACGTACTGCTTTTTCCATCAACATTCTTTAGCAAGTTTACGTGAGCATGATGTGGGATTCCTCGTCGCTCCTTTGTCGCTCTGTCGGAATGACAAATAAAAAAAAGAATTATCGCTTCAGCGTAAAATTGGCCTTAAACTCATTCATCTGTCCTGTTGATGGTTCTTCGTATTCTACCCTAAACCAATAATCGTTTCCAATTACGGGTTTACCGTTATACGTTCCATTCCAACCTTGACCACTTGGA
>Ga0307951_1000392_pt1 | contig 24894 bp, 19 predicted proteins | sample OrgLakmetagen374_FD_201842 | JGI IMG/M metagenome (GOLD analysis project Ga0307951, IMG submission 201842) | Saline water microbial communities from Organic Lake, Antarctica - #374 | ecosystem: Environmental > Aquatic > Non-marine Saline and Alkaline > Saline | place: Antarctica: Organic Lake... | reverse complement strand
CAGGATAGCATGGGCGTAACCGTAATTACTTTTGACATCGAACCGCTATCAAACAACCCAGATGAATCTTACACCAGAAATCCAGATATAACTGGAGAATTTGAGCAACACGCGAATGTGGTTGATGGAGTTTTATTTTCAGCTGGTACAAAAGCAGATGGCTCTTCATTTTAATCTAATTATACAAAAAATTAAAGTAAATATATGACGTATTTAGGACCCATCATAGCAGTACTTTTTATCATCGTTGTGGCAACTTTGCTTATTAAAAAGTATTATCCTCATGCAGTTTTACTCATATCAGGTATAGCTATGTTGGTAACTGGTTTTTTTCTAGATAAAAAACTACCTTCTCTAGTAAATGATACTGGCTTTTTTGGATTTGATTTATTCAGATACATAAAAGAATCCTTTGCAGATACCAACGCAGGAGTAGGACTAATGATTATGGCTATAGGAGGTTTTGTAGCTTATATAGATAAGTCAGGAGCTTCTAAATCTTTGGTATATTTAAGCATGAAGCCTTTGTCTTTATTTAAGAAAAGACCTTACATCTTAGCATCATTAGTTATACCAATTGGTCAATTGTTGTTTGTTTGTATTCCCTCTGCTGCGGGATTAGGCTTACTGCTTATGGCTTCTGTATTTCCAATATTGATTAACCTTGGCATTAGCAGATTGTCTGCTGTATCTGTCATTACAGCTTGTACTGCTTTTGCAGTAGGTCCTGCATCTGCCATTACAGCAAGCGCTTCAGACATAATTGAAAAGGACACCATCTTATTTTTTATGCAAGACCAAATTCCATTGGTTATTCCCTTGAGTATTTCCATGATGATTACCTATTATTTTGTGAATAGATATTTTGATAAAAAAGAAAATAAAGATGATAAAGAACCTATTAAAGTAGAAGAACTAGAGCTTACAGCACCGTTGTATTATGCTATAATTCCCATTTTACCTTTAATTCTTTTGATTGTCTTTTCGGGTTTATTCAACATTTTTGAAACACCCATTACTTTAGATACTACAACTGCTATGTTCATCAGTTTGGGAGTTGCCCTTATTTTTGAATTGATTAGGAAAAAGAACTTTAGAGCAGTACTAGATTCCTTAAAAATATTTTGGGATGGTATGGGAAATATTTTCAAAACGGTTGTAACCCTAATTATAGCCGCAGATATTTTTTCAAAAGGATTAATCGCTTTAGGCTTTATTGATGGATTACTAGAATTTTCACAAGGTTTAGGATTCGAGGCCGTGGGCATATCAATTATACTTACTGTGATGATTTTTTTAGCCTCTATGTTGATGGGAAGCGGTAATGCTTCATTCTTCTCATTTGGTCCTTTGGTTCCTAAAATAGCAGCTTCATTAGGCATTAATAGTAGCTCTATGATATTGCCTATGCAACTTTCAGCTTCAATGGGTAGAACCGTTTCTCCTGTTGCTGGAGTATTAATTGCAACCGCGGAAATTGCAAAAGTAAATACATTTCAAATTGTAAAAAGAAATTTAATTCCACTAGTAGTAGCTTTAGTAGTCATGTTAACCTATCATTTTATATAAAAAATTATGCTCACACTCATCAAAAACGCTAATGTTTACGCACCAAAACATCTTGGTAAAAAAGATATTTTAGTGGGTGCAGGTAAAATTTTAGCGATTGAAGATCATATAGAAAATCATTCTGCCATTCAAAAAACGTGGGATGTACAACATAAAGTAGTAACTCCAGGTTTAATAGACCAGCATATTCACGTTATAGGAGCCGGTGGTAAAGACGGATTTGCAACCATGACACCAGAAGTAAATCTCAGCGAGCTTATTTCTTGTGGAACGACTACTGTTTGCAGTCTATTGGGAACAGACGGCACCGCCAGAAATATCAGAACGCTTTATGCCAAAGTAAAAGCCTTAAATCAAGAAGGGATTTCAGCCTATATGTTGAGTGGTTACTACGGAATGGATACCAAAACCATAACAGAAAGTATTCAGGGTGACATGCTCTTTATTGATAAAGTTTTAGGAGTAAAAATTGCCATTAGTGACATTCGCTCTTCTTATCCTACAGCAAGAGAATTGGTTAGAAAACTCAGAGACATTATGGTGGGCGGTATGATTGGTGGCAAAAAAGGCATATTACATGTACATTTGGGGTATTTACCCAGCAAGATGGATGTCTTGTTTGAATTGGTAAATGATTTTCATTTTCCCATCAAACACATTTCCCCAACCCATGTTGGCAGAACCAAAGAATTGTTTGACCAAGCCATAGAATTTGCTAAACTCGGTGGCATGATAGATATTACCACGGCAGCATCAAAATACACAGATCCTTATAAAGCCGTGCTATATGCATTAGAAAAAGGAGCAAGTATTGACAAAATGACCTTTAGTACAGATGGTCATGCCGGTCTTACGAAATTTAATGAACAAGGTCAACCTATTGGTGTAAGAAAAGCACCGATAGACAAAAATCTTGAAGAAGTAGTTTCACTGGTTAAAAAAGGGAATCTTCCAATTGAAGAAGCTTTTAAACTAATAACCACTAACCCTGCTGAAAATTTAGGACTGAAACACAAAGGAAGCATTAAAGTTGGATATGATGCAGACTTCTGCGCTTTTGATGATGACTTATACTTGAAAGACGTTTTTGCAAAAGGTAAGTTAATGATGGAAGATAACACCATAATAGAAAAAGGAAATTTTGAATAATAATTTAAGCCCATGAGATATTTAAAGTTCGTACTATTTATATGCTTCTTGGGGTTAACCCACGAAAGTCTTAGCCAGATTTATTTAAACGAATATAAATTTGGAGAAGGCCTAAACTTTTCAGGAGAAAAAGGCTATAGCATACGTTTAGATGGTTATGTTCAACCTTATGCAGATACCAAAAAATATTTGAATACGGATGACCCTGACTTGTATACTCGTTTTAGAATGAGAAGAATAAGGCTTGTGTTATCGGGAGAATCTGAAAATCATAAATTGAAATACCGCTTTAAGGTAGACCTTAGTGGTACACCAGAAATAGGAGTAGAAGATGAAGACAATTCTGGTAATTTTTTACTAGATGCCTACGTTTCTTACGAACTTAATAATGATTTAAGTTTAACTTTTGGTCAACGCTCTACCCCCACAGACAATAGAGAATTACGGATGAATTCTCAAACCTTACAGTTACCAGAACGAAGCAGAATTACATCTGCATTTAGTACCATTAGAGAATTTGGAATCTTTGCAGATGGTACTTATAGAATACGAGGGGGCTCATACTTAAAACCATCATTAGCGATTACCAATGGTGATGGTCTTAATGCTTTTGGAAAAGATAGAGGAGGTTTCAAGTACGGTGGTAGGTTAGATTATTTACCATTTGGTCTGTTTACAAAGTTTGGACAATTTAGACAAGCTGATATTGTAAGAGAACTTACCCCAAAACTAGTAGTGGGTGGAAGTTATAGCTACAACCAAGGCATGAGCAGTAGAAGAGGTAGAACTAGTGGCAGTATTATTTATCTAGATGAAAATAATAACGAAGCCCTTCCAGATTATGCAAAACTTAGTATTGATTTTTTATTCAAATACAAAGGTTTTTCGGTATTAGGTGAATATGCTAAAAGTTGGGCTAGTATAAATGATGCTATTTCACAAAGAGTAAGAAACAATGGCTCTGTAACTGATGGTTTTTTAGTAGACGGAGTTCAAGCTATAAATAGCTACGTGAGAGGTAGAATGATGTTAGGTGAAGCTTACAACATTCAAGCCGGTTATGTCTTTAAAAGTTTATATTCAATAGATGCGAGGTATACCCATCTAAATGCAGACACCCATTCATTTTTAAACAATGGAACATTTTACAACAGACCAAATTATTATACGCTTGGGGTAAGCAAGTATCTTGATAGAAATTATGGTGCAAAAATACAAGCCTCTTTTACCTACGTAGACGTAGCAGAAGGATCTAATAATCTAGATGGAAATCCCATCAACGGAAACGAATGGATTGCAAGACTAATTTTTACAGTTGGATTTTAAAAAGAAAACATGAAAACAATTTTATATACAGTATGCTTTCTAGTCTTTACAAGCAGTTGGGGACAATTATTTGTTCCACAACCGAAAGACGTCACAGAAAAGTTTTTCCCAAATCCAGATGTCGAGATAAAAACTCCTGCCTTTCTGAAGCAAAAAGGATTTACCAACTATGAGGAAATGATGGCCTTTATAAAGCCGTTGGTGAATCAAAACCAAGACATTGCAAAATTGAGCTATATAGGAGAAAGCCAAAAAGGACTAAAAGTACCTATTATTAACTTAAGCAAAGGAAATGCTTCAAATAAAATAAAGGTATGGATTCAAGCAGGTATTCATGGTGATGAGCCTGCAAGTACAGAAGGCGTTTTACATTTACTGCACCAAATGCTGTCTGAAGGAAAACACCTTGAACTATTGAATTCATTAGAAATAGCAGTAGTACCAATGGCTAATGTAGATGGCATGAACAGGCAATTAAGAGTTGCTGTAAACGGTTTAGACCTCAACCGTGATCAAACCAAATTGAACGCCAAAGAAAGCATATTTTTAAAGCAAAGCTTTAGTGACTTTAATGCAGATGTTGCCTTAGACTTTCACGAATACAGAGCTTACAGAAGAGACTTTGTAGATTATGGAGAATATGGGATTACCAATCCATACGATGTCATGTTTTTATTTTCGGGAAACTTGAATGTGCCTAAAAATTTGAGAGACTTTACAGAAAATAAATTTGTAAATCCTACCAAAGACTTCTTAGAAAGTAAAGACTTAAGAAGTTTTAATTATTTTTCAACAGGAGAATACAAAGGACAAGACTGCTTTAACATGGGCTCTGTAAATGCAAGGTCTAGTGCAACTTCCTACGCATTAACCAATGCCATTTCAACCTTAATTGAAGTTAGAGGAGTTGCTTTGGGTCGGACCTCGTTTAAACGAAGAACCATGACCACGTATTGGGTAGCTGAATCCTATTTGAAAAAAGCAGTTGAATTGAAAGATGAAATAAAATCTCAAATTCAAACTGCAACTCAATCTAAACAAGATGCGGCTGTAATTTCAAAAAGAAGCACATCAAAATATGAAATGAAGATGATTGATTTAGCTAAAAATGAAATCATTACAGAAGAAGTAATTCTTAGAAATGCCTTAGAGTCCATTCCTATTTTAACTAGAGAAAGACCAACTGCATATATCCTTTTACCTTCAGAAAAAGAATTGGTAAAACGCTTAAAAATATTAGGATTAGAAGTGGAAGAACTTACAGAAGAACTAGAATTAGAAGTAGAATCCTACAAAGTAACTGAGTACTTAAGAGATTTAAACAAATATGAAGGTGTGAAGCGCCAAGATGTAATGACGGAGATACAAACCTTGGTCAAAAACTTTCCAAAGGGAAGTTATGTTGTGAATTTAGACCAAAGAAAATCAAATATTGCTATTGCCACTTTAGAGCCTGAAACCAGAAACAGTTTCGTTAGTTTTAGAGTAATAAACACCAGTTTGGGCGAAACACTGCCGTACTATAGATATTTAAAAAGTAAAAACGACTTAAAATAAACCAACAGCGTCATGAAAAAATTATTTTACATCATTTTATTTTCTATTACCATGATTGGTAATGCGCAAGAAAGTAATAACCTCAATAATAATGAAGTTAATTTTGAACTTGGAGAAGGATTGAATTTCAATTTTGAAGACAACCAATACCAATTTAAAATCAGTGGTTTTATTCAACCATCTTATACCTATCTTAAAACAGAAGAGCTGGATGCAGAACATGAATTCAACTCCAGAAGAAGCTATTTTAGCTTGAGTGGTAAAGCTCTAAAAGAAAAAGTGAGTTTTCTTATTCAAACTGATTTTAGTGACTCAGATATTTTATTAGATGCCTGGTTAGCTTACCATCCTACTGAAAATATAAATATAACTGTTGGTCAAAAAAGGGTAGATTACAACAATGTTGAAATGCGCTTTAATGAAGATAAATTCCAGTTTACCAGAAGAAGTGAATTAAGCAGAGCTTTGAGCAACACAGGAAGAGAGTTTGGGCTTTTTGTAGATGCACAATACAATTTAGGCGGTTTTGGTATAGAACCTTTCGCTGGTGTAAGCTCCGGAGATGGGCGTAATTCATTTGGTGCTGACTCTAGAGATGTAGATAGTGGTGGCATTAAATACGGTGGTAGATTAAACCTTTATCCTTTTGGTTTCTTTACCAAAGGTAATGACAATACTACAGCAGACCTCATGCATGAAGAAGAATTTAAATTAGTAATTGGTGCTGCTGGAAGTTACAACGATGGCGCAAGTGAATCTGTTGGTGAAGGGCATAATATTTTTGAAATTTTTGACGAAAATGGAGATGTTCAATTACCAGATTACAGACAATTGTATGTGGATATGCTCATTAAATACAAAGGTTTTTCATTCCTTACGGAATATGCCAATGCTACAGCAACTGGTCTTGAAGAGACTTTCATCAACGCAGCTGGTACTGTTGCCTTACAACCTCAACAAATCAGCAGTTATCTTGCACTAGGAGATGCTATAAATGTTCAAACGGGCTACGCAACTAAAAGTGGTTACGCGATTGATTTTAGATACAGCAGCATTTCACCAGAATTTGAAGCTTTATCCAATTCTGTTTTGCAAGATACAACTGTGTATACACTGGGCTTAACCAAATACATTAAAGGACATGATTTAAAAATTCAAACAGCTTTTTCTTCAATAGATATGAATGGAGTATCTACTTTTCAAGCTGATTTAGTTTTTCAAATCGTATTTTAGAACCTGATTTACAATAACAAACATATTTCTCATTGAATAAGTTAAAATCTATTTTCTTTAAAATACTTGGGCCGTTGGTCTTTGTGTTGTTTCAATTTATTAAACCGCCAGAAGGTTTAAGTCCAGTTGGATTTATGTTATTAGGCATTACCGCCTGGATGGCAATATGGTGGGTTTTTGAAGTTGTGCCAATTGCTGTTACAGCCTTACTTCCTATTATACTTTTCCCCTTGTTTGGAGTGCTCAAATTATCAGAAACCACCTCGCAATACGGTCATAAATTTGTGTTTCTCTATCTCGGTGGTTTTATTTTAGCTGTTGCTATAGAACGCTGGAATTTGCATAAACGGATTGCGCTTTACATTATAAAAGCAATTGGTTCAAAAGCTTCCTATTTAATTTTAGGTTTTATGTTAGCGACTGCTTTTCTGTCTATGTGGATATCTAATACAGCTACTACTGTAATGATGTTACCCATTGCCATTGCTATAACTAACCAAATTAACGATCAAAATACTAAAGAAGGCATTTCAACTTCTTATTTCTCTAAAGCCTTAATGCTATCCATTGCGTACAGTGCCTCTATTGGCGGTATTGCTACTTTAATAGGTACACCACCCAATTTAGTCTTGGCAGGTGTGTTAGAAAATTTATACAATATTAAGATTGGTTTTTTTGAATGGATGATGTTTGCCTTACCTATCTCCATCATTTTATTGATTATTTGTTGGAAATACTTAACCACTTTTGCTTTCAAATTGAAGAACATCAAATTTAGTGATAGCAAAGGTCAAATCAACGAAATGATTGCTAAACTAGGAAAACTATCTTATGAAGAAAAAATGGTGGGGATGGTATTTCTTTTGGCAGCTATGGGTTGGATTTTTAGAGGGCTTTTAGAAAAAGTAATTATCGGTCTTGATGATACCATTATAGCTATAATCGCAGCACTACTCTTATTTTTAATTCCTTCTAAAAATAGAAAAGGCAAAAAGTTGCTAACTTGGGATGAAGCAGTTAAAATTCCTTGGGGCATCATCATTCTTTTTGGAGGAGGTATGGCGTTAGCCAAAGCATTTACAGATACAGGTTTAGCCAACTGGATAGCAAGCCAAATTACGGTTTTTGAAGGGGTGGCTGTTATCCTTTTTGTACTTATTGTAACAGCAATGGTCAACTTTTTAACCGAAGTAACTTCCAATTTGGCTACCACAGCAATGTTGCTTCCTATTCTCTCTCCGGTTGCTTTAAGTTTTGATATGCATCCATTTTTGATCATGATTGCCGTAACTTTATCAGCATCTTGTGCATTCATGTTACCCGTAGCAACACCACCAAATGCAATCGTTTTTGGCTCTGGTTACCTTAAAGTTTCAGACATGGTTAAAAAAGGTTTTTTAATGAACATCATATCCATTATTTTCATCACATTGGCAGTCTATTATTTTATGCCTATTGCCTTTGGTTTGGAAACTTTAGATTTTCCTAAAGTTTTAAAGTGATGAAAAACTCATCTCATATTTGTAGTATGTGCTTATAGTCTTCAAAGTATTTAGGAGATAATTTAAATTCTTTAGCAAGTATTGTTAAATGGTTTTTGCTAATTTCATCTATAGCTTTTGGATTAACGGCAACACTTCTGTTGATTCGTATTAGTGAATGTGTAGATACTAAATCAATTCATTGTCTTTTTCAAACAGCGAAATTACCCAGCGGAATGGCGAAGCATATTTAACGGGAGCGATTTTTTAACTTACCTAGTTCAAAACTGAATAAAACTTACAAGAATGTTTTTCACTTGCTTTTATTTTGTACCTTGGATTCAATAATATTATACTTCAAAGCCATGGGAAATTTTACGACTGTTGTTATAGTCATCTTCGTTATTTTATTAATTTTTCTTGCTGCATTTGTAGTAAAACAACAGACCTCTGCTATTTTAGAGCGTTTTGGTAAGTTTCATAGCGTCCGTTCGTCTGGATTACAGTTTAAAATTCCCTTGGTAGATAAAGTTGCGGGAAGAATTAATCTTAAGGTACAGCAATTGGATGTGTTTGTTGAAACCAAAACCAAAGATGATGTGTTTGTTGGGTTGAAGGTTTCTGTGCAATACCAAGTGGTTAGGTTACGAGTGTATGATGCTTTTTACAAGCTAGAAAGCCCTAGTGCACAAATTACTTCTTATGTATTTGATGTAGTTCGAGCTGAGGTTCCAAAAATGAAGTTGGATGATGTTTTTGAACGAAAAGACGATGTTGCTAACGCAGTGAAATCTGAATTGAATGATGCTATGCAAGATTACGGATATGATATTATCAAAACTTTGGTAACAGATATCGACCCCGATGAACAGGTAAAACAAGCCATGAATAGAATTAACGCTTCTGAACGTGAAAAAGTAGCTGCCGAATTTGAAGCTGAAGCAGAGCGAATTAAAATTGTAGCTAAAGCAAGAGCAGAAGCAGAAAGCAAACGTTTACAAGGGCAGGGGATAGCAGACCAACGTAGAGAAATTGCACGCGGTCTAGAAGAAAGTGTAGATGTGTTGAATAACGTAGGCATCAATTCTCAGGAAGCTTCAGCATTGATAGTAGTTACTCAACATTATGATACCTTACAAGCCATTGGTAGCGAAACCAATTCCAATTTAATTTTACTTCCAAACTCTCCACAAGCAGGAAGCGAAATGCTAAATAACATGATTGCTTCTTTTACTGCTTCAAGCCAAATTGGTGAGCAAATGAAAAAACAAAACGAAGAAAAAGAACGACTTCAGAAGAAACAAAATAACAATAAAAAGTAATACCATTCTGCAATCATGCTCATTTCCATTTGTGCACTTCTTACGGTATAGCTTTTCCCAATCATGTTTCCAAAAAAAACAGCTCTGTAAAGTTTGCAACTTCGGATGCTCTTGCTAGATACTGTTAAGAATGAGTAGGCTAAGATTAGCATAAAATTCATTACAACTATGGCGGCCAAAATTAGCGCGATTCCAGTATGTCCATCAATTTTTGGTTTAGGTATAATTTTTCTTTACCCACTTTTACAGATTTTAAAAAACCTTTCTCTTCTAAAGATTTTAGGTAGTTTCCAACTGTTTTTGGTGTTCCAAGATGAATGTCAATGAGATGTTGTCTTTTGGTATACGGAAGTTTAAAGATAGCTTCTAAAAGATCTTTAGAATATACTTTAGGCAATTTTTCTTTTATTTCCAGACCTGTTTTCTCCATTAAATGAGTAATTGCTTCTAGCCGTTCAAGTCCCTTTATTGAGGTTTTTTCTACCATGTCGAGCATATACAAAACAAAATCTGTCCAGTTATTTTCTTCTGTAACACCTCTTATGCATTTGTAATACTGACTTTTATTTTTAATGATGTATTCACTCAAAAATAAAGCGGGAGTATCAAGAAGTTGTTCCATTTTAAGTTGAAGTAAGAGCAGTATTCTTCCCGTCCTTCCATTACCATCTGCAAATGGATGTATAGCTTCAAATTGATAATGAGCTATTGCCATTTTGATTAGTGGGTCAATTGTATCATTTTCATTTATGAACTTTTCTAGATTCGCCATTTTATCTCGAATTATCTTTTCACCAGAAGGTGGCGTGTAAATAACCTCGCCATTTGTGTTTGATAATGTAGTGCCTATCGAAGTTCTTATTCCAGCAGTATTTTTTTTTATACACTGAACAAGCTCTATACACAAGTTTGTAGTTATAAAAGGTTTTTCATCTAGTCTATTTACACCAAGCCAAATTGCTTCTTTGTAACTAATAACTTCCTTAGTTGCTGGATTATCAAATTTTTTATCTGCAACTACTGTTTGATATAAATCATCGTTAGTTGTAATTATATTTTCAATTTCAGAGCTTGCTTTTGCTTCTTGTAAGTGCAAAGTATCTAAAAAAAGTTCTGGATTAGGGAGGTTCCTTAAAGCTCCATTTAATTGGGCAAGAGATCTACTTGCCTTAATTGTTTTTGTTAAAATACTTTTCGTTTCCAAGTCTCCTGATGGTGGAACTAATGGAAGTGTATTGTAAGGCTTATCTTTTATAAACGTATTCATAACAAGCGTAAATTTTTACTTATATTTGAAACAAGGGTAAAAATAGTAAATTTTTACCCTTGTTGTGCTTTCAGATGTAAATATTACGCTCGTTTGAAAAACAAGTTTAGTCAACCAAGCAGGGCGTGAGCAGTGTGATGGGGTTTCTCCTATCGTCGAAATGATTTATAAACGAATTTTAATCAAGTTTTTCTGCTAGTTTAGCGAATATTTTTCGTGGGTTTTTACCTTCATAGAGTATTTTATGTACAGCGTCTACAATTGGGATTTTCACTTTTTTCTTACCGCAGTCTTCATTTATTTTGTACGCACTTTTTACTGCATAATATCCTTCCGCAATCATGCTCATTTCCATTTGCGCACTTCTTACGGTATAGCCTTTTCCAATCATGTTTCCGAAGAATCGGTTGCGTGAAAAAACGGAGTATCCTGTTACTAATAAATCTCCTAAATAAGCCGAATCATTGATGTTACGCTTCATTTTATAACGCTTTTTAATAAAACGCTTCATCTCCCGAATGGAATTACTCATCAGTACACTTTGAAAATTATCTCCGTAACCTAAACCATGAGCAATACCTGCTGCAATTGCATAAATGTTTTTTAGCACAGCTGCATATTCTGTACCTATAACGTCCTCTGTAACTTTGCACTTGATGTAGTCGCTACCGATGTATTTAGCTACTAACTCTGCATGTTCTTCTGTTGCTGAAGCTATGGTTAGATAAGACAAACGTTCCAGAGCTACTTCTTCTGCGTGACATGGTCCAGTTATTACCCCAATGTTCTCAATGGGCACATTGTAGTGTTCATTGAAATGCTCACCCACTATTAAATAAGTCTCGGGAACAATTCCTTTAATAGCCGAAAAAACAATTTTATCTTCTAAGGAAACAGTTAGTGGACTCAACTCTGTTGTTAAAAATGCAGAGGGAACCACAAAAATAACAATATCTGCTTTTTCAATGGCATAATTGATGTCGTTGGTTAAATCAAGTTGGTCTGTATTAAACTCAACCGAACTTAAGTAATTGGGATTGTGTTGCTGTGTTTTGATGTGCGCAATGCTTTCTTTATTACGCATATACCAAGTGACTTTAGGTAAGTTTTCGCAAAGCATTTTTACAATGGCTGTTGCCCAACTTCCTCCTCCAATTACTGTAAAATTAGGATGCTGATTTTGCATGAATTATCAATTTATCAATATGCTATCAAAAATAGGCAATTAAGATGGAAACTTAGCAATAAATAAGCGATACAGCATCAATATTATCTGTAAAAGTTCATTTCGTCTATGTATTTCCAGACTGGCGTTGGCAACATAGATTGAATATTTTTACCCTTTTTAATGGAATCACGAATCAAACTTGCGGAAATATCCATGATGGGTGTTTCAGTAAAATGGATATGCGGGTGATTTACAAAATCTTCATTTACTTTGCTTTTGGTTATACGGGGACAAATATAAAGTTGATGATTATTTAAAATATATTCATAGTTTTTCCATTTGTGAAAACTCTTCAAATTGTCTTCCCCCATTATTAAATTGAACTGATATTCTGGGTTTTTTTCGCAAAGTACACTCAGTGTTTTAGCTGTATAATTGGGTGTTGGCAAATCGAATTCAACATTAGAAACCTTTAGTTTTTCAAAACCTTCTACCGCACGATACACCAATTCTAAACGATGGTGATTTTCCAACATAGATGCTTTTTTCTTAAATGGGCTGTGTGGTGAAACTACTATCCAAACCTCATCTAAGTCGGTGAATTCTGCTAAGTAATTTGCAATGATTAGGTGCCCGATGTGAAAAGGGTTAAAACTCCCAAAATACAAACCGACTTTCTTTTTCATTTCAAATTAGTTTTCAATAAATTCCAAAACTAAATCGTATGCTTCTTCCAGGGCTTCATTTAGTTCATTGTTAATGATAATGTGGTCAAATTGTGGTGCGGTTGCTAATTCAATAGAGGCTTTTGCAACTCGCATATTAATTTTGTCGTCGGTTTCTGTTTTTCGTTTTTTCAATCTGATTTTCAGTTCTTCAATACTGGGTGGTTTTACAAAAACAGCTAAAGTTTGTTCCGGATAAATTTGTTTGATGTCTAACCCACCTACTACATCTATATCAAAAACTACATGTTTTCCTTTTGCCCAAATCCGTTCTATTTCTGCCTTTAGGGTGCCATAAAAGTTGTCTCTATATACTTCTTCCCACTCTAAAAAGTCATCATTTTTGATGTGTTGCTTAAACTCTTTTAAGCTCATGAAATAATAATCTTCTCCGTCTTTTTCATGTCCGCGAGGGGCGCGAGAAGTAGCCGAAATAGAAAAATCCAACTGAAGCTCTTCCTTGCCTAATAAGTACCGTACAATGGTTGTTTTGCCAGAACCAGATGGCGCAGAAAATACAATAAGTTTGCCTTGTTTTTTCATTAGAGAACATTCAGCATTTGTTCTTTTATCTTTTCAAGCTCATCTTTCATTTGAACCACTAATTTTTGCATGCCTACAAAATTAGATTTACTGCCAATGGTATTTATTTCTCTTCCCATTTCTTGGCATATAAAGCCTAGTTTTTTCCCACTGGATTCATTAGAAGATAGGGTTTCTGTAAAGTAACTTAAGTGATTGGCAAGCCTCACTTTTTCTTCAGTGATATCATACTTTTCAATATAAAACACCAATTCTTGTTCAAACCGATTTTCATCTACTTTGGTTTTTAAATCTTCCACTGCAGTTTCTAACCTTTCCCTTACATTTTTAATTCGTTCTGGGTCTATTTCCATTACTTCTTCCAGCAATTCATGCAGCTTTTCTATTCGATAGGTAAAATCCTTTTCCATGGCTAAGCCTTCGTCTTTTCGATAGGAATTCAATTGGGTAAGGGCTTCTTTAATCGTGGTTTTAATAGCTTCAAATTCAGAATCATCAACATCTGCGATACTCGTACTTACTGCATCTGGAAGTGAGAGTGCAATTTGTAATAAGGTTGCATTTTCAGTATCGTGTACACTGGTGATTTCTCGCAATTCATTTAGATAAGCTTTTACAAGTTTTTGGTTTATTTTAGTTGAAGATTCTTCTCCTGTTGCTTCAACTTGTAAGCTAAAATCTACTTTTCCACGATTCACTTTTTCAGCAATCATTTTGCGCATTTCCAGCTCTTTTTCTCTGTATTGTGAAGGCATTCTAGTATTTACATCTAAGTTTTTAGAGTTTAAAGACTTAATTTCTACACTTATTTTTTTATTGGGTAGTTGGAGAACAGATTTTCCAAACCCCGTCATAGAATGAATCATGGACTATATATTAAGCTGCAAAGTTAATTGAGTTGTAAGGATTAAGCAATGAAGTAGATGTTTAAATCATTTTTTAATACAAATAATTTATAAATCACGAAACAGGTATTTAATTTCTTCCGTCTTCATTTGGATATAGTGTATGCACAGGGTCACTTTGCCAAATCTCTTTGGTATCTACATCTATCATGCTTAAGGCACCTTTAAAAGCTGCTCCCGTATCTACATTCCATAAGTTTTGAAAATTAACAGGTTGGCTTTCTCCAATTCGAAAAGTAGGTGTGTGGCCAATATAAATTTCGTTGAACAATTTTAAACGGTCTGGATATAAGTCACTTTCTTTATCTAATTCTGGATTCATACACTTAGCCATCTCCCAAAGTGTTCTATCCCAGTAAACTACATGTTTATGAAATTCGTATTCTGGTCCGTGCAAGTTGGCAAAACCCGCGTGTAAGAACAACCGATTTTGCCTGTCTATATAGTAATTTTCCAACTCATCCATAAATTGAATGTGTAGCTTCTTGGTCTGGAGGTCTATTTCTTGATAGGCATCTTTTGTACTTTGCCCACCATGCTGCATCCACTTTTCGTTCGCTTCACCCGTTTTTAACCAGTTATTTACTAAAGCATCATGATTCCCTCTTATAAAACGGCAATCATAATCTGCTTTTAATTGTATTAAATAGCTAATTACAGCAGCAGAATCTGACCAACCATCTACATAATCTCCTAGAAAAATAAGCTCGTCTTTTGTACTTAGCTTTGCTTTATCTAAAAGCTGTTGTAACGCTTTAAGACCTCCGTGAATATCTCCAATTACTAAGGTTCTTTTTGTTTTAGCCATATTTAATTGTACTTGATTTTACGTAAAATACGCATGTTTTCTTTATATTTTTCATACGCCTCTGGGTGGCTTCTTAAGTAAGGTTTTGCTTCTTCTAGTTTTGCAAGTGCATCACCAAAACCATTTAAATGACTGATTAAATATAAGGAGGGTAAATTTATTAAATCTATTTTTTCTTTTTCTCTAAGCGGAATATCTTTTGTCAATTTTTGAAGCAGCATGTTGTTCATATTGTAAAAATGATGCAGTGATTTGGCATCGTAAACCGGGGGTTGAAAAACCAACTTTGAAGTAATATCATAAGTCATATTATCATTAAAATCTATTCTTAGTTTTTCTAAAGGATAATATTTGAAGCTTTTTTGCAAACCTAAATGCACATACTCAAGGACTTCAAAATAATCTTTTCCCATTTCAATTTCAACTTCATCATAATTTGAATAAAAGAGTTTTACTTGCTCGTTTACCAATTCTATATTCACTCTGGAGAAAAAAGTTTGTTTGCCTTTTTGCTTTTTTTTACCTGCCCAACAGAGTACAAAGTATTCTTTAAACACCTTATATTTAGGTTGGTAAAATTGATTTTGATTCATAAAGTCGAAGACCCCACTTAAGGTTAATTCAATATTATTTTCAGAATGTTTTTCTATTGCAGCTACCAAACTAGTGTTGATATCTTTGATTTCAATATCAAAAACTTTAGGCTTACTGATGCTGCCTTCGCGCATAAAAACGGTGCCACCATAGTATTTCCAAATGTTCTTCCTTAGTGAACATATACTGAAATCGTTTTTTGGTCGGATGCTAACCAAACCCACGACTGTGTCTTTATTTAAGTGTGGAAAAGGAATATTTTCATAAGCTACAATTGGGGGATTTTCTAAATAGGCATTTACTAAATTTTGAATCTTTGCATCATCAAAAAAATCTACTCCAACTATGCTATTGTCCTCATCTTTTACTCCTATGACTAAATAAGCATTAGATGTTGGGTTGCTATTACTTAAGGAACAAATATGTTTTAAAAATTTGGCTTTCCCTTCCTGAGTACCAATGTTGAGCTTCAGCTTTTTGTCGTAAAAACTATTTTCGTCGTTGTGGGCTAGTAAGTTTTTAATTAAAAGCCGTTTGTTAATCATAGTTTTCAACTTATACCTAAAGAAATAATACGTAACATCAAATTATAAAATTGGTATTACTAGCCAAAAATAAATTATTTTTTAGCTAAAGCTGTTAAAACAAGGATTAATTCATTGTGAAGTAATTCAAACTTTAGCAGTTTACTAATTTTAAGCTACTTGCTTTTCAATCCTATTTTTCTATTGATTTTATTTGAACTTCTTTTTCACTTTCAATTTATCAGCCCATTTACAATTTGAAGCAGCTTCCCTTTTATGAAATTTGATTCTCCATAGCACACGATTAATAGCTGCTTTAATTTGATATTTTCTTATGTTATATGGAATGTATTCTTTAAAAGTTTGTTTATTTCTTCCAAAAAAATGACGTACTTTGCATAAAGGCTGCTAGTTGTTGATTTGATGTTTCATGATTAACTAAGCTGAATTTCAGCATACTAAACAGTTTTAATATTGAATGAAGACCGTAAAATTAAGAGAAAAGCATATTTTACAATAACATCTAAAAAGGAATACCAATGAAAAAAGTAGAATCAGTAAACTACGGATTAGAAAAAATATTTGAAGGCGCTCAAGATTTCTTGCCTTTGCTAGGGACAGACTACGTAGAAATGTATGTAGGAAATGCCAAACAAGCAGCTCATTTTTATAAGTCTGCATTTGGTTTTCAGTCGCACGCTTATAAAGGTTTAGAAACAGGAAGTAAAGACACAGTTTCGTATGTATTAAAACAAGATAAAATTCGTTTGGTGCTTACCTCTCCATTAAATTCTAAAAATCCAATTAATGAGCATATTGTAAAACATGGTGACGGTGTAAAAGTGATTGCTCTTTGGGTTGAAGACGCTAAAAAATCGTGGGAAGAAACTACTCAACGTGGGGCAAAATCTTTTATGGAGCCAGTTGTTGAGGAAGATCAACATGGAAAAGTAGTACGCTCAGGAATTTATACCTACGGAGAAACGGTGCATCTTTTTGTTGAACGCAAAGACTATAAAGGTAGCTTTTTGCCGGGGTATAGAAAATGGGAATCTACTTACCAACCTGAATCGGTTGGCTTAAAATTCATAGACCACATGGTTGGTAATGTTGGCTGGAACGAAATGAATACTTGGGTAAAATGGTACGAAGAGGTAATGGGCTTTGTTAATTTCTTGTCTTTTGATGATAAGCAAATTCACACCGATTATTCCGCTTTAATGAGTAAGGTGATGAGCAACGGAAATGGCCGAATAAAATTTCCAATAAACGAACCAGCTGAGGGAAAAAAGAAATCTCAAATTGAAGAATACTTAGATTTTTATGAAGGTTCAGGAGTTCAACATATTGCTGTTGCTACAGATGATATTGTAAAAACAGTATCCCATTTACGCTCACGTGGAGTGGAGTTTTTATCTACACCACCAGAAACCTACTATTCTGCTATTCCTGGAAGGCTAGAAGAATTTAGCCATGAACTACAAGAAGATTTAAAGACTTTACAAAGTTTGGGTATTATGGTAGATGCAGATGAAGAAGGATATTTACTACAAATTTTCACTAAACCTGTTCAAGACCGACCAACTTTATTTTTCGAAATCATTCAGCGTATGGGCGCCCGTGGTTTTGGGGCCGGAAACTTCAAAGCTTTATTTGAATCTATTGAAAGAGAACAAGGTTTGAGAGGGACTTTATAAGTTCCACTATTTTTCTATTCTAAAAGCTTCCTTTTTATTTAGAGCTGTAAAAAGGAAGCTTTTTGTTTTTAGAAATGTTGCCAAAGTTTAGTTCAAAAAATTAGTATTGAGTTAAAACACAAAAGTTTTTCGGTTTAAGAAAAACTCTTACAATACACAAAATGCTGGTTTAATATCAATTTTTTTTTTAATAATGCTGTGAGTTATTTGCATAGTGTAGCTATGGAAATTATGAACAAGGAAATTAAAAGGGAAATGAATACGTTAGATAGCGACTTTTCATGGTCAAATTGATATAATCACACATCTTCCCATTTTTGTTAGCAGTTGTACCTCGTTTTTATTTATACTCCTTTTCAAAATAGTTCCAAACTTCATCAGTAAGTTTTTCTCCTTTTTCAGAATTAGTAAAAAGCACAAAACCCCAATCTTTTTCAGTGTCTAATAGATAGCCACGAGTAAATCCAGCATTATTCCCACTATGAAAATAGGTGTTCCTGTACTCTTTATCAGCCGTTAAAAAGCCTAATGTATAATATACACTTATTCCTGTGGATGAAGTAGAAATTTTCGAATGATTTTTAAACAACTCTTCGTAACTACTTTGCGATAAGACTTTTTTGTCCATAACTCCAATCATCCATTTAGTAAAGTCTAATGGTTCTGAATGAATAGATGAAGGCGCAACAAATTTACCTTTATCCTTTTTATACCAATAGTTGTTTTTCCAATCTATCCATTCTTTTTGATTGTTATACGGTTCAGCTTTTTTCTCATAAATCTTAGGATTTGGTATAAATACGGTGTGTTCCATCTTTAAAGGTTCAGCAATCTTTTCTTGAAAAAGTGCTTCTAATCCTTTCCAATCTGTGTTTTCTATGTGCTTTAAAACCATAGCAAGATATTGATATCCTTCTCCCGAATATTCATAGTCTGTTCCCGGGTCAAATTTTATTTTCAATTTTTTATCATCTTCATTTTCTCTCCAATTTGGAAAACCTGTCCTATGACTTAAAACCATTCTTGCGGTTATCTTCTTATATCTATCATCGTGTGCAATATCCTTGTAAGGATGGTATTCATGCAATGGTTTATCTAAATCTAATTTTTCCTCTTCAACGAACTTCATAACAAAAAAGGCAAATACAGATTTTGACATAGAAGCACCCTCGAAAATGGTTTTGTTAGTAACAGGAAGTTTCTTCTCAAGATTTGCATACCCAAAGGTTTGATGATAAACTACGTTATTGTCATTTATAACTGCAATTGAAAGTCCGGGAATATTCAAAGATTCCATTCGAGATTTTAGAAAGTCATTTATAGAATCAGTTGATACTTCATATCCCGCAAGATTTTTTATTTTTTTTTTAGAATGGCAACATATAAATGAGGTTGCCAAAAAAAATAAAAAGTATAATTTCAATATGTTTCTATTCATGAGTTCGAATTTCTTAAATGAATTAAAAGCTTTGCGCATAAGAACGTTGGATAGTTTATGAACTCAAGTTTTCAAATTAATGACGACCACTTCTAACAAGCATAAAAATACCCTTTTTCAATCATCTCCACGGAAAGTAGAAACGTTTTAATATTCTATTCTGGAAAATTACATCTATTTACTGCAAGCTAGTCGGATAAATAAAACAGATTAAAAAAAATTCATTTAAAAAGCTTATTTCTTTTCATTTTAAAACAAAGCTTTAAAATATACAAGAATAGATGATTCTCCAAGCTTTTCAAATTCAAAAAGGTGGATTTAAAATAATACCCTGATTTAAATATGACTTTTAAGCAATTAAATCCAGATTGGATAATCAACAATGCATTTAAACATGTTTAATAAATTGATATACAGTTGGTTATATGTAAATTATTAAATTAGCATTTACTAACCTTTAATTAACCTAAAACTCTAGAAATACTGTTAAGTTTGGAGCAAATTTATTTTGCAGATGAATAGAAGAAGGTTTTTTAAAAATGGGGCTTTAGCTTCAGCAGGGGTTGGACTATTAAGCGCGTGTAACACGGCTGGTCAAATCACTGAAATTTCTAAAGCGAAAGGAGGAAAAGCAAAGAACATCATTTTTTTAGTGAGTGATGGAATGAGCCAAGGAACCTTGAGTATGGCAGACTTAATGAAGCAACGCATGTATGGTAAATCATCAGTTTGGATGGACTTATACAGAACCAATAAAGTTTCTCGTGCCCTGATGGACATGGCTTCCGCTAACTCTATAGTTACCGATTCTGCTGCTGCCTCTTCTTCTTGGGGAGGTGGGCACCGTATTCCAAACGGTGGAGTTAACGTAGGGAAGGATGGTACTGATTACAAACCTATCTTACAAAAATTTATAAAAGCAGGGAAAAAAGCAGGAATAGTGACGACCGTGCCAGTTACCCATGCCACTCCTGCTGGATTTTGTGTAAATAGCAAAAGCAGAAATGACCAAGAAGAGATTGCAGAAAAGTACACTGATTTAGGCTTAAGTGTAATCTTAGGAGGTGGTCAAAAATATATTGACCCTAGTCTACGCAAAGACGGAAAGGATATTTACCAAGCTTTTGCATCTAATAATTATAGCATTGTAAAAACTAGAGATGAAATGCTTGCAGATGCTAATAATAAACTTTTAGGTGTATTTGATAAAGATGCTTTGGCTTATACTGTTGATCGAAATTCTGATAAAACTATTGAAAACCAAACTCCTACTTTAGCAGAAATGACTCAAAAGGCAATCGATATCATGAAGTCTTCTGAAGAAGGTTTTGTTCTTCAAGTGGAAGGAGGAAAAGTAGATTGGGCTGCTCATGCCAATGATGCTGGTGCTTTAGTTTACGACCAGATGGCTTTTGATGATGCTATTGAAGTAGCCATAAAATTTGCGGAAAAGGACAATGAAACGCTAGTTATAATTACTACAGATCATGGCAATGCCAATCCAGGAATAATTTATGGTAAAAATGCAGATGAGAATTTTGACCGATTACAAAAATTTAAACATAGTAACGATTGGATTTTGCAAAACTTCTCTCAAAGTAACAGCGTAGAACAAGTAAGGGAACGCATTGCATTTGCAAACGATTACGGAATAAGCAAAGAGCAAGCCCAATCAATTTTAAATTATTATAAAGGCTTAGAAAAACCAGAAGAAGGTTTGTACAATTATAAAAAGCTCCCGTTTAAATTGCTCTCACAAATCCAAGAAGAATACCATTCCATAGGTTGGATTAGCGCCAAACATTCTGGTGATTATGTGGAATTAGCCATGTACGGACCCCAAAGCGATCAACTAAATTCCTTTGTTCGGAATACAGAACTGCACAATTTTATGTTGAAAGCAGCTGAAGTAGAAGACTTTGTGTCAGCTAGCAACTAATTGCTTCCAGCTACAATTAGCTTATTCATCAAAATATGATTGATTATTTGAGCGACTTTAAGTTCACCTTCGCATATGCTTAATGCGTTAAAAATTAGTTTATTAGTTTTAATTTAAGATTAACTGAAGCTTTTCATAGTAACTTTAAACAAAAAAACTATGAAACTTTCAGCAATTACTTATTTAGCCATTACAACCTTTGTGTTAATCTTAGTTAGTATAATGGCAGCCATGGATTTTAGCTTTTCTTGGGTATTTTTTGCAACGCTATTTGGTCAAGGATTATTGGTGTATTCTGTCTATAAAGTATTAGTAGACAATTACAAAACAGACAAAACTTTTGACGATTGGTATGAAGATAAACCCATTGAAAGAGAGTAGTTTTCTTATATTTAATATGCTACGAATGAACTAATAAAACAAAGCATTAGTGCATTCTTGGCTAATTTTATTCTCCACAAAACGCAATAGGATTTCATAGTAAATCCTACAAAGCTTGCCACTAATTTACTAATAATTCCCATTCTCCATTCGTGTATTCGTGGCGTTAGAGATTGCCACTAATGCACTAATAAATTCATTTAAACATTGTGAATTCGTGACGTTATATTTTGCCACTAATGCACTAATAAAATCCTTTTAATATTCGTGCATTCGTGGCTATTTATTTTCTAATCGCACATCACGAAGTCGCAATTGTAAACTGATTGTATTATTCCACTCATTTTCTTCGATGCTGTAGATTGCTTCAATAGGCTTTTTTTGTTGAATGGATTCTGCCAATGATCCTAATCCAAAACCAATTGCAGATATTTTTTTATGCTTTGTTTTTTGAAATAAGCTGCACCTCAAATGTTCTTGCTCTTTCCCAACTCCTTTTGCATAGCCTGTATCTTTTAAAGTTGAAGTATAAAACAACGGACTCATATTTCCTGGACCAAAGGGTGCAAATTGCTTTAATAATCTATAAAATTTAGGAGTGATGTCACTTATACTCAATTCTAAATCGTAGTTAAGCTCTGGTTTCAACGAATCCGGATGGATACTCTTTTTTACTACTTCTTCAAATTTAGCTTTAAACTTAGGATAGTTTTTTTCCTCTAAAGTAAGTCCAGCTGCATATTTGTGTCCTCCAAACTGTTCAATATAATCTGCACATTCTTCCAATGCATTGTATACATCAAAGCCTTTAACAGAGCGTGCAGACGCTGCTAATTTATCTCCACTTTTCGTAAATACCAGCGTAGGTCTGTAGTAGATTTCTATTAATCTACTGGCCACTATGCCTATTACCCCTTTGTGCCAATGTTCTTGGTACACCACAGATGTAAACCGCTTTTGTTCATTATGTTCTACAATTAAAGATAAAGCTTCTGCTGTAATGCTTTTGTCTTTGTCTCTTCTATCTGAATTGAATTTTTCTATACCTTGCGCTAGTTCTACTGCCTTTTCAATGTCTTTTTCAATGAGTAATTCCACCGCATGCAAACCGTGTTTCATTCTACCAGCTGCGTTAATTCTAGGACCTATGATAAAAACGACATCCGTGATACTTAGTTCTTTCTTTTTTGTAAGCTGAATAATAGCTTGGAAACCAGGCCTAGGATGTTGATTAATCCAACGTAAACCATGATAAGCAAGAATTCGGTTTTCACCTATAATTGGAACAATGTCTGAACCTATTGCAGTAGCTACCAAATCTAAATAAGGCCATAATTCTGTTGACTCTTTCTGCTCTTTTTCATGAAAAGCTTGCACTAATTTGAAGCCTACTCCACAGCCACAAAGTTCCTTAAATGGATACTTACAGTCTTCTTGTTTGGGGTCTAAAACAGCAATTGCATTTGGGATTTCAGCACCAGGCCTATGGTGGTCACAAATGATAAAATCTATTCCTTTTTCTTTGGCATAAGCCACTTTTTCTATGGCTTTGATGCCACAGTCTAAAGCTATAATCAAAGTGATTTCATTATCTGCTGCAAAGTCAATTCCCGCATAAGAAACACCGTAACCTTCTTTGTATCGGTCTGGAATATATGGAGTAACATTTGGATAAATGCTACTAAAATAAGAATACAAAAGTGCTACACTGGTTGTTCCGTCTACATCATAATCCCCAAATATTAAGATGCGTTCTTGCTCATTTATTGCTTCCTGAATACGCTGTACCGCCAAATCCATTCCCTTCATTAACCAAGGAGAATGTAGGTTTTTTAAACTGGGTCGAAAAAATGCTTTTGCTTCTTCAAAATTGGTGATATTTCGTTGGGCGAGTAAATAAGCAATGTTGTAGTCTACCTTAAGTACTTCTTGCAAATGGGCTACAATTTCTGGTTTTGGGGAGGTTTTGGCTGTCCATTTCATAACTTTAATTTTATACTTCTTTCTCTACAAATGGGATTGTTGGGTCTAAAATTTCTTTGATTAAGTTCTTTAAATGCATTTCAAAATCTTGCATTATTTCAGGAGTAATTTCATCTATTGTTTTATGACTACGCTCTATTTTTTTGCTAAATTTAAGGAAACCTTCGTTTAGGCTTTTAAAGGAAAAAATCCCGCTTTCCATCTTTTTACCTTGGGCTTCTTTTGTAAATAGTAAAGCATAAAACAAAACTTGAAACGCTTTGCTGTAGGCATAGTCTTCCGTAAAGTTTGCCCAATCACTTTCTACTTTTAAATCTCTTGCTTCTACCTTACCTGATTTATAATCAATAATTCGAAAAACTCCGTCTAACAAATCCACCCTATCTGCTTTTCCTTTTAATTGAATTGGGAAATTTAATCCTTCTATTTGGAAAGGGATTGCTCTGGACTCTTCTATGGCAACAATTTGAAGTTGATGTTGCTCGAGTGTCTTTAATTCCTGATGTAAAAATCGTTCGCATTGTTGCTTGGCAATTTCAAAAGCGAGCAAGTTTTTTCCCTTCCGTATAGCTTCTGAATTATAATGTAAACTGAACTGCTTCCACAATTCCTGTTCATAATTCAACAAAAAAGAATCAATTACAGATTTGTCTATACTTTTCCCGATATACTTTTCATATAAATGTTGGAGCGTATCGTGAAGGATATTACCATAAACCCTGTAGCTTACTTCTTCTTCAATTTCATCAGTTTCTTTTATTTTTAAAACGTATTTTTTATAGAAGTCCAACGGATTACGAATGTAAGTGGTTAAAGCCGAAGGAGAAATTCCATATTCAAATAAGCCCTTCAATTGATCCATTACAGCAGCTGTTTTAGGGATGGATTGCAATTCTTTTAAGCTTGCTTTTGCTGAAGCAGATACCAAATGATGCTGGTATTGATGTTGTGGTTGCGGAAACACTTCTAGCTGTCTTAAAAATCGGCTTGGTTCTGCTTTTTCCCCTCCAGAAGTATCATTATTATACAGCAAATGAACCTGTTTTGCACGTTGTAATAACCTAAAGAAGTGATAAGCGTAAATGGCATCTTTATCTTTGTAAGTAGGTAAGTTAAATGCAATTTTTAAATCGAATGGAATGTAGCTGTTATCACTTTTTCCGGAGGGTAAAACTCCTTCATTTACAGAGACAATTATCAAGTTTTCGAAGTCTAAAACACGGGATTCCAGCATTCCCATCAATTGTATTCCTTCAAATGGAGAGCCTTTAAAATCCAATGTCTG
>Ga0307951_1000383_pt1 | contig 25156 bp, 21 predicted proteins | sample OrgLakmetagen374_FD_201842 | JGI IMG/M metagenome (GOLD analysis project Ga0307951, IMG submission 201842) | Saline water microbial communities from Organic Lake, Antarctica - #374 | ecosystem: Environmental > Aquatic > Non-marine Saline and Alkaline > Saline | place: Antarctica: Organic Lake... | reverse complement strand
CAAGTATTGTATATAAAGGTCAATTAATTACAGATACGGACGCTATTATTCCTAGAATTGGCGCTTCAGTTACATTTTATGGAACAGCAGTAGTACGCCAATTTGAAATGATGGGCGCTTTTACTACGGTAGACTCTGAATCTTTGGTGAGAAGCCGTGATAAATTACGCAGTTTACAAGTTCTATCTCGTGCAAAAATCGGATTGCCAAAAACGGTATTTACCAATTATTCCAGAGACACAGAAAGTGTGATTTCTCAGGTTGGTGGAACGCCTTTGGTTATTAAATTACTGGAGGGAACACAAGGTTTAGGAGTGGTTTTAGCAGAAACTCAAAATGCTGCGAAATCTGTTATTGAAGCTTTTAATGGCCTGAAAGCAAGGGTCATTGTTCAAGAATTCATCAAAGAAGCGAAGGGTGCAGACATTCGTGTTTTTGTAGTAGATGGTCACGTAGTAGGTGCGATGAAGCGCCAAGGAAAAGAAGGGGAATTCCGTTCTAATTTACACCAAGGCGGTAGCGCCGAAGTAATTGAACTTACTGATGAAGAAGAAATTGCAGCCATTAGAGCAGCAAAAGCCATGCGCTTAGGTGTTGCTGGTGTAGACATGTTACAAAGTGCTCGTGGTCCGTTAATTTTAGAGGTGAATTCCTCCCCAGGATTGGAAGGAATTGAACGTGCTACTGAAAAAGACATTGCAAAAACGATTATACGTTTTATAGAGAAAAGCGTTTAGTACAAAAAAGAATTTATATGGAAGTTCCTTCTTTTATTGATGAAAACAATGTACTGCATTTACTAGGTAAGCGAGTTGAGCCTGGAACAACCAAGCGCATTAATTTTAACACTGCCAAACTACATACACATACTTCTGTAGAGATACCTGTAATTGTTTCACGTGCTAAAAAAAGAGGACCTGTAATTTTGATTACCGCCGGAATTCATGGAGATGAAATCAACGGAATTGAAATTGTACGTCGAATAGTTGCCGAAGGAATTAACAAACCTAGAAAAGGCACTATTATTTGTATTCCCGTACTCAACATCTTTGGATTTATAAACGGCGCGAGAGAGTTTCCTGATGGACGAGATTTAAATCGGGTTTTCCCAGGAACAAAAAATGGCGCTTTAGCAAGCCGATATGCTTATCATTTTACGCAAGAAATTTTACCGGTAGCTGACATCTGTTTGGACTTCCATACCGGTGGAGCAAGTAGGTTTAACGCACCACAAATTAGGATAGACCGCAGGCACAAAAAAAACACGCTATTATCTAAAATATTCGCAGCTCCGTTTACCATCATTTCTCCAAACATTAAAAAATCGTATCGCATTACTTGCGATCAGCTTAATATTCCTATTCTATTGTACGAAGGCGGAAAATCTTTGGACAGTAATAACGAAGTGACGCAAGTAGCCGTTGAAGGAATTAAACGCATCTTGAATCATTACGAAATGTTGTCTTTAAATATTCCTGTTTTGCCTTCTGAAAGTGAAAGCGTTTTAATTGAACATACGTTTTGGATGCGAGCCAAATACAGCGGTTTGTTGCACTTGAAAATTCCCGTTGGAAAACACATTCATAAAGGGGAAATACTAGCGCATATTACGGATCCTTACGGAAATTTTCAACACCGTGTAAAATCAACTTCTAGCGGACACGTAATTAATGTAAACCAAGCACCGACCGTATATCAAGGTGATGCTATTTTTCATATCTCTAAAGAAACCAATGGATAAAGCACTTGCCCGATCTATTTCTAAAGCCAAGCGAAAAGAATGCTCTAGCTTACAACTTGAAGAATGGAGTTTACAAATTGCAAACCTAAGCTTACAATTGCCCATTTGGGAAAAAGAATTTTACCACTTGTTTTTGCCAATCCAAAAACAACATGAAATCAATACGGAGTTTCTTTTGCACATTCTTCAAGGAAAAGACAAGAATGTAGTGCTGTCTAAGTCTAATTTTAAAGACATGACTATGCAACATTTCTTATTGACAGACACTACTAAAATTCATTTGAATAGTTTTGGCATTCCGGAACCTAAAAAAGGTATTGAAATTAAACCTCAACAATTGGACGTGGTTTTTGTACCCTTATTGGCTTGCGACACAAAAGGAAACCGCGTAGGTTATGGAAAAGGCTTTTACGATCGGTTCTTAGATAATTGCAAACCAAACGTCCAAAAAGTAGGCCTTTCTTTTTTTGAACCTATTGCTGAATTAAAAGACGTAAACTCAACTGATATAAAACTAAATTACTTGGTTACGCCAGAGCAAGTTTATCGGTTTTAAGCATAAAAAAAACCACTAGTACTAGTTTAGAAAAATCCGATTTCATCAATCAGCAATACACCACTATGGTCGCCTGCAAAATTTCTGATACTAGCGTATTTTGCGCGTAGGATTTGTAAAAAACTATTAACCAAAGGATTAGTATAGATAAATTGCCTAGCTAAAAAATCTCTATTTTATCAGCTTTTCTTTAAGGCAAACAGAGGTAGATAAATAAATATAGCAACTAAAGAAAATAAAAGACCGCCAATTGTTCCAACGCCAAGTGCAAACCAAAATACTTCATCTTGTCCTGCAATTACAAAAGGAATAAAACCCAATATAGTTGATATGATGGTAAGTAAGATGGGGAATATTTTCAGATAAAAGGCTTTTGTGAAATTTTGAATAGCCTGCCCAGAATTTATTTTTTGTTGCTTATTGAATTCGTCCATAACAAAAATGCAGGCATTTACGGTGAGTCCACTTAAAATAATAAAAGAAGCCATCCCTCCTTGATCAAAGTTAAAGTCGAAAAAATAAAACGTAAGAAATACACCTATAAAGCTAATGGGAATAATGCTAATAATGATAAAAGCTTGAGTAAGACTTTCAAACAAAATACTACATATAAAGTAAATGATTAAGCCTACGAGCAATACCAAATAGAAGTAACTTTTTGCAGTTTCTTTAGAGAAATTAAATGAATAGGTTTCTTTTTCAAAATGATAGCCTATTGGCAATACGGCAGAAAGTTTTTCTAAGGATTTTTCTAAATGTATGTTCCCAAATTTATCCGAACCCGTGTATTGAAATTCAACTCGCCTAAGGTATTCTTGTTGCTCTTTGTAAATATTTTCTTCGGTCCTATATTGCTCAATGGCGGCAATTTCTTTTAATTTATAGGGGTTGTTTTCTGCTGTAAACAGAGGTGTTTCTTGGAGTTCCCAGAAGTCGAAAGTACGAGACTCCACAGACTCAAAACGAATAGGGGTAAATCTACCTCCAATGTTCTGTCCAAAATCTGGAAATTTAGCCAAAGCCAGTTGGCTAACTTGACTAAAACTTTGTGATAAATTAGTTTCTCTTAAAGCCATTTGATCTAAGTCTACATCTAAACGGTAGGCAAACCTTGGTTTACTCCTGTTTCTAGAGTTGTCTTTTACTACTGCTTTTTGCACCCTAGGATGTTCTTTTAAAATAGAAATTAAAGAGTCTGACCAATAATTTAGGGCTTCATAATTATAGCCTCTTGCTTTTACAGAAAAATTCATTCGATCATACCCACCGCCTCCAGAGCTAAATCCCTTGCCAACCCCATACAAGCTCCAATTCATCCCTCCTAAATCTAATGCTTTTCTTGTAATTTTAGCCTTTAAAATGTAGGGGAATGAAGATTTTTCAAAGGCTTCTTTAAACTTTATTTCAATACTGGCATAATCTCCGCTATACACATAAGCGGTGAAATCTTTAATTTCAGGAAACTGTATTAGGTAATTCTCAATTTGTAAGAAGGCTTCATTCATTTGGTGGACACTTGCCCCTTTTTCCATAGAAGCATTAACATAAAGCATGGTTTCTTCATTTTTCCCATAGTACGAGTTTTCATAGACATAGACTGAAAACAAGCGAAATGCTCCACCCAAATATCGTTTTACATGGTAATTCACCTCTTCTTGAAACCATTCGTTTCCATAAGTTGTATTATACAATTTTGCATACCAAGCATCCGTGTTATCTAATTTATTAGGAAGCATAAAAAGGGGAATCCCAAAAATCAAAATAATAATAAACACCCATTTTTTCTTGTTATTTAGCAACCAGCCTATAAAATTATGGTAGCCTTTAAAAAACCAAGTTTCTTCAATGGGCTTATTTTGTTTATTAGTTGGCCACTTGATAGGAAAAACAGACCATAATGCAGGCACTAAAAATTTAGCTACCAACAAAGAAACCCCAAGATTAATAATAATAATCCATGCAAAATCGATCAAATTTTGCTTTTGCTCTTCTTCCAAAAAATAAATCAAACTAAGTGCACCCATACTGGTTAAGGTAGAAGCTACAATAGGCATAAATACATGCGTATTGCCTTGCTTTTTTAAATGATCCAACATCACAATAATATTATCTAAAACTAAGCCTAAAGAAATGGTTAATCCTGCCATGGAATACAACTGGATTTCAACTTTAAAAAAATAGTAAAAAATAAAGGCTAAAGAAATACTGACTAAAAAATGAAAACAAATGTGTAACACATAGCGCCAACTTCTGCTAACCACCAACACAAAAAGCAACAATATACCAAGTGTGTACAAAAAACGCTGAAGTATCTTCGCTAATTCGTCCTTTAAAAAGACGGTGGTATCAGCATCTTTTTTAATAGAGAGTTTTAAATTAGAACTTTTTAAAGCTGCTTCAATTTGCTCTTCTACCAAAGTAGAAAGTTGTAATGTGTTGGCATTGTTTTCTGCAAAGACCGCTAAATTAATTGCATTTTTTGCATTTACACGGTAATAGCTTCTTGTTTCTTGCTCCTGCTCTTCTATTTGAGCAATATCAGACAAGTAAATAATTCTATTCCCAATTTGTTTAATTGGTATACGCCAATTCATCTCACTTCTTGGGCGAATAGACAAAGTAATTTGCTCTTGGGCTGTAACTACCTCACCGATACTTTGCACATCGTAGTAATTTTGGAGCGCTGTAAGCATCTCATTTTTAGATATATTAAGTCTTTGAAGTTGATGTTGTTGATATTTTACTACATATTCCTTTTGTTCAGCTCCATATACTTCTGCCCTATCTATACCTTGTATTGCCCCAATTGCAGGAACAACATACAATTGTAGCTGTTCTTGAATTTTAAAAGGTGTATAAGGTCCAGCAATACTAAAACTTAAAAATGCTTTTTGAGCTTGATCCTCATCAGCCTTATTCACTCGTATAACTGGGTAACTGGCTTGTAAAGGAAACTGCGGGTAGACTTGCCGGATAAGGTTAGCAGCTTCAAACCGTACCACATCTAGGTTGGCATACTTATCTAACTCCAAATTGATAAATCCACTTCCTAGCGATGACCTAGAAGTTATTTTCTCCACTCCTTGTAAGGTAGAGAATGCACCTTCTAAAACGCTCGTAATTTGGCGCTCCATTGCTAAAGGAGAAGCACTCCGCCAAAAATAACTTACTGAAATGCTTGAATTGGTAGAGCTAGGATTAAGCTTTACATTAAAGTAAGGCACAAAAAACCAACCCAACACGCAAAACACAATGCTGATTAAAATAATCCTAAAAGCATTTTTTTCCAATTGAAAAATTTTTGTTAACTTAGTGAAACTAATTAAATTTAAGCATAATTCTGAATATTTTTAAAAATGAATACTAATTATTTAATTTTAACTATTTTTTAACATTATTTATTTGGCATATCTAATTAAAGGAGATTTTTTTGAATAAATATTTAAAATAGTTAATTATGAAAAAAATGAATTTTAAGAAGTTAGGAAAACAGTTTTTAGCTGCTGTTTTTAGTATTGTCCTCCTAGGTGGGATAATGTTGAATACGCAAACAGCGGAAGCGCAAAGATTAAGCTTAACCGACAGCGGTGATGGATGTGATCATGGTTCAAAAACATGGCGCACTGAATGGAGTGATGAACATAACTCAACTGTTTGTTATAATGGTGGTGATTGTTGTTGTACTCAGGGAAATTAATTGTAATATATGATAAAGTTTCAGGATTATTATATGTTATAATTTGTGCTATCTATTACTCTATATTTAATAATAAATTTAGAAAACTTAGGTAGCTTAATTTTTTTAATATTTTTCAAAATGAAAAAAACAATAGTATTATTGATTGCGATGTTTTTCTGTGTTTCTTGTAAGAAAGCTGAGGAATCCACAGATAAAAAAAATTCTATTACAGAGATTGACATGTCTATTGGTCATAATGAAAAAAAATTCTGCGAATTAGTAGAAGAATTAAGTTTAGTGAAACTTGAGACTACTAAACATTCATTAATTGGAGGAATAAATCAAATAGAGGTATTCGATAATAAAATTTTTGTCCATGATTTAAAAACACAATCTATTTTAATTTTTGAATACCCAACCGGAAATTATATTAACAAAGTAGAATCAATTGGTAATGGACCTGGTGAATATTTTAATATATCATCTTTTTCAATAGAAAAGGATGAGAGATTATTAGCCCTCTTAGATATAAATCTTAGAAAAATTTTTAAATTCAATTTTGAAGGAGAGTTTATCGATTCTAAAACAATACCATTCTATGCACATTCTTTTTCCTATATGAACGATGATGAAAATGTTATTTTTTCTAATTTTTCTCTTTCAGAAGATGCAACCAACGATTATCAAGCTATAGTAACAGATAAAAATTTTAATATATTAAATAAATTCCTCAAAATTGAGAGGTTTTCTTCGATGCAAATTAAACAAGGAAATCAAATCTCAGTTTTGGATAATCAAACAATGTTTTTGCCAAAAAATTCAGTTAATTCCTATATTGTGAACAGCAAAGGAATAAAAACAAAATATTTGTTTAATTTTAAAGAAAACTGGAATGAAGATATCTTTTATAAAGAGGTAGATAGTCCGAGAGAATTAGTTCAAGTTTTGAACAAAAAAGAAATTATTAGAGCACTAGGCGTAACAGAAAATGATGGTTTTTTATTATTTAGCTTTTGGTTTCTAGATGACCATTATTTAGCTACATACAATAAAGAAATAGACCAACTCAATTATATTAAAAAAGATAAGAATGGTTTTGAAAACAGGTTTTTTATAAAAGGCTATTATCAAAATTATTTTATTAGCTACAAATATCATGATAATCTAAAAATTGCTGCTAAAAATGACATAGAGTGTCTGATCAGTGAAGATGACAAAAAAATGATTTCAAATTTAAATGAAATTGATAACCCTATATTGATATTTACAAAGTTTAAAAAATAGAACATATTCTTTAGCATTTTTCACTATCACTTTTTTTTGAATGAAATAAGATAATAAAACAGCATTAAAATATCAAAAAAAATTACAGGTCTACTGATGTATGAAGACAAGCATTTAGAATCAGGGAGAACAAATAGTTGAAATCAAGAAAAAAGGATTTAGATTGAATAACAAAATAAACTGAAGATATTGAGTTATTGTTTTACATTAAAATAAGGCAAAAAACCAACCCAACACGCAAAGCGCAATGCTGATTAAAATAATCCTAAAAGCGTATTTTTCCAATTGAAGTTCTACTCTTAGTTTTAGCGAATCTAAATAAACTTTATTTATTCTAAAAAGTTTGATTAAAAAACATGTATTAAATTTATTTAACCATATTTCAACATTATTAGTTTGGTAAATCTAATTGGGGGGATATGTTTTTGGAGTGTATTAATCTTTAAAAATCTATAATTATGAAAAATGTGAATTTTAAGAAGAAGGTAAGCCATTTGATGGCGTGAGTTTTTGGACTTGCCTTGATGGGTGGATTATTGTTGACCACTCAAACTACATACGCACAATCAGGATCTGTCCGGTGTATAAGTGGTGATGATATGGTATGTTTGAGATGGATTTCAGGTGGGACTATACATATAGTATATGGAGGAAAAGGTGCACCGAAACCAGAATTATCTAAATTTAACTAAATAATTTTTATAAATAAAATTTAAACTTAACTTTTAATAAAATAATAAAATGAAAAAAATTCTTAAAATAATCTGTCTTTTTGGTGTAATCTTTTATTTTTCTACATCTTTACTAAATGCTCAAACATTAACAATCCCTTGCCCAAGTGGTGATGATTACATATGCTATACCATGAATAGTCCTGATGGTTCTTCGGTAAGTGTTAGAAAAGGCGGAGGGAATACTACAATAATAATTAAGAAATAAATAGATTAAAGTTTTGAAATTTAAAATAATTACCATTAATCTTTTCGTGCTACTACAAAATTATCAATTTTATTAATAGTCCATTAAATATGAAGAAAAAAGTATTTATTTTAATTATAATAATCATTGTTATAGGTGTTATAGTATATAACAACTATAGCAATGATGATTATAGAGATGAAACTGAAAGAAGATACACGCACTATTTGGAGTTAGAAAAAAAAATATATACAAAAAACGAATTACGCAAACCTTTGTTAAAAGGCGATAAAATATATGCACTCAACTATCACAATCAAGAAATTTTAGTTACGAATCTGAACGGTGATATTATTAGTAAATATGGAGGTTATGGTGACTCACCGAAGCGAAATCATGGCATAAGGTATTTTAATATAAATGAAAATGAATCAATTTCTATTATTGATGTTCAAAAAAATACATTAAGTAAAATAAACGTCAGGGATTCACTATTATTTTTCCATAAATTTAATTCTTTAATCAATTGTGGAGGTCAATTAAATGAAAACACCTATGTTATCAGTCATTATAATAATGATAATTTAGATTTCAAAAAGATTAGATTTAATGATAAAAAACAGGAAGTTGTAAAATTAGACAAAAAATTGTATCCAAAAACTGAACATAATAACTTAGCCTACGAAGGCTCGTTTTACACAAAAGGAGAAAATGACTTATTTTACATACCTTACTACAATTCTAACATGGTGCACATTAAAGATAATCAGGTTGAATATTTTCAAACAATATATAATCCAGATCCTATAAAATATACCCAAAAAGGAGATATGTTGATAAATCATAGTGTGCCTCACTATTACGATGTTACATTTAGTAAAGACAAAATGTTTATACTGAGTAAATACGGCTTCCAAAAAAATAACAAAACCTACATGGTTGTTGATGAATACAATGTTGACTCTAAATTATATGTTACTTCTATACTCATCGAAAAAGATGATTATGAAAATTATCCGGCTTATTTAATTGTAGATGATGAGAGTTATTTTTTGTTTTATGATGAATATATGACGATTAATGCTTTAATAGATATAAATTGATTCCGAGAATTTAATTACCATAGAGTTATCAATGAAAAAAGATATTAATCAAAACAAATTTAGTGCTAAGTTTGATTTTAGGTATTATTTCTTATTCTTCTTATGCTAAAATAGAAATTAATTATATTGAATAAATCATAAGCTTAATCAATAATGACCTATTCTTAAAAACCAAATTTATCATGCTTAAAGTCTACTTATCGATAAATAATCTTTAAATTTGATTCCAACAAAAATAATCCCGCCTTGTTTAATGTAAGTTGTCAAATAAGTTTAATTGTTTTATTTCAAGATTTAAAATTGCAATTATTCAAAATGAATAATTTAAAATAATTAAAAAGTAATATTTAAAAATTAGTTCAGACAAAAAGTTGACCATCCACTTAAAAACAAGATAAAGCTGAACAATTTTGGTGAAGCAACTCATTATTAGATACTAGCCAAAACCTACGAACTTCATTCCAATCCAGCAATTGTGTAATATATACTAAATCTTTAGGCATTTAAAATTCCACAAAAGAGCAATTACAAAAGTATTTTTATTAAATTTGGTATTAAAATAAAGCTATGCCTAAGCCAATTTACCTACTTCTTTTCTCCCTCTTATTTGCTTGCCAAGAAGATGAAAAGAATGCGGATAAAGAAGCATTAGATTCAGACCAAATTAAAACAGAAAACCAAATCATCGTAAACACCACTGTAATTACAAACCGTGTTTTTCAAAAGCAAATTTTGGCAAATGGGATTATAGAAGCAAGACACAGAAGCGAAATGCGGTTTAGGCAAACCGATAACATCCAAAAAATAGCCGTAAAAAATGGAGATGTTGTTCAAAAAAACCAGCTTATTGCAAAACTAGACCAAACCAATCTACGCAACATAGTAGCCCAAGCTCAGCAAGAACTGGAAGCAGCAGAAACTAGGCTAATTACAGAAAAAGCAAATTATGGCATTGGCCAAAAACCAGATTCGCTTATCTCTGCTAATATTTTATACATTATAAGAAATCGCTCTGGTGTAAACGAAGCAGAAGCCAGGCTAAGCAACAGAAAAATAATGTTGGAACAAAGTATTCTTCAATCTCCTTTTTACGGAAGAGTAGCCAATCTAAATACTAAAGAAGGAAATTTTATCTCCTCAGCAGAGGTGTTTTGTACAGTACTAAGTCACCAAGAATTGGATGTTATTTTTAATGTAATAGAGTCAGAACTTCCTTACTTATCTATGGGTCAAGCAGTACAAGTGCATCCATTTGGCAATTCAACAACAAAATACAAAGGAGAAATTATTGAAATCAACCCTTTAGTAGAAAAAAACGGCTTGGTAAGAATAAAAGCCAAAATAGCAAATCCAAGCCTAGATTTGTTTGACGGGATGAACATGAAAGTTGTCATAGAACAAGCCATAGAAAACGTTTTGGTAGTCCCTAAAGAAGCACTAGTACTGCGCTCAAATAGAGAAGTGATTTTTAGCCTGAAACAAGGGAAATCTAATTGGAATTATGTAGAAGTAATCGATGAAAATACACAAAGTTATGCTATAAGAGAAGGAGTAAATGTGGCAGATACCATCATTATTTCAAATAATATGAATTTAGCACATGATGCAAGAGTACAGGCAAGTTTTGTACCTCCACCAAAAGACAGCATACAATAACTATGATGAAGTTTATTTTAAAACGTCCCATTGCAACATTTATGTTTGCAATTGCTTTTTTGATGCTAGGTGTAGTGGCTAGTTTTCAAATACCTACAGCCTTGCTGCCAACTATTCCCGTACCAGAAATAACCGTACAAGTAAGCTACCCAAGTCAAACTGCAAGAAATATAGAAACCAATGTTATTAGGCAACTCAGAAATCAGTTGCAACAAATTGCCCAACTTAAAGAAATTGAAACTGAATCCAGAGATGGATTTGGCTTACTAAAGTTAAAATTTGAATACGGTGTTTCCACCGATCTAGCTTTCATTGAAGCAAATGAAAAAATAGATATGGCTATGAATTTTCTGCCTAGAGACTTGCCAAGACCTCGGGTAATTAAAGCAGCTACATCAGATATTCCTGTGGTCTATCTAAGTTTAAGCAATCCTGCAAATTCTAGCAATGAAGCTTTTTTAGACCTAAGTGAATTCACCTTTAACATTCTAAAAAGGCGTATAGAACAAATGCCCGATATAGCAATCGCAGATATTTCTGGACATTTGTTTGCAGAAGTACAAATTGTGCCTAATATAGCCAGACTACAAAGCTTAGGCGTAGACCAAGAAGTACTTATACAAGCTATAAATAACAATAATTTTGAAATTGGTGATTTGCTCATTCAGGATGGAATATACCAATACAATCTGCGTTTTTCTGCCCCATTGCAAAATAAAAAAGACATTGAAAACATACGTTTAAATGTAGAAAATAACATTTATTTATTGAGCGATTTGGCAGAAGTAAAATGGTATCTGAACAAATTAGAGGCGCAAGCAGCACAAATACAGAAAGGGCTATCCAGATTGCACTTATCAAACAAGCCGATGCTAGTGTGTATGAAATGAATGAAAAACTAGAAGATTTCATCACCAAAATACAAGAGGAATACCCTTATTTAAAATTCCAAACCCATCAAGACCAGACCACTTTGCTTAAACTATCCATAGATAACCTTAAATCTACATTACTTTTAGGTGGTGTACTGGCTATCCTTATCATTTTTGTGTTTATGCAAGACCTAAAATCACCAATCATTATCGGTTTAAGCATTCCGTTGGCATTGGTAATTTCTTTTTTGTTGTTCTATTTATTTGGGTTAAGCATCAATATTATTTCTTTGTCAGGTTTAATTTTAGGCGTAGGAATGATGATAGACAACTCCATTATCGTAATAGACAACATCACCCAAAAACTAGAAGAAGAAAAATCATTATTTTCTGCTTGCGCAGAAGGAACATCAGAAATCATTTCTCCTTTGGTCAGTTCTGTTTTAACCACCTGTATGGTGTTTTTTCCATTGGTGTTTTTAAGCGGGATTACAGGCGCTTTATTTCACGATCAAGCATTAGCAGTCGCTATTGGTCTAGTATCTTCACTTTTAGTTTCCATTTTTGTTATTCCGAGTATTTATTTACAAATTCATCAAAAAATAAAAATAAAAATCAAGAAAAAAGATCGGCTAACCAACTGGTATAAAAGTGGCTTTCACATTTTCTATAAAAAAAAATACATTACACTAACTATTGCCTTTTTGTTTTTATGCTTGGGAGTTTTCTTTTTTCAGCATCTAGCCTTTAATAAATTACCCCGCTTAAAAGAAAGCGACATGCGTATTGAAATAGATTGGAACAAAAATATTGGAGTTGAAGAAAATCTTAAAAAAACACAAGCTTTATTTAAAGAGATAAAAGACATCCGTTATGTTATTGAAGCAGCAGAACAGCGGTACTTATTGCAAAGGGAACCAACTCAAAATTTTTCTGAAACGCAACTGTATGTTCAAGCAAAATCTCCAACCCATTTGGAAGAAGTAAAAAATGAACTAGCAAAGCGCATTCAGAATTCCAATGCAGTAATAGATTTCCTTCCACCCCGAAATATTTTTCAATACATATTTGGAGGTGATGAGGAAGAATTGATAGCCGAAATTACCGCTAGAGAAAAAATCGAAGTACCGTCTGAAAATGAAATCAGCAAAATACAATCTCTGATTCCGTTTTCGACCCAAAATATGCCACTTCAAAACATCTATAACTTGCAAATAAAACACGATAATTTACTGCTTTACAAAGTTGATTACAGCCGATTAATCAATGAAGTTAAAACTGTTTTGCAACGTAATTTTGTTAGCGAATTGAGAAATGTACAACGTTTTATCCCAATAAGAATGGGATATAACGAAAATGATATTCAACAAAGTTTACAAAACAATTTTGTGCTAAATCAGGACAAACAATTGATTCCTTTATATCAATTGGTGGATGTAAAAAAAGAAGTGCAATATAAAAGCATCCACGGTAAACGCGCTGGTGAATTTATAAAGATAATTCCTTCTGAAGATGTAAAAATAACACCTCTATTAATTGAAGAGACGCAAAGCAAATTTGCTACTTCCAATTACAGCATTAATTTTAGTGGAAGCTTTTTAGAAAAAGACAAACTTTTTAAAGAATTGTTAGGGGTTATAAGTGTTTCTATTTTATTGCTTTATTTTATCATGGCTGCCCAATTCAACTCCCTTACCCAGCCCTTGATTATACTTGCTGAAATACCCATAGACATCGGTGGCTCCTTGCTTTTGGTTTGGCTTTTTGGCGCGGACATCAACTTGATGACAGGCATTGGTATTGTGGTCATGAGCGGGATTGTTATAAACGATAGCATCTTAAAAATCCACACCATGAATCAACTAAAAGCACAAGGTCTAACTATAGACGAAGCAATATTAGAAGGAGGTAAGCGCAGGTTAAAACCCATATTAATGACTTCTATTACCAGTATTTTAGCGCTTTTACCATTTTTATTTATAGATGGTTTAGGAGCTGATTTGCAAAAACCTTTAGCACTTGCTGTAATAGGAGGATTAAGTGTAGGTACTTTTATATCTTTATTCTTTTTACCCATTTTATATAAATGGTTTACCAAATAAACTAGCATAAAAAAAAGCGGTCCAAATGGACCGCTTTTTTTTAATAGACAAACTAACCTGTTTACTGATTTTCAACATAACGCAATCCGCTTTGCGCTAATTGATTTTCAAGAATAGCCATATTTACTTCGTTTGAAGCATTTGGATCTATTTTAATGATTTCACCTTCAGGTGTGTGAATTAAGTAAAAACCCTCTTCCATAGAAGCCAATTTAATAAGTTCCCCATTTTCACCAATTGCATTCCAAGACTTGTCCTCTGGTACAAAAAGTAAGTTCACTTCTTTCCCTGCATTATCACCGTTTAAAATAGCGATATCAAATTTGTTTTTAGATGCCGTCATACGCACATCTGTTCCTTTTACATTAGCATACTGTGTTTCAGACTCGCCATCTGCCATAGCAATAGGATTGCTTCCAGTCCAGAATTCTAACAAGTTAAAAAAAATAACATCTCCAATTAAAAATAGAGGATAAACCGGCACAATATTCAATGCCCAGAATACTAGACTATCTAGAAACTTGTTCTCGGTTAATCCATCGTTCCAATCGCGTAAAGATTTAAACGCACTAAAAGATCCTAAGCAAGACGTACATAAAATAGTCATGCTTAACATTCCGCAAATAAAAAATTTCTTGTTCATACTATAAAGATTTAAAAGTTAGTACTGGTTTTATTTATCTAAAGTGTTATTCCCTTGTTTTACATCAGCCATTAATTGTGAAGGAGCAATTTCTACTTTTTTCACTCCAGATTGTGTGGGAACTCCTAAGGTATAATATGGATTTGCCCACGCCCAACTCTTTTTAATGTTTTGAACACCGGGTTTAGTCCAGCGCATCATTTGTAAGGGGATGTAATATTCCTCGACACTTTCATCATTGAAAGTTACAACAACTTCTAATGGCATAGGCATTAAACCGATTCTTTTAAATTGAATCTGGGTGTTTTTTTCAGTTTCTTCTATTTTATCAACGGCATAATCTATAGTATTGGTAGTTTGTGTCCAATCTGTTAGATACCAGTTTAATTGTGCGCCAGAAACCTTTTCAGCAATGCGAATAAAGTCATTTGGCGTTGGATGTTTCATTTTCCAAGTTGAAAAATAAGTTTTAAGTGTCTCTTCTAACAGCTCTTTTCCTATTAAATATTCCAACTGTGCCAAAAAAACTGCTCCTTTAGAATAAGCCGAAGCACCGTAAGCTGAATTGTATTCCCATCGATCAGCATGGGTACTTTGGGGTTGCTCCTTACCCGAATTTGCAAGCGCAATGTAACCCAAATAGCTTCTTTTTAATGGCTGTTCTTTATTTTGCTCCATTACTTCATTCATAGCAAGCGAAGACGTGTAAGTAGTCATCCCTTCGTCCATCCACTCATGTTTAGCTTCGTTTGTTGCCAATACGTGCTGAAACCAAGAATGCGCCAACTCATGAGCTGTCACTCCAACTAAGCTTCCAAATTTACGTTCACCTGTAATTAAAGTACACATGGCGTACTCCATTCCGCCATCTCCACCTTGTATAACCGAATATTGTTTGTAGGGATATTGGCCAATATGTTCATTAAAATACAGCAATAAGGCTTCCGTTTTTGGTTGTAAGTTTTTCCAATTCTCTATCATCTCTGGATTGTCTTTATAGAAAAAATGAAGCTTTGTTCCATCCTTAGCCATAAACGAATCATGAATGAAATCTGGATCTGCTCCCCAAGCAAAATCATGCACCATAGGAGCTATAAAATGCCAGGTTAATTTCTTAGATTTGGTTTTTACCTTTACGCCTTCATCTTGGTATCCATGTCCAATTTCATTTGGATTTTGAAGATACCCCGTTCCACCAATTACATAGTCTTTATCGATATTGATTTTTACATCAAAATCTCCAAAAACTCCTTGAAATTCTCTTGCAATGTAAGGATGAGCGTGCCAACCTTCAAAATCATATTCAGCCATTTTTGGATACCATTGGGTCATGGAAAGTGCAACCCCTTCTGCATTATTTCTGCCTGATCTTCTAATTTGTTTGGGCACTTGACCTTCAAAGTTCATGTCGAAACGCGTAGTTTCACCCGGAGCAATAGGTTCATTTAAATACACTTCTAAAACCGTTCCTACTTCTTTAGTTACAACAGCTTGATTCCGGTGTTTCAAATTCATCACTTTCAGATACCCAATTTCGTTAGGTGTTAAGCTACCAATTCGGTCTCCTACGCGTGAATCTGGATCTTTGATGCTTTGCGAACGCACATCCATTTCACTTCCAGGCTGAAAGGCATTGAAATACAAATGAAAGAAAACTTGGTCTAAGGTATCTGGGGAATTATTGGTATACCTGATAGTTTGTGTTCCTGTATATTGAAAACTTTTTACATCCATATCTACTTCCATTTGGTAATCGATATGCTGCTGCCAATAAGAAGTATTGTTTTGAGCGCTTAAAATGGAAAAACTAAATATGAATATGAGAAATGAGAAATATCTACAATTCATCTGCTAAAATTAAAGCGTTATATAAATTAACAATTTTACCTGAAACTGATAATTCTGAAAACTCAGTTGTGTTGTTCGGATCTCCGCCTACAATTACTTCGCCATTAAAAGATAAACCACTATCCATGATTACTTTTTTAACTTGAGCGGCCGTTAATTTTGGATAGTAAGAACGTATTAGTGCTGCAACACCTGCAACTGCTGGTGCAGCCATAGAGGTTCCCCCTAAAGAATCATAGGTGTCTAAAGGTGTAGTAGCATAAATTCCAGAACCTGGAGCAAAAATATCTACACTTGATTTGCCATAATTGGAAAAGCCAGATACCATTGCTTTACCGTAAGAGGAAGTAATAGAACCGATATTTATAAAGTTATTTGCAATTTCGGTCTCATTTTCAGGATTCTGATCATTTGGATATGTCCGTACTTCATCTAAATTTGAAGCATCATTTCCTGCTGCATTTACGATTAATACATCTTTTTCTGCTGCATAACGTATAGCATCTTCAACTGCTTCAGGGTAAGTAGAAAAAGATTTTCCAAAACTAGTATTGATTATTTTTGCTCCATTGTCCACCGCATATCGAATTGCCAATGCTATATCTTTATCGTATTCGTCTCCATCTGGAACTGCACGAACCGCTAAAATTTGTACGTTTTGAGCAACTCCTTTTACTCCTATATCGTTAGTTCTATCTGCTGCAATTATGCCTGAAACGTGTGTTCCATGTTTTGCGCCTTCTTTTTTAGGGTTTGGACCTGATACACGATTATCTCCATAAACAGTGACAGTGAAGTCGTTTTCATCATCTCCTAATTTGTTAGCACGAGCATTTAAGTCTTTTTTGAAATGATAATTCATTCTATTTTGAAAGTATTCTTTTCCACTTTCCAATTGGGTATATACCACCGTTAAATCTTCTCCCGCATTGGTCATTATGCTCATCAAAAAGTTTTTGTGGTTCGCCAAATCAGTAGAGTCTGTTTCAAAAGTACGAAGAGAAGCTAGCGTAAGTTTATCAACATCCATTGCTTCTTTCAAGCTTTTTTCTCCTCGCATCAAGTTGGTTTCTAGCATCAAATACCGATTATAATTACTTTGAGCTTGCTTCATTTCTTTATCATATTCAGCTTTAGCAGCTTCATATTGCATTTTTTCAGCATCACTAAGTTGGCTTAAATCATCTCCATATTTATTCTCAATATCTCTAACAATACGAGTAAACTCTAAGTTTTCTTCTTCAATATCTCCAAGGAAATTCCAACCGTACACATCATCTACAAATCCATTTCCATCGTCATCCATATCATTTGCTGGAATTTCATCAGGGTTTACCCACATTACAGATGCTAAATCTTCGTGTTCATGGTCTACACCACTATCAACAACTCCTACAATTACAACTTCTCCTTCTTGGTCACGAATTAATTCTTCGTAAGCACGGTTTACACTCATGCCCGGAATGGTATCTTTTAATAAATCTGCATGGCTCCATGTTTTCTGTTCTTCTTCTGTTAAGGCTTGATTTTTTTCTGGTAAATCTCCTAAACTGAGAGATTCAGCTTCAAACTTTAATCCAGTTGTACCACAGCTTGTTAATAATGCTGAGGCCAAAATAGCTCCTACGTAATTTCTATAGTTTGTTTTCATCTTAATTAAATAATTCGTTAAATGTAAATATTTGATTTAGTCGTACTCCTTTTTCAGTTTGTTTTAAATTAATTACCTCATTGTGGGCATCATGCTCTAAAAACAGATAATAATTTTCATTTGCAGCTTCATCTAAAAATAGTTTTTTTTCTTGAAGCGTTAATAAAGGTCTTGTATCATATCCCATTACAAAAGGCAATGGAATATGTCCTGCTGTGGGTAATAAATCTGCTGTAAAGACCAATTTTTTATCTTTATAATCAATAATAGGAATCATTTGTTTATCGGTGTGCCCATCTGCAAAAAAGACTTCAAAATTAAGCTCATCATAAAAATGACGTTGTTGGTTTCTTTCTAAGAAATGAAGCTGCCCAGATTCTTGCATAGGTAATAAATTTTCTTTTAGAAAAGAAGCTTTCTCTCTATCATTTGGGTTAGTTGCCCATTCCCAATGTTCCTTATTGGTCCAAAATTTCGCATTTTTAAAAGCAGGTTGGTAACCCGTTTTGTTCTTATTCCATTCTACGCTTCCTCCGCAATGGTCAAAATGTAAATGCGTCATAAATACGTCTGTAATGTCATCTCTATGGAAGCCATGTTTGGCGAGAGATCTGTCTAAGGTATCGTCACCCCAACGAAAATAGTAGCTAAAAAATTTATCGCTTTGTTTACTCCCTAAGCCAGTGTCAATTAAAATAAGTTGCTTCTCATTTTCAATTAGCAAACTAGTTGCTGCAATGTCTATCATATTATTTTCATCAGCTGGATTGGTTCTTTGCCATAAGGATTTTGGAACAACCCCAAACATAGCACCTCCATCTAATTTGAAATGACCAGTTTCAATGCTGTATAATTTCATTTGTGTTTTGTTTAGGTGCAAAATAATAAACTTAAGTGAAGACAAACTTTCTATTCTCTCTAATTGTAGTATTTTTAACAACTCAATTGAAAGCAAATATGTTAGAACTCTCTGGAATTATCATTTTAGGAATTGCAGCCCAATGGTTTGCATGGAAACTCAGAATCCCAGCTATACTTCCTCTTATACTTATCGGTTTGGCTGTAGGACCTTTGGCTACATTATACACAGAAGATGGTAGCAAATTAATAGAACCCATTTGGAATGGTGAACGAGGCCTTTTTCCTGGCGAAAGTTTATTTTACTTTGTATCACTAGCCATAAGTGTAATCCTTTTTGAAGGCGGACTTACTTTACGAAGAAGCGAACTACTTAACGTAGGCCCGGTTATTGTAAAATTGATTACAGTTGCGGTAATCATTACCTTTGTGGGTGCAGGTATGGCAGCACACTGGATTCTCGGTTTAAGCTGGCAAATTTCACTTTTGTTTTCTGGTCTGATTATAGTAACCGGACCAACGGTTATTGCACCAATTTTAAGGAATATACCTTTAAAAAAAGACGTAGCTGCTATTCTTAAATGGGAGGGTATATTAATAGACCCCATAGGTGCCTTAGTAGCTGTTTTGGTGTACGAATTTATCTCTGCTGGTGGTGGCGATGCCTTTACCCAAACTGCTTTAGTTGAATTTGGTAAGATTGTGCTCTTTGGTTCAACCTTCGGATTTACATTTGCACATAGTCTTTCGTTTCTGATTAAAAAGAAAGTTATTCCGAATTATTTGATGAATGTATTCACCTTAGCAACGGTGCTAGGTGTTTTTGTTTTAGCTGATAATTTTGCTCATGAAAGTGGACTTTTAGCGGTTGTTGTTATGGGAATTATTATGGGAAACACGAACTTGCCTAACTTCAAAGAACTTTTATATTTCAAAGAATCACTTAGTGTTTTACTTATTTCTATTTTATTTATTTTGCTTGCAGCCAACATCAACATGGAAGAACTTATGCTCGTTTACAATTGGCAAGCCCTTATTTTATTTGCTACGGTAGTTTTTATTGTTCGGCCGCTGGGAGTTTTCCTAAGCAGTATAAACTCTAGTCTCAATTTGAGAGAAAAACTCTTTATTAGCTGGGTAGGACCACGTGGTATTGTTGCTGCTGGTATTGCTTCTTTATTTGGAATTAAGCTTGCCAGTCAAGGGGTTCACAATGCAGAACTAATTACACCACTTGTATTTATGATAGTACTTGGAACAGTGCTTTTAAATGCAACAACAGCTCGCCCTTTTGCGAAATTAGTGGGCGTTTTTCAAACCGATTCCAATGGAATATTAATTATTGGTTCTTCATCCTTCTCTCGTTTAATTGCAAAATACTTAATTGAGAATAATAGACGGGTAATTATTGTAGACAACAATCAAAGCAATACAGAAGCTGCTAAAAAAATGGGCATAGAAGCTTTAAATGCCAATGTGTATTCAGATAATTTGGTAGATAATGTAGAACTTTCTGACATTGGTTATATGATGGCACTTACTGGTAATACGGCTGTAAACAATAAAGCCATAGAAAATTTCTCTTCTCATTTTGGGGGTAAAGGAGTATACCGAGTTATTACCTCTGAAGAAATGAAAGATGATTTCAATATACCTCAAGAAGGCTTATTTTCCTATACAGATGATTATATTAAATTAGTGAACTTATCCAGAAAATACCCTGAAGTACATGAAATTCCATTGTCTTCTAAAAAGCATTATACTAAATTGATTGATAATGCAAATGAGGAACCTGAGGCCATTCCGTTATTCGTAAAAACAAATGATGATAAGATAGATTTGATTCCTTATAACAGCGATAATCTTACAATAGAAGAAGGTTTCAGATTGGTTTACTTAGGCAAGGAAATATCCAACGAATTTTCTGAACAGATTACCAAAGAAAATTCGGTAAAAAAAGAAACAAACGCTGACTAATCTTTGTTTGATATGCTTTCTGAAAATGAATTACTTTACCGTATAGCACTTCAAAATTTGCCTCACTTAGGTGATGCTACCGCTAAGAAACTTATCGACAGATTGGGTTCTGCCGAAGCTATTTTTAAGGAAAAAAAAGCAAAACTCTTATCTATAGATGGTATTGGTTTACACAAAATTAAACACTTGAATGATGCATCTTATTTAGATGAAGCTGAAAAAGAATTACATTTCATAAAATCAAATCAGATTGAAGTTTGGTCTTACCAAGACAAAAATTATCCTAGCCTACTAAAGCATTGTATAGATGGTCCTATTCTTTTGTTTACCAGGGGAAATATCGACCTTCAAAATAAAAAAATAATCAGTGTTGTAGGCACTCGAAAAATCACTTCTTATGGAATTCAATTTTGTGAAAAACTAATTTCAGATTTAGCAGTTTTAAATCCTATAATTGTCTCTGGGTTTGCCTACGGAGCAGACATTACTGCTCAAAAAGCAGCTATAGATCTCAATTTACAAACCATAGGTTGTTTGGCGCATGGCCTAGACCAAATTTACCCAAAAGTCCATTCAAAATATGTTCCTGATGTTGAAAAAAACGGTGGTTTTGTCACTGATTTCACCAGTGGAGGCGTATTCGATAGAAATAATTTTTTGAAAAGAAACCGTATTATTGCCGGTATGAGCGAAGCAACTATCGTCATAGAAAGTGCAGAAAAAGGAGGTTCCTTAGTCACTGCGGACATTGCTAATTCGTATAACAGAGAAGTCTTTGCCGTTCCGGGAAGAAGCACGGACAGATTGAGTTTGGGCTGCAACAATTTAATTAAAAAACACCAAGCCAAACTAATAACTAGTGCAGCAGACCTTATTTATCATTTAGGTTGGGACTTGGATACTCAACCTGCAAAGCAAACACAGCTTTTTGTTGATTTTACAGAAGACGAACAAAAATTAGTAGATAAGTTAGTTGAATTAGGAAAATGTGAATTAGACGAATTATCTTTGCAGACCAAAATGCCAACCTATCAATTGGCTGGTTTGCTTCTTAATTTGGAATTAAAAGGGGTAGTAAGACCACTACCTGGAAAACAATTTGAATATATAAATTAAACAATATGAAAAAAATTGCCTTAAGTTTAAGCCTAGTATTATTAATCTCAATGAGTTTTACTTCTTGTGGTGAAGAACCTAAAAAAGAGAAAACTGAAGTAGAAATGCTGCAAGAAAAGTTTGACATGAACATGAAAGAAACCATTGCAATTCATGATGAGGTGATGCCTAAAATGTCTGAAATTAACAATCTTCTTTCAGAATTAGAGATGCAAAGTCCTAAGATGAATCAGGAGGAGTATCAACTTACTTCGTCCCGTTTACAAGAATCCTATATGCAAATGATGTCTTGGATGAAAAAGTTTAGTGCTAATTTTGATACCAAAGAAGTTAACTCTGGAATTACTTCTGAAAAGATAGATGTTTTAAAAGAAAAAAATGAACAATTATCAGGTCTAAAAAAGGAAGCTGAAGAAATGAGAAACAATGTGCTTAGCAGTCTTAAAAGTGGAAAGGAACTTGCTAAAAAGTACAAATAATAATAAGTTTACTTTACCAAAACAAAAAAACCCGTTGCGATGCAACGGGTTTTTTGTGTTTAATTTATGTATTTGCTTACAACTGAAAAGCTAAACCAGCGCCAAGCACTTGTCTGATCTGAAAGCCTTTTACTGCATTATCATCATAAATAGCTTGGAATGTAAAGTTTGTAGAGATGTAGTCGTTCACCTTTAATACTAGATTTAAAGTATAATCTATATCTACATTTTGTGGGTCTTCCATATAATTCGAGAATAAATTTAAAATATTCTCCATGTTTATGTTTTCCATTAATTTGAATTTGCCGTAAGCATTTATTGATGCACCAAATTCAGTTCGTACTGTTTCTCCTTGATCTAAACCAAAAAAGTCTCCATCCACATAATCAGGCGTTGTAGTAAATCTAGAATTAGCAAGAATTAAGCGTCCTGTGGCTGGGGAAATATTTACTCTAAAGTCATCGCTTTCTTTCCATAAAGCTCCTAAGCCCAGTTGCAAATAGGCTGGCGACATAAATTCAGTCTGCAATGTTCTTGTTTCATTTCCTTCCTCGTCTGTGCCAAATTCATACCCTCTCGCAAATTGAGTTCTGAAATTCAGCATCGTAGAGTAACTCCATTTTGAATCTCCCATTTGGTATCCTGCAACGGAGTTCAACTCTAATCGATCGTTTGTTTTCCTTGTAAATTCTTGGTCTTTGGTTTTAGTAATACCATAATCTCCTAAAAATTTGGTATCCCAAGAGATTTTATCTTTTTTGTAGTTGAGGTCATAACTCACTAAAATATTAGCAGAATAATTAGATGTTCCTCCTCCAAGCCATTCGCTATTGAAGCTAGCTTGGTTGATTAAAAAAGAGAAGTTTCCTCCCGTTTTCCAATTTTTTTCTACTTTTGCTTCATCTTCGTTCTCCGCAGTAGCATCACTGTCTTGGGCAATTACATAGAATGAGCAGAATAAGAAAAATAAAAAGTAATATTTTTTCATAACCTAAATATATTTTTGGCTGCAAATATAGCTGGAATCAGGAATATACAAAACCATTTCTGGTTTAGCTTTTATTGTTTTTCTTAAATAGCGGAACAGAAGAACAAGCTTCGCCATACATAATAGACTTGGCAATGGGCTGAAGTTTTGCAATCAATAATAGATAAGCTGATTCTGGAACAGGCTTGTGTGCGCACCCTTTGACAATTACAGGCAAGTCTTCATAAGAAGATAAATCCAATTGCATAATATTTTCAGTATAAAGAACCAAGTTCAAATCAGTGATATTTCCTTTGATTACTTTTTTGGCGACTCTTTGCAAATGAATACTTACTAACATAAACGCCCAAGACGGAACAATTGCATCTGTAGAACAATGCAATGCAATAAGATGATTTTTATATTGATTCCAATTATGTGCATTCAAAGCTGCTCTGAAGTCTTTTTCTCTTAAAAGAAAACCTTCGAATAACCATTGTGAAATATCGATTTGAGTTCGTACACCTTCAACATACAAATCTTCCAAATCAATGGTTTTTAGCTTGCTGTTGGCAACACGATTAATGATTTCTGACATATATTTAGTCTATAACATTCCCAATTCTAGTTTGGCTTCTTCGCTCATATTATCCTTAGACCAAGTCGGCTCAAAAGTCATTTCTACCTCACAGTCGGTAATGACATCTAAAGATTGTACTTTTTCTTTCACTTCTTGTGGAAGTGACTCTGCAACTGGACAATTTGGAGAAGTTAGCGTCATTACGATTTTAACCTCTGCGTTTTCATTTACAAAAACGTCGTAAATTAAACCCAACTCATAAATATCAACAGGGATTTCGGGATCGTAAATGGTTTTTAAAACACGTACAATTTTATCTCCTAACTCTGTTGTGTTAATGGTTTCTGTTGACATAATTTCTAATTTAATTTAGCTTGATAAGCTATGGCGTAATTTTTTAGTTGCTTAATCATACTCACCAGTCCGTTAGCTCGATTTGGCGACAAATGTTCTTTAAGGCCAATTTCGTCAATAAAAGCGGTATTGGCTTCTAAAATTGCTTTCGGCTTTTGATTGGAAAAAGCACGAATTAAAATAGCGATAATGCCTTTGGTAATAATGGCATCGCTATCTGCTGTAAATACAATTTTATCTTCTTTCATGTTAGCGTGTACCCAAACTCTACTTTGGCAACCTTTAATGATATTATCATCGGTTTTGTGACTTTCCTCCATAGGATCTAAGCCTTTACCTAACTCAATCATATATTCATAGCGTTGCATCCAGTCTTCAAACATGCTAAACTCATCAACAATTTCATTCTGAATTTCTTGAATCTCTGCCATAATTTTGTTCTCCTATTTTTTTCCTTTTGCTTTTAATAGTACTTTTCCATCTTTATCTAGAAAATATAACATATTTTCTGTTTCCGAAAAATGCTTCACTTTACCAGTTGCTCCAAAAAATGAATTTTCAATTTCTATGGTTTCTTCACAATACATTTTAGTAGCAAGACCATAGCCTAAATCTAAAACATCTTCGTTTAAACTGTAATTGAATTGATAGTTATTGCAACCGGATTCACCATTTATCATTCTTAATTTTGGATTTACACGAAGTGATAAATCCATCTCTTCCACATCGCGATCTTCGATAGCAAGTAGCTGATATTCTTTTTCTTCAAAAG
>Ga0307951_1000362_pt1:5000-25726 | contig 25726 bp, 34 predicted proteins | sample OrgLakmetagen374_FD_201842 | JGI IMG/M metagenome (GOLD analysis project Ga0307951, IMG submission 201842) | Saline water microbial communities from Organic Lake, Antarctica - #374 | ecosystem: Environmental > Aquatic > Non-marine Saline and Alkaline > Saline | place: Antarctica... | reverse complement strand
ATTTAATGAGGGGGGAAATTTGTGAGTTCACCAAGTGCAGCAATTACGCGTTGTCCAGGGTGATCTGTGCTTATTTATCAATCACCTGATACAGTATGAAATACAATATGCAAGCTGCCCAGTATAGCAATTGCACATTGTGTAAAGCGAGCTACGTACTTTATAAATCACCTGATACATCAAGGGAATATAATACACATTACCTTAATCAGCATTCTATTATTCACCTCATTAATCACCTTATTATTCACTTTATCAATCATTTTATTATTCACCTTATTTTTCACTTTATTATGCACCTTATTATTCACCTTATTATGCACCTTATTACTTATAAATCACCTGATACATCACCTGACACATCACTTTATTATTCACTTTACTATTCACCTGATACATCACTTTATTAATCACTTTACTATTCACCTTATTAGTCACCTTATTATTCACTTTATTAATCACCTGATACATCACTTTATTATTCACTTTACTACTCACCTTATTAGTCACCTTATTAATCACTTTATATTAATCACCTGATACATCACTTTATTATTCACTTTACTATTCACCTTATTAGTCACCTTATAAATCACTTTATTAATCACCTGATACATCACTTTATTATTCACTTTACTATTAACCTTATTAGTCACCTTATAATTCACTTTATTAATCACCTAATACATCACCTGATACATCAAGGGAATACAACGGCTCACAGGAGCAGAGCTGATGGCATAATCCAGAAGGAGAAAAGACAAAGAATCAGTAGCCAAGTGCGTGATCAGAGCTCCAAAGGAAACAAGCAAGCTTGCAAGGCAGACTTGGCATGCCTGCCTGTATTCTGCAACAACTTGTCAACCGGGGTGCCTTACACTTGCATATCTTGCGTACCAAATTACACAGACCTGGGTACCAAAGCACACAAAAAGATCACCTGGGCGCCGAAGTAAGCCAGCTCAGTGGCTTCCTCAAACGTCAGCTCATCCACGGTTTGTGTGCATTTCACGATGCGAGGGTCTGAGGTGAGCACGCCATCTACATCCTATGAGCGGATAACAAAAAATCAAACACATGTATGCTGGTGAGTCTAATACATGTATGCTGGTAAGTTCAACACATGTATGCTGGTGAGGATTGAGGATAGGTTGGTATGAAATGCTTTTGCGTGGACCTCGCTTTCAACAAGTCTGCAAAGCCAGCTACTTTCTGTCTGTGGTGTTCGGAGGATAAATGCAGAGATCGTGTTGTGATGGGAGGTTGGTTGGCAGCTTTCTTTGCAGTTGTCCGCAGTCGCACTTTGCCAGCAGCACTCCAGCAACAGACGCATGGATCTCAACCTCAATTCTTGCACAGTCTTCTTTTGCATCAGCAAAGACCTGGTGCGGGCAACGCATTGAAAACACACAGGGCTGGCAGAACTACATACTCACAGTGTTTGTGCGGATCTGTTGGCAGGGAAATCTCCACATGTGCAGTTGCACATGGCGTTGCATACGGGTTTGGCAATCCCCAGAAATGCACACAACATCCAGGTGTAGGGCTCAAATGCATGGGCAGATACAGAGTTTCGACGTGGTTTTCAAAAGTAGACAGATGGGGCTGCACTTCCATACCTTCCAGACTTGCACTTCATCCAACTCAAGGGCAGCCCCCATCACTGTGGCACTCAAATCGCTGCCACCACGACCAAGCGTGGTGATGGCGCCGGTGTTCTGGCCCCGACCAAGGAACCCTGTGGTTGAGGAGTGTGAGAATGCAGTTGTTGGGGAGTATGGGATCGCAGTTGTTGGGGAGTGTGGGATTGCAGTTGTTGGGGAGTGTGGGAATGCAGTTGTTGAGGAGTGTGGGAGTGCAGTTGTTGGGGAGTGTGGGAATGCAGTTGTTGGGGAGTGTGGGAATGCAGTTGTTGGGGAGTGTGGGAGTGCAGTTGTTGGGGAGTGTGGGAGTGCAGTTGTCGGGGAGTGTGGGATTGCAGTTGTTGGGGAGTGCGGGAATGCAGTTTGATAGCAGGTTGAGGATTTCAGGTGTTTCTTTACGGTTATAGGTCAGTCGAGATCGTGACCCTGCCAAGCACTGGACTCTCAACAGAGATACCCAGGTGTGTCAGACATTGTAAACGGAGCGAGCGTGCGTCCACGTAAAAAACATGAACATAGGAGTCAAAGCTGCTTTGCACTCTCCTCCTCTTAGACATGCACAAAAACCAGCTCGGTAGATTGCCTGGCACAATGCCCTTCCAACTACCTCTCCTCGCACGTACTGAGCAACCGTGTATGCAAGAAGTGTATGTTTTAGGGCATGGGCTTGCATGGCTTCTGGGCATACGTCATTGACCGTGCTTCAGAACGCAGAACAGAGAGCTAGCTTCCAACCTCCCTCAAATTGCACCAGTGCCTGTTTTATGATATATGGCACGCTTCCAAAGCATTAAGCGCTTCTGAGGCATTCTGAGCAGAGTATTATGTAAATGCACAGGACAGATGATGTGCAGGGTTGGCCAAAACCAAATTTATATAGTGCATACTGTCGCAAAATCCAAAAACATATGGCCACACATGGTGCAATTATATAAATCTTAGCCAAGGGTAACGGTGTAAGTTACGCAAACTACCAACGCAATCAGAACAATGGAAAAGCAATCACCTGCACACAGGGAGCCTGGAGACTAACACATACGTATAGGGCACACACAAACATACACACACATACACACACATACACACACGCACACACAAGCACAGCGCAATCCACCTGTGACGATAGGGACTTCACGCAAGTCCTTGCGCGCCATAAATGTGGCCTTGATCTGAGGTAGGGCTTCTTGGTATATGATGTCCGCGTTCGTAAAATCGTCGGTGGTGACCATGCCGATCTGAAAGGAGTCATACTGCTGGGCGGGTACACCCTACACAAGCAGAAGATAGTTAAACACAGTACTTTGTGTAAGAAATTAGGTCGGCGATTTGTTATGCAAGTAACGCAGGTTTGACTTGCCAGCTTGAAAGGATAGATACTGTTGGGTGGACACACCCTGCAATGGATGGAAGCCAAGCACAGCACTTCAAAAATACCAACAGCACTTCAAGAATAGGCATGCAGGCCAACCGCCAAATGCATCACTTCTTTACGTAAACCGCTCATTTCACTTTCACGCAGCGGGTGCCCCTGTAAGCCCTTTTTTGTCCTTGATCAGCAAGCTACAAATTTGGACATCAAGCACACGCATTTAATTTAAAACACCAGTCACGATTCCAGACCTTCTCATACACGCACACGCACGCACACAATCAAACACACACGCACATACACACCCACCATCGTTCGCAAGTAGGAGGCAAATATCCGAGTGCTCATGCGCTCTCCAAAGCTGACAAGGTTGTCTTTGGCACGAGGCGTCAGGTCCTGGAGGTGAGGCCGTACAACAAAAAAGCTTCTGCAATGTGTTTCCGACAACCAATGCTGCTGCACAAACCTGCCTTGGCCTGTTGTCGTGCAACGCTTGTGCGCATGCCCATTGTCACCTGCCCGACATTCCAAGTGCTCGCAGCTTTTTTAAGCATAACCTGGAGCCTCCATTACGACAACTCAAATTGATGACACAGTGCTGTAAGCTCATGAGCCGTATAATAACCGTAATGGCCCATTACTAATGGTTAAAAAGTGCACTTGGGGATGTCCACAGTAACCTACCTGGATTAAGCAGATGCCGACCAGCAGCTGCTGCAATTGGTCCAAAAGCTTCACCACCTCCACCCTCACGGTGGCCTCCACTTTCAGCTCCTCACAGGTGCTCATATGCAGCTGCCGAAGCTCCCTGGGGTATGTGTGTGTGTATGTGAGTGAATGAGAAGGTGAGGCATGTTAGTATGCGTTATGCGTGTGTGGTATGTGTGTGCAAGTAAATGCGTTAAAGAGTTCATGCAAAACTTAATTTAGCGTATCCTGATCCTGATGGGAGCAGATGGCGAATATAGGGCTGGTCAACACAGCTAAGCGTGCTCATAAAAAACCTTGCGACCATTGCTGCTTTCTATGCAACATACCGCACGCAGCCATTTGCATTGCCCTGTGATACGCGCATTTGCCTTCCGACCGCCTTACTGTAAAGGTTGCAAATCTTGCACTCTGTCAGCCTCGATGTTCAAGGCCAACGCTCCACACTCCAGGAGCAAGTTGGTGGTCTGCAGAAGCATAGCGATCGCATTACCTTTGTCTTGGTGTGAGTCGAAAGTGAGGATACAGCATAGCGTATTTAAAATTGGTTGTTAATCACAGGAGGCATCACGTTTGCACATGACATGCAATTAAGGTAATGCATTATTTAAGCGGGTGCGTACCTTGCCCATTGCAGACAATATAACAACCGGTAAGAGGTGTGGAAAGCTGCAGATTATGTCCGCCACTTCCCGCATGCGCTCAGCATCCCTCACACTGCTGCCCCCGAACTTGTAAGCAACATTCAGCTGTGTGAGTGTGCAGTGTGATTGTGTCTTTACAAGTAAGTTTTTACGCACGCACATATGTGTGTGTGTATGTGTGTGTGTGTGTGTGCATGTGTGTGTGTGTGTGTTTGTGTGTTTGTGTGTGTGTGTGTGAGTGTGTGTGTGTGTGTGTGTGTGTGTGTGTGTGTGTGTGTGCGCTTGTGCTTGCATGGGCAAACATGCTCTGATATTGGGAAATTTGTCAGGATTGAGTACTGTGTCGTTTCACCTTGTCTGCTTCGGCTCCTGGGGCCGTCAAGCTGCTTGCAAAGGTGCTCTGCGAGACTTCTGTTGCATTTGCCTTGGTTTGCCTTCTATTTAAACCAGGCTTCAAACAGCCAACAAGGCTGTGAGATACGCCAAGGTTCCTGTGGCTCTGTGGAGATGGCCGAGGAGCAGCAGGAACCCTCCTGCTGTGAAAACCTGATGGCTTGATGTGTCCCCCGTTACTAATGAGACTGGGCTGGGGACTGCCACCCAGCACCCCCCTCATTAAAATCTGGACACCTTAAAATCCCCCTGGAACAAAAAGCAAGGCCCCAAATGATATTAATTAAAATAGTTACAACATATTTACAAGCGTAATAAAAACCAGGATGCTCCTCGGGCAGAAACAAAACCATTGAGCTAGTTTCAAGGATTTATTTGCTAAAATATCTTCCGGGTTGCCTCCCGATCGCGGTGTAGGACACACAATCCCGTTGGAATCGAATTTGGAAGTCCCGTTGGACTGTTTTACAATAAATCCAGCACTGTTTTACAATAAAATCCAGCAAAATCAAAGGATGTATTTGGTTCGGACCATGAAGGCAGTGGTCGGTGCTTTATACAGAGGGTTGGACACATTATGGACAAAGGTCTTCAGGGCTGATTGCACAGACATGCAACGAAGGCGTGTAGAAAGGGAAAACACATAAAAAACGTGAGACCTTCGTCGGGTTGAAAATTGTGCGGGCGGCACGCCCCTATTTTTATAATCGTTGAACGCTACGACCACCCCACCCCCCTTCCAACTAAATCCACAGGAATCGAAATCAATGTATCAATCAACAATCAACGATGCCAAACCAGGATAAAAACCAGGATAAGCATTCCGGGCATGGCTGCGCTTAACGGGATCCCGGCGCACCACGATGTCCGCCAAACACTCATCCGGTTGACAATGCCACCTCAAGGAAATCACGTGGTGATCTGTGATCAAAGTTTGGCAGGGAAAAGGTGCAGTTCTGAAGTTGCCCCGATCGACCTCTGCTTCAGGATATAAGCATTATGAATGTTGTATACCAATGCTGCAAGGTCGAATTTGGGGCAGGGGTTCTCCGGCGAGTGGGAGGCACTCACACAAGGGATGGGACACAGGGGGGAAAACAAAAACAACAAAAACATAAGGGGGAAATAGACATAAAAATCTCCACATCTGCTGCGAGTATTCCCCCCGTTTTTGCACCCGGAGTTGCAGACCAAAATATTATAACATTAAAATTTTAATGGGGCCAATCGGTGGCCTGGTCGAATTTCACTATTTGTCTCACTTTGGCACACCATTGCGCTCACATGCGGGCACCTCCCCACGTGCTTCCAAAGGTGAAGGTGTGTTTATAGAACAGGCCTGTGAAGAAAGTTTTGGGAACGGGGCGGATCAACGGGAGGCCCAGAAAAGTTCCTGGATTTGAACCCCTAAAACCAGCCCTTTGACACCCCCTGGGCTTTGACCAGACTGAGAGTCACTATAAGTCATATGTGTGCCACAAGAGCTGGTATCTGTTGAAACTGGTATCTGTTGAAACTGGTATTTGTTGAAACTGGTAAGCCCAGGCCAGGCAGAGCCCCGATCGGCCGCTTTCTGGCTGGGATCAGCTGTCGTGCAGCAAACCTCAGCACTAGTGCATGGATGAGTGTAGCGCTATATAATTTTCTGCAAAGGGCATGCCAATTTCAGGCCAGTTCAGACCTAAAGTATGTCAATCGAATCAGTGAAATCTACTGATTTATACAGAAAAAGAATTAATAGCTGAGGTGCAGTATCTAGAAAGCGCCATGCCACCTCGTGGAAATCGGACTTCTCTGCTCGTCCGCAACATCCCCCTCGACTGCAGGTGAGTTGCAGGCGACCCCTGCCTTTGTTCATCAATCACCGGGATTGCCCGGGGCCGCATCTGGGAGAAACCTTGTCTCGAAAACATCAAATGCCGAATGCTCTCTCGGCGCGCCCCTAGTCCCACCCTCTCCCCTCTTTTGCTTGCAAGTCCCAAGGCCGAGGCCAGTCCCATGGCTCTCCTTCCCTCAGAGAGGACCCGAGCATTCATGGTTCAATCATCATGCATTCACCTGCAACTTGCACTCTCCGCACGCCCATGCTGCGCTAGCAGCCAAGTACTTGTCCACAAATGATTGGGTGAAGGACACAAGGGAGTGCAAGAGGCAGTTCAGTTCCACCCCCACATGCACATGCCCCAATGGCACCGTTTGTGTTTGCCTTGAGGCTGTCCCTCCAAAAACAACTCAGTTTTGTATTGCTGGTTGGGCTGGAACCCATGCCGCAAGCTTGAGCGCAGACGCTCACTTTCCTTCAAATACATGACAATCTGAAAGGCCGTGTCTCACCTTTCCTGTCGTTCTTCTCTGCCTGCAGGCCTGATGAGCTGCGCCGCATGTTTGAGCGCTACGGGCAGGTGAGTACACGGTGTTTGTATGCACTGATTTGGGCTCGAATGTGGTGTAGAAGTACACATGATTCGAACAAGCATGGCATGAGTGTTGGAAGGCAGCCAGCTAGAATCTGGATAATAAGGCGCTGAGCGCGTTTTGTGGTAGCTTACATTGCATGAGAAGTATTCCAGGGAGCTTTTTGAGCAGATGTTTTCTAAGCTGTAAGCAGGTGTAAATAGACTGGTCTTTGTACGCACAACTTCCATAGCCCGCAAGAAATTGCTCTAAAAACAGCTATGGCCGCTGATACCATGCGATGGCTTCATTATAACTTTACCCCATCGTGTGTGCTGGCTCGTACACTAGTAGCTTGCAGGTCACTGGCACACGTCCACGTAACACATGCACGTCCACGAACAGCATACCTTCATATTGCTTGTATGTGTTTTCATCAGTCTTGAGTGACTGAGAGGGATTAGCCGAACCAGCTCATCACGCTCAGCTAGAGTGGTGTAGGCACTTTGTTGCCCTACATCCTACAGGGGTGAATTTGCTTCGGCACCTGTACTTTCATAATTAGCGTGCACATTTCACTCAATCCTTTTTTCCTGGTGCCTCACACCCTCCAGGTCCGAGATCTATACATGCCACGCGACTTCTACACTGGGTAAGTCTCACACAGGATGACACACAGTTGCTGCCACCGCTTTCCTTTTTCAAAGCAAGAAGTGATGACCCCAATCCCACTCACTGGGCATGCCTCAAAGAGGGAGAGAGAGAGAGAGAGAAAGAGAGGGAGAGAGACAGAGCACAGTGAGGGCTAGAAGAGAGAGGGTCAGAGCTTCCAGTCAAGCAGAGAGATGGAGAGATTTGTCCTGCCATGTACGCGCGCGCTCACACTCATACCCACACGGAGCGCTGGCCCCCTGCTGTCGAGATGTTAAGACTGCACAAGATGAAAGAGAGTTCAAGATTAAGAGGGAGCTCAAGAAAGAGAGAGGAAGAGAAAGAGGGAGAGAGAAAGAGAGATGAGGGCTCACGTCCCCATGGTGCGTGGGTGGCGCGCAGATGCATGATGAACACTTTTTGCAGCGACGGGCATGCAATGAGATGCCAAAATATAGAGGCTCAGCTTTTTTCTCGTTTGTCTTGGACAGTGTTGATGCAAGCTTCAAGACGCGCACACCATACACATTCTTTTTGCCTGGCTTGTGCTCATGCCAGAGTGCTGCGCGTGCGTTGTACCTGGCCATCATACGCAAAAGGTGTCTTGACTGCTAGCTGGTTAATCAGCTCCTGAATGCCTACACCTCCTCCCGCATGTCGTACCATCACAGGAAGCCCAGGGGCTTTGGCTTTGTGGAGTTCCTAGACCCCAGGGATTCAGAGGACGCCCTGTACGCCCTGGACCGCACCGTCGTCATGGGCCGGGAGATCCAGGTGTGTGCACGCTAGTAGGGGGCATATGAGTGAGTGCACTGTTGCAAACACCTTGCAGCATCACATTGCCATGCTATGTGTACAAGTAGGGTTGGCTAGAACCTTATATACACCGTATATGACCGTAGATGTGGTGATTTCCCTGCCAAAAATACCGTATGTACACCGTATATATATGGTGCTGGCCAACCCTGTGTATACGCCATGGGCTGCACCGTCATCATGGGCCGGGAGATCCAGGTGTGTGCATCAGGTGTGAAAAGGGGGTGAGTGTACGATTGTGAACACCTCGCAGCGTCACATTGCCGCATTGCCAACCTTTGTACGCCCTGGACTGCACTGTGATTATCAGGGGCTGCAAAGATTCAAGTGTCCAAGGGTATGTTTGGGGGGCCTCCTGCCTCCATCTTCTTTGAAACGCCTTACATTGCCACGGTGTTGTTGGTCCGTGATCATGGGCCATCGGAAAGCAAGTGTGGGGGGAGGGGGGATTGCCATAGACGTGCCCCATTTTCAAAAGCCAGGCTCCAGCCCTTGTGTGGGGAGAGCAGAACGATACTGTATCATACATATGTACATACGTACAGCATTACCTTGGATGAGTGTGTAAGAAGCACTGATGGCACACAGCATTTGCTGCTTGGAGGCAGGAGCATCCGTATGGCGATCAGCCAGTCGGGCTACCTCCACCTCATGCCACAAAACATTGCAAGCTGCAGAGGAGAAGCTTTTTGCATTTGCACATTCTTTTCTTCCTTCCTTGCACACAATTATAAGAGGGTAGAAGGTGGGCACCAGAAAACGTTGCTGCTGACTATGACCTGTTGTCTGCCTCTGAGCAGGGGACTCGCAAACAAGGGCTAGTACGTGATCAGAGCATGCATTGCCTGTTTTTGATGTGTGCTACTTATACTCAAACTGTGTGTATTTGATTGCGCGCTGCCATGCAGGTCTGCATGTCCAAAGAAGACCGCAAGACGCCTCGTGAGATGGTTCACAGAGATGGTGTGTGTGTGTCTGTGCGTGTGTGTTTTATTTGTGTGAAAAGGGACCCCAAATGGTCGTGAGAGTTCAAGAGGTCACGGCCTTTGGTTTGAAAAGAAGCCTCATCTCTTGGTAAAGTCATTGTACGGTTCATCTGCAGCGGCGGCAAATACATTTTACTTAGTTTGTGCCATTGCACACCGCAGACGCATGAACAATAGAAGTTTAGATGTGGAGCAAGCCTACAACCTTTTCAGCTCTAGCGTCCTAGGAATGATTCTTTGGCAACCTGCATCTCAGCATCTCATCAAACCAGCATCTTTCCTGTGTAGCCTCAAGGGGTATGATTCTTCCTTTTTCCTGTAGCCTCAAGGGGTATGATTCTTGCTTTTTCCTGTAGCCTCAAGGGGTATGATCCTTGCTCTTTCTTGTAGCCTCAAGGTCCTGTATGCTCTTTCCTGTAGCCTCAAGCGGTATGAGCCTTGCTCTCTTTCCCTCAAATCCATTGCAAGCAGCTCGACGGACACGTGTGTGTGTGTGATAAGACGCCATTCCAGTACTCATACAACAATGACGCTGCTTGCGTGCATATGAACTGGCGTACGCAGACATGCTGCAGTAAATGCATGCACACGTATTACCTGTACCTATACCTATTCCGTTACCCATATTTATACCTACACGCTGACGCATACGCACAGTGACACATGCACACAAACTTTTACACACACGCACACATTCATGCACACAGAGGCTGTAGCTCCCCGCTCGCGCGGCACAAGCCGGCGCAGCCCCCCTTCCCGTGGCGGCCGCCGTGATGACAGCAGAGAGAGAGGCCGCGACCGCAGGGATGACAGGTGGGGTTCTGGACCTTGTGAGCCTCAGTCAAATGAAGCTCATTTCAATCTTTCTGAATGACCGACTCGTGTTCGCACTCATTAGGGGAAGACATTCCTGCATGAGTGGCTGCATAAGTGGCTCGTGTTTGTACTTGCCAGTGGAAGAGGCTTTTCTTGATGACTGGCTTGTATTTGCGCTAGTTTGGAAATAGATAAAAGAAAAAACTTTGTAGGCAGTGGAATACCACTTCCCACAGCAATTAGGAAGAGGAGCCACTTTAGTACCGTCAAACTCCCTCACCAAGGGGGGGTTCCCTTACTGACTGGCTCCTGTTTGCGCAAATTAGGAGCCTTTTCTTATTGACTGGCTCCTGTTTGCGCTAATTAGAAGCAGCCTTTTCTTACCGACTGGCTCCTGTCTACGCTTGTCAGATGGAGCCTTTGATTAGCACGCTCATTGTGTGGACTCAGACTGGCACTTCCCTTTTTGAAACAGGGATCGCGGCTACTCGCGTGGCCGGTCCAGGAGTCCAGCTGGCAGGGGGCGAAGCAGCCGGCGCGCACGAAGCCTGACCCCCAGGTGAGGAGAAGCTGCCGTGTGTGTGTGTGTGCGTGTGTGTGCGTGTGTGTGTGTGTCCGATTGTGTGTTTGTACATGTCATGTGACCTGCACTGTCATCCACCCTGATCCAAAAGCCTACCCATGCACAAGGCTCCCCGCAGGGGAGAGGCAGCCTTGTAACATTTGTCTGCTCTTCTGTCTGCAACATTTGTCTGTACTTTCTATCTATCCTATATACGCCTGTCACGCTCATCACAAAAAGTTGTAAAAAGCTGGACCTTGGCATTCTGTGTGCCTGACACCCCACCCTAACACACTCACCAGTCGCAGCCGCAGCCGCAGTGTCAGCAGGAGCCCTGTGGGCAAGCGTGCTGTCAGCCGCAGTGTGAGCCGCAGCAGGAGCCCTGTGGGCAAGCGTGCAAACAGCAGGAGCGTCAGCAGGAGTCCTGTGGGCAAGCGTGCAAGCAGCAGGAGCGTCAGCAGGAGTCCTGTGGGTAAGCGTGCCAGCAGCAGGAGTGTGAGCAAGAGTCCTGTGGGCAAGCGTGCCAGCAGCAGGAGCGTCAGCAAGAGCAGGAGCAGGAGTCGCAGCCCTGTGCGCTCTGTGTCGCCCATGTGCGTGGGTGTGGGTGTCGTGTGGCTAGATGGTGCAAGTGTGGGGGTGTATACGTAAGTATGGCGTCTTTGCATGTGTATGTTCATATACTTGTGTGTGTGTGTGGGAAGGGGGGGGAGGGGGGGAGGAGGGAAGGGAAGGGAAGGAATTGTGTGTGTGTGGAGTGTTTATGATGGCGCGCGTAATTACGTACGTCATCAGCCAGTGTTCACTTGTGTTCATGTGTTTGTTGTTGCACGAGACCACTAGGATGGTATGCGGTTTCATTGTTGCAAGCAAACCAGGTGCCACTGCAGCCTGCTGCAGGTTTGTATTCACCTGTTGCTGTGCTGTCGCCCTCTGCTGTTTTGCAGGAAGAAGTCTCGTAGCCCTACACCGCCCTGATCTGGAAGCCCTCTTAAGTTGTCATGGCCCTTGTCCTCCTCTACCGAACTAGCTGGGTTGGAGCCCTGGCTAGTGTGAGCTCTGGTTTCAGAGCTCTCCTATGTCTGATGCGCTAATTTTGTCTAGCATCAGGTTGTGCCGGGCAGGGAGGGAGGTTGACTAGTAGGACAATCTGATCCTACTGAGACGACTCGTGCGTGCTGACCTGTCCATTATTTTGACGTGGTTTTAAGCCATATTTCGGGGTGTAGCCAAAACATAGGTGCAGCTTTAAGTATCTCTGGCAGAGCCACAAACTAAGGTGGTTCCTTATTTTATTTCAAGCTTGGTGTATTCTTACCAATAATCATCTAATTACAGAATTTACAGATCATCTAATGCTCATCACAGATGTAGGAAAGCTTCCATCATTCCTTACTTGCCAGACTTGAGCATGTCCACGCAGCAATTTCCACTGTACATGACCTCTCGACGGACTTTCTAGTGCTACATGATACAGGCTGCCTATAAGCTACTTAAAAGAAGGGAACCATTGATAGAACATGCCCACCCCCCAACACACAACTCTGCAAGTTACTGTCAACTTCATACCACCTACTAGGAGTGCAAATAAAAGTGTGCACGACTACTCAAGTTATAGATCAAGCCACCAGTAAAAAAGTACGACGCTAGGCACGGTTGTTATAACAGAGCTATAGTTTAGTTTAGTTTGGATTACAAAGGCCTCCAGCCTGGCATGGCTGCTCAACCTATAGGTCCCAACAAATAAATCAATCAAAAAGATCGACAGCTGCACTAATAAATTTGTAAACTTTTGAGTTATGTTGAAAAACAAAACCTTTGATATCACCATCAGAAATATTATCAAATAAGCGGATGAACTGGTGCAGTAAATGTTCGGTACCGATACATGAAAAAATAACGTGCTTCTCATCTTGAATATAATCCCCGTTTTCACGCAGATTGCAAACACGTGCACTCCTGTCCGGACTCCTGCCGTATAAACCAGTATCACACTTCAACCCATGTCCTCAAATCCTGAACCGAGCTACATTCCTCATGATACTTTTGCTCAGAACCATCTTCAAATACTCCGGCAAGACAAATGGTGCATGTGCATCAGAAACCGGTCTCTCAGGCAAAGCAAACCAATTGTGACAAGCCAAAGACTTTTTTAAACAAGAGCAAGGATCTTGACCATGTGACTCTCTCCAAACTGCCTGATGCTTGAATCTCAAGTGCGCAATAAAAAAATATTTAGCTTCCTGCAATGTAGTCACTTCAGTATACAGTGCCATTCTGCAAATCACCAAAAGCATCCTTCATCTGTCTAGTCCAACAATTAGAAGCACCAGAGTTCCCAAGGGAAATATCTGCTTTTATAACATCGCGTAAAGAGAAAGTTTGATGCTCCATGCAAGCACATGACTGGGTGCACGGATTTCCAGTTGCAAGGGATTTAAAAATTTATGTTTAATGACGCGATGACAATGGGAGCGTGTTCTGAGAGGATGCGAGCTTCCATGTTTGACTGACAGATGTGAGCAGGTTGAAGGCATGGATGCACGCGCACACACACACACACACACACTCTCTCTCACACACACACACACACACACACGCACATACGCACGAACACACACACACACACACACACACACACACACACACACACACACACACACACACACACACACACACACACACACACACACAAAAACACACACACACACACACACACACACACACACACACACACACACACACACACACACACACACACACACACACACACACACATATACACACACACACACACATATACACACACACACACACAAACGCACACACACACACACACACACACAAACATGTCTAAGCGCGCACAAAGCACACACAAGTTGCCAGTTCACAGCGCAAAAGGCTTCGCCCCAACCCCAACTTTGTCACGCTAGAGGTGCAACTCACTGCAAGCAAAGGCACCACGACAGCCAGCCCAGGCTATCTCTTAGAAAAGGGGCGTTCCTTCGTTAACGAAGGGGGGGGTTGGGGCCTGGCTCTGTCGTACCGCCGAAATGCAAGCAAGCAGGCTCAACCGTCTATTTACTCCGTCCACTGTGTACCGTCAGTAGGCAAGCATAGCAAGAGCCCCATCCCGGCCTAGTGCGGGAGCTTTGTGTGCGTAATGGGTCATGCATCAACTCTTTCCTTGCCTTCGAGCTTGCTTGAGCTTGTCTTTGGCCCGACGCCGTTGTCTTGGGCTTCTCAGAAGTAGGGAGGGGGCCTTCGAAGGTCAGCCAGCCGAGGAGATTTCGTGCAAAGGAGCACTGTCTATCCATTTGGGTACTTTTAGAGCCAGCTGGCCATGTCGACGTTGTCTTCCTTGAGTGCCTCCTAGGCCACCCAGTCCTCCTTGGTCCTGAAAACCCGGCTTAGGCGGGACGGACTTCCGCCGTGGTATGGACAAATAAAGGTGCGGGAGAGGAGGAAGTAAGTGTCAGCGGCAAGAACAAACTTGCCACTGACTCTTACTTCCTTTAAAGCGAGTGCCCCGTCGTGTACGAGCCAGGTTGCAGCCTCCTCCATCAGGGCTTCAGCGAGCCCACCAGCGAACATTGCAACAGAGTCAAGAGTCTCAAGCGTCAGGAGCGAGAAAGGCCATGAGACAAGGGCCCGCAGGGCCGTGGATCGAGAATTGGGGCGCATAGCGCCTGCAGGAAGCGATCTAGAATAGAAGTATGCTAAAAATAGTTGTGTTCTCCAAGAATAAAAAGAATGAAGAAGTGAAGCAGAAATTGGACAAACCCAGAACTTTCTCGAAAGGGCAACTCACTTTATGCTACACGAACCTTCAGGTGATTCACACTGAACTCATAAGCTTTCTTGATGCTCTGGTTGTACTGCAGGTTATTGGAGCATGGGCAACGTGAAAGAAAGTACAAAGATGGAGTGATTGCAACCGTGAAAACATTGTAAAATAAATATGAAAAGAGTCAATGACCTTTCCTCTCCATGCGCACATTGATTTTACATTGCACTGTTTCGAGCTTAAAAACTGGAAAACTTGGATAAGAATTGAGAATTTCTATCCGGCAAGTCGTTTTTATTTTCCTCATTTTTATGAACGAGCTGTAAATTTACCTACACCACACGAAGCTAGACAACTTTCCCTTACAATGTTGCTAATTATCCATAGAAGATCCATCGTACTGCGTCGTCTTCCTGCGGGAAAATGGATGTGCTCATCATCGTCTGAAAAGGTGAGCATGGAAGAAGGCAGCGGCTGTCTGCTGGGGGAAGTGCCAAACGGGCGCGTAACGCATGTGGCTCCAGCAAGAATAAGCTACATGCATGGCTCTTAAGCTCCGGTCTTCTTTTTGAGTTGCTCACTACGCAAAGACTCCTAATTTGACAAATTGAGGGTGAAGCACCAGAAGGAATGCCTAACGGACATGAAGAGGAGACGCTCCTGGAGAGAATCACTCATGTGCACGCAGGTGAGCGATGAGTGCATAATTTCATACATACCTATTACCCTCTCGTTTAAGGTAGCACATCTCAGCCCCTAATTTTAAAGCAGACATGCAAGTAGAAAAAATAAGTTCCACGTGAAGTGCGCACAGGCCGGAAATAAGGCAAGAGCTACCATTGTTTTGCAAGGGTTATTTCTTATGCGTCTGTGTTGCAGCCTGTGTGTGACCATGCAAGCAAGCTGGCTACGCAATGCTATTTTTAGTACTATTTGCATTTAATCAGAAGCTTCGCACATGGATAAAAAATCTTCCCTTAAACTCAATTTGGACGTCTTTCACTTTTGACACATCTAAATCTTACATACCTTTGAATTACAAGCACACAAATGCTTACATTCAATGTGTAATTGCGCAGACGATCTGCCGCCCAAGTTGGCAGATTATATGAAAAGCGGTGGGTTTACGACAGAGTTTGCTACAGCGTCTATTTCCCCCTCAAACTTTGCTGCCTCCAGGTTGCTGTCCCCGGCTTGATAGATGCCCCCAAATCTCTTAAAGCTTAAAGTTTCAATTATGGGTAGAACTTCCACAAAATCCTCCTTGATGCCAATGCCAAATCTCTGACAGCTCATCACATCTCTAGTTTATGTGGTCCTTCACAGGATATCTCCAAGCCTCCAGTCTGATCCGTGACTCTATCCTTCATGATGAGTGGATCAACGGACCTCTAGGTATTGCCTTGAGACCCAGTCAGTAAAAAATCAGGGCTTGGGATGCATTGATGTTTGAACGATTTACCCATGAGGCACACCAGGCATTGAAACCGGAATTAGGGAGGCGACAACTTTGCACAATGGAAAAGCACTTCAGAGTTGAGGGTCAAATCACAGTTACAGATATCTTGGGTCACCTGAGTATGTTCGTCCTCCCAAAGTTGAGTTGATGCAGAAAATACTTAATTCAATCTGCCTCAATGTTTATATTCACAGTACGTATTTTATAATTGACAGCAACATGGAGCAGATCTGTACTATTCTAATTTTACAAAAGATTAAACACATACATTTTTTGTATCACACAGTAATCTTTGTATCGGATTGATCGTACGCAGGAGGTGGAGCTCAAGCAGCCCGGCGTGCTGCTGTTGCTGATTTTGAGCAGGAAATGGTAGGGTTCTGCAGCAGACACATCCTGAGTCATTGTCACATCATCTTTTGTTTGTAAGGTTGGCCAAAACATGATTGTACATATATGTACGATACTTTTGGGCAGAAAATTAGCCAAATACACGGCCATGTACGGTTACTATATACGTTTCTGGCCAACCCAACTTTTTTTTGCAATTGACAAGGAATGATTGATTCACATCTCGTTTCTCGTGCCTATTCAAAAATTTTCAGGTAGGTGTCGTTGTGAGATAGGTAAAAAAATGTCTCTATCTTCCCCTTAACAAGCGAGCATGATATTGCTCCAAGCTACCTGCAGGCTCGTGAAGGCAAGATCTATGATTCCAACCCAAATGCTGTTGATCCAAGAGCATCAAATCAAGGTCAGCAAAGTACTCCAGGCTAGTGTGCCATGCTTTGCCTTCTAAGTCGCTTGCTGACAAGCGAGTTTTAGTTGAAGGCATCTCAAACTCTTCACCTTAATATCTGTGGTAAACGGGCTCCATCCCTTCAGATTCTCTGTAACACATACAGGAAATGACATCGAAAGAAGTCAAGAGAGACAAGGCGTTCTTGATGATCAAGAGTCAGGCACCAGCGGCAGCAGTAGTTGCGGTTTTTCCTCTACAACGACCAGTGGCAGCAGTAACAGCGGGAACAGCAGCCAAACATTATTGGAGCAGCAGCAGCAGCAGCAGCAGCAGCGGCAGCAGTTCATGAAAGAGCAGCAAATTAAGCCAGGAGGCGTGCCGTACAATTTGGTTACGCTCCTTTATAAAAGTCCTTGTAATCTAGACTTGATTCAGGTGTGTGTCATCATTGAGCAAATGTGACACTTATAATCATTGAGCAAGGGTAACACGTGAACCTCATCCACGCAACTGCATGCTTATTGCCAAGCCAGTCAACTATAACCAGAGCTACAAGAAAAGGAACATCTTGACAAAGCCTGACGTCAAGCCAAGGTTAGGTTGTTGTAACAGTGCCATGAAAAGGAAACTAGTATGAAGATTTGTACACCATTTTCCACACAACTGCAGGATCCTGTTCTTCGGTCACGACTTCGCTCTCACATGGTACGCCTCAAGAGGTGTAGCATTGAATGAAAGAAGAAGAAAAAAATAGCTAGGTACACATTACTGGCATGGATAAGAAAATGATCTGTTTATTTTAATTGGACACATGTTATTTGTCTTTCAGTCCACCATCACCAGCTTGTACTTGGAATAATAACAATTTATAAGCCTTAATCGTTCCTCTTCAGGTCAACGTCTTAGACCAGAGACGTACTAGTGAGATCAAAAGTGCAACTGCAAGGTAAACGATTTCAGCTATTTCGTTTGGCTTGTCTATCATAATGTCATAATACACTTAATATACTTTAAAGCGCTTAGCATTACACTTGCAACTTTTTTCCTTTTCCAGGGCTGAAGAAATAGCCAGCGTGCTTAAATCAACCCCCTGGTCTCTCCTGGATGTCTTTAAAAAGCTTTTGCCTGGCTGGATGCGTTAGCTGTAGATGGTCGTGTAGAATACTGTGAAATTGCTGCATTGTGAGAAGTAGCATTCTTTCGTTTGCGATTCATTTCCATGACTGCCATCTCAAATGGAGGCATTTGACCCAGTCTAAATTGTCTAAGCTGTCATCCTAACAAGTAGGGAGCTCTTTCGGGGTTCGTTGCCTGGCTTCCTTCCCTGGATCTTGACTTTTTTTCACCATTTCCCCTTCAAAATTATCGACATGGCAATCAGGCAAGTTTATGCCGAAGCTGCTTACTTTTTTGTAATTTGCGCTTTTCTCAGTTCTCTGCAGCATATAGAATAACTGAGTGCTTATAGGCGCGTGGAAAAAACACACAAACAATGAAAAGGAGCCACTTTCGTAACGGGATTGTACCCCCCACCCATTCACACACAATAAAAAGAAATATATCAATGGATACCAAGAGGGTCAAAAGCTTGACTACAGTTCTGGAAAGTAATCCTGGTATGGATAAGTTTAGCAGCGTAATTAATTGAATGTATAAGTAAAAGTAAAAGTCTACACTTCAAGTCGCCAGCGTGCATTAAGGAAAGGCTCTCAACTATAGTGCTCACACTAGCCAGAGCCCCACCGAGAGACGGAAAAGAGAAACAACAGAGACTACTGAGGATCCGGCGGCCCAGGTTGTCAGCCATGCGATCCGGCCTGCGCCTAGCCCTCCTGAAGCCAGCCGCTCTACCAGTAACCTCGCTTCCAGATCCCCAATTATCACTGTTGCTGTTGTTTAAGTGCAATTTGTGTCTTGTTTTTGTGATCTTGTTTAAGCTTTTTAATGCTGCAGAAGGAATTTCCCTCAGGGCTGGCTCTTTTGATGGAGGTACCAGCAACATTAGAGTAGGTTGTGAATAACTTTCTAGCTAGAGCGTCAACATATTCATTGCCTATAATACCTGTGTGGGACTTGATTCTGTAAATATGAGTGGGCGATGGTGACTGAGGGATTGCTTTGGCAATGGATTGGAGGACATCTCCTTGGATGTGGTGGCAGTGGAGACTTAGGAATGAGAGCTGCTTTTTAATTTGGTGCATTGAGGCTAGGCTATCTGTGGCTATATGGGAGTAGCCATGAACGATTGCGGCTGCTGTAGCTCCTACTAGCTCTGCACGTGAGATGGTATCGATTATAGGCCTGCCGTGCCTCTTGGGTTATTGCAATGGGACACGCTTCTTGAGTGAGGGATACACCAGATCCGGTGTCTTGCCCTCCTTCTTCGTGTGCTGTAAGGCTGCCATCAGTGTAGGTCGAGTCCCACCAACCTTGTATTATTTTACGGATCAGGTGTACACATGTGGACAGGAGCTGTGTCGTGTTGCTTTGTCAGAGCTCTGGGGTCGGTCCAGGGACTTGTCTTGGGGGCTAATCCAACTAAACTAAACTAGAACTTATCTTGGGGGCTTTATGGGGTTTGACGAAGGTGGTCGCTGGATAGTTTTCTTACTTTAACAAGGCCAGGAGTCTTTTCATTGCAAAGTGCAGAGGGGGGGTCGTTATGTATGCTCTTAATATCCCACTTTGCCTCAGGAATTTTTTTGGCGAGCTTTTTGAGCCAGTTCTTGTTGCAAGCATTGAGACAGCTTCTGCCTTTAGTATCCCATATGGAAATGATCTGCATATCTATATTGTGTTTGGGAAGGGGCGTATATAATTAATAAGCGTTGAATAACACAACCATGCTACCGGCCCCCATGAATTCATGCAGCAGCAACCTGTGTGGGGTATGCACAGCCCCAATCCCCATTTCAATCCTCATTTCCAATCTCAACCACCCCAGCAGCACCAGCAGCGGCCATCATCCCCAGTCACACTGCCACCAGCTCCCTCACAACCATCTTTTGAGCCCCAAGCCCAACTCCCCTCGCATTTCTTCGTGCAACTGCCTGGCAGACTTCATCGTGCCCCAGCCCGCACAGCTGATGGAGACCGGCAACAGCAGAGTCACAGGCGAGGTCCGCAATGACAGCAGGCATTCAGCTCCGTGGCAGCGTCAGCTGCAGCCCACCCATTGGAATCATTGGTGGAGTGGAAGTGAAGTGCAGCCAGACAGAAAACTGCACCGCCATGCTCCAGCACCACAAAAACAACCCACACTTTTCAGTCAGCCTTAGCCGCACACGTACAGAACAGCTGAGAGACAAGCTGTATAGGAAGATCAAGGAGTGCTTGCCACGTGGGGTCAGCAGCTTCTTTCAGAAAGGGCAGCTCCTAGCAAAAATCACAGCAGCAGACCAGCAGTAAGGCCTAGGAACGGAGCAGCAGCAGCAGCAGCAGCAGCAGCAATTTACCCTACCTGGAGGCACATCGAGGTTGGTGCAGATGGTCTCCACACGAACAGCTGCATCAATCTAGACTGTCACATCCTTCACTGATGAGGTGTTGGATGCCCAGCAGCAGCAGCAGCAGCAGCAGCAGCAAGGTCGGAATGTTAGAAAGCCTTACATGTTGACTTCTTTAGGCTTCTTGCCATGTGAGCGCAACAGCAAATTTTTTACCTACAATAGATGGTGTGCATTACCTCCAAGAACGGCTATGGCAACATTCTCCTTACAGCCTTCCCAAATACATGTTCCTTGACCTCGCACAATATGT
>Ga0307951_1000354_pt1 | contig 26146 bp, 28 predicted proteins | sample OrgLakmetagen374_FD_201842 | JGI IMG/M metagenome (GOLD analysis project Ga0307951, IMG submission 201842) | Saline water microbial communities from Organic Lake, Antarctica - #374 | ecosystem: Environmental > Aquatic > Non-marine Saline and Alkaline > Saline | place: Antarctica: Organic Lake... | reverse complement strand
CCGCAGTGACGTTATTGAACCTGATCAAAATTTCAGCCTTGCCGTGGGATGAGCAGGCAAATGCAGTGTTTGAGGACATCAGCACGTCCGAAAATTGACTCGTAATTTACGCCAATGCGTGGGTGTGTGGATGGCAACCGTCTCCCGGATTCACTTCGCGAAAGGGCAGCGGTCGCACTTCCGAACAGGCCGGTCTCACAAAAATCACAAGGCGCTGAAAATAAAGCAAACTTTTAATCCGTCCCATTCGAGCCGAGGGCCGGTCGGAAAGAGACACAAAGGGTTCAGAGACCAGATTACGGCATTTGGTCAGTCTCTGGAGGCCGGTCGCCACGACCAAACCCCTTTGTAACCAAAAGAAAAAAGGCCCCCATGAGGGCTCCTGCGCAGATTCGGGATGTCAAGGTGGCGGAGACGAAGGGATTCGAACCCTCGAGACCCGTCCGGGCCTACTCCCTTAGCAGGGGAGCGCCTTCGACCACTCGGCCACGTCTCCGCCGACCCGTCTAACGGCATGGGGTTCGGGGAACAAGGGCGAAATGCCGTGTTCAAACCACGGAACGCGCCTCGTGCAGGGTGCAAAAACTTCGTGATCTCCGCAGAGATCGTTTGCAGGAAACGTCATTAGAACATAAAGTGAACACATGAAAATGGATTTCCAACAAAAGCTCGCGATTCTCAGTGATGCCGCCCGATATGATGCGTCCTGCGCGTCGTCGGGCACATCGAAACGGAACTCATCCGACGGCAAGGGGCTGGGCTCGACCGAAGGCTCGGGCATCTGTCACGCCTATGCGCCGGACGGGCGGTGCATCAGCCTTCTCAAGATACTGATGACCAACTTCTGCATTTACGATTGCGCCTACTGCGTGAACCGGGTCAGCAGCAACGTGACCCGCGCGCGCTTTTCGGTGGAAGAGGTTGTCAGCCTGACCATCGAATTCTACCGCCGCAACTACATAGAGGGTCTTTTCCTGTCCTCTGGCGTGATCAAGTCGCCTGACGCAACGATGGAGGCAATGGTCCAGATCGCCCGACGGCTTCGGGAGCAGGAGCATTTTCGCGGCTACATCCACCTCAAGTCGATCCCCGACGCCTCTCCCGAATTGATCAAGCAGGCCGGGCTTTACGCCGACCGGCTGTCGATCAATATCGAACTGCCGACGGATCGCGCGGTCGAGGCCTTTGCACCCGAAAAGAACCCTGCGCAGATCAGGCGGGCGATGGGGGATGTGAGAAATCACAAGGCCGAGGCGAAGGAAAAGAGCTTCCGCGGAAAGCGTCCCCCGAAGTTCGCACCCGCAGGGCAGTCAACGCAGATGATCATCGGTGCGGATGGTGCGACGGATGCCACGATCCTGACGCGTTCGACCGGGCTTTACGGCGACTACAGGCTGAAACGGGTCTATTATTCTGCCTTTTCGCCGATCCCCGATGCCACGGCGAAGCTGCCCCTGATCAAGCCGCCTCTGGCACGCGAACACCGGCTTTATCAGGCCGACTGGTTGCTGCGGTTCTATGGTTTCGGCGTGGACGAGATCACAAGCGCCACCTCCGATGGCAATCTCGACCTCGACATCGACCCAAAGCTGGCCTGGGCCCTGCAGAACCGGCATGTCTTTCCGGTGAATGTGAACCGCGCCAGCCGTGCAATGTTGTTGCGGGTGCCGGGGCTGGGCACCAAGACCGTGGGGCGCATCCTGACCACGCGCCGGTATCGCACCCTGCGATACGAGGATCTGACGCGCATGGGTGCGTCGTTGCGCAAGGCGCGATCCTTCATCACCGCCTCCAACTGGTCGCCCGGTGGGCTGACCGACAGCGCGGACTTGCGGGCGCGCTTTGCACCGCCACCGGAACAACTGTCGCTGATCTGAATGTTCACCGTTCCCCTGCCCCGTATCGGCACGGACAAGGCGTGGCGCGAGGCGGCACGCAGCCTGCTGACCAATCGCGTGCCCCCCGAAGACGTGCTGTGGGATTTCGACCAGACCCTGCCCGAGCTTTTCTCGGTCCCCAGGCCCCTGCCCGAATTGCGCGGACAGCCGAAGGTGCCAAAGTCCTTTGTAGAGCTGTCCCAACAGGTGGTCTGGCACAAGGACCCGCAGCGGTTCGCGCGGCTCTATGCGCTGCTGTGGAAGATCCGGCTCGATCCGGCATTGATGTCGGACCGCGCCGATGCAGATCTTGCGAAGCTTCAGCAGATGGAAAAGGCCGTGCGACGCTGCAAGCACAAGATGAAGGCCTTTGTCCGCTTTCGTGATCTGCGCAACGGCGGGCCACGGCGCGGGTTCGCGGCATGGTTCGAGCCCACGCATCACACCGTCGAACCCACTGCCCCGTTCTTTGCCCGCAGGTTCGCCGATATGGACTGGATCATCCTCACGCCGGACGTGACAGCACGGTTCGAGGACGGGACGCTGACCTTCCAGGCGGGGCAGGAGAAACCCGATCTTCCCGAAGATGCCACAGAAGAATTGTGGGGCACCTATTTCCGCAATATCTTCAATCCGGCAAGGTTGAAGGTGCGGGCGATGACGTCCGAGATGCCCAAGAAATACTGGAAGAACCTGCCGGAAGCGAAACATATCCCCGACCTGATCGCACATGCCGAAGCCAAGGCAAGGGACATGCAGGACAGGGCACCGACGCTTCCGCCCGAACGGGTTGCGCGGATCAGGGAGCAGCTGGTCGAGACAGCGCAGCCTGCAAGCTGGAACATGCTGGAGGCAGGCTTGCGCGGCTGCGACCGCTGCCCGCTCTGCCAACCTGCCACACAGGTGGTGCCGGGAGTGGGGCCGCGCGATGCACGGCTGATGATCGTCGGCGAACAGCCCGGCGACCAAGAGGATCAGGCGGGCGTTCCCTTTGTTGGCCCGGCGGGCCGGTTATTCGACCAACTGGCAAAAGAGGCGGGGTTGGACCGCGAAAGCGCATTTGTGACCAATGCAGTGAAGCACTTCAAATTCCAGCAGCGCGGCAAGCGCCGGATCCACCAGAATCCCGGTTCAGCTGAAATCGAGCAATGCAGATTCTGGATGAAAAGCGAAGTCGCGCTGGTAAAGCCCAAGCTGATCCTCGGGATGGGAGGCACGGCGGCGGAATGCCTGACCGGAAGCCGGAAGGATATCCTCAAGCGGCGCGGGTCGGTCGAACAGACAGATTTTGGTCCCGTCTTTCTGACTGTCCACCCGTCCTATCTGCTGCGGCTGCCCGATCAGCTCAGGGCAGACGCCAACGCCGCTTTCGTGGCGGACCTGCAAAAGGTCAGACGCGCCATGTCTTGACCGGGGACACTTGTCGCGGCGGCACGGGCAACGCCCGAAACCGCATCAGGTGTTGAACAGGAAGTGCATGACATCGCCATCCTTGACGATGTAGCTTTTGCCTTCCGCGCGCATTTTTCCGGCGTCCTTGGCAGGGTTTTCACCGCCCAGAGAAATGAAGTCTTCGTAGGCGATCGTCTCGGCGCGGATGAACCCCTTTTCGAAATCCCCGTGGATCACACCGGCGGCCTTGGGTGCGGATGTCCCGATTGGGATCGTCCAGGCCCGCGCCTCTTTCGGGCCGACCGTAAAGTAGGTCTGAAGATTCAACAGATCGTATCCTGCCCTGATAAGGCGGTCCAAACCCGGCTCTTCCAGACCCATCTCGGACAGGAACATGTCTTGCTCTTCAGCGTCCAGCTGGCTGATCTCTTCCTCGATCCGTGCAGAAATCACAACATGGCTGTTGCCCTGCGCCGCGGCCATTTCAGCCACGCGGGCGGACTGGCTGTTGCCTTCACCTGCGCTGTCCTCTTCGACGTTGCAGACGTAGAGGACCGGCTTGGTCGTCAACAGTTGCAGCATCCTCCATGCCTTGGCGTCGTCATCGTCCACGTCGACGACGCGGGCGGGGTTGCCGTCTTCCAGCACTGCCTGCGCCTCTTTCAACAGACGTTCCTGCTGCACCGCTTCCTTGTCGCCCCCGCGCACCTTGCGCACGAGACCCTGCAGGCGCTTCTCGATGCTTTCGAGATCGGACAGCATCAGTTCGGTCTCGATCACGGCCGCGTCTTCCACGGGGTCGACCCGTCCGTCGACATGCGTGATGTCGTCATCTTCAAAACAGCGCAAAACATGGGCAATGGCGTCGCATTCTCGGATGTTGGCCAGAAACTGGTTGCCCAGCCCCTCGCCCTTGGAGGCACCCTTGACCAGACCGGCGATGTCCACAAACGTCATACGCGTCGGGATGATCTGCTTTGACGTCGCGATTGCCGCCAGTTTGTCCAGCCGCGCGTCAGGCACCGCGACTTCACCGACGTTGGGTTCGATGGTGCAAAACGGGAAGTTCGCAGCCTGCGCGGCTGCCGTCTTGGTCAGTGCATTGAAAAGGGTCGACTTGCCAACGTTCGGCAGACCCACAATTCCCATCTTGAATCCCATTACACTCTCCTTGCATGACGTCGCCCGCGTCTAGTCCGCAGGCGATGCCAAGACAAGCCTCAAGCGGCCTGGTTGCGGCCTTCCCAGATGATGATCCATGCCAGAATGACGAAGATCGGGTGACCGAGCCCGCCGCTGATCAGAATTGCAGGCAGCCATACAACGAACGTCACGATTGCAACGATGGGCCGGCCTGCAAACAGGATCGAAAGTGGGGGCAATAAAAGAGCAAGCACATAATTCATGCTCTGAAATATAGGTATATCTTGCCGCATGTCACCTTGTCGCAACGCGACGTCACGTTTTCGGCCGGCAGTCGCCACCGATCCGGCATGATATTGTATTCACGATGACATTCGTCCAGAAGCAATCTTGGATCAGGGAAAGGTCATCAATGTCTCGCATCGACGCCAAGTTCGCAGCCCTCAAGGACGCCGGGCGCAAGGCTTTCGTGGCCTATATCATGGCAGGCGATACGGATTATGAAACGGGTCTGGAGGTGATGAAAGGACTGCCCGGTGCGGGCGTCGACATCATCGAACTGGGCCTCCCCTTTACCGATCCGATGGCGGACGGGGCGACAATCCAGCTGGCTGGACAACGTGCGCTGGAAGGCGGGCAGACGCTGGCCAAGACACTTGATTATGCGCGCAGCTTTCGGGAAACCGACGATACGACACCCATCGTGCTGATGGGCTATTACAACCCGATCTATTCGCGCGGCGTCGACCGGTTTCTGGCCGAGGCGACAGAGGCGGGCATCGACGGTCTGATCATCGTCGACCTGCCACCGGAGGAAGACGACGAACTTTGCATCCCTGCCCAGAAAGCGGGGATCAACTTCATCCGCCTCGCAACGCCGACAACCGATGACAAACGTTTGCCCAAAGTCCTTCAGAACACGTCGGGTTTTGTCTATTACGTGTCCGTCACCGGCATCACCGGCACCGCCGAGGCTCAAAGCGGTGACGTGGCCCCCGAGGTCGCGCGCATCAAGGCCAAGACGGACCTGCCCGTGATCGTAGGCTTCGGCATCAAGACCCCCGAAGCGGCTCGGTCCATCGCGGCCATCGCGGATGGGACGGTAGTGGGGTCGGCTATCGTCGACAGGATCGGCAAGGGTGACAGTCCGCAGGACGTCTTGTCCTTTGTTCGGACGCTTGCCGAGGGGGCGCACAGCGCCTAGCCCGCCGCGTCAAGCAGCCGCAGAAAATCCGGCCCGAGAGCAAGCCGGTGGGGCAGCATGGCAGCGGAACAGGGCCGCCCGTAAAGATATCCCTGACCATAGCGACAGCCCCTTTCCACGAGGAAATCGTGTTCTTCAGGACGTTCTATGCCTTCGACCACGGCACTTAGCCCCAGCCCCTCTGCCAGCACCAGCATCGAGGTCACGATCTGCGCATTGCTGGTGTTACTTTCGATGTGCGAGACGAAGGTCTGGTCGATCTTCATCCGGTCAAGCGGCAATTGCGCCAGCAAAGTCAGAGACGAGGCACCCGTCCCGAAATCGTCAAGGGCGATCTTCACACCCGCGTCGCGAAAGGTGGAAATGACACGTTCAGCGACATGCAAGTCCTCCATCACCGCCGTTTCCGTTATTTCGATAACGAAATTGCGCGTCTCGATCCCGTAAAGCGACAGGGTGGACAATATCCGGTCGGGCAGCTCTGCATCCGTGAATTGCTGCGCGGACAGGTTGAAAGACATCCAGAGGCCATCGTCCAGTTCCGACAAGGCCTGACAGGCCTTTGCAAGGATAAGGTCGGTCAGCACACCGATCGACCCTTCCCTTTCCGCAGCGAGGATGTAGTCGAAGGTTGATATGCGGTGCCTGCATTGTGGCCAGCGGGCCAGCACTTCGACCCCGTCGATACGGTGCGTTTCAAGATTGACGATGGGTTGAAAGACAGGTTCCACCTCGTCCCGTGCAATCGACCTGATTCTTTCGTCGCACCACAAGAGCCACATAAAGCGGCAGGGTCACGCCTGATGCCAAGACAAGGGTCAGTATGTCACCCAGCAACAGGTGCGGATGCGTGAGACTGATCAGGACGAATCGCTCGAACACGTCAAGTTCGGCGCCGATGAAGTAGATTGCCAAAGTCGCCAGCAAGATCAGAAGTGCCTTCAATCCCCGTCCCGCCACCATTGCCCCTTACGTTCCAATGGATAGCCGCAGCGGTTTAACGAGGTATGAAGCAGACGATCGCACCAAAGCGCCCCCTACGGCATCGCACAGATGCAAGACGCCCTGCAGAAGACAGAAATCCCCTTTCCAAACAGGATGAATCCGCCTATAGGGCGGTCTTCATCGGGCCGCAGACACCCTTGGAGGCGGGCCCATACATCAAAGGAATAAACTGATGGCAGACAAGATCCCTGATCTTCACGCCTCGGTACGGACGGGGACAGGCAAGGGGGCCGCCCGTCAAGTTCGCCGCGATGGCGACGTACCAGGTATCGTATATGGCGGTGGGGTCGACCCGCAGCCGATCAACCTAGATTTCAACAAGCTGCTGACGCGCCTGCGCAAGGGCCGTTTCATGTCCACGCTCTTCAACCTGAAGGTCGAAGGACAGGACGATGTCCGCGTGATTTGCCGCGGCATCCAACGCCACGTCGTCAAGGACCTTCCGGTTCACGTCGACCTGATGCGCCTCAAGCGCACCTCGCGCGTCAAGCTGTTCGTGCCGGTTGAATTCATCAACCCCGAAGAATGCCCCGGCCTCAAGAAGGGCGGCAGCCTTGCCGTCGTTCGTAACGAAGTCGAAATGGACGTTCTGGCCGGTGACATCCCCGATCAGTTGACAGCCGACCTGACCGGTCTGGAAATGGGCGACACCATCAACATCAGCGACATCACGCTGCCTGAAGGTGCCAAGCCCACGATCACCGACCGTGACTTCGTCATCGCCAACATCTCGGCACCCCGTGCCGTGGTGGCCGATGATGACGACGAGGAAGATGCAGACGCCGACGAGGTGCCGACCACCGAAATGGGTCCGCCGGACGGCGAAGAAGAGTAAATCGATACGAATTGGGGCCCTGCGGGGCCCCTTTTTCGTAGGCCACCGCACCGGAACCGGTCCGGTGATGGGTGGACCAGACAGTGTCCAGCGTTAGGTCTGCAAAAGAACGCGCCATGAAGGCGCATGGGCATCTGTTCCATTTCGACAAATCGGTTTAGGTAGAAGGTCATGAAACTTCTCGTAGGCCTCGGCAATCCGGGCAGCAAATATCAGGGTAACCGCCACAACATCGGTTACATGGCGGTGGACAGGATCGCCGCAGATCACGGTGACGGCGGCTGGAAATCGAAGTTTCAGGGCCAGATCGCCGATGCAAGGTTCGGCTCCGACAGGGCCGTTCTTCTCAAGCCCGAAACCTTCATGAACAATTCCGGCCAGTCAGTGGGCGAGGCGATGCGCTTTCACAAGCTGTCGCCAGCAGATGTTATCGTCTTTCACGACGAACTCGACCTCGCACCTGCAAAGGTGCGGCTCAAGTCCGGTGGCGGTCATGCGGGGCACAACGGGCTGCGGTCGATCCACGCGCATATCGGGGCCGATTACGACCGCGTCCGCCTTGGTATCGGCCATCCGGGGCACAAGGATGCCGTCGCGGGCTACGTCCTTCGCGACTTTGCCAAGGCGGATGCCGATTGGCTGGATGATCTGATGCGCGGCCTGTCCGATGGAGTGGCTCAACTGGTTGCAGGACAGGGGGACAAGTTTCTCAATGCCGTCTCCCTGCGCGTCGCACCACCCCGCTCCTCGACCAGCCGCCCGAAAGAGAGCCCTGCCCCCCGACCCAACGCTGATACACCGGCGCAGGATAACCGCAGTGCCCTGCAACGGCTCAAGGACCATTTCAAATGATGCCTGCCCACGTGCGGGCGGCTTTTGAGGCACAAGGCAAGGCCTGCACCTCTTTGGATTCGCCCTTCATGGGCACCTTGATGGACCTTTGCGCGAACCGTGACTGGCCCGACAGCGCAGTCACCGACCGCGTGCGGCATTGGAAGGGCGACCTTGGACATCGCGCCCAATCCGTTCCCCTGAGACTGGCAGGGGCGCTGCATGCGTTGGTGCTGAACGGGCATCCGGGCCTGGGTGCGGTCTATCCACCACACCCGGTGGATCATGGCCTGCTTTGGGCGGCCATCAGCGCGGCACTGATCGAACATGCCGGTTTCATCGACGCCTTCATCGACAATCCGCCCCAGACGAACGAAGTCCGCCGGTCCGCCGCCCTGATCGCCGTGGGGCACTTTCTGGCCGAACACTATGACCTGCCGATCCGCACAAGTGAACTTGGCGCATCGGGCGGGTTGAACCTGCACTGGGACAGCTACGCGTTGCAGGCCGCCGGACAGCTACGCGGTCCAGACAATCCCGTCCTGACGCTTGCGCCCGACTGGTCAGGTCCCGCTTTGCCGGTCGTGTCACCCCGCGTCCTGTCGCGCGGTGGCGTCGACATCAACCCGCTTGACCCCTCGCAGGAAGGCGACGCATTGCGGCTGCAGGCCTACCTGTGGCCCGATCAGCCAGAGAGGTTGGCGCTGACCCGCGCGGCCATCGGCGCGGCTGTGACGCGCGTCGACAAGGGAGACGCGATCACGTGGCTGACCCCGCGTCTGCCGCATCAGTCGGGGACGCTTCATCTGATCTATTCCACGATTGCGTGGCAATATTTTTCGCGGGAAAAGCAGGAAGAAGGCGCAGCTGCCATCGCAGCCGCCGGTGCCTGCGCGACCGATGACACGCCCCTCGCATGGTTCGGCATGGAACAGGATGACGCAGGGCGGGGTGCCGCTCTGACCTTGCGGCTGTGGCCCGACGCCATCACCCTTGATCTGGGCCGTGCCGATTTCCACGGCCGCTGGTTCGACTGGAGACCCCTATGACACCCGACCCTTCCCTGAACGTGCTGGGCACAGAGCTTGCCCCTTGCTCGCCCGATCCGATGACCGGCTTTTTCCGGAACGGGTCTTGCGACACCTGTGCGCAGGACAATGGTAGCCACACCGTCTGTGCGGTCATGACAGCCGAGTTTCTGGCCTTTTCGAAATACGTCGGCAACGACCTTTCGACGCCGCGGCCCGAGTTCGGCTTTCCCGGCCTCAATCCCGGTGACGGCTGGTGCCTCTGCGCGAGTCGCTTTCTGCAGGCGCACGAAGAAGGCTGCGCACCCGATGTCCAGCTTGAAGGCACGCACCAGAGGGCGCTTGAAATCGTGCCTCTGTCAGTCTTGCAGGATCACGCCAAAAGGGGCGGCAGAGCCTGACGCCGTTCCGTAGCGACAGCGCTGGAGCCTCTCAAGCCTCCATGTCAAAGCCAAGGTGCTTGGCGACGGTGAAGATATCCTTGTCGCCCCGTCCACACATGTTCATGCAGATCAGGTGGTCGGCGGGCAGGTCGGGTGCGATCTTCATCACATGTGCCAATGCATGGGACGGTTCCAGCGCGGGAATGATCCCCTCCATCGCGCAGCACAGCTGAAAGGCTTCAAGCGCCTCCTTGTCGGTGATCGACACGTATTCGGCCCGACCAATGTCGTGCAACCAGGCGTGTTCCGGCCCGATGCCCGGATAATCCAGGCCGGCAGAGATCGAGAAGCCTTCGAGGATCTGCCCGTCGTCGTCCTGCAACAGATAGGTGCGGTTGCCGTGCAGCACGCCGGGGCGGCCCCCTGTCAGGGACGCACAGTGTTCCATCTTCATGTTCACACCCTTGCCACCGGCTTCCACGCCGATGATCCCGACCTCCTTGTCGTCGAGGAAGGGGTAGAACAGGCCCATGGCGTTCGACCCCCCACCGATCGCGGCGATGATCGTATCGGGCAGACGGCCTTCGGCCTCCATCATCTGGGTTCTGGTTTCCTGACCGATAATCGCCTGAAAGTCGCGGACCATGGCGGGATAAGGGTGCGGACCCGCGACGGTGCCGATGCAATAGAAGGTATCGCGCACGTTGGTCACCCAATCGCGCAGCGCATCGTTCATCGCGTCCTTGAGCGTGCCGCGTCCGGACGTGACAGGGATGACTTCCGCACCCAAAAGCTTCATGCGAAACACGTTGGGGGCCTGACGTTCCACGTCATGCGCGCCCATGTAGACCACGCATTGCAGGCCGAACTTTGCACAGACCGTGGCGGTGGCCACGCCGTGCTGACCCGCACCGGTTTCAGCGATGATCCGCGTCTTGCCCATGCGGCGGGCAAGGATGATCTGCCCCAGCACGTTGTTGATCTTGTGCGCGCCCGTATGGTTCAGTTCGTCCCGTTTCATGTAGACGCGTGCGCCGCCCAGATGGTCCGTCAGACGCTCGGCGAAATAGAGCGGGCTGGGGCGGCCGACGTAGTGGGTCCAGAGATGATGCATCTCGGCCCAAAAGCTGTCGTCGGTCTTGGCGTGTTCGTATTGCCCCTCGAGTTCGAGGATCAGGGGCATCAGCGTCTCGGATACGAACCGCCCGCCGAAGTCACCAAAGCGCCCGTTTTCGTCCGGGCCGGTCATGAAGGAATTGAGCAGGTCGTCAGGCATGGGAACCTCCAGATTAACTTGGCCTAGCTATCCCGTCACAGGGTTCGCCACAAGCGGGCCGTAAGTCCGCACCGCCCAAAGCCTGCGGCTAATCGTTGCGGGTCGCCTCGCCGAAGGCCTTGATCAGTTCTGCCGTCTTGACGCCCGGCGCCGCTTCGACGCCCGAAGCCACATCGACCTGTGTCGCGCCCGTCCGCTGGATCGCCTCGGCCACGTTGGAGGGCGTCAGCCCCCCGGCCAGCATCCACGGAAGCGGCCAACGGCGACCGGTCAGCAGTTGCCAATCGAAACTGAGCCCGTTGCCACCGGGCAGGACCGCGTCCTTGGGGGCCTTTGCGTCGATCAGGATCTGGTCGGCCACGCCCGTGTAGGCATCGATCTTGGCCAGATCCTCCGCGCCTGCAATGCCGACGACCTTCATGATGGGCAGGCCATAGCGCAGCTTGATCTGCGCCACCCGGTCGGCAGGCTCGGTTCCGTGGAGTTGCAGCATGTCTATGGGGACGCTCTGCGTCAGATGATCTAGTTCGGCATCCGTCGCATTTACGACCAAAGCCACCTTTGCGATCCCCATCGGCACGTCCGCCGCAAGCACGGCCGCGCGATCCGGCGGCAGGTAGCGCGGTGACTTCGGGAAAAAGTTGAAACCGACGTAACGCGCGCCAGCATCGGCGCAAGCCACCACTGCCTCAGCGGTGGTGACACCGCAAATCTTGACCGAAATGTCAGGCACCTGTCAGCGGGCCGGGGCGTCGAGCAAGGCCAGCACTTCGTCACCGTCGTCACGCGCTTTCTCGGCTCGAAGGGTGGCCACCTCGCGGCGCAGGGCGTTCACTTCTTTCGCGCGGGCGCGGCTTTCGGCGCGGATGCGGTGTTCGCGGACCCATTCCCACAGAAAACCGATCAGAAGACCCGTGCCGACACTGAGAAAGATCACCATGAACAGCGGTATCTCGATATCGGGCGAAATATTCACCAGCCCCGCAAGAAATTCCGGCATCGCGCGCACGGTTACCATGCCCGGATTGGCAAGCCCGACGACGATCAGGCAAAGCCCGACCACGACCCAAAAGGCATATACGATGGTTTTCATGTTGCCCTCTCTAGCTGTCGCCGTTCAGCCGGTCGCGCAGCAGTTTACCCGTCTTGAAGAATGGCACGTGTTTCTCTTCGACTTCAACCGTTTCACCCGTTCGCGGGTTACGACCCGTGCGTCCGTCCCGCTTCTTGACGGAGAACGCACCGAAACCCCGCAGCTCCACGCGATTTCCCGACGACAGAGCCGTTACCACTTCTTCGAAGACGGTGTTGACGATCCGTTCGACCTCTCGCTGGGTGAGATGAGGATTTTCATCCGCGATCTTCTGGATCAACTCGGATCGTGTCATCTAGAAACCCCCAACCGGTCGTGACGAACATCACACATACTATAGGCCCAATCACGCGCTGGTGAAATAGCGCGTAAAGGCTGAATTTTCACCTAAAGCTTGTTTCTGATCGTGGATTCATGATGTTGGCAACCTCAACGGGAACAACTTGTGCGTGCGGCAACAATTTTTCGCTCACGCAAGGATGCCCGATTCGGTCCTGCTGGAACGAAAAAGCCCCGCCGGTGTCTCCACCGGCGGGGCCAATCTACGGGATCTGGTTTGATCCTTATTCGTCGCCCTTGAGCGCCGCACCAAGGATATCGCCCAGCGACGCACCCGAGTCGGAGGAGCCATACTGTTCGACGGCCTCTTTCTCTTCTGCGATCTCACGTGCCTTGATCGACAGGCCCAGCTTGCGGGACTTGCTGTCGACGTTGGTCACGCGAACGTCGATCTTGTCACCGACACCGAAACGCTCGGGGCGCTGCTCGGAGCGGTCACGCGACAGGTCAGAGCGACGGATGAAGGATTTCATGCCTTCATAGTCGACTTCGATGCCGCCGTCTTCGATCTTGGTCACCTCGACGGTGATGATCGAACCGCGCTTCACGCCGCCGATGGCTTCCGCATAGGGGTCGCCGTCCAGAGCCTTGATCGAAAGCGAGATACGCTCTTTCTCGACGTCCACTTCAGAGACCTTGGCTTTCACCATATCGCCCTTGCGGAAATCGCCGATCACGTCTTCGCCACGGCCTTCCCACGTCAGGTCGGACAGGTGAACCATGCCGTCGATATCGCCTTCGAGACCGACGAACAGACCGAATTCGGTGATGTTCTTGACTTCACCCTCGACTTCAGTGCCCTCGGGGTGCGTTTCGGCAAAGACTTCCCACGGGTTGCGCTGGGTCTGCTTGAGGCCCAGCGACACGCGACGCTTGGCGCTGTCGATTTCCAGCACCATCACTTCGACTTCCTGAGAGGTCGACACGATCTTGCCGGGGTGCACGTTCTTCTTTGTCCATGACATTTCCGAGACGTGAACCAGACCTTCGACGCCCGGCTCCAGTTCCACGAATGCACCGTAGTCGGTGATATTCGTCACGCGGCCCGTGTGCACGCTGTCGAGCGTGTACTTGGTTTCGACGGCATCCCACGGATCGTCCTGCAGCTGCTTCATGCCAAGGCTGATGCGGTGGGTTTCCTTGTTGATCTTGATGACCTGCACCTTGATCGTCTCGCCGATCGAGAGGATCTCGGAGGGGTGGTTCACACGACGCCATGCCATGTCGGTCACGTGCAAAAGGCCATCAACTCCGCCAAGGTCAACAAAGGCACCGTATTCGGTGATGTTCTTGACCACGCCGTCGACTTCCTGGCCTTCGGTCAGATTGCCGATGACTTCAGCGCGCTGTTCGGCACGCGACTCTTCGAGGATGGCGCGACGCGACACGACGATGTTGCCACGGCGACGGTCCATCTTGAGGATCTGGAACGGCTGCTTGAGACCCATGAGCGGTCCGGCATCGCGCACGGGGCGTACGTCGACCTGAGAGCCGGGCAGGAAAGCCACGGCACCGCCGAGATCGACGGTGAAGCCACCCTTCACACGACCGAAGATCGCGCCATCGACACGGTCTTCTGCGGCATAGGCTTTTTCAAGACGGTCCCAGGCTTCTTCGCGGCGAGCCATTTCGCGCGAGATGACGGCTTCGCCACGGGCGTTCTCGACCTGACGCAGGAACACTTCGACAACGTCGCCAACACTCAGGTTGGCCTCTTCGCCCGGTTCCGCAAATTCCTTGAGATCGACGCGGCCTTCCATCTTGTAGCCGACGTCGATGATGGCCTGGCCCGCTTCCACAGCGATGACCTTGCCTTTGACGACCGAGCCTTCGCTCGGGGTGTCGATTTCGAAGCTTTCGTTCAGGAGGGCTTCGAATTCCTCCATCATGTTATCAGCCATGTGGCGTCTTGTTCCTAATCTAGCTTTTATACGGGCCGAGCGGTTGTCTCCGCCGGTCTTTGGATTTCAGTTGGCTTTCGCGCCGTGCGATTCGTTCATAAAACAACAGGGCCGGTGCAATACCGACCCTGCTCGAGTCTCATGCCCGCACCTGTCTCGATGCTTCGGCAGGTGCTCGTATAGCGGTGCAAGGGCTTTTTCACAAGCCCCGAGAGGTCACGCCACGCGCGAGAACAGGATCGCGGGATCGCGGCGCACCTTGGGCTGATCGACCAGCCAGTCACCTGCATCGGCGCGATAGCCCAACGGCAGGACCACCACTGACTTCAGGCCCTTATCATGCAGGCCCAGAATCCTGTCATAGGCTGCCGGGTCAAAGCCTTCCATCGGCGTCGCGTCGACACGCTGCTCGGCGGCGGCGGCCAGCGCCACGCCCAGCGCGATATAGGCTTGCCGTGCCGCATGCTCGAAGTTCATATCCCCGCCACGCCCGACGTAATTCGACTTCAGGTTCTCGTAGTACGCCCTGATCTGGTCCGTCACGCCGCCCCGGCCAGCGCCGGTTTCATCGCGCACCATGTCGATCCGTTCAGCGGTGTAGTCATCCCACGCTGCAAAGACGAGGACATGGCTCGCATCCACCAGCTGCGCCTGACCGTAGGATGCATCCTTTAACTCGGCCCGGATGGCGGGATCGGTCACGACAAGGACCTCGAAGGGCTGAAGGCCGCTGGACGTCGGCGCAAGCCGAAGCGCATCAAGGATTGCGTCAATTGCATCCTCCGGGACGGATTTATCGGGGTTCATTTTCTTGGTGGCGTAGCGCCAGTTCAGATGGTCGATCAACATGTGGGGTGGTCCTTTCACGTGGCCCAATAGGGCGACTCTCTTACGCCAGATAAGCTGTCTGACGCCCACCGGAAGGACCCCGCCCGCACAGGCCGTGTGCCAAGCTGCACCCTTGGGTGCAGGTCAGCTTGCGGCGTCCGCCAAGGCGGCCTCGACCGCGCGGACGATGACATTCGCGTCGGGCCTGACTGGCGCCCCCCAAGTTCCCGCAACGTCACCGCTGCGGTCCAGCAGGATCTTGTTGAAGTTCCATCCCGGCACGAACCCGTCCGCTTCCGCGACCCACTGGTAGAACGGATGTGCCTTGTCGCCCCGGACCGTCGTGATATCGGTCATCGGCATGTCGATACCGTAGGTCAGTTCGCAGTAGTCCTTGGCCTCGGCGGCGGTGTCGAGCTCTTGGTTGAAGTCATTCGACAGCACAGCCAACACGACCAGCCCCGCGTCGCGGTAGGTATCATAAACACCCTGCAGCGAGGTGTACTGATCGCTGAAGGCACAAAGCGATGCGGTGTTGACGACCAGAACCGGTTGCCCCGCCCAGTCATCAAGCGACAAAGTGCCACCGTCCACGCTTTGAAATACGCCGCCCTCTGCCGCCAGTGCCGGAGAAGCCAGGCCCAGAAACGTCAGAAGTCCGATCAGAATACGCATGTGATCCACCTGTCCTGCAGGGCGCAGCGCGCTACCCGCACACGACCTAGTCCGGTGATCCTGCAGGTCGACTGTCAGCCGGCGCGCCTCACCTTTATCGCAGCAGCCGCCTGTGCCACCGCCTCGTCGATGGTCAGCGATGTCGTATCGATCGTCAACGCGTCCGGGGCAGGCCTCAGCGGTGCCTCCGCCCGCTCGCTGTCGCGCGCATCGCGGGCCCTTACGTCGGCCAGCACCGTTGCAAACGTCAGATCGGGGTCGCTCTCTTTCAGCTCCACAAAGCGTCGCTCCGCGCGACATTCTGCGGTTGCGGTCACAAAAAGCTTCACTTCGGCCCCGGGGCAGATCACCGTTCCGATATCGCGTCCGTCCAGAACGGCCCCTTCCTTACGCCGCGCAAAATCCCGCTGGAAGGCGACCAGCGCAGCCCGGACTTCGGGGACCACGGCCACCTTGCTTGCCGCCTCGGCCACCGCCTGCGTGCGAAGATCGGGCGCTTGCAATTCTTCGGCCATCAGGGTCCTGGCTGCCGTGACCGCATCCGCCCCTTGCAGCACCTTCCGACCAACGGCCCGATACAAAAGCCCCGTGTCCAGATGCGCAAAACCGAAATGCGCCGCCACAGCCTTGCTGACCGTCCCCTTGCCCGCTGCCGCAGGTCCGTCGATCGCCACCGTAAAGCTCACGTCGTCACCCTGACGATATCGGCGCCCAGACCGGTCATCAGCGGCTCGAAGATCGGGAAGGAGGTGGCGATGGGCGACCCGTCGTCCACGCTCATCGGCTTTCGGGTCGCCATGCCCAGAACCATGAAGGCCATCGCGATCCGGTGATCAAGTCGGCTTTCGACAGTCACCCCGCCCGGCATACGCCCGTGCCCCAGGCCCGCAACACTCCACCAGTCTTCGCCCTCGTCCACGGTCACACCCGCCGCGCGCAGCCCCTTGGCCATCGCGTCGATACGGTCGCTTTCCTTGACCCGAAGTTCCTTGACCCCCGGCATTTCGGTCACGCCCTCGGCAAAGGCCGCGACCACCGACAAGACCGGGTATTCGTCGATCATCGACGCCGCCCGCCCCGCGGGCACTTCGATGCCCTTCAGATCGGGAGAGAACCGCGCCCGCAGGTCGGCGACCGGCTCACCGCCTTCCTCGCGCTCGTTCTCGTAGGTCAGGTCCGCCCCCATCTCGCGCAGCGTCGTGAACAGTCCCGCCCGCGTCGGGTTCAGCCCGATATTCGGCACCAGAACGTCGGACCCCTCGACGATCAGCGCGGCACAGACAGGAAAGGCCGCCGAGGACGGATCGCGCGGCACGACGATGTCCTGCGGTTGCAGCTCTGGTTGTCCCGTCAACGTGATGACGCGGCCTCCGTCCGTCTCTTCCACCGTCACCTGGGCGCCGAACCCTGCCAGCATCCGCTCGGTATGGTCGCGGGTGGCCTCCCGCTCGATCACCACGGTCTGTCCCGGCGCGTTCAGCCCCGCCAGCAGCACGGCGGATTTGACCTGCGCCGACGGCACCGGCGTGGCATAGCGCACCGGAACAGGGTCGGCAGCCCCCACCAGCGTCATGGGCAACCTACCGCCCTGCCGGCCCACGGCCCGCGCCCCGAAAAGAGCAAGCGGATCTGTCACGCGACCCATCGGGCGCCCGTTCAGCGACGCATCGCCGGTAAAGGTCGCGATAATGGGCGAGGTCGCCATCGCCCCCATGATCAGCCGGACACCGGTGCCGGAATTGCCACAGTCGATCACCTGATCCGGCTCGGCAAAGCCGCCGACGCCCACGCCTTGAACAGACCACTGGCCACTCCCGTGATCGGTGACCTCTGCCCCGAAGGCCCGCATGGCCTTGGCCGTATCCAGCACGTCCTGCCCCTCCAGAAGCCCCTTGATCCGCGTTTCACCGACGCAAAGCGCGCCAAGGATCAGCGACCGGTGCGAGATCGACTTGTCACCGGGCACCCGCGCCTCGCCCCGCAAGGGGCCACAGGGGCGGGACATCATCGGGATGGGGTCACCATGGGCTGACATGAAATTTCCTTAGATTGATCGCAGCAGTGCTAAAGCAGTGCCGGGCCCTGGTCCACGCCCCGCCCATCATCTTGCCAAAAATATCCCCGCCGGAGGCATCCCGCCCTCACCGCCTGCGAAACGTCATGTAGTGGGGCACACGGCCCTCGCGCAGGGCCTTCTTTTCATAACGCGTCGGCAACCAGTCGTCCCAGGGCTCGCGCCAATCCGTCGGGCCTTCGGCCAGCCAGTCGAACCCTGCCTTGGGGACCTCCTCCATCGTCTGACGGACATAGTCGGGGATATCGGTCGCCACGCGGAACTCTGCCCCCGGCTTCAGCACGCGGTGCAGCGGCTCCAGATGTTCGGGCGTGACGAAGCGGCGGCGATGGTGGCGCGACTTGGGCCATGGGTCGGGATAAAGCAGGAAAGCCTTCGAAACCGACTGCGCCGGCAGGACGTCGAACAGGTCACGCGCGTCGCCGGGATGAAGCCTGACATTGCCGGGGTCCGTGCGGCGCAGCTTTCCCAGACACATGGCGACGCCGTTCACGTAGGGCTCGCACCCGATAAGCCCCGTGTCCGCGTTCACCTGCGCCTGATGTACCAGATGCTCGCCACCACCAAAGCCGATCTCCAACCAGACCGGACGGTCACCGAAAACAGCCGTCAGGTCGAGAACCGTCCGATCCGGGTTCTCGTCCCAACCTACATTCGCCAACCGCACCTGCGGCAGCAACTCGTCAAGGTCACGCTCCTGCGCGGGTTTGAGCGTCTTGCCCTTGATGCGGCCATAAAAGTTGCGCCACGGGGCGCCCGAGGGGTGCTGGTCTGCCATGGCGCGGGGCTTAGCGCCCTGCCCCGCGCCCCGCAAGCCTCAGAACGTCTCGTCGAGGAAGGCCAGCAGGCTGTTCCACGAGGCGGTATCCGCTTCGAGATCGTAGTCGCCGCTGCCGTAGACCGTAAAGGAATGGCGGGCGCCGCCAAAGACTTCGGCCCCGTGTTCGACACCGGCCTCTTGCAGCTCGTTCAGGACGCTTGCGAGCGCATCCATCCCAGACACCGGATCAGCCGAGCCGTGAAACAGCATCACAGGCGCGGAGGTGGCGGAATAATCCTGCCCATCGGGTGTGTCGAGCCCGCCATGAAAGCTGACAAAGCCGTCCAGATCGGCCCCGGCACGGGCGGCTTCCAGCACGGCGGCCCCACCGAAACAGTAACCTTGGATCACCATGGCGTCCGTCGCGCCAGGAATGTTGGCGGCTTCGGCAATCGACCCCATCAGGCGTTCCTGAAACAGCTCCCGGTCGGCATAAAGCGCACCGGACAAGGCTTGGTAGTCTTCCATGCCCTGCGGATCGGCGTCAGCGCCGTAGACGTCGATGGCAAAGGCGGTATAGCCCTGTGCGGCCAGCATGTCGGCGCGGCGTTCTTCATAATCTGTCATGCCGTCCCAGTCGTGGACGATCAGAACGGTGCCCTTGGACTCTTCGAGATTACTGTTGTGGGCCACGTAACCTTCGAAGGTTGTGCCGCCCACGTCGTATTGGTGATATCCGGCCTCGATCTCGGCCATTGCGGCTGTGGCTGGCAGAAGCGCTGTCAGCGCGATCAGGGAAATCGTACGGGTCATCTCTGTCTCTCCTGTTGTTGGATAAAAGGTGACTTAGCGCAAACCTGTCCCCATGAAAGCCAAAGGGCGGGTGCAGCCATGCTGCCCCGCCCTCATATTCCCGTGAACGATCCGTGAGGGATCAGACAGCCGCTGTCAGCGCAGCGACCAGATCGGTCTTCTCCCACGAAAAGCCACCGTCGTCTTCGGGCGCGCGGCCAAAGTGCCCGTAGGCGGCTGTGCGGGCAAAGATCGGTTTGTTCAACTGCAGATGCTCTCGGATCCCGCGCGGCGTCAGGTCCATCGTCTTGCGGATCGCAAGTTCGATTGCCGCCGGCTCGATCTCGCCCGTGCCATGGGTATCGGCATAGATCGAAAGGGGCTCGGCCACGCCGATGGCATAGGATAGCTGGATCGTGCAGCGGTCCGCCATGCCTGCAGCCACGACGTTCTTGGCCAGATAGCGCGCGACGTAGGCAGCGGACCTGTCCACCTTGGTCGGGTCCTTGCCGGAAAATGCGCCGCCACCGTGGGGGGCCGCCCCTCCGTAGGTGTCCACGATGATCTTGCGTCCTGTCAGGCCCGCATCACCGTCAGGACCACCGATCACGAACTTCCCCGTGGGGTTCACGTGCCAGACCGTATCAGCCGTCAACCAACCATCAGGCACGACGTCGGTGATGTAGGGTTCGACAATGTCCCGTATATCAAGACTGGTCAGATCAGGATCGAGATGCTGGGTGGACAACACCAGAGACGCGATGCCCACGGGCTTGCCACCCTCGTAGCGCACCGAAAGCTGGCTTTTCGCATCAGGACCAAGCGCGGGCTCGGTCCCGTTCTTGCGCACCTCGGCCAGCCGCTTGAGGATGGCGTGGGCGTAGTGCACCGGGGCCGGCATCAGCACCTCGGTCTCGTTCGTCGCAAAGCCGAACATGATGCCCTGATCGCCTGCACCTTCGGCCTTCTTCTTGGCCTCGTCCGCGTTCACGCCTTGCGCGATATGGGCCGATTGCTCGTGCAGCAGGTTCGTGATCTCGCAGGTGGCGTGGTGGAACTTTTCCTGCTCGTAACCGATGTCCTTGATGCAGTCGCGGGTAATACCCTCGACGCGGCCCATGTAGTCGGCCAGCTTGGCCTTGTCGCTCAGGCCGACCTCGCCGCCGATGACGACACGGTTTGTTGTGGCGAAGGTTTCGCAAGCGACGCGCGCCTCGGGCTCTTCGGCGATGAAGGCATCGAGAATGGAATCCGAGATCCTGTCACAGACCTTGTCAGGGTGACCTTCGGAGACGGACTCCGACGTGAAGATGTAATTGCTGCGTGACATTGGGAAGTGCTCCGATAGAAGTTAACCCGTCACGTCAGGAAGCCGTTGTAACAGGACCGATGCATCCCCTATGCGGCGCGGCGGGGGATGACAAGGCCCAGCAAGGCAAGCGTCAGGACCAGCAAAAGGGGCATGTCTCCCAAGCGGGCATAAAGCGTGGGGTCCAGCGTTGGCGGCAAGGCCGCGTCCAGGTAGTCGGCTTGCCCCAGCGGGATGACTCCGGTCAACCTCCCGCGGGCGTCGATCATTGCCGAAATGCCCGTGTTGGCGACCCGGACCATTGGCAGGCCCTGTTCGATTGCACGCAGCCGCGCTTGCGCCAGATGCTGCGCCGGTCCTGCCCCGCGACCGAACCAGGCATCGTTGGTGATCAGCAGCAGAAGGCGGGGGCGGTCACCAATCACTATTTCCTCGGCGAAGATGCCTTCATAGCAGATCAGGGCGCGTGCCGACCCGATGCCCGGCAGGTCGAGCAGCGGCTGGTCACCTCCTGTCGAGAACGCCTGACCTTCCGAGGCCGCAAACCCGTGCAGGCCCCAGCGCGCAGCCAGTTCCCCGCCGGGGAAGTATTCGCCAAACGGAACCAGATGGGCCTTGTCGTAGATCGCGTCGATGGCACCGTCCTGTCCCAGCACGACCAACGCATTGAAATAGCGCAGATTGGGCCGCCGGTTGATCCCTGTCACCAGCGGCACACCCTGTGCCGCATCACTCATGGCCTGCAGCGACGGGTCCGCCCATTCCAGCAGGTCCTGTACCGCCGTTTCAGGCCAGACGATCAGGTCGGGTCGCGGCGTTGCGGCGCTGTAGTCGAGCATCCGTTCGAAGAAGACGTCACGCATCGCCACGTCCCACTTTTCGTCCTGCGGCGCGTTCGGCTGCACCAGACGGATGGTTGTTGCGTCAGGGGCTGGTGCCGGTATCGGCCCCGGCGCCAGCCAGAACGCCGCCACGCTTGCAAGCACTGGCCCGGCCAGCGCCCAGCGCGAGGCCGTCACACCAACCATCAGGCACCACGCCATGCAGACCGCCAGCACGGTAAGACCATGTGGCCCGATAAAAGCCGCCAGTTGTGCAATCGGCGTGTCGATCCAGATGTGTCCGATCAGCGCCCAAGGGAAACCCGTCAGCACCAGCGACCGCATCACCTCGGCGGCCGTCAGCCACAAGGCGAACGCCAGTGCGCGCCCCCTGCCCAGCTTGAGGGCCAGCAAACCGGCCAGCCCCCACAACAGGGCGAGTCCGGCGGACAACAAGACAATGGCAAAGGGCGCCATCCAGCCGTCGCGCGCAGGGTCCACCATGAAAGGCGACACGATCCAGCGCAGCGACAGGGCGAAATAACCGATCCCGAACCAGAATCCCGCACCGAAGGCCGCTTTGCCCGACACTACGAATCGCGTGAGGAACAACCAGATCGCCAAGACCGGCAGGGCGACCCACCACAGATGGGTCGGTGCCTGCCCAAGGGAAAGCGCAAGACCCAGACCGACAAGGCAAAGGCGTCTCGCCCAAGGGCGGGCAGCGAAAGGATCGGTCATGTCGCCCGTTGCCGGATCAGTCACCGTTGGCTTGGCCCAGGCGAACGCGCATGCGCTTGATACGACGGGGATCGGCATCGAGAATTTCGAACTCCGGTCCATCGGGGTGCGGTATCACCTCGCCCCGCACCGGCACACGTCCGATCAGCATGAAGACCAGACCACCGAGTGTATCCACTTCTTCCTCGTCGATTTCCTCGTGCGCCGTCAGATCGATGCCGATTTCGTTTTCGAACTCTTCAAGGTCCGTCTTGGCCAACGCAAGGAACGATCCGTCGGCCTCCTTGACCCAGGATTGTTCCTCATCGGTATCGTGTTCGTCCTCGATGGTGCCCACGACCTGTTCCAGCAGGTCCTCGATGGTCACCAGACCATCGGTGCCGCCATATTCATCGACGACCAGCGCCATGTGTGTCCGGCCGGTCTGCATCTTTTGCAGCAATATGCCCAATGGCATCGACGGCGGCACGAAGATCAGCGGACGGACAAGCGCCTGCAGGTCGAAGTCCGGCGTCTGTCCGTTGAACCCGAACCGCAGCGCGAAGTCCTTGAGATTCACAAATCCGGTCGGCGTATCCAGCGTGCCGCTGTAGACAGGCAGACGCGTCAAACCGGTCGACCGGAATATCTCGACCAGTTCGTCACGGTCAAGCGTGTCCGCCACCGCCACGATCTCGGCCTTGGGTATCATCACGTCCTCGACCCGCATCCGACGCAGGTTCAGCATCCCCAAGAGTGGTGGAGAGGTCGATGCGAGGGCGTGCGCGATCTCGGGATCGGGGTCATCCTCGGCGCCCGGAGAAAGGGCGGCCATCAATCGCGCAAAAAATCCGCGCGCTTCTTCTGTCTGGTCATCCTGCGCGCTTTGCGCTGCGTTAGAAGATCCGTCGTCTGTGTCGCCCATCGTCCCGTCCGATTGTCACGGCTTGGTGCCGTTGTCCCTATATGGATCATCCAGCCCCAGATTGCCAAGTATCTGCGACTCGATACCTTCCATGAGAAGTGCATCCGCGTCACGTTCATGGTCATAGCCAAGAAGATGCAGGATGCCATGAACAATCAGATGTGTCGCGTGATCCGGCAGGCTTTTGCCCATGTCGGTGGCTTCGCGGGCGCAGGTATCGTAGGCGATGGCGATATCGCCCAGTTCGGGATCGGTCGGGTCCGGCGCAAACGGCGCCTCGCCCGCCATTTGCGCGCCGCGTTCCTCTGACGGCCATGACAGGACGTTGGTGGGCTGCGGCTTGCCGCGAAAATCCGCATTGAGCGTCGCAATGCGGGCGTCGTCGCAGGCCAGCAGGGACACGTCCCAGACCGAAGGATCAAGACCAAGCGCGGACAACGTCGCGTCGCAGGCACGGTCTGCAAGCGGGGCAAGGTCCGCCCACCGGGGGTCTTCCACTACGATTTCAACGGGCATGGGATGGTGTCTATGGTCCGTCCTGACTTGACGAAGGGGCGCAGTCGCTAGCCCTTCGCCTCTTCTTTCTCGTAGGCTTCGATGATCGCGGCCACAAGGGGGTGACGCACGACGTCCTTGGAGGTGAAGTAGTTGAAACTGATCTTGGGAATGCTTTTCAGCAGGCGTTCGGCATCCCACAGGCCAGAGGACACGCCGCGCGGCAGGTCGATCTGAGTGCGGTCGCCTGTGATGACCATGCGCGACCCTTCGCCCAGACGGGTCAGGAACATCTTCATCTGCATCGACGTGGCGTTCTGCGCCTCGTCCAGAACGACGAAGGCGTTGGACAGCGTGCGCCCACGCATGAAGGCCAGCGGCGCGATCTCGATCCGCTTTTCCTCGATCAGCTTGGCGCTTTGCTTGCCGGGCAGAAAATCGTTCAGCGCATCGTAAAGCGGCTGCATGTAGGGATCGACCTTGTCCTTCATGTCACCGGGCAGATATCCCAGCTTTTCACCCGCTTCGACAGCGGGGCGCGACAGAATGATCCGGTCAACCTGACCGTTGATGAACATGTTCACGCCCACGGCAACAGCCAGATAGGTCTTGCCCGTGCCCGCAGGTCCGATCCCGAAGGCAAGTTCGTTCGCGAACAGCGACCTTACGTATGTCTTCTGGGCCTCTGTGCGGGGTTCGACCAGCTTCTTGCGGGTCTTGATTTCGACCCAGGCGGCGCCGGAATCGCCCTTGAACAGCTCTTTCTGCGCACCGGGCTCGGGTTCCACCGGGTCCATCCGCAATTCACGGTCGATATCTGCAGGTTCGACGGATTTGCCGGATTCGAGCCGCTGATACAGTGCTTCGAGTATCTCTTTCGTCCGCAGGCGCGCCATCGGCTCGCCCATTATGTCAAGGTGATTGCCACGGCGCAGGATCTGAACGCCCAGCGCGGATTCAAGCGCGGTCAGGTTGGCGTCATATTCACCGCACAGGTCAATCAGCAGGAAGTTGTCGGGAAACTCCAACAGGGTTTCGGTCACGTCCGGATGCGGGGTCGCTGTGCTGATGGCCAATCATTTCTCCACGGTCTGACTGTTTTGAATGATGTTGACCTGCCGCCGGGCAAGGCGCAAGGACGGAACCACCCATTCACACGATTGATACAAAAAAGGCCGCAGCGCGAAGCTGCGGCCTTGAGGGTTTTGATGGCGTTCACGATCAGAGTATGTCGGGAATGTTCGAGCCAGCCTTGAATGGACCGACTGCGGTATTCGGCGGCGCGACCCCGGAGCATACGGGACGACCGTCAGGCTGCATCCGCTCGGAAAGATAACCTTCAAGACCATCGTCAATGATCCAGTGATCGCATCCGTTCGGATCGACCCAGATGCCCGCGACAAGCTGCGAAAGCGACTTGGAATCGATGCCTGAGTCGACCCAGCGTTGCTCGCCGGTGCGCTGGCAACCAGCAATGGTAAGGGTGAGGCCAAGTAGTGCAGCCGTTTTGATAAATGTCATTTGTCTGCTCCTCAGCGAAGGCAATAGATTTCGACGCGACGATTTTGCTGCAGGGCCTCGGCGCTATTTCCCTCGGCGCGCGGCCAGCGCTCGCCGTAGCCCTTGACGTCAATGACACGGACACCGGTCGACTGTGCGACGCGGGCAACGGCATTGGCGCGGCGGATCGACAAGCCCATGTTGTATTCGTCAGATGCACGGGCATCGGTGTGGCCATAGATCAGGAAACCAAAGGCATTTGCCGAGCGGAAGAATTCCTGCAGCTGCTGTTGGGCGGCTGGACTGATGTAGGATTTATCGGTCGCAAACAGTGTATCCGACGGGATCACGCCGCAAATATCGGATCGGTGGCACACCGGGCGACCGTCACGCTGGCGGTGTGGTGACATGTAGCCTTCGGCACCATCATCCATCACCCAATGCTCACAGCCGTCGGGGTCAATCCAGATGGTCGGGGTATATTCCTCACCCTGAACAGTCCTTGTCTGCTGCGCCTGAACTGACCCTGCGGCCATGGTCAGCGCGACAATAATGGCCAGCGCAGCCTTTGTTTTTTGAAGCTGAAAGATCGCCACTGCAAATCTCCTGTTACTTGGGGTCTTGACCGAGCGGCAATACGGTCGGCAGACATCACAATAAAATCTTGATAACACTACCAGCCCTGCCATGTTTTGGAAGCATAAAAGACAAGATATTGTGCCAACTCTGGAAACAGTCGGACAATATCGTGCAGATTGCTGTGTCATGACACGCCAACTGGCGCCCCGAATAGAGGCAGTGTGTGGCGAACCTGACCTAGTGTTCTGCACCTAACATAGGATTCCCGACGGTCCCCATCTGTGGCATGGTCTGCAGATGAGACGCTCCGACATCTGCCTTTATCTTGGCCCCGCTGACCGCGCTGAGCTTCAAGCCTTGC
>Ga0307951_1000349_pt1:0-25000 | contig 26305 bp, 24 predicted proteins | sample OrgLakmetagen374_FD_201842 | JGI IMG/M metagenome (GOLD analysis project Ga0307951, IMG submission 201842) | Saline water microbial communities from Organic Lake, Antarctica - #374 | ecosystem: Environmental > Aquatic > Non-marine Saline and Alkaline > Saline | place: Antarctica: Organic... | reverse complement strand
CTGTGGGCACTCCCGGCCGCCTTTGCCAACTCGTCCAAGCAGGCTCCCTTCGCACAGAGGACGTGACAATGTTTGTGCTGGACGAGGCAGACGCTCTGCTCGGGGAAAGTCTTTATGCCGACGTGACGTGGATCTACGACCTTTTGCCGCGCCGTAAGCAGGTAGCTGCTGTTTGTGTCAACTTTGAATCATGTAAGATTGGGTGTCAGGTAGCTACTCTTAAGTTGGATTGGTGGATCTGGTACTCTTGCCTGTCCGCAAGCTAGTTAGGTACATTGCTGAGTTCATTGTGTAGCACTTGAACTCCAATTCTTGGAGTGAAGCAAAGTGATGTCACTCATATCACTCTTGCTTTTTGTCAGTGTTCCTCTCAAGTTTCTCCATCTTTCTATTTACTTGTAAATAATCCATCTCACGATGCAAACGTAGTAACTCTGTGCGCTGCTTGGTCAGTTTGCTGCATTTGTTTGTTGATTTTGTTCCATAATTTGAAGGGATTGGTTTTGTGTGTGCTGACTTGTGCTAGGTCAACCACGATGCTTTGGTGCAAAAAGACAGTGACTACAGCCGGAGAAATGTGTTCTTCTCTTATCTTTGTCCTGCAAAAACGGTATCAGCGATGCTGGCTTATTGGTCTGCTGACACTGTCCTGCCTATGTCTTAAGTGCATCACATTCACGGTATTAAGGTCAAGAGAACCACTTCTTCGTGCATGTATTTGTTGCTGGATACATGCCTCGCCCGACCAAGGCGGTTTCCCACACATTCACACACATTTGTTGCTGGATACATGCCTCGCCTGACCAAGGTGGTTTTCCCCTTGTTTCTGATGGAAGATGCCACTGAGTGCCGCACAGTTTGCTCAGTGTACACTTTGGCAACCCAACAGTGATGTTTGACTTTCATCTGCAGCAGCTGCAACACTGCGATGTCCCTGTCTGTTGTCTAAGTTGCAAACGTTGCAGCCCAGCCTTTGAACGGCATGCGTAGGGTTGGCTAGAACGTTATACATACACACATGTATGTATGGTAATTTCCCTGCTTAAAATACCGTGTATACAAGTGAAGTTCAGGGGCTTACAATGATTGCGGGTACCCTGCAGGCGAGGTTTAATTATTTGCGGGTTGCCCGCACAGAGCGTTAAACAGTTATGCGGGTTTTAAGGCAGAAATTATTTTGCGCCTGGGGGTAACGCCCCAGGCGTGTTGCGCTGTGTTATGGCTTTCAAGGGAGCTCATATTCAGGACGGAAGACACTTCATAATATCAAGCAGCATGCAGAGCTTGAGCTTGCTGGTGCAAGCTCAGCTGGGAGAGGGAGGTAGCGCTAAGGGAGCACGCTAGGGGGGAGCAGGGGCCTTTGAATAGGGGCCCTCGCATCATGGAAGTCCTCTCCCCCTACCAACCCCAGCAGCTGCAGCCTCCCAAGCAGCAAATTCCTCCAGTAGGCTCCTCACGTGCAGCAGCCCAATGCACTTTGAAATTGAATTTGCCCTCATCCAATGCATCAAACGTGCGTCCAATTCTGCTTGCAGAGTACACCGGCAGTCGATGGAGTGGCTGGGCTAACTCCCTGGACACGTGTCTGACATGCGCTCTCGTCAGATTCTTACTTTTGGCTCTGCCTACCCGCAGCCCGGAAGCAAATTTAGATTATTTGCGGGCAGCCCGGGATGGACGGGAAATTAATTTCAGTTTTCTTGGACCATTAATTAATTGCGGGCCCCGCGCGGGGTGATCTTCACTGGCATATACGTAGGTATTTGCCAGCCCTACACACTACACATGCCATTGGTGCCTCTAAATTCCCTTTTGTTTCCTTAGGTGATGGCCCTGTCTGTCCTCTAAGTTGCTGACGACGCAACCCAGCCTTTGAACGGCATGTGCCATCTGCCTCTTATCCCCAAACTCCCTTACATCTTCTTCAGGTGATGGCCCTGTCCGCCACCTACACCCCCGCCCTGCTTGAAGACTTGGAACCCCTGATGAAGCGCCCCCAGCGTGTGATGCTGTGTGAGGAGAGCGTGGCATTGAACGCGGTGTCCCAATTCTACCGCCTGTTTGAAAAACCGCCTCCCTCTGTTGCAGGTGAGATCCTTTACTATGCACACTTGCAATTCCAAGTGTTGCCCTTCTTTGACCTGTGCTGCTCGTTTCTTTCTTCTGTCCCTGCCACTGAAACCTGCTTCCTTAAATCACCCAAAGTTGCTGTGTGGTGCAGACACTTACATGACAAGCTGTCTGTCTCTGAGGTACCTTTCTGAATGAATTGCGAGGCTTGAGCAGGGTGAATTAGTCAGCATTAACAAGTTTCTCCCAGCAGTAGCATACAAGTGCGTACATGCCCACTCACCCACAATACACACATACGCACACAAAATGAACAGACACATAATATCTGCACAAGCATACACATATGCCCCACTGTGGCTCGGCATCACTTACAGAAGCAGCACCCACAGAAGTAGGAGGTGGAAGTTCCAACTCCATGTTCCAAGCAAAAGTGGCTCAACTTGTGGAGCTACTGACCTCTGTGCCCTTCCATCAGGCAAGTTTGCGGGTGGATGCTTCATCCATACTGTTGTGCGTGTTTGACAATAACCCCAATGCTTTCTGGATGCCGCTCTGGGAATTGCTTATGCCTTCCTTACCCCATACAGAGGCAACAATAAGGCTTGCGCAAGTCAGGCAGCTGCCTTTTACAGGAAGAAGCCGCTAGCTGATGGCAGCCCTCCCCTTTGTACGTAAAAAATGCACATGCCAAATTACACACGTCAAAATTACATATCAAAATATTGTTGTTCTGACTTGCATCGCAGGCTGCTGTGTTTTGCAACCAGAAGCCACAAGCAGAGTGGCTAGCACGTAGGCTTTCAGCCGCTGGGTTCCCCTCTGCATACCTCGCTGCAGATCGCACCCAGGTTGATCGAATGGAGGCTATGGAAGCTGTGCGTGGCTTCAAGCTCAGGGTGCGTGCGTGTCATGCTTGCTTGTGCTTCTAGGGGTGAATTGCTGTGTGTGTTTGCGTGCGTGCGTGTGCATACCTGAATATTTTTGTAGAGACCATGTGGACTGTGCATGGCTTCAAAGTGTGGGTCGGCTCTGCTACAAAAAACAATCTATTTTACAGGAACGAACGAGCTTGCGCGAAAAATGTGCTTGAGTAAATTGGAGTAAAACTTTGTTTCACGTCGTGAACAACATACGCAAGGAAAGTGAGCGAGCAAACAATTCCTTGGTTCCAAGCTGCGAATGCGCTAACTACTAGTAGCTAAAAGACAGTGTGTAGCTGCACCTGAAGTAAGGCTGGACAGGAAGGACCACGGAAGAAGGGTATTTGGAGGGTTCAGGCCGCAGCCGATTAAGCATGGGCCCCCTCATTGGCAACAGTCAAACTCAACTGCTTTGGAGGTTGGTTCATGTCAGTCACTATCACCATCGTCGTAGTCTGCCGAGCCACTGTCATCATTAGATGCACTACTGTCACTGTCGCTACTGCTTTCGTCATCATCAAGCATATGCTGCTGTGGCCGCTGCACCAGTGTGCACTCCCTGACCAGGCGCGGTTGCCGCTCATCTGCTGCTGCTGGTTGCTGCTCTACTGATGTGGCGCACTGCTGCTGCTGCTGCCTTGCTGCTTTACCCTGGTGCTTCAGCTCCTTGATTTCAGCAGCGGCTGACTGAGCTGTCGCCGCTGCAATCTCCAGCTGCTGCGTTGTCCACCGTGCATCCAACAGCTCGTCTGTCACATCCGCAAGGTTCAGCTTGCTCACCCTGTCGGCCTGCACTGCTGCTTGCTGCTGCTGCTCTGACTGTCGTGGCTGCTGCTCAGCTGTCGTGGCGCCCTTATTTTGAGTGGTGCGCGTCTGATGGCCTCCTGCTCCTCCCCTGCAGCTGCCTGCAAGTGTCGCTGCGCTGCTTGGCGCAGGGCTCGCAGCTCCCCTGAGGTGCTGCTAAGCTCCCCCTGCACCTCCGACAGCATTCTTTCCAGCTCTGCCTTTGTTGCAACTGCTGACTTGCGATCGGCGGAGCGCTAGGCGATGTCTGCAAGCTGCATCTTGAGCTGATCTGATTGCTGTGCTGCCTCTGCCTCCAGCGCTGCAATGCGGACATTCTTTGCGTGCCTGGTTGACACCAGGCGTGGCTGCTGCTGCGAGGGTTGGTTTGGCGATTGAGATGGCTGAGGGGGTGGCTGTTGCTGAGAGGGTTGGTTTTGCGGTGGCTGCTGTGGCTGGTGCTGCTGAGAGGGCTGAACTTGACTGTCAGTTGGGTATTGTGAGATGAGCTGCATCAGCCCATGAGGGATCAGCGCAGCAGGGTCTGTTTCGCAGGGAGGGTCGGCTGGATCTGCTGCTGCGTCGACAGCGGCGGCTGCTTCCTTGACGCGTTTGCGCACACATGCAATGCACGCCCACAGACCGTGCTGACGGCTGGCTGCGTCTTGGAATCTGGGACACAGAGGGCCTGTGCCGAGGTTCTGACTGCCTGCTGTGTAGCTGTTGCTGCTGCCCTCATCTGCTGCCGGCTGCTCTTCCACCTTCTTCCAAACAGCACACAGCCGAGGCCCCTCCAGCTGTTTGGAGCACTCACACAGGCACCAGCAAGCCAGCCTCAGCTGCTCCTTTGAGAGCGCATGCTTTTCATACAAAAGGGGGTGCTGGTACCTTGGCATCTGCATGCGTGTGGATACATATGAGGGAGCGTTCGAGCGGATAATGCAGGATGTTTTGGCAGAGCTCAATCCAGACATGACCCAGCATGTCAGTTGCATGCCGTTGCAACCCCAAACTTTGCACACGCATTCTTTAATAGAACAAGAATGCATGTGAGGATTGTCAAGTGTTACCGCTGGTTTTGGCCGTGCTGAGCCCTAGTTGCATTTTGGCTGCTGAAAACCCTAGTTACAGCGCACTAACCTGCGCTGCGTGTCAGCCGCTGTGCGCCACAGCCTGGGATCCTCCGCAGCTCTTTCCAGTGTCCTAAGACACAGTGCTACGCAGGACCTGCAAGGTTTGGAGCAGCGCATGGTCAATTACGCAGCGATTTGTGTAACACCAATCAGCATGCATGGGGCCATGCAGGTGTGCTAGAGCTGCATTCCCAGCATATCAGTTGCATGCCGTTGCAACCCCAAACTTTGCACACACATTCTTTAATAGAACAAGAATGCATGTGAGGAGTGTCAAGTGTTACCGCTGGTTTCGGCCGTGCTGAGCCCTAGTTACATTTTGGCTGCTGAAAACCCTAGTCACAGCACACTAATCTGCACTGTGTGTCAGCCGCTGTGCGCCACAGCCTGGGATCCTTTGCAGCTTTTTCCAGTGTCCTAAGACACAGTGCTGCGCAGGACCTGCAAGGTTCGGGGCAGCGCATGGTCAATTACGCAGCGATTTGTGAAACACCAATCAGCATGCATGGGGCCTTGCAGGTGTGCTAGAGCTGCATTCCCTGGCCTGTGATGCATGCCTTTACACTTATGTCAATCATAGATGTGTGATTCGCAGGCTGGAATGCAAGATACAGGTCCAGCAAACTTTCTGCACAGCGCAAGCATTTCACATCATGATGTGCACCGACCTTCTTCACCACAACAACTTCTCTTACAGCAGCTGCAGCAGCATTTCGTTGCATGAATACCTGCCTCATACCTTAATGCAGGTCTGGGACAGGTCGGGGTCCATCCTCCTTGCTGCTGCTGCCTCAAGCGTGCTGCTCTTGTGCCACCTCCATCTGTCTTTGCCTGCTGAGCTGCTGCTGCTGAGAATCGGGTGCCTCAAAATTGATGGAACAAAGGAATATATACAAAAGTAAAAGTGCATCACAAAACCGGCAGGGTTTGACACCCTCCGTGGTCAGTAAAAATTTTCGAACTTCACCCCTGGTGAACGAGGGCTCTTAAAAACGGTGCAGACTGACTCCATATTTTTGGTTTAGTCCATCTGCACACTCGGATTCACTTGCCTGTGTTGTTTGGGAGGGTCCCCTTTTCCAGCCAAACCAGCTCTCCCTTGTATCTCCCCAACCACTGCACCATCCCAGAATCTGAGACCAGTTTTGTCCAACCAAATTGCACTGTGAACACAAATATGTGGTAAAAAATTGGTTCTGAGCAATTTGGTCTGGGGGTGAACACCACTACAATGTCCTCTGCGGTCCCATGTGATGGTTTCTGACATTGTGGCTGATGCATGCACAAATGCACGAACTGACGCAGCTCAATTTGATATCTCAGTTTCCACTGCTCATATCATCAAAGTAATTACCAAGTTCCTGCAAGTACACAACCAGGGGTTCAGGGCCCCCCTTCTTCCTCTTGCAGGTCATGGCTCTCAAATTTCTCAAAGCATGAAATAATAAACTGGTTCCACCTTCAATCCCAGGTCATTGTATCCACCGATGTTATGGCTCGTGGTGTGGACCTGGCACGTGTAAACTTGGTGGTTAATCTGGACCTACCTCACGAGGCTGCCACTTACATGCACAGGGTAAGTGAGAACGGCAGAAGCGTACCCATTGGTGTGCATCATGAAACAGAAGAAGAGAGATAACAGCCAGATAACCAGTGCGCACACAGTAATAGAGTGAGCCCTGCCAGAAACTGCTTTACCGTATCTTTCTGGCCACTACTACTGCTGTCCTAAGTGGTTTCACAAATTCTAGCATACCCAACATCGTTTCTTTATTACGCCTCGGCGATTTGTAATATACCACGCTCTGCTTGTTGCTGAATGAAAATGAGAATTGCACTAGGAGTTACATCAATTTAAGGAATCACTGCTGTAGCAAGCGTAAGAATAAACCAGCAAATTGATTGATCTAGCAGCATTCCTTTGACATGCTGCACACAGGTCTAATTCAGCAAATGGCGCAATGCAAAGGTGCACTTGGAGTACGCTGCTGCTGTTAACATATGTTATGATCTCACGATGCCAATGCTGAAGAGACTGATCCCCTCACCTGCACGTGGTACTGCAATGCGTGAGAATAGCAGCAACACAATTTTTGACCCAGGTGCACAGCATGTGCTTGCAGATCAGCTAAATCAGCTAACCAACACACATACACACGTAGGTGGGACGCACTGGGCGATTTGGGTCTCGTGGCATCTGTGTTTCGTTTGTGACGCCGCCTGAGCTTGTGGATCTCCACAGCTATGTGGAGCAGGCTCAAGGAGGTATGTACACGTATTGGTTCCCAACGTCATTGCTATGTTTGCTATGTTTGCTATGCTTTGAGGTTACGGGTGAAAACATCTCTCTGTGTTTGCTTTAAGCTACACTTTAGCACAAAAGTCTTGTACCCAAGTGAGCGTCCATGTTGGCTTTTGTTGTTTTGCTACCTGTGCCGTTGATTCATTTCGAGATGCAAGCTTAGGAATATGCAAAATTCATCCTTTAACAGCGTCAAGTTGTGCGCCTGTACGCACCCGGTTGCTGATTCTCGATGACTATGATCGATGCCCTGTCTTCATGATTTTCCAGCTCACTCATCTATAGAAGATGGTGCCAGTGACAGTCTAACCTGCATCTGCTTTTTGTAACATTCAACTTTTTTACTTTAGGCAGGGCTTCTTTTCCCTTGAGGCATCATGCCCCCAGTCCATGCATCTCACCTTGCAAATACAATGCAGCTTGCAATATCACTTCTACACAGTTTGCAATATCACTTCTATATACAGCTTGCAATATCACTTCAAACAGTACAGCTTGCAATATCACTGGCATCTGCACGTGAAGCATGTCCTGCGCTCCAAAGCGGCAATGCTATCATCTGTGATGCAGGCAAGGTCATTCCCCTGCCCGAAGGCTCCCAGCTCATGCACCTCATGGAACAAGACCTCAGCAGCGAATGGGAGCGCCAAGCCCTGCAAGACCTGAGCGCAGCACCTCATTCAGAAGCCCCCCCGTCGCTCGAGGCCGAGAAGGCAGCAGTAGCTGCGAGCAAGGCGGAGAGCGGAGGGGGAAAGGGTAAGGGTAAGGCGGTGGAGGTGGAGGTGGGTGCGGAGGGTAAGGCGACAGTGGCGGAGCTGCAGCAGTGGTCCGGAATGACTGAGGAGGAAAAGGATGCCGCCTGGTATTCTTACTGGGAACAGTGCTACGGTGGCTATCAGCAGGGGGGTGGGTGGGGTGACTACGGGCAGCAGCAGGGCCCAGGGTCGGCGGCAGCAGCACAGCATTTCCAGCATACTCATACAGGCCACAGCGGGGTCCCTTACAGCACCCCGTACGGCTGGCATGCATCTCCGTCTTTTATGCAGCTGCCGCACAGCGGTACCTCTTACGGCCAGTATTTACCTCCTACTGGTGTCTATGCACAGCAGGTTCGCCAGTGGCCAGTTCAGCAAGAGCGAGGGTTGGGAGCAAATGCGTTGGCAGTTCCAGGCTTGAGCAAGGGGGGCTTGAAGGCAGGGGGTGCTGGTGGCCAGGTGCGAGGAGAGAGCAAAAAGGTTGGGAGGGGTGATGTGGACGAGGAGGGTGAGCTGAGTGATGCAGTGTTATTTGGGAAGTCGGTGGGTAAGGGAGGTGAGGGCAGCAGGGGTGGAGTTGAGGTAGAGCCAAGTGGAAGGGGTGAGCAGGGTACAGATGGGCTGACAGCTGAGGAAGAGGAGGAAGAAGAGGAGAGGGAGGGGGTTGAAGAAGCGGGCGGCTCGTCAGCTGCCTGCTCTGATGTGCCCGGTGATGATGACCTTGACGAAATTGCAGCTTCGCTACTCGACAACTTGGACCTGCATCCACCCCAGCAGCAGCAGCAGCAGCAACAGCATAAACAGCAGCAAGCACCACACCAGGCTGGGTTAGGTAGCAGACAACATGGTGAACCGCCCATACCATCCCAAGGCGCATACGGCTACCCCCCTCACACCCAGCAAGGCTCCTGGCCTGGCTACCCTTCCAGCACAAACAGCCCGTCCTGTGGCCCCTACCCACAGCACTCAAGCCCCTCATGGCACGGCAGCGAGTACTACAACGGCCAGTACTTTCCAAGTAGTGGCAGCCATCACGCAGGAGGCCCTTTGCCTTACCATTTCCCGCACCAACCTCCTGCCTATCACAGTAGCAGCTCCTGCCACGTGCCACCCCCTCCCTCCTTTCCCCCTTCCCTGCCAACCTGTGATCCCAGAGGGGGCATGTCGAGCAGCCCAAGCCTGCAGTGCCCTTCTTGCTCCCTGCTGTCGTTCCAGGCTCAATACAACACCTGGGTGCAGCATTACAGCCAATGGTACACGGACTACTGCTGCTGGTATGCCAGGGAGCAAGCAGAAGTGCAGGCTGAGGAGTTGGCTGCAAACACTTGAACGCAAGGTTCTGTGTTAGCAGGCTGATGTCAATAAAACTGACTGTGCGCACAAGAACTTGAACGCGTGTAAATTTATCAACGATTTCAGGTGCTGCACTATTTGTTTTCTTTCCCTTGCTTAATCACGCTAAATGTGCTAACACTGCCAGCGTACCTTGATTTTCCTTATCTTTTCTACATGCCATTTCGTCATCTGTTCACTTTTCACTGGCTGGAAATTCTCTCGGCTGGTGTTTTGCCTCAGACTTGCTGGCTGTTGCTGCTTGATACTGAAGAAAGGTACTAATGTAGATATTTTCTTTATTGATAATTTTTATCCAGGAACGTCAAATGAAGGCTTAAGACAAGAACGAAATTTACTTCTGCAGGTATGCTCAACAGCAATGTGGGTCAACAGGGTTACATCATTTCTTTCAGGGATGTGTCACAGTCATTTCAAACGTTCAATACAGTAAAACACGTGATGACTACGCATGTATACGATCGTATTTTTAAGCTCTTTGGGAGTGCTGAGTTTTATCCCAAAATCACCCGAAACGTTTTCAATCCTTTTCCAACATATCAATGTTATTAGTATGTTAATGGACAGCTTTGGAATCTCGCTGAAAGGCCGTTTTTGGGGCGGAATTTGCCGAAAAAGGCCAAAGATCGGCAAATTTGCAACTGTACAATACGGCCCGATTTGTTCAATGGGATAAAATGCGCGTTACATACAATACGGCGTATTATACAAACACATACCTGATTGTTTTATAAAGAAGAACACAGGGAACGAAAAGAAAAAGGTAGAAAGGTAGCCAAGTCATGCTAACCATCCCAGTTTCATAAATCCTGAAATTAATATATGCAAAAGCGTAAATCAAATAAATTCACCGTGGATTTGAAAGCCATGCAGAAGGTAGTTCTGGCAAGCTGTCGCTCTTGATTCGTTGCCGTACACGAGCCCCAGCTGAAGACGGTTTTCCCGATATTTCTCACACGCAGGAGGATCCCACGGCCAAAGCTGACGAGATGCAGCAAGAGGGACAGCAAGGGGACGCCACCCTTGACGAGGCCGCCTTGCTGGAGCAGCTTGGGGAGCTTGAGGTGCGATGATTTGCTACCATTGGTAGCAAGGGGAGGTCGATTTCAGGCGACAGCTGGTGAAGTGCTCAGCATAATACTGTCCCTCTCATTATCACCGCCTGCCTGCACACTCCCAGGACGTCCATGAGGACCAGCAGCAAGACACAAGAGAAGCAGACATTGAGGAATTTGCGGGAGACGGGGATGGCGCTCTTGAAAGGAAGCGGCAGGCAGCTGTCGGAGAGGTATACAATTTGAAATGCCCAGACGACGGAGCGCCGCTCGCTCTCCTGCGTGCAACAACTCCCAAGCACGTTATTTTATAAAAAGATGATGTGCATACAAAATGCTTGAAACAAGCTTGAATGTGACGCACAATCTATGCAAGTATGGTTCATCATCACCATTATTGTATGTACCCTCTCTGTGCAGCTCCCTGCTGCAAGCTTCTATGCTCTGCTCTTGGGGGAAGTATATAGTATAGGCAATTCTGAAATTTGATACTGCGGCTTGCAAATGTATGATCCATGCACTAGAAGATGGCCTGAAAGTGAAAGGTTCCCGGCTGTGGTTATTCGCTGGCTGTTAGGTCACGTTCCTTTTGCGTGTGCTCTATGTGACAATTGTCGTCCAGGTTGCAGAGGCTGAGGAGGAGGAGCCTGCAGCTGCAGATATTGCAGACAGAGATGAGCAAGGCCAGTCAGAGCCTGCTCCAGAGACTGAAGGCGAGCAGGGCAACAAGCCCCAGACGGCAGAAGCAGGCGGCACACATGAGGTGAGATTAGTTGATGGCAGAAACGCACGTGAATGCATTTTTAGTTTTAACTAAATTGAATGAGCACCAAAAGACAGGGCTTGGCTTTGATGTGCGCAACTTGCCAAGCTAGCCGATACGTGGTCATCTTTTTAGTTGCGTTCCTCCTAAGGAGGCTATTGATTCCTCCCGCCGTATCTGCAGCATCCTATCACACGATTCCATGTATTGGTCCAACCTGCAACGTAGAAAGACGAGGACTGCCACAAAGCAGAGTGTGCTCCTGCAAGCGTGGGAGCCAGAGGAACAGGCGGAGGTTCTTCAGGAGGGGCAGCTCAAGTCACTCACGGGAAGCTTCATGAGCAGCAATTTGCTGGTGGTGGTGCTCCTGAAGCAGCGGCTGATGCCCCTAAGGCTGTGGCCAAGTCTGCAGTTCCTCAGGGAAAGAAAAGAGCCTTCTCAGTCGGCAAGGTTAAGCATTTTTGCTGTCCTACTACTGGAAGGGTGATTAGGAGGGACAACTACTCTTTCCTGTCACCGACCTGGTTTGGATCTTTTAGCAAATGAGACCTCATTCACAACCAAAGCACGCTCTATACTTAATTTGCCGGCATGACAAAGTTTTTCAACTGGACAGCAAAGCTGAACATTTGGAAATTGTTGCTTGTGCCAGTTTCTTAACCTGTTGGAAGTGGTTCTCTAAGAGATTTCCAGGTTCTTTTTCTGCTGCCAGCTCATTTGTCCGCAGCTGCAGTTGTGGCAGAAGGAATTGTGGAGAAGTAACGTTTTGTTGCGAGTTTCTTTCCTCTTTTTTCCTCGCAACCAATGCATTTGACTTCATTGCAGGCTCCGATTGGGGACGGTGCCGATGCTGAAAGCTTTTGCAATATCCTAGATAAATCACCAGCTCAGCGCACATTACCGTCCCCTAACAAAAAACCGCCACTTTTCACCTACATGCAGGTGCCAACCGGGGGCAGCGGTGGTGCTGGAAGCAGTGCAGCTGCAGCCGCGTCGAACCCTGCCTCAAAGACTCCTGCTGCCAAATCCAAGGTGGGGTTTTTGCATCACATATGTGCACACTATATGCATACAGGCTTTCGACATGTCCAGTATGAGATGCGCAGTAGTACTTTTATCAACATGCTTAATGTCTGATGACCAAGTATTTGAGGTGGTTTTAATCTTGTTCTATGAATATGTTGGATCTTGTCAGCGTTCTAAAGTCAGTGTGTTTTTTCACATAATTGCTGTTTCAGTTCAGTATAGTGATCGTATCTGTAAGAAAATCCTGCAAGGTGATCAACTATGCTTTTTCACCTTGTCAAATATCAGCTTGTTTACATCTCCAGGGTCAATTTGTCTATGTGCAGCTTTTGATGCACTTTTGTCATTTATCCGCTTCAAATGCAAACAAGCCTGGAACGTGTGCCTGCTGCTGTGGACGTAGCTTTTGGTCCCAGCCGCCAAGGCTGAGGCAAACAAGACAGCAACCACAACCCAGTCCAAACCAAAGACGGGAAAGGGTAAGTGTGTTTTGTTTGCACTTACAAAGAAGAGGAGGTTGTGCGGGCTCTGTAGCCGCTTTTAGTATGCACTAATTCTCTCGACTGGGAAATGATATGTATGGCCTGGTCTCGCTGTCAGTGAATTCTCACACTTTGGTGCATTAAAAGACTGGCTACAAAAATACGGTGTCTGCAATTTTACCTGAGGTACATTGTGCACAGCTAGATCTGTATGCTTAAGAATACTGGAAATAAACCTGCAACCTCGCTTATACACAATTGCAACATGCTTTCTCCATCCTGTCATTATTTGCTGAAATTATGAGCAGCTAATGATAAATTGCCTGAAACAGGTAAGAGTTATAAATTATATTTTGGTTTATTGTAGAAGGAACCAAGCTGCTATTGGCAGCAGCAGCAGCAAACGCGGCTACCTTCAATTGCATATCCTGTGAAGGAGAAACCAACTCCTCTCTCCTGTCTTTGCACGTGCAGAGGCAAAGCCTGCTGAACCAACTGCAGCAGCAGCGCCCAAAAAGGCAAGGCCTGCTGTGGCTCCAAAAAAGGCTGAGGGTATTCAAAGGAAGGAGGAAGCTGCTCCTTTTAAGAACGCAGCAGTAAGTCGCAACGCAGTGTAGGGTCTCCCTAAAATTGTTCTCTGTTCCTATATTAACCTGATGCTCGATTCAAATCTTCAAGTGCTAGGAGAAGAGGAGAGATCTAAAAAACCAGTGCACCTCTGTCTGAGAATAGGAGCGAGGGGGGCCAGATTTTAAGTGCCTTGTGCCTGCTGCATCAAAGCGGCAGGGTTTGCTGGAAAGGGCGACCCAAAGGGCAGCAATAGCCTCGTAAACTCATGTATTACAGATTACACCGCTAATTTTGTTACTTTAATGGGTAAGAATTCAATAAAACAACAGCCCTATATCTCAACGTGACAGGCGCCTGCTAAGAAGAGTGACCCAAAAGGCAGCGAGGGCAGCAAGGAAGCCAGCAGCAACAAGGGAGACAAACGCTCTACCGCACCCTCAGCCTACACTTTCTTCACTAGCGAGAAGCGCGCAGGCTTGAAGGGTATGTGCACTATGGCTTGTGTGGCTTCTTGCCTGAGGTTTTTTGCTCAGAGCGATGGTCTACTTGTTCACCAGAGCTCAGAGCGATGGTCTACTTGTTCACTAGAGCTCAGAGCGATGGTCTACTTGTTCACCAGAGCTCAGAACGATGGTCTACTTGTTCACTAGTTCAAGTCGTTGTTTCAAAATGTGCCAGGTTGCTGGGTATAGCTTGCCTGTGTGGGATTGATAGTACTTTGTTGCTCTAAGGTTTTGTCCATTTGCAGGAAGCTGCTTCATTATGCTAGATATTTGAGGCGGTCTTTTTAGCGCATGTTTACGAAAATTCATCCCCACACATACACGTCCCATTCACATGCTTGTACTTGAACATGTTTGATATAGTACTGATAGCTCCTGGTAGCCCGAACGGCTTTAGACAAAAGGTCACTTGGCGCATGACCTCGTGCGTTGAAGCTCATATACTGATAAATAGGGTCAGCTAAAATTATTACATATAGAAAAACAGACCGTAGCAAATATGCTACAAGTTGTACCAGGAAGGGCACAATGTGATCTGTAGTTATGGATGCATGTATATGTGGCGCCATCACATTGTATTGAAATCGAAACGCTGCAGGTTTCCCTGCTGCATCTTTTGTATGCAGTTTTATGAACACACTTTGTCTGTCTAATGTAGTAACACTTGTACCTGCGGTGGTTTGCTGCAGAGAGGCCATATGCTTGAAATGGTAAGGTTGGAATTTTCTGTACGCGATCAAATGTACCGTACGCTCTGTCCATCCTAGCTATGTAATAATGCTCCAACCTGTGGCTTTGTGCAGCGGAGAGACCAGATGCTTCCTTTGGAGAGATTGGCAAGCGGCTGGGGGAGCTGTGGAAGGCCGCCAGTGCTGAAGAAAAAAAGCCATTTGAGGTAGGTTTTCCCCTGTTTTGGCTAATGGTCCTTTGCATTTTGGGTTACAAGATGCACGGCATGACCCTTGCTGTGGGCTTTATTTTTGCTTTCTTCCACGCATGTGCTCCTGTAACATGCTGTTTGTCCACAGCACTGACTGAGCGTGCAATGCATTTCATCCATCAAAACATCAAAGAAGGCATGCTCTGGCAAAGCTAGGTGTCAAAATTAAGTGTCAAGCCCTACATTAATTAATCAAAAAGCCAATTATGGGACTGAACCCATAAAGTTCTAAGCCTAAGCAGCAGGAAGAAGTAGTAACGAAGATTCTTGGCTTCGGCTGGTACCGGCTTTTGGTGATTGAAACAGGGCGCATATCAAAAAGACGCGAATTCATAAGGCGATATTTTTCACCTTGCAGGACAAGGCGACAGCTGAGAAGGAAGCTGTGCGTGCCAAGCAGGTAACACTCCTGATTCTGTAGCACATGCTGGAATTCACGTGCTGTCTGTTAGAATAGTACGCGCTGTTCAGATCAACACTATGATGAACAGAAAACTATGCTGCCTATTACAAATTAAATGAATCCTGCTCACCATGCAGGTTCAATGGTAAGTGGTTGGGCATGGCTGCCTGGTGGTGTGTAGAAAACTTGCTGGCCTGATCATTGCAGCAAGTCACGACCTGTCTACATTTAAGAGATCAGTGGTATTTGGTTGAAAGGCTTTATTTTTGGTGATGGTAATGCCACGTAATATTGCTGAATGATCCCTGTCCTCTCTCTGTGGTGGAGAAGGGATTGGACATTATGTTTGCTGTGTGGAGTTGCTTACAAGCAGGGTAAGCTTCGACTTTATGCTCACTGATTTTAGCAGTAGTAGTTAAGGATTGTAAAAGCATTGAGTCCTGTGAGACTACCTTGGCTTTTACATGTTAAATTTGTGCTAAATATGGTACGATCACAGGCGGAGTGGGATGCTGCCCACTCTGATGGCGGAGATGGCAAGGGCAGCAAGAAACGTGGACCCAACAAGGGAACTGCAGGTGAGGAAGTTGAAGAGTCAAAGTAACTGATGGCAAGGTTCTGATTTTAGGATAAGATCTAGAGTCCATTTTTAAGAGGAGACTCCAAACTGGTGTTAGCGACCTTACCAAAATTTCACGGAGCATACTACAAACAAGGTGAGCCTAGCAAGGAGTCTAAAAGACAATGGAAAAGGTGCAAGCGTCTTGAGTTATTTTAAAGAGGGCTATAAAAACAATGAAACCTTGTAAACAAAATAGTCTGCTGTTTCTTATCTCGACCAAGACCAAGAGGAGGAAGATCCAAATAAAGGAAACAAAACCTTTATGTCCCTCAAAATCAAAGTTCTGCAGGTTTTGCTTTTGGTACCCAACTACCCTTTGCACAGAAGATCCGCAGTAACACTGAATAATTGTTTTTCTTATTTGTTGCATCTTTGACATGACACAGCTGTGTGCCTGTTTCATGCGTATTAAGACAGCCAAGGCGGCACGTTTCCCCCTACATCCCCATTGTCTCGTAGTGTGTAAGCAGTAATCAAAACATGTTTGCCGATGTTTCCTCCTAGACAAGCCTCCACCAGCCAAGAAGGCAGCCCTGTCAGACCCTCCTGCTCCTGCTGCCAAGCCCAAGTCTGCTTACCAGCGCTTTTGCGCGGACAGGTCAGTGAGTTTTTCTGCTGTAGCTTACACACTTGAAAAGATAAGCTTGCTTTCTGCTACCCTGTTTTGTGGAAAAGATCAGCCAATAACTTGCTCAGCACATGCGCAGTTCCTCCTAGGTAAGCACAAAGCATACGCATGTGCATATACGCACATACTGACAGACACACAAAACACAAAACACACAACTGCAAGCATACATTCATACACACAGGCGTACTCAAACCACACGAATTGTACAGGCGAGCAGAGTATTTGCAAGACAACCCTGGCACCTCTACTACCGAAGTCCAGCAGCAGCTTGAAGGAGAGTGGCGAAACATGACTGAGGAAGAGCAAGCGCCGTACCATGCTGGTGCCAAGGTGTGTGTGTGAGTGTGTGCTTGTGTGTGTGCGTGTATGTGTGTATGTGGGAGTACGTCTGTGTCTGTGTGTGATTTGTGTGTGTACATAGGTACATGATTGTATATATTTTTCTCTGTGTATTTGTGCATTTGTGAATTGTTTAATGAAATTAAGTACCACACCACAATGCGTGTGTGTACGCTGCACGTATGTCTGTATATGAGCACATGCAAAGTTATGCAAGTCCACTCAAAATGAGACTGTTCCAGTTATTCAACATAAGGAAAACATTACTACTGGGGGCTGTTGTATCGTTGTATCCTATTGTAGATATGATTGGTACGACTTCCACCTGCAAAAATCCAAAATTGGTTTAGTTGCAAAATGGTTGCAACTTTGCCAGAGGCCCTCAAAATAATGTGATCATTATTATTTCCTGTCGAGGCAAGCATGTGTGCAGCAAACATATGTCACTTGCACCGATAACAACTGCATATATATGTTTCTTACCGTAAATAAAAAGCATGAAAGCTCACCTATTAGCTATTTTTGCATAAAATATGCAGTCAAGCACACATGGTATTGTGCAATGGAACACAGGCGCAGCTGCAGGAGCTGAAAGCTGCCAAGCTTGCTGAGATCATGGCACAAAATGCTGAGGGCGGCGAAGAAGAGAAAGACGGAGATGCACAGGTGACATTTGCATAATGCTGTTATTGATGATGCAGCATTGGACAGGACACAGTGTGCAAAGCTTTCTGAATAGCATGCAATTACTTCCGTCACGATAAGTGACGAAAGAAAAGAATCGGCAACTTTTAACAATTCATGTGTGGTCTCCTTGCTCACTAAAAATATGCAGAGCGTAGACAAAGAGCTAGACAAAGAGTTGGAGTTTTAGGAAAAAAGGCATGTGACACTTGCGCTACACTTTTGTAGTGAAATTCAACAGAATAGCTTGCTATCCTATATTAAGCAAGATCTTTTGTGCTCTTGGATCTCAAGGAACAAACGCCGTTCTGCCGTTCAGCGACCAAACATTATTCAAACTCCTATCAGGATGCGACTCCTTGCTTGTTCGCTCTTTTATTGTAATCGTGCAGCCGTCTTTCATAAGACGCATGCTTTTTAATTAACGTAGATGTGAAAAGGTAACAAAGCAGACCTAGGTTTTCCTGATCACAGGAAGAGGCCAAAGAGGGAGATGAGGAGGTGGCGGCAGCAGGCAAGGCTCCTTCCAAAGGTGCTGGTACTTGTGAGATTGCTTTGGAGTCAGCATTCTGATGTTAATGCCAGTGATTGCATAAATGCATGGCCGGTTGCTGAGTGAGTGACTATTGCAACTGATGATCCGTTTGTAGGAACATTCATTGTAAGCAGACACGGTTTGACTTTATGTACTCATATGTCGTGTGGACACTTTTAGAATATGACCATTCATCTTGTGACAATTTGGATGAGCAGGTAAGAAAAGGCGTGGCGGTGGCGGCGGACGAGGACGAGGGCGCAAACGTGGCCGTGCTGCAGCAGAGGATAAGGAGGAGGTTGAGCAGGTGAAATAAGTTGTTGAGATTAGGAAGAGAGTAGTCAGCCTTATGAAGTGCTGGACAGGGGGATAAAGAGGCACCTTGTTCCAGGCAGGAGGGTATGTCGTTGGTACGAAGGCAATGTGTGGCATTGTTAAGTGCAGCATGGAGGCGGAAGATAAGGAGTAGGTGCAAAAATGATTGGATTGAAGTGGAAGGAACCAGACGCGGCTGACTTGGACATCAATAATTGCGAAGAAATGCGTAGGCTCACACAACATACACGCATACACCTTCACGCATGTGCAGGCTGGAGAGGGGGAAGATGAGGAGGTAGAGGAAGAGGAGGAGATCACTGAAGAGCCAGAAACTGTCATATGTCATGATCTGCACGGCAAGGTGTGGTGCGGCCAGCAATTTGCATGCCTTCTTCAGGCATCAGGCAAATTGTCATAACATTCAATGGAACATGGCGATGCTTCTCTGTTGTCCGCCAAATTGTTTGATTACCTCACGCATTGATCCTGATGCCAGTAACACACACACGGCCATGCACTGCATACGTTATTTTTGCGCACAGTACTGGATCAAGCTGCTGAGTGATGACAGCTTCTCCAACTTTGTCTCCATCAGCGCCGCCAAAGTCAAGCAGCTGGTAAGTCAAAAATAGATAGACTGGGCTGGCACAGCTTCTTTATGGTGCATATTGTTTGGGTATCTGCCTCATACTTTTGGTCTAAGCGCTGAAATTTCTAGCACTGAATTTTACCGTTCTGCCAAGTTTTAGGTGCAGTTGAGATCAAGCAATTGGTAAGTGGCCGGTTCAATGTTTATGTAAAGATTGTCAATAGGTTGCATAACTGCAGTGGCAGGCAAGGTATCTTTACACAGGTTTTAGAAAACATTCCCTTGTGCAGTCAGAGTGGATGAGCTTTTTTTCAGGGACATACACTTGAGCGCAGTTTAAAGAGACACGGCAAACATTTAGGCTCACTGTTTGTCAAAGATCATGAAACATGTCAGAAATTACAACCAAATTTCAGATTTCATATTCCTCATCAGACACACTTTTTTACGTAGGGGCGTGTTGCATCATTTGCAGATAATTAAGTCAGGGCGTGTTGCCTCATTTGCAGATAACTAAGTCAATGTGCAGTGTGCTGGGTGCTGGGCCAGATAGAACTATGATTTGCCTTAATTGTTGTGCAGCATGCTGGTGTCAGAGCGAGCGCAGGCCTTCAATAACTGGGGCACCCGCTTGCTGGAATTGACAGATCAGTATGATTGTAATTCGTTGGTGTCAAACTATGCAGCGTGCTGAGTCAGAGGAAGCACAAGCACAGGCCTTCAATGGCTGGGGCACCCGCTTGCTGGCCTTGGCAGACCAGTACGAGCGCTATCGACAGGAATTTGAAGCCGACGCCAAGGAATGCCTGGATGACGGTGGTGGCCTGGTGCGTCACAAAAGAAAATCATGACAGCGGTGAAATCGTCTGTTAATAGGCAATACATTTATTTCATATATCCACTGCCATTGCACCACGCAAACAAACAAGGTGGGCTCTTCCTGCTCCCATCTTTTGCATAAAATTCCGACTTTTGTAATTTCTTCAAGTCTAGGCAGTTACTGGTTTAACAAAAGTAGCCCTTCCATTCATCACACTTCCATTTCATCACAGTTAAGGCTATTCAGATGTTGAGGTACATATCAGAGGTCTTATACACCATTGGCAAGCCAACGCGTTTGCTTGCCAATGGTGTGTAAGACCTTCGATATGTACCTCAACACCAGAGGAGTCCAAATCTGTGAGTTAAGTGCAAGTGACTATGTCAATTTCATCTTCAATGTCGGCTGACTATATTGAGTATATAGTGCAAACCATTATTGAAGTCTACTGCTCACCAAACTACTCCTTTTCGTGTTCGTGGTTCAACTTCTCATTCATGCATGCAGAACTTCGACCTCATGCACCCTGGCTCCAACATGGACATGTGCGCACTCCTTGGATCCATGAAGTAGGTGCTTGGCTCAACCAAACTTGTGGTCCTGGACACACACATACACATCTGGGTTCAATGCCTTTATATGCACATTCCGACCTTTCCGCTCAAACAAAACAAGCCTGCCTATCCAGCCGGCAACAACACTTTTCGCCATGCTGTTTTGAGCTTTGGCAGCTTTGTGACTTAGCCATTCAATTTTGCATTCGGTAGCCATGTACATTCTTGTACAAATGTGTGACAGTGTACCTCTACTGACTGTCTTCTGTTTATTTGGCTGACAAACACACATACAGTGCAAAGGAGTCTGGCGGGCTGCTTAGTCAGCTGCCTCGTAAGAAGATGAGTGCCCTTCGTGGGCAAGATGATCGCATGATTAAAGTGCCAGCCATGCAGTGAGTGTTTTGTTTTCTGGCTCCTGCATGGATCCAGTAACCCAGAGCACCTAGACGTATGCTGAACAGTAGCTCAAGTGAGAATGCATATAACATATCACTGCAAGTTCAGATCGCCGTCAAAGGGTAATATTTCTCAACCTCAGCACTTATACCAATATTGGCTCCTCCAGCTTTTAGACATGACTGCAAAACATAAACTGAAAGTAGCCAATTGCATGAAGTGTATGACAGCTATTCCTGTTATTACGCAGCCAGATCTTCTAGTCTCCTGAGTTTATAGGACAAGGTGTAATGAATGAGCGTTGAAATATTGAGTAAGGGAAAAGCCAGGTTTGACTGTGGCTTAGCTGTGGTATCCTGTTTTGGGTTTCTGCAGATGTTTTTATGTGCTACTTGCAAGCAAATATTGAGCAAGCGTAAATAAGGTTACCTCATATAGTTGAAGCTGATTAACCTTCATATTTGAATCTTTTTCTGTTTTGCTGCATATCACTGTGCATTTTCCTATCACGCCTTTGTTTTGCTGTTTACACAAACAGGCTGTCCATGGTCACACAGCGGATGGTCAACCTTTGGAAGAAGCGGGCCTTGGATGCTGAAGCAAAGCTGGCTGCACAAGATTAATCAAGTACCTTGCTGACAGCTGAGAGACATAGCTAGGGCTTAATAGGCTGGAAAAAATTCTCAAGGTCAGGCCCACCATTCCCAGCCAAATATGGGCCCTAAAACGAGCCTCATCATTTTTTGACTTTTTGTGGTTCAGGGTAGTAAGAAACAATATATGAAACACTTGAGCGCCAAAAAAAAAGGGTATGGGGTCTGCTGTGTGCGTCGGGGGCTGGATTTGTGCCGTTTCCCTGCCAAATTAGCTAACTATAGTGACATGAGTGCAGAAGTGCATGTACAAGCACAAATTTTCCCATTTTTTTGTTCCCAGGTAGTTTTTAGTTTTAACCTTAGCCGTGGGGCCAAAAAAAGGAGGGCAAAGTATTTGCTCCAAAGGACTTAGTGCGTGGGCTTGTTTGCTGGGCAAAAATGTGCATTTTTTTAAAAACAATGGAAGCACGGTGTTTGGACGTCATCTGAGTATCAGGAGTTGTTCATTATAATCCCTAGAGGTGTTCTGACAAGTTTTATGGTTTGGGATGCTGGGGGTGGGCTTTGGTGAACAGTGACAGGTGGGAAGTAAACAAAACAATTCAGGCTTCGCCGGAAGGCCCTGGGCGCAACCTGTTTCGCTGGAAAGGCACGGGCATAGAAATAATAAAAACTCAACTTATCAGATTTACGAGGGAAGGCAGGTAGACACTAATTTAATAAGTTGAACATTGTGTATATACTTAAATGAGCCCAGAAAAACAATCGCGACCCCAAACGGTTCAGTGGTTGATGCCTGATTGTGAATCATACTTTCTGGTAGGGATTTCCACCCAGGTCCACCCTGCCCACCTGGGCACCTCCCGCCACAAACTGAGTTTGCAGGGGTTCTATGCTACAGTTCGCTGCAGGCTTCGTCATTACACCAAGCTGCCGTGGAGGGAGATCAAAACCAAAAATGGGCTGCAGGCCCTCACAAAAGCAAAACAACGCAAAAAAGCAAGTGCCAAGTCCGTAAGGCCAGCAAGGCCCTTACAACTGTTCAGCCAGCGAGGCCTCTACAACGCCTGGCCACCAAGGCTACAACCAAAAATGGGCTGCAGGCCCTCAAAAAAGCAGCACAAAGCAAAGAAGCAAGCGGCAAGTCCATGAGTCAGATCCAAGCGAGCTCAGATGGGAACATCCACAAGTCAAAGCACAAGCTGAGGGGGGGGGGCGGGAAAAACAACCCGAGCAAAAGCAAGGCACAAAAAGAATGCCTAAAACGAGAGTACACAGCACTTCATGCAAAGTGCCTGCCAGATCTCAGCCTAAGCTCACTACGCAAGAACTCCAGTTCTACAGCTGAAGCAGAGAACTGATGATTTTTATTCGGTGACGCAATGTCACAAACAGCGTTGTACCATTTTCCCCTTTTCAAGGTATTTTTCGTAATAGGTCGTGCAAAAGTCTCTGTGGTGCTACAACGAACCCGCATTGTCTGTCTGTGCCTTGCTGGGCGGTGCTGGGGCGTTTGTAGTGAGCACTTACATTATCATCTTCCCTATGCTGTACCGGGGCGCTTGTAAAGAAAGGGACGTTTTTTACTTGGTACTATTGCACAGCCTTGTGCTTGAAATACACTGTTAGACTGCCTCACCCTCATTCTTGGCATCCTCAGTGTGACAAACCATGTTTTGAATGTGCCCAGAACTCACAGATGAGCCCCCCTCGTTATTTTATTGCGGTTGGTTGGTCCTAGTAGATGCTTGATTGTTTATTGCTTTTTCTTCAGTGCTGCAATGTCACAAACAGTGTTGGGCCTTTTTGTCCTTTCCAGTTTTTTTTGTAGGTTAGCACACAAATCTGGTCCTTCAACAACAATTATCACAGTTTTTACATTTTTACATATGCAGCCCAGCAGTCGCACGTTTTGACTGATGGCTCTATCTGTAAATCTCTCTCTCTCTACAACGAACACACCTCAAAATTTTAACATTTTAACATTGCTTTACGGCCTACTTAGCAGTCACACCACAGGCACACTCCACGCACAGTGTCAGCATAGCTGGCACACGCTCCACAGACAGTGTCAGTATAGCTGGCACACGCTAACACGCAGACAAAAGATACTGCTGCACACTTCACGCACAGAGGACACACAAGCGCAGTTCGTTCCAAACACGCCACGCACAGTGACCACTCCTTGCACAGTGACAAAGCAGCTGTTATGCTTATCCTACTCCAGGGCGCACAACCTGCTGCACACTCCTCGCACAATGACAAGCATGTAAACAGGACACAGACGCGCTGACTTCCCACACTCCATGCAGAGTAGTGTCACCTCACGCAGCAGACACGCAGGCGCACACAGACGCGCATGCATGTCATACTGCACACTCCACGCATAGTGTCAGCATAGCTGGCAGACGCGGACATGCAAACACAGGTACTGCCACACACTCCACGCACAGTGTCAGCATACCTGGCAAACGACACGCAAACACAGATACTGCCACATACTCCACGGACAGTCACGTAGGCAAATGAAAAACACAAAGGCAGGCGCATACATGTCAATCACACACTCCACGCACAGAGGCACACTTCACGCACAGCATTACCAAGACAAAAAAAGAGCTTGTCCACTTGTTGTTCACTCCACGCACAGCACACACACAGGCGTACCTCTGCTGCCTGATGGGTGTACACACAGAGCGACTCAGTAAGTGAACTAAATTTGAGCACATGGATGGTGATGCTCTGGTCGCTGCCTTATAAAATAGGTATATTGCTTCCAATTTGATGGAGAGGGGTGTGAGTAGTTGCCCCTTAAATGTCAAAAAGGTGCATATTCAGGCGCTTGCTCAGTGACCCCACGCTCTGAGATTCTGTGTAACTATCATTATAGCCTCCAAGATTAAAGGGTAATAAGGAAGCAAACAGATCACAAAGAGCAAGAATTTTTTAAGCTTGCTGTGTGACTGTCATCCATAATACATTCATTGCAATTCACGCTCACTGTAAGCTCTTGATACTCTTGTTAAGACACGATAATTGGCCTTGACGCTAGCTCTTATGTACACAGGCCATCCAGGCATGACAGGCCGTCTGAACAAGAGCAATCAATGGCGCTCTTGATCGCTGCTACAACTGCCTGATTTATCTCCTGGTTTGTGAAGTCTCTTGCCTCAACAGCAGACTCCATATGGACGAAGCTTCCTGAGATCTGGGAGTCTGAAGCAGCAGTGCTACACTCACTCCCGTATGGAACATTGTTGACAAGGCGGCCCTACGGAGGCACGATAGCATCAAAGACAAAGGTGAATCAGATGTGCATGTCAGCCTTGCCTCAGAAAGCACAATTGTTCCCGCCAGCTTCAGCTTAAATGTTTTGTTGTTCTTGGCAGTCATGTCATCATGGAGGAACGCGCTTTTTTAGACGGTAGCCCAATTTTTTCACTTGGCTGGCAAGAATATTTCTACTGCTCCGTCCTTTGCCTGTTGTGAAAGTACGGTTCAACGGGGCTGAGACTGCTCCTAGCTCATAAATTTGCATGCTCCAAATTTTAGGGAGCTGTTTGCTTTGCAAGCTACTGCCCTGTGTGCGCTTGTGCATCGTGACAACACACAAAACAATCGAAGCAAATTTGCATGACTATTTGTGGCAACATCCCACCTGCACATTTGTCGAAGCAACCAAAAAGCACGTGCTGTTGGCTGGAGTTGACACTGTCCAGCCAGTTTGCATTGCCAACTCAGAAGCAATCTTATTGATGATACGGTTGCGCGGATCGGTACTCGATTCGTAGAAGCCTGCGGTTGAGGTGCCTGCGGACAGGAATACTGTGTCATCCGGGCAGCTAGAACTGC
>Ga0307951_1000328_pt1 | contig 26883 bp, 30 predicted proteins | sample OrgLakmetagen374_FD_201842 | JGI IMG/M metagenome (GOLD analysis project Ga0307951, IMG submission 201842) | Saline water microbial communities from Organic Lake, Antarctica - #374 | ecosystem: Environmental > Aquatic > Non-marine Saline and Alkaline > Saline | place: Antarctica: Organic Lake... | reverse complement strand
CACATCTACCACTTTGTGGCCTTTTGCCGGACGAGGGGCTGGTTGGAGGTTTGGGCTGCTCGCACACTTGCGGGGTCAGACTGAAACATGACAGCAATCTCTCCACATGCCTGCATTGGCAATGTATGTATGTGTAAGTGTGTGTGTGTATGTGTGTGTATATGTGTGTGTGGGGGGTGGGGGGGGTGGGGGGGGGGGTCGTGTGCGCATGTGTGTGCACATGAGTATAATTGTGGGTAGATGCACGTACCAGAGTGTGAATGCTTTTAATTTGTAAGATGAGACATGCAATGCCTTTAGAAGTCCGGACAATTGATACACGTTCAAATGCAACAAAACTGTTGCGTTGAAAAACATCAGTTGTGCAGGCAGTGGAACAATATTTGCTGTTGAAGGTAGGGAGCCGTTTTGTGTAGGTAAGAGCACTGTAATAAATGTACCACAGAATGAACAGATAACAAAAAATCCCCACGCAAGAATGCATCAGCAGACCTGACCTGGGTCATACCACTCTGCAGAATAGCATCCAATGCGCACAGTGTGCGCAGCACGACCTGCCATTGGTCCGACACCTGCACCCAGGGTCAAAATGTGTACTCAGTTGTGTGTGTATTTATATGTAAGCATCTGTGTGAGCGTTTTTGTTCTTGCGTGCGTTTGTGTGTGTATGTGTGTGTGTATGTGTGTGTGTGCGTATGTGTGTGTGTGTTGTGTGTGTGTGCGTGTATGTGTGGTGTGTGTGCATGTGCAAACCACAACCTGTCATCAATCTATTACTTGCACACCGAGAGAAGTTTCAGTGCGTGCTGTGAAAACAAACCATTTTTGTGCATGCATGCACGTGACACAGGTACGTTGTTGGAGGGTACACCCAAGGTGGAGAGTTGTGGATTTTTTATGTAATGCACGTTATTTGTTCAATTTCACACTTCCAGGTAAAACAAGAAGCCTATATTTTAGGCCAGGCTAAGTCAAACTCTAAAGCTGGGGGGCATTGCGCCGTGCTCAGAGACCGCAAACTTGCCCAGTTGCATAATAGGCAATTAAGGACCAGGCACAGCTGAAATCTCCAGCTAAATTCGACGAGGATTTGGCGCCTGCCCATGGCATGCTCTAACACGTTGAATGCTAAGTCACCAGCCCATCTGTTTGACTTTAATCCACCAGCCTTACTATATTTTACAGGACATTTAAATCCGATCATGAAAGCCCAACTTTACATTCCATCATTCAAAATCAACAATCTTCTACATACATACATACCAACTCGACCACCACCAGCACCACTCTACTCTGTGCACACCATCTTGGACACGCACCATCCTGGCCATCTCCGTCATACCCACCCAATTCTTTATCATAGATCGCTCATTCCTGCATGCCATCCTGCACACCCACCACCATCTTGGCCTTTACCAGCATGCCTGTCCAATCGTTATTATAGACCACTCGACCCTCCCAACACACCATTTTGGCGACCCACCATTTTGGCCATCATGAGCTCTGCCATCTTCAAGCCATCCATACTGCTGGCTGACTCAACAAACTGCTGCAGGTCCTCCTTTGGGGGCTCTGCCCTCACTCCCCCTGGCTGAGTCAGCGTGTCCAACAAGATCTGTGCAGCAATAAGAAGAGCTGTTCCCTGTGTACCCGGCAAAAGTTGTGGACCCTGTTGGGACCTCCTGCTGGGAAGCTCACGATCATTTTTCGGCTGACTCAGCGTACCCAAGCATCCGATTCCAGAATACGAGCTACCCTCAAGTCTTCTTGCATTATTTTTGTGAAGGGGTGTTGTTAAAAAAAGTGTTCCTAAGTTGATGGAGTGGATTAGGGGCGTATGCCTGATTACTAGCTGGTTGAAATTACGTTGCCTTGAGGTCAATATCGTGTTGCATGACAGGGAGCGAGCGTTCCCCGCCAAAGAGGTGCCCATTTCAATAAACACTATAAGTAAATGTGTATTTTAGGTTTAAACCCGTTCCTTGCGTGTGGTCAATTATTATGTGTTAATTATATGGCCAGAACACCTAATTATTGTCAGACAGCTACGCCGTCTTAGAAAAAGTGTCACACCTAAGTTGGTCCTTTTGCGGGCTTGCATGCCCGCTTGCTGCCCTGAAACAAGCATCTAGAGATGCATGTGATCTCAAAGTACAAAACACCTTTGCGGCTGTGATGGGTTAAGCTGAGTTAAGCTGAGCTACCACACTCAGTCTCCGGCCTTCACAGTGTTTGGGCAGGCCACAACTGTGCACACGTTGTGCGAACGGTTACTATACCGTTTTTGGAGCATGGAGCCTGCCAAAGATACGGTCTGCACTGGTGCGTACAGTTTTGGCCAACCCCAATAGCATAACGCTGTGTGGTACAGCTTACTACCGTTTGTTTACGATCACTTTGTGACCACACTTTCAAATAGTCATTTAAATTTTCGATTTCAGTTTGTGAGGGGGTCTGGGGATGAATTTTTGAGTTCGAGAGCCCCCCCGTAATGCTGCCTGTGCACTGCTACTGCTGTTTGTTATGGCTGAAGCTGTGGCCGAGGCTGAAGCTGAGGCTGAGGCTGTGGCTGAGGCTTCAAAAACCCGGCCAGGGGGTTCACACTGGCGCGCTTGGAGCTCATTTCGATGTTCACCCTCAACACCACTATGATTTGAATTCAGTTTGGAGAGGCCTCCAAGAAGTAAAAAAAAAATTTCGTGTTCTGGCCATATAATTAATTACTTTCCGAAGTGGTCGTAAACAAACGGTATATACTATATAATGTGTGATACAGCCTTGCTATATAAGCCTTACAACACCTACCTGCTTGCTGCCCTGCAACGATTGGGCTGCCTTGCTGCGATTAATATGGACACGTCCCAGCTTCTTGCATCCAGTCAATTGCAGCAGCACACTGTGCACTGGCACCCCACTCTCGCTCTGCAACATAAAGTAGTCGCGTTCAATGGCCACAATGCACTGTACCCCAAGTTTGCTTACCTGCTCGCTGCCTTGTAATGAATGGCTGTCTGAATCAGGATGGGGTTCTGAAGCCGAGGACGGCTGTGGGTGGCTGTTCGGTGCGTCAAACCGCCCAAACATGCCTGAGCCCTGCATAGATATATGATATACGCGTTGGCGCAATTGTATCACCAAAGAAGCAGAGGGTAGTACGCATGTAGGGCAAGGGGCTGTGCCTCACAGGAGCACCTATGACTAGACAGCCATTGCATGCTTGGAGGGTGGGAGGAAATTATTTTGATCGTCTAAGTCGAGAGGCGCACGCATGGACGAGCATAAGGTGCGTGCACAGATGTGCAGTATTTGATTGCCTGGGCAAAGTCAGATCGTCATTGTGCAAGAAAAACAAATCGCGCCTGTCACCTTGTTGTTTAAAGACACGCAGTCCCCTGTTGACCTAGTGTAGTCAGATGGTGAAGGCACCCCAAAGCCCTGCGTGCGATCGACATTACAGACACAGCATTTACGACCAAGCTACGACCAAAAGCACCATAGACATCAGAAAAGTAGCGAGCCCAGTTGCGCGCCACCTGCCATGTTTAACTAAGGGCAGCGTATTCATTATTTTGGTTTGGATGAACACACCCTTTATCTTTTTGTTTGGATGACCACACCACGTATTGTTAGGAATAAAATACTTTGTCCGGACAAACAAATTATCGTAAATTGAAGAGTGTTTGATAGTGTTTGATACCATTTCCAAACAGAGAAAGGTTTCCTGCTCGTTTGACTTGCACCAACGGCATGCCCTATACTGACCCATCCCCCACCTGAGTAGCAGCCGCATTTGAAACCACTGGTGAAGGGGGGGGCGGTGGGTTGTCAAACGCAGCGTTTCCAAAGCCCATCATTCTGCTGCTGCTGATCTTGCCCTGGCCCATGCTACTGCTGGCACCACCTCCCCTGCAACGCAATATAACATAAACATTTTTGGCACAAGTGCTCTTGATTTTAGCACGTGTGTTTTTGATTTTAGCACGGGTGCGTTTGATTGTAGGCACAAGTGCTTTTGACTTTAGCACGGGTGCTATTGTTATTTGGCACGGGTGCTTTTGTTTATTTGCGTAGATACTTTTGATTTCAAGCATAATTGCCTTTGACATGATGCAAGGCTGCACCACCACCCCTTCGTGCATCAAACACAAAATTTCACACACAAGCGCTATTGACATGGGCCACTCTTACGTGACTTCAAGAGCGCAGAGCTCCTTTCAGGCGCAGCAAGTAACATCCTACATGGCTGATTAATGGCCAGTTTTGACCATAACCATACGCGTGTTTGTACGCACCTATGCGGATATCCTGCGTGGCTCATATACTCATATATGATTAGGGTAGGCCAGAACTTGTTGTGTGTTTGCACAGGAGGACACGGCATACGCACAGTGCACAAGGTATATGGCGTATGTGTATCACGGAATATGGTACAGAACTGTGTACAAAATTTCAATGTATGGTTCTGGCCCAACCCCTGTTCATGATGCAGCAGCGTAAATGGACATGAAAAGCCACCTGCCATGGCTGTCACCTCCAGTGAGTGTGTTTGTGTGTATTTGTGTGCATGTTTGTGCGCGTGTGTGGGTGAGCTCCCTCTACGATAAAAAGAAACATAGGCAGGTAGCCCTTTATTAGTTTGCCATTTTCTTTGAAGTTGCCGATGGGCACAGCAGCAACAGAGCACACAATTTGGTCGCAGTTTTCGTTGCAAACCTACCAGCCACCTGTTTATGCTGCATACACTGCATTCATGTGCTGTACATACATGACCAACACACACCACGTACAAATCAGCACACCTGCCTGCGAGCAGTGCTGTGAAAGGTGACCAGCTGCGCTCCACACCAAAAACTGCTAGACACACACACACATACGTACTCACACACCAACTGCCCTAGCTGCACACCTGGTAGCTGTGCCGCTGTAGCTACTGTAGCTGCTATTTCCATAAGTAGGTTGCGCAGGGCTGCCCTTGGCAGCGCTGGAAGCGTTTCCAGAAGGGGGGGGCATGGCATTGCCAAAACCTTGGATGCGGCCCTGCGTGTGGATGGGAGCAGGTGCTTGTGTGTGTGTGTGTGTGTTTTGTGTGTGGGTGTGCGTATGCGTGTGCGTGTGTTGTGTTCGTGCGCTTGCATGCACTGGGAGGAACGTGTCATACAACTGGAAGACAGTGGTGTGTGTGTTTGTGTGTGTAAGTGTGTTTGCGTGTGTGCGTTTGTATGTTTGTGTGTTTATGTGTGTGCGTTTGTGTGTCTAATTGTGTTAGTGTGTGTTTGTGTGTATATGTGTGCGTATATGTGTGTGTGCTTGTCGTTAAACGCAAGCAATTCAGACCTTCATGCTACTTGCTCCCCCATGACTTGACGGAGCACAGTTATATAAAACGTCCAACACCTCCTTGGCAAGATCGCGCACGTGCTTTGCGGGAGCATCACCCTGTGTGTGTTTGTGTGTGTAAGTGTGTTTGTGTGTACATGCGTGACAGGAGGTAACAGACTCATGTTGTTCAATTTATTGACCTCAATCTCGTGGATTAGGGTTTCACGCAGTTTTTTTCATTCTCTCTTTTCTTATGACACGGAACAGATTACCAAGTGGTCTTGCATTTTCTGGGCTGATACGTCCTGCACACATTTGCATTTTTGCGTTATCTGTTTCACTTAAACGTTGCCAAGTTCCCCACCGACACGGTCATAACTCGTTATTTTTTACAATGCGCAGAGTCACCCAGGACTGCTTGTTTGGATACATGTGTTCAAAAAGGTGGCCAGAAACATTGTATCCCACTGCCTTTACATGACAGTCAGAAAACTTGGATTTTTGCGAATGACACATGCGTAGGGTTGGCTAGAACCATACATATCTGGTGTTTTTGGCAGATAATTCACCAAATATACGGTCATATACAGTGCATATATACAGTTCCGTGGCCAACCCTACACATGCGCACACACACACACACTCATACACACACTCACACACATAGCATATTTGCGTCACCCTGCAGCGCTGTGTAGGAAAACAGTGTAGGAAGCATGAGCTCCTGAGCATGATAATCACGTAAGCTTCATGTATGATGTCATGATGTCTGAGTCTGGGTCACATGCATTGTCCGAAGGGAAACAGCCATGCAAACAATCCTAGGGAACGGCAGGGAAGAATCGCACAGGTGATGGGATAAAAAAACCGCTTCTCTAATGACAGTATTGAGTCAAGTTTCAGTGTACACACTGACCTTGAAAGGGTCTGGCTCGCCCTTGTAGGCAACGAGATCTCTGCGGTCGGCAGGAGGGAGTACAAGTAAAAGCAGCGCTCAAGATGAGGTCTGACTTGCGTGCCTCGTTCCCAACGCAGCTACCTCTCTGGGAGCTCATCTTCACAATCTAGACCATACTAGTGCCATTCTAGCACACTTTTTGGACCAATTTGAAAAGATCGTGAAACGTGTGTCGTTTAACAAATTCTCTCATGCGCTAGGTCACTAGGTGGTATTTCACATCAACATATGTAGGCAAGAGCTGAGCTACTTTGGACCCTTAACCCAACAAATTACCCGTCCTGCATCTTCAGTGGAAAGCAGGACTGGGCACGAGAGAGTGTGGGTATTAGCACGCATTCGTGCGTGTATGTATGTGTGTGTACATGTGTATGCATGCAATGTGTGTGCATGTACATATGTGAGTGTATGCATGGCGCACGTGTCTGCATGTGCGTGTGTGAGACTGGCTCACCGAATGGTGGACGCGTGCTGCTGCATGGCCCGCTGAAAATGGGAGCTCCCTTCAAGGCAGCAGTGCTTCACTAGCCGCAGCGCCTGCAGAGTCACGTGCAGTAGCACAATGTTAAGTAAATTTGAGCCTCTGTTTACCAATGTTCTAGCGAACACAGACGTGTTTCACCAGCCGCAGCGCCTGCAGAGCCATGCACCAACAGCACAAGGATGAGTACATTTGAGCCACTGTTCTTCATTGCTCGTGCAAAAGCAGCAGCGCTTCGCCTGGAGAGGCCATGTTAACAAAATAAGCACACAGTTCCTTATGGAGCGGGAATTATGCTGCCCACACCAAACTGGCTCACTCGCCTTTTCGATGTAGGAAATAGTTTCACTGTGTGCACAATTTTCCATCGCCGTTTCTTCAGCCTCGGTAAGGCGTCATGGTGATCCTTATTTATGCAAACCAGTGATCACGTGATGCAGCAAATGCTACTTCTTATAAGGAAGGACGGAAGTTTACGCAACGCAGTAATTTCAGTCCACACAAAGCAGTGATCTATTAAGGCCTGAACGAACCTTTAGCTTGACGACAGGACTTTTGTTCTGCAGTGACTTGCTGATTTGCTCAGCTATGGACACACCCTTCTCAGGAGCCTCCTTAGTCAGGTCAGCTGCGAGTGGTCCAGAGTCAGTTGCGCTGTTAGACGCAAGGGGCATGAACGCACTCTCATGCGTAGCACGAGCTTTTCTACTTACATGCAATACTAAAGGTGCGCTTGCGTACACACTTGCGTGCATGTTGTCAATGCACGTCTATGTATATGTCTGTGTGCACGTGGCTGTTTGTGTGTGGGTGCGTAATTGCCTGTGTGCACTTTCGCATGTGCGTGCTTGCATGTGTGCGCGTGCACATGCATGTGTTTGAGGTGCAAGTGTGTGTGGTGTGTGTGTATGTGTGCGTGTGTGTATGTGTGTGTGTGTGTTTGTGTGTGTGCATGTGCGTGTGTGTGTCTGTGTGTGTGTGTGTATGTATGCGCGCAAGCGTTGCGTTTTATGCTTGCGCACTCTCACCAATTTGCTTCATCAGGTACAAGGGTGCAACCTCGTCTCTGCTGCTTGTCACATCCTCCACTACTTTCCACCTTTGCAGGTTGGAAATGAAAGAGGACATGCTACCCTCAGAGACTCAGTGCACAAGGATTCCTCTGGTATCAAGGGACAAATGCCTTTTACCTAAGTGTTTAATTTTAGAAATGTACAAGAGCTGTTATCTGCCACATTGAAATATTGATTTAATATATCAGAATATGGCGCCCGCGCTAACGCTCGCCTATGAACCTGTGGTGTTCGTGAACGGCAAGCGTCATGTCCTGCCTACGGGAAAGGGGGAAGTCACGCTGCTCGCCTGGCTGAGGGGTGAGTTTTGCTTTTTGTCTTTTACAGTGGGTGGAAAGGAGCTGAAAATTTCTCCGCGCGTCAGCGAGGGAGCGAGGAGCCACTGCCGCGTTAAATTTACTCGCTATTCTTGACTACCGTTGTCAGTGTGCCTGTGTGAGGGTTGTCAATTTGCCAACGCACGTGAACATTTTACCAATGCATTCATTTGCACTGCTGCACTTACCACAGAGATTGGGCTGACTGGCACCAAGCTTGGATGCGGAGAGGTGTGGGGGAGGGCGTGGATTGGCGTGAAGCTGTACTGTTCGCGGTGCTGTGTGCACTTCCGAGCGCACACTCGAAGGAGCAAGAAGAGCAGAGGCATTGAGCAGTAGTGCTGGCACTCACTTGAAGTGCCAGCGAGTAACCTAGAGTGTCAACCCTAGAGTGTGTAAACCCTAGTTAGGCAACAGAGCACGACGTGCACTGCGAACAAAAACAACATAAGTACAGGAACAAAGGGGTACGACCTGGGTCCCCTTATTTATCTAAAACCCTTTATCTTTCGCTCGCTCGCTTGCACGTGCAGGGTGGATGTGGCGCATGCACGGTCATGCTGTCACACTGGGAGGGAGGACGTGAGGACGGCCGCGTGGTGCACCGCTCCGCCAATGCCTGTCTGTGTCCCCTGTACGCTGTGGAGGGCATGCATGTGGTGACTGTGGAAGGTGAGGGTCAGTAAATAGTATTCGGATGCACATGATGTATTTTTTGAAGTAGCAGCTTGCACGTTTGCTTCTTCTGGCGTGCATGCTTTCAAAATGTCAAGCGTGGCAGCCGCGCCTCCAACTTTTAAACCTGAAGCTTGTAGGAGTTAGGGGAAGGGACGCTCTTGGCATCGGTCAGTAAACTGACTCGACAAGCCTCTAAGCAGCTAGACATTCCCTATTCTTTCTCTGTGAACAAGGGAATTGGGCGACAGTTCTGCTTCAGATGCTGTTATTTTGCACAAACGCAGTAGATGAAGGCAAACAAGCACCAAGTGTTCTGTTTGTCTTGTCTTATTTTACCTTTTGCTTGCCAGGTGAACCTCCTTCAATAAAATGCGAATCCCTCTCTGATGGGTGCAACATTGGCTGTCACACGCACGCACAGGTATTGGCAGCGTGCGCTCTGGCCTGCACCCTGTGCAAGCTCAGCTGGCCAACTCCCACGGCTCGCAATGTGGCTTCTGTACCCCTGGCTTCGTGATGTCTATGTACGCACTGCTGCGCTCCTCAGACGAGCCTCCTACTGAGGAGGAGATCGAGGATGCACTGGGAGGAAACCTGTGGTGAGTTTGTGAATGTAAAATGGAAACTGTGAAACTGTTTTTTCTGGTCTGCTGCAACGTGGTTGGTTGAGCAAGATGAGTGCAACTCTCGGAACCTTAAGTATTTATAATAAGGTTCCTCTCCAGCTAGAGGATCCCAGAAAGCACAAAAACAAGTTTAAACTAGATTTCTATATACTGCAACATGTTCTTTGGTCTTGAGGGAATTGAGCAGAGAGAGGGAATGTGTTCTGAAATTGAGCATGGTGTGTGGTAAATAGTTATGCAAGCTGCTGCGCTACCAATTTATCATGCGTTTCACGCTGCCCGTCACTGCTCATTTGAAGCTCCCCACCTTCTGACTAAGACCAACATGAGGGTGCGTTATGAGGATGGCTAACTTATATCATTTATTGTGTTAAATCATTTTCTGCTGCGCTCCTGCTTGGATACAACACAGGAATGCTCTGTTAGTGTTGTCTATACTCCTACTTGAATGCATGGCGTGATTGCTTAGACTAGTAATACTTTAGGTGCTGGCGTCTCAGTACACCATAATTATATGCTCATTTCCTTCATGTGTGTGCTGCTCTTCAAGGATGAGACGAGATTTAAGCACTTGTGCCTAACAAGGAAATAAATGTGCTTGTGAACAGCGTCTACTCCTTCTCATTCGCACGCATCATTACAGCACCCAGTTTTGGGAGTGGGCTTAGAAATCAATAGCATACAACCGTATATCAAACGTGTCCATGCGCAGCCGATGCACTGGGTACCGCCCCATCTTGGACGCCTTTAAAACATTCGCCAAGACGGGTGCTAAGGCTTATACAGAGGACGCCATTGCTGCAGCCAAAGGCCTGCTGCCACATGCAGGTGAGGGGTGATGAAACTGAGTGTGCGTGTGTGTATGTGCGTGTGTGTGTGTGCGTGTGTGCGCGTGTATGTGCGTGCCAAATTGTGTAAGTGTTAGTGACTGTAACTTGTCCTTTAACAAAGCATATTTTCGTGAGGAACACGCCTTGCCAGCCCCACTCCCCAGACTACTCACCCTTAACGTGTCGTGCAGGCAGCAATGGGGCTCACGCCAACGGCAGCACGAATGGCCACGCTGCTGCTAATGGTGCTGCCAATGGTGCCGCTAATGGTGCTGCCAATGGTGCCACTAATGGTGCTGCCAATGGTGCTGCCAATGGTGCTGCTAATGGTGCTGCTAGTGGTGCTGTGAATGGATGCGATGCCAACGGCTGTGGTCCCAATGGGTGTGCCACAAACGGGTGCCTTCCTAAGGCAGTGCCCACACCTGCTGGCAAGGTGCGTGTTTTCTAGTACTTGTGTATGCACATGTACTCACTGAGTGCGGTACTAGTGCGCATTGACTCAAGACGAATGAGCTTTTAAATCATTCATCACTGGTCCAATTCGGCATTTCGGCCCTCCCCTGTGGCTGAGCTGCCGCTGCTGGCAGCGTGTGCGTTAATGTGTTTTGTTCATGAGCTCTCGAGCTCACACAAACTTCCCGTTTTTTGCCTGCAGATCTGCCCCAGCAGTGGTTTGCCCTGCGACTGTGGAAAGCCCAGCACCACCAGCGAGGTGTTCGTGATGGGGGGTGCTGCAGCTGGAAAAGGGGGCAAGGACCTGGGCCCACGCCCTGGTACTGCAGAACCCATCTTCCCGCCGGAGCTCAAAGCGCGCGTGGTGATGGAGCTGTGCATGCCTGGTGGGTGGAAAGTAGCAAGGGATTAACATGTTGAAAGGCAATGCTGGCAGCAATCGCCTTACATTGTTTATTTGTCTGAATTTGAAGCGTGGGTGGTGACAGCTGTGCAGGCTTGGTGGGGTGTTAGGGGGCCATCTTGGGGATTTGGTGGGGGTGTCAGAAGTGGTGGCTAGATCGTTTTGACTGCCAAACCTGCTGCTACAACTTTGCAGACACCACTACCATAGCAGAAGCAATTAGACCCCCAACACCCCGCCAAGCGTTTACAGCTCTGTCACTGCACAAGGCTGCTGATGCTGACAAGCACCGAAATCCATGCCGTTGTCATTTGCTGCAGCGACGGCTGTCGCAAACAAAGCAAAGGACAGATGATTACAATGCTTGCTTAATTCCTTCCTGCACAGCACACGTACACACTCATCCTCTCTTGGCTTGGCACCATTCTAATTCTTGCGCAGCCTTCTTGGTTGAAGCAAGGCATCCTACCTTGATTTGCGAGCGCACACTCTCTCTCTCTCTCTCTCTCTCTCTCTCTCTCTCTCTCTCTCTCTCTCTCTCTCTCTCTCTCTCAAACACACACACATACACACATACATACACACACACACACAAACTCATGTACACACACAAAACAAAACAAAGACACACACACACTTACAGACACTCACACATACAAACCACATGCGACACATACACAGGTCCTCGCTTGACTTGGCACCGCCCCACCTCTCTGTCCCGCCTGCTGGAGCTCAAGGCCCAGCACCCCACTGCAAAGCTGGTCGTGGGCAACACGGAAGTGGGCATCGAAATGAAGTTCAAGGCCGCAAATTACCCTGTAGTGGTGTCCCCTGCTGCCGTGCCTGAGCTTAACCAGGCGCGTGTGTATATGTGTGTGTGTGAGTTTTTGTTTGTGCAGTGGTGGATGTAGAGTTGTGGGCGTATTGAGTCGGCCATGTTCCATTGTCTTCACGATGGAAGTTGCTCACACGCATGATCCGCGTGTGGCATTAGCCGCTCACCCACAAGCTGACGAAGAAGCTCTCTTTTATACACATACGCCTGCACACAGGCAATGATACGGATGCTTGCATACTGCACACGCACTCACATATACCCCTACACACACGTGTACGTGCTTATGAATGCACACACACGCACATGTACACGTGCAAACGTACACAACGCAGATTGAGGCCACTGTGAAGGGTGTAGAGATTGGGGCAGCTGTGACGCTCACCAACATGATGAAGTTCATGAAGCACCAGATAAACACCCGACCTACCCACGAGACCTCTGGCTGCGCTGCTGTTGTCAACCAGCTCAGGTGATGACTGTTTGTGTTGCTGTTGTCAAGCAGCTCAGGTGATGACTGTTCGTGTTGTGCCCGTGGAGGTTTGCAGTGTTATTGATTTTCAGATGGCCACGCAGCCTGCCCACAAGACGTGTGGCTTTGCTGTCCCTGCCAACCAGGTCAGGCAGCAAAAATGCCTGTTGAGGTTTGTGATACGTATGAGGTCGGCCTGCTCACAAGGCCTGTGGCTTCGCTGTCCCTGTCAAACCATATCAGGAATGGCCTGTTCAGGTTTGCATAACTTATGAAGCACTTGATAGCCACGGGGTCTGCACACAAGGCGGTGTTCTGTCAGAAGCAAAGAAAGAATTTTGCGCCCAAATTCATCATAGGCACCAGGCAGTACGCATGAAAGGCTTTGCATTACTGCTTCAGGCGTAAAAGGTGGCAGGAGTGTGATGCAGTGTTTCATTTTATACAAGGTAGTGTTCAAAGCAATTTCATCAAATGACATCCCGTTGATTGGGTTTGAACTGTGGTCTTATGTAAAGTTTTATCCAGGGCCATAAAAAAGGCAGCAAACCAAGCACTGAGACCCACTGCTAGGTTCACATTACTGAACCTATCACAGCCACGTAAGCCTGTACTTGCTCCTGCATATTAAATATTCTGAAGCACACAGGCTTCAATTTGTTCGATGTGCAAGAAGCAAACATTAGTACAAGCAAAAAAGAGCCTCTGTAATTCTATAAGCCAAGTGGCACCTGCACACCCTTTTGCAATGCACATCCTGGGCCGAAAGAGCCTTGTTGTTTCAGAGTCCAGCCTCCTTCAACACTCCTGTGCTTTCAACTGCAGCTAGTTACATGGCAAGTTAAGAAAACGAGCATGCACACACACACACACACACGCACACACACACACACACGCTTGCCCTGCAGATGGTTTGCCGGCAACCAAATCCGCAATGTGTCTGCCTTAGGTACGCCGCCTAGCTTCCTTTTTTGGCAACTTGCCGGGTTGAGCTAGACCATGAAATTGGGAAGTGTACACCAATTTTCACAAAGATTCTCAAATAGACCTCCATATGCAGCGGAAGTGTACGACTTGGGCCAACCCCAACAGCATGTTAAGACATGCTGAGAAGTCATTTGTGGTCGATATAAACAGCGGGCTGAGAAATTGGTCAACGTTGTTTGTGACAGGTTCCTTAAACTGTCTTGCTCGTCCCTCTATGCCACATTTTCAGCCCTGTACGCCAATCTATGCCACATTTTCAGCCCTGTACGCCAATCTATGCCAAATTTTCAGCCCTGTATGCCAATCTATGCCATATTTCCAGCACTGTATGCCAATCTCTGTGCCATAATTTTTCTCCTTTATGCAACGTTTTTCCAAACCCTGTTTGCCGAAATTTCAATTCCTGAACACACTGCATCCTCAACACACTACATCCTCATTACAATGCGTCCTTAATCGCGCTTGCCACATACTGAGCGTGCTTGCAGGTGGCAACATTGTGACCGGATCTCCCATCAGTGATCTGAACCCCATCTGGATGGCAGCAGGCGCCATCTTCACAATGGCCAGTGCAGGTGTGTAAATCTGTGTGTGAGTGTGAGTGTGTGACGTATAAGTTTGTGCAAGTGCTATCTATCTTCACAAATCCAGTGCAGATGTGTTTATACTTTGGTTTTTATCACTTCAACAAAGGCCAATCTATCCAGAGACGTTCACAATTGAAATGAGCTTCATTCATAGTCCTACCACACTGGTTTGTTGTCACCTCCCCTTTTGCAATACTTCATTCAGAATGGATGTGGATTTAATGAGGCTGGTTCCTAAGCCAGTTTTGATATCAACCTCCACACAAGTTAATGATTGTGTCTTTTTGCTGCAAGCTCATATTCGTGGTGCCGATCACGATGCATGCTTCCTCATATTTGTGGTGCTATCACGATGCATGCTTCCTCATATTTGTGGTGCCGATCACGATGCATGCATCCTCATATTTGTGGTGCCAATCACGATTCATGCTTCCTCATATTTGTGGTGCCGATCACGATGCATGCTTCCTCATATTTGTGGTGCGGTCACGATGCATGCTTCCTCATATTTGTGGTGCGATCACGATGCATGCTTCCTCATATTCGTGGTGCGATCACAATGCAGGCTTCCTCATATTCATGGTACCGATCACGATGCATGCTTTCTCATATTTGTGGTGCGATCACAACGCATGCTTCCTCATCATCATTGTGTCTTACGTGCACACAGGAAAAAAAACGTTTTGCCTAGCTTTCCAGATGCTGTTCTCCCTTAATCCTTTCGCAAGGAGCCACTTCAGACCAACATTTGATTGCTATTATTCCTTTCCCTTACTTCTTGTGGTGGATGAGTGGTCTGTTCCCTGTGTGTTGTGCGTGTGAGCCATACATATAAATGTCAATGCGTTGTGCGTATGAACCATACATATAATTGTCAACTGTGTTGGACTTCTTCCCTGTGTGTTGTGCGTGTGAGCCATACATATAAATGTCACTGCGTTGTGCGTATGAGCCATACATATAATTGCCAACTGCGTTGGCCTTCTTCCCTGTGTGTTGTGCATGTGAGCCATACATATAATTGTCAACTGCGTCGTGCGTGTGAGCCATACATATAATTGTCAACTGCGTTGTGCGTGTGAGCCATACATACAATTGCCAACTGCATTGGCCTTAAATTTCTGCCCTATGTGCTGCTCCATCGACTTCACAATGAAACTCCACACAAAGGGCGAGAGCTGGCTCGAAACAGCACATGCGTGCGCAAGCACACACACACACACACACAGACAGACAGACAGGCACAAAACAGCATATGCATGTACAAACACACACATTCACACGGACAGGCACAGGCACAGGCACAGGCTTATGCACATGCACATGCACACACACAACACATGAAAATTTATAAACCGCACACGTTCACACAACACATAAAAGTGTAAACTTTACTCACATTTACAGAGAGAGGCTGCCGAGACGTGCCTGCTGCTGAATTTTTCTTGGGGTACCGCACGGTGGACATGAAGCCTGACGAAATCTTGCTCAAGGTGAGGTATGCAAAGAGGGAGGTGTGGCCTGGTGGTGTGCTTCTGTGGCCAATGTGCAATTATGAAGTCGCCGTTTTAAGGATCGAATGACGACAGGAAGCCTGATGAGGCAAACTTTAAATCACTTCTGGCATTATAGTTAAAAAATGGACCCTCTGGGTGTTGTAGCCAAGCGCAAGAACATAAAAGGTAAACGGTCTTTATTGCTATTTTTGCGCAAATATTAGTACGTCAAGGAGCTCAAGCAGTAGCCTAGTATTGACTACGAAGTTGCCGCTATCTTGAGCATTCAAAATATTTTTCTATGCAGGCTCTGCCTTCTCGTGCAAGCTCAAAGACAAATAGTTGAGGAGCCCAAGCAGTAGCCTAGTTCTTACTGACATATGTTTTCGCTCTGTAGGTCACACTGCCGTTCTCGCGCAAGTACGAATACGTCAAGGAGTTCAAGCAGGCCCCTCGCAGGGAGGACGATATTGCCATCGTCAATGCTGGAATGCGCATCCGTATGGAGCAGGTGAGGCGAGCAGCGTGTTAAGAGCTCCTTATAGTACAGTCTAGGTGGGCATATAAGCCCACACACAAATGTACAAATACACAAAGGTAGGGGGGCAAGGCTCTTGGCTGGACGTAGTCCAGTTGTTTTCTCAGTTTGCTGTTGCTGTCTTGTTTGAAAAATGCATGCACGACTGAGAGGCCGCTGTGGACCAGTTGTTAGTTGTTTAGATTTATCAGGAGTAGCTGAGAATGGTGCTAACCAACAGGATACACTTCCACTCGAATGCTTATTATCAACAGATCAAAAGCTCGTGCAAAAGGAGAAGGCCGCATAGGGCGCACCAAACGCTCCTAAAGCTTGCTGCTAGTAAGCGGCTAAAAGCCACACAGGGCAAGGCGAGAACAAAATAAATGCATAACGGCAGCAATAATTGTGCATTAAGGGAGCACCTTCGATTAACGCTCACGTAGCCTTTGCCCCACCAAATAGGTTCGAAAAGTTGCAAGCATCTTATAGTGTGCAGGTAAAAATGTGTTACCGTAACATATCGGTATAAAGTCAGCATGCAGTATGGACTTACACTCTTAACCCGCCCTCACTAGTTCCTTCCTGTGTGGCGTCTCCCATGCAGGACAACCAAACCGGAGGATGGGTGGTTGCTGAGGCTGGCATCGCGTATGGGGGTGTGGCAGCAAAGGCTGTCCGTGCTGACAAGGTGTGTCAGTGTTGTGCGTGTGCGTGTGCGTGTGTGCGTGCGTGTGTGTGCGTGTGTGTGTGCGTGTGTGCGTGCGTGCTTGCGTGTGTGTTGTGTGCGTGCTTCCATGTGTGAAGGCCTGCATGGGACAGCAGTGTGGTTCGTCTCCACAGTCAAGTGCTACATTGTACGCTGTAATGAGTTGACATGATCTGAGAAGATTGCCAAATATGACCTCGGCATCCCATGCCAAAGGATGATTGACAGCTGCATCATCATGTATTTATCTACAATTTTCGACCTTTACAGTGCTTACTAGTTCTTCAACCTTCATGATACCTCCATCTGCGCCTCACAAAGAGCTGCTCTGTCGTGCCTGCTTCCGAGCAGCAGTCCGCAACAGTGCATACATGTGTAATTTGAGGTCTGGGTGCCTGTGGCATGCTCTCATCTTAGGGGGTCAGAGGGGTCAGAGAGCAGCACCCTGCTTTAAAAACACTTCTGTCGTAACTTTCAGCATGTATTTTGTGTGTGTGTGTGTTCTGTACGCAGACTTGTGCCGCCCTGGTGGGCAAGCCCTTGGACAACAGCATCTTGGCCGACTGTTTGCAGCTGGTGCAGCAAGACGTGGCTATATCAGACAACGCACCTGGTGGAAAGGTGTGTGGAAGTACGTGCGTGCGTCTCAGTCCGGCTCAAGCTTCACACAGAGTCGTGGGCTGAATTGCGTCTGTCACTCGCAAAGGCTATGAGGCTATGAGCTATGAAAAGGCACTTAGTCAAAGGCTTCCCATCCAGGATCTGCTGTCCACAATAAGCAAATAAGTTTCAAGTTCTTTGCTGGTGCCTGCCACTGGCCCCCGGCTCCTCAGAGTTATTTTTCTACTTGTCTAGCTCTTTTGCCCTACTTTCGTGCCTCTGACTGAGCTTAAAGAGCTTGCTTTAGACAGCCACGCAGCAGACAAGGTGTTGGGAACCTGGAAGCATTGCCTAAGCCATGCAGAATCACAAGAGCTGTGCAAGAATTGAACGAGCTCCTGATCAAGACTTCACGCTTGACCACTTCACGCTTGACCAATTCACGCTTGACCAATTCACCACTTCACGCTTGACCAATTCACGCTTGACCACTTGACCATTTTGCACTTGACCACTTTTCACTTCTCCACTTCACGCTTGACCACTTCACGCTTGACCATTCACTTAGACGGTCTTGTTCCTCTCAAGCTTCTTATGCACCAGTCTGTCGAGCTGTCCCGAGTATCAAACATGACGTCAGCCCTGATGGTCCCGCTCAGGTTGAGTGTCGCCGTTTGCTGGTGTCATCTTCCCATAAAATATGTTCAGCCCTTGTCCATTGCTCTCAGTGTTCCAACTCATGAGACCAAGCTCTCTGGCACCTTTTCATGCGTCATCAACTCAGGTGGAGTACCGTCGCGCGCTGGTGTCGTCCTTCTTGTTCAAGTTCTTCGTGCACGTGGCCACCAAGCTAGAGGAGGACTCCCAGGTAGGAATGTCTCACTTGAACTCACAAGTTTTGGGCACCACACCATCTCCTTTGCTGGTCCGTCTGTTACTTGTGCTCTCAACCGAAATGTTGTCTACGTCTCCAGTCCTAAAAAGGGCTCCCAGGCATGGCTGCTTATAAAAAAATTGCAACCTCCTTTCAAACGCGTTCCAGGACAAATGTGTTAAAGGTCATTTCACACCCACGCCCACGCAAAACCGTTTCCGCAGCGGCTTTCAGCAGAAGACCGTCGTAGTGCTGCTTGAGCCTTCCACAGGCTCCCTTGCATAATGCTAACACAATAATGCTGCCACACCCACACCCATGCAGAACGTATTCCGCAGTGACTTCTCAGCAGAAGACCGCAGTGCTGCTCAGACCTTCCACAGGCCCCCTTCGCACGGTGTACAGTACCATGCGCTTGAGACGTCGGGCGCTAAGGATGTGGTGGGGGTGCCACACCCACACATGGCTGCTGACTTGCAGGTATGCAGACGGTTATTGTGTGTGTGCGTGTGCGTGTGCGTGTGTTTTTGTGTGTATTGTGTGTCTCTTTGTGAGATGGCAATGAGCTTGTGCACCATGACACTCAATTATTGAGCCCAATACCTTCAAGTGGTCGGTGCCTAGGTTTCCGTGCTTCGTGTGTGCCTCTGCCATTGGCCTGTAAAAATTAAATGCAACCCTCGATACTTTTACCATCTTTCCTGACTTTCAAGAAAAAAATGATTACACCTCCTTGAAAAAGCAAAAAGGAGACCCAAAGCTCCTTTTTCTGGAATCCCTGCCTAAATAACCTAAATAAGCCAAAACACACAATTTTGTACTCTCAAAGCCTGCAACTGTCGTGGTGTTAATGAATGTTATTGGAAGATCGTGGGATGGGAGGCTTAAGTATGGTTCCTGAATAGAGACCGAACTCTACGCTATAATTTTGTTCTCAACATAGCTGTCCACCTCTTTTATATTTGGCATTAATGTCCGGCGTGGCTGGCTGCACAGCATCGGTGTGTGTGTGTGTGTGTGTGTGTGTGTGTGTGTGTGTGTGTGTGTGTGTGTGAGTGTGTGTGTGTGCATGCGTGCGTGCGTGCGTGCGTGTATGTATGTGTGTTGCTTTGACCCACTCTAACGGCAGAAAGAAGTGAGCAGATCCTTGATATGCTAAGATCTCAGCTCACGCACTTTACCAGGCAGAGCTGGTTACGCATTGCAGCTGATAAGATGGATTGCTGTGTTTGTTGGCGCCAAGGTGGCCAGTCCACATTGCCAGGTTTTTCCTTGTATTTTTGTGCAGACAAGGGTGAGCAGTTGCACTGATAAATTGATATCTCAACTTGCAAAGTTGCTGGCAGCGCTGGTGCAGCGGGGCCTTTTACTTCTGTTTACTGTGTGAACACACACATGCTGTAAAATGTGAACACCGAGAAACATGGTTGGTTGTTTTTTTAGAGAAGGGCTGAGTCCGGCTGCACTGACGGCAATAAGCCCACATCTATCCAGTGTGAGCACCCAACAACATGTGGGTTGTGATGTATTCTAATATATTTGCATCGTGAGATAGCGAAGTACATTAAAGGATGTCAAGTCAAGAAAAAATGGAGAAACTCGAAAAGAGCACAGATAACAAGCAAGAGTGACATGAGTGACGTCACTTTCCTTCACTCCAAGAACTGAAGCTCAAGTGTTACAGACTGAACTCAGCAGACTGTTGGTCAGTTGTACAGGTCAGTGTGAACACCCATTAACCAATGTTATTGTGGGTCGACTACAGGTCAGCGGGGAGGCTGGATACACTGACGACATCAAGCTCAGTTCAGATGCGCTGGTGGCAGTACTTGTCACGAGCAGCAAGCCCCATGCACGCCTGACGCGCGTAGATGCGTCCAAGGCCCTCGAGGTGACTGCTTTCTCTGAGAGTTTGTCGCGGGTGGGGGGTTGGGATTGTGTGTGAACGTGCGTGTTTGTGTTTGCATTTGTGTGTGCATGTGTGTTCGTACATCAAAGTGGCAAATCTATTAGATGGTTATGAGAACTCTTAACACCCTCTCAACGTCCAGTACACCATATTTGCGCACTTGAAGAATGACCACGCAGCACCATATCACGATGCAGCACAAATAATGAATGTGTGTACAAGTTCCTGCTGTGCTGCTGAGGAATGGACACTGCGTGCAGTCACTCTTTGTCAATTTGTTGTCAAACTGCCCATTCTGCCGCTGCGGAAACATGAAGCAGTCTACCTGCACATACGCGCACACTCTCACACACACATAATATGCACACATTCACATACACAAATACAAACACAAGCACACACAGATATACACACATACACACACGCACACAAATACGCACACATACACAAACACACACACACACACATATGCACACATACACACACAAACACACACACAAGTACACACGCCCACATACTTTCAGGTGCCTTGTGTTGTGGCCTACTACAGCGCCAAACACACATACACACACGCACACACACAGATACGCACACATACGCACACAAACAACCACACATGTACACACACCCACCTGCTTGCAGGTGCCTGGTGTTGAGGCCTACTACGGTGCCAAAGACATTCCTGGCTCCAACTGGATCGGGCCTGTGGTGCAGGACGAGGAAGTGTTTGCCTCTGAGTTTGTCACCTGTGTGGGGCAGGTGTGTGTGTGTGTCATAGGGGTGAGGAGGATGGCCAGAAGTGTAGCGGCATTGCCTCTGAGTTTGTCACCTGTGTGGGGCAGGTGCGTGTGTGTCATAGGGGTGAGGAGGATGGCCAGAAGTGTAGCGGCATTGCCTCTAAGTTTGTCACCTGTGTGAGGCAGGTGCGTGTGTGTGTCATAGGGGTGAGGAGGATGGCCAAAAGCGTAGCGGGCGTTGCCTCTGAATTTGTCACCTGTGTGGGGCAGGTGCGTGTGTGTGTGTGTCATAGGGGCGAGGAGGATGGCCAGAAGTGTAGCGGCATTGCCTCTAAGTTTGTCACCTGTGTGGGGCAGGTGTGTGTGTCATAGGGGTTAGGAGGATGGCCAGAAGTGTAGCGGCATTGCCTCTGAGTTTTGTCACCTGTGTGGGGCAGGTGCGTGTGTGTCATAGGGGTTAAGAGGATGGCCAGAAGTGTAGCGGCATTGCCTCTAAGTTTGTCACCTGTGTGGGGCAGGTGCGTGTGTTTGTCATAGGGGTGAGGAGGATGGCCAGAAGTGTAGCGGCATTGCCTCTGAGTTTGTCACCTGTGTGGGGCAGGTGCGTGTGTGTCATAGGGGTGAGGAGGATGGCCAGAAGTGTAGCGGCATTGCCTCTAAGTTTGTCACCTGTGTGGGGCAGGTGTGTGTGTGTCATAGGGGCGAGGAGGATGCCCATAAGTGTAGCGGCATTGCCTCTGAGTTTGTCTCCTGTGTGGGGCAGGTGTGTGTGTGTGTCATAGGGGTGAGGAGGATGGCCAGAAGTGTAGCGGGCGTTGCCTCTGAGTCTGTCACCTGTGTAGGGCAGGTGCGTGTGTGTCACAGGGGTTAGGAGGATATGATGAAACGTTGCTTTTGCATTCAAGCCAAATGACTTGACGAAATGAGTTGAATAAGCCTTGGTTATAGAAGTGCTCAAATGCTGAGGTTGCCAGAAGTGTTGCGCGCATTGCCTCTGCCGTTCAATGCCTTGGCAGCCTCTCCATAGGCTTCCGCCTGATGTGTGATGCGTTTAATTGTTCCTTTCTAAATGTCCATTAAGTTTTTGATTAAACACCAGGCCGCCACCATAATAACCCGTGTACACACAAGTTTTACCTGCACAATAATCCTGCACAGTAGTGCCTGCATAGTAATCCTGCGCAAGTATTGCCTGCACAGTAATCATGCACAAGTATTGCCTACACAATAATCCGTGTACACAAGTATTATTTGCTCTAGGTGCAAAACATAAACACAGTCTGTTTCTTCTCTTCGATTCCTCACGTATTGGCTCCTCCATGTTATTAAGCCCTGTGTACGAGTTTGTCCACTGAGAGGCAGCGGGTTTTATTCAGAGGAATTCCAGTGATCTTTCCCTCTTTATCATTGTGGCTCGACAGAGTGCAATTGCGGCCTCTGACTGCAACTTCTTGACGTGTGATGTAACCAGTCCGTTCCTCTTCTTTCAATGGATGCTTGCACCAATCTGCCCCCTCTGTGCACTAGTGTGCCCCAACACCACTGCCTATGTACCACCCTGCCCCCTCTGTGCACTAGTGTGCCCCAACACCAATGCGCATGTACCACCCTGCCCCCTCTGTGCACTAGTGTCACCCCAACACCAATGCGCATGTACCACTTTGCACCCTCTGTGCACAAGTGTGCCACAACACCACTGCGCACGTACAAATCTGCCCCCTCTGTTCACAAGTGTCACCCCAACACCACTGCGCATGTACCACTTTGCACCCTCTGTGCACAAGTGTGCCACAACACCACTGCGCATGTACAAACCTGCCCCCTCTGTGCACAAGTGTCACCCCAACACCACGTGGGCTCTACATTGCAGCTGTGGCCTCTGACCCCTTGCGTCTTTCGTTTGTGTCTCTTGTGTGCCTCTTGGTTGTGTGTATGCCTCTTGTGCGGCCTTACGCGTGTAAGAGGCCGCTATATCCCGCTAATACGAACAACAAGGAACCTGCTTGCAAGCACACCTCGAATCATTGGTATAACACCTGACTTATTAACCACTTCATGCGCAGCCCATTGGCGTGATTGTGGCCTCTGACGAAGCGTCAGCTCGGCGTGCGGTTCGCCTCGTGGACGTGGGCTACGAAGACCTGCCTGCAATCATGAGCTGTGAGGAGGCATATGAGGCGCAGTCATTCTACAAGTGAGTGTGCATATGTGTGTGTGGGAGGTGGGGGAGGGGGCCAGTGTGCGCGTGTTTGCATGGTTGTGTAGATGAGTGAGTTATAAAAGGTCTGCCTGTCTGTTACCATTATCAGTAAAGAGGCATGTGTGTATGCATATCCACGATCTGTGATGCTTCTTCCGCCGTAAAGTAAGACCCTCCTTCAATTCCCTCTTGCTGCAGCTGATTCATAACTTCAGCATGCTGCTTCTCCACCTCTGCAGCTGTAGAATTATTTCTTGCGCTAAGACATCTCACGCAAGTCATTGCTGACATCTTCTCAGCCTTTGCAGCTGTAGAAATATTTGTTGCGCTAAGACACCTCACGCAAGTCATTGCTGACGTCTTTTCCGCCTATGCGGCTGTAAAACTATTTCTTGCGCTTAGACAACACGCAAGTCATTGCTGACGTCTTCTCCGCCTTGTGGCTATAAAATTACTTCTTTGCGCCAAGGCACCTGAGGCAAGTCATTGTTGATGTGTTTCAAGATTCAAGACTGTCGCCATTTCCTTGTCTCCCAGCACCCTTTTCGCCCCTTGCAACCAGCATGTGTGCCTTGTTCACACCTTTCCTTGTTGCTGCTGCTTGCAGCTACAACGCCAGCATTGTGAGTGGCGATCCTGAGGGCGCAATGGCGCAAGCAGACCACGTGGTCGAAGGAACGTTCAAGGTGTGTGTGTATGTGTGTGTGTGTGTATAGTGCGTGCATGTGTACCTATGTTGGGTGCACACATGTTTGAGCGCATGTGAGTGCTTGTGCGTGCATGTGTGTGTGTTTGTGTGTGTTGATACTTTATTGTTGTGTCATTTTGTTAAACCAATCTATGTGGTTTAAAAAAGACAAGAAAACGGAGGGTGTGTGTGTCTGAATATGTGTGCGTATGTTTGATAGGCAAGCCCTGTACCCTAAATAGGCGGAATAAGGAAATATAATGTGTGTGCATATGTTTGATAGGCAAGCCCTGTATCTCAAACAGGCGGAATGAGAAATAAATATGTCTGCACGTATTAAAACCTTACACGTGTGCCAGTAGAGTATGCTCTTCATTCCTCGTGTGCTCTGCTGCCTGTATCCTGCAGCTGGGAGGACAAGAGCACTTCTACCTGGAGCCTCAGAACTGCTGCGTCATCCCGTACGAGAACGATGAGCTGACCTTGTATTCCTCCACACAGGTGAGGGGGCACAAGGAGCTGTGTTTTATGTGTCTGCTGTGTCACATATTTGCTGGCACGGATCTCATCTTGTAACACACGATGTACCAAGTGGTGCATCTAAGGTACGAGCAAGCCCACGTAAGTACACGTAAGTACTTTGACTCCGGTATGTATTAAGTGTTGCATCTAAGGTCGAGCAAGCCCGCATAAGTATTTTGACTCCAGTATGTACAAAGTATTGCATCTAAGGAGCCAGCAAGCCCACGTAAGTACACGCAAGCACTTTGACTCCAGTATGTATAAAGTGGAGCATCTAAGGTACGAGCAAGCCCACATAAGTACTTTGACTCCAATACTAGCTGGTTGACAAATGGGGAGCTCAGTTTCATGTGCATTGTTGTAACTGGACCTTCCAGAGTTTGTTGCTTTGTGCCCATTCAAAGCACTGCATGGCCGACGTGAATGATGCACGCACACACACACACACACACACACACTCACACTCACACACACACACACACACACACACACACACACACACACACACACACACACACACAAACGACGTCACAGGCACCCTCCAAGCATCAAAAGGCGGTGGCACTGACTCTGGGTGTGCCTCTGCACAAGGTAAGGCTTGCACGAAAGCCGTCCGACTCCTGGCAGTGTATATACAACCTTCATTGCATGCAACCTACATTGCAAAGATGCAGATTTGTAGACGACATTTCCTAGCTTTAGTCTGCCTTGCCATTTCACGTCTGCAAAGCCGTTTGTAATGAGATACTTCGGACCAGACTCACAGTCCTGCTCTTGCACTCATGACTCATGACGATTCTACAGATCGTGTCCAAGACCAAGCGAGTGGGGGGTGGCTTTGGCGGCAAAGAGACCCGCAGCATCTTTTTACATTGCTGTGCAGGTGGGTGTGAGTGTGGATGTGTGTGCGTGTGTATGCATGAGTGTATGTGTGTGCACACGTGTGTGCACGCGTACGCTTAAGATGTGTTTAAATTTCCCTCTGTATGTGTACATACGTCTTGGCACGTAAAACGTGTTACTAAAAATCCGTCCGACAAGCTTTCTGCAGATAGCTAGTCATTGTTGTTGAGTGTTCATACATGGTTTCATGCTGTGTGTTTTAGGGCACAAGTTGTCAACACGCAGGCACTTAATACAGTCACACACACACACATACATACACGTTGCAGCTGTCCCTGCGCACCACCTGCGCCGTCCAGTGCGGCTGTGCATGGACAGGGATGAAGACATGCAGGTGAGTGCCCTGCACTCATTTTTCGGGTTGGCCAGAACCGTATGTATCCACTCCACTGTATATGATTGTATATTTGGTGATTTCCCTGCCAAAAATACCATAAATTTGTAAGGGTGGGTGAGGGTGTCTGACTTTTCTTGCGAGGCTCGGCACTCGCTGGGGAGGCCCTAGCTGGAAACTACGGTTAGAGAATAACTTTTTTAAATTTTGATTTAGACGAATCTTTTTCTGTTGTTAGCTTATATAGATTAATGAATGTTTGCATTGAGACCAGGTGGACAATTTGGACGTGTGAGCCAGGGAAATTTGATTAGCGGTTACACCCCCCCAAAAAAGTGTTGCACACCCCTTTTAACTCTTTAAAAGAAGAATTGCTTAGGGTTATTAACTGTTATTAATGAAGAGACTTGGTATAAGATATTGGTGTGTCAGCCAGGAAATTCAGTTAACGAAAAATTCAGTTGCCCCTCCCCCCCAACACAGCTGCACACTGCCTATTTCTGGCCCGTTTACTACGCTACTGCTGCTGCTTGTCCTCGATGATGTGGAGTGGCGCGCTGTTGTTGAAGGAAAAAAGGCCCAAATGCTCAATGGACTTCTCCTTGATTGCCTGCCTTCAAGTCGTCCTACCGCTGCTGACTGAGGCCCAGGGCTTGCCTTTTGTTGCTGCTGCTGGGCTGCATGGTGATGCTGCTAGGGCCTGCTTCTGCTGCTGCTGGCTGCTCCTCCACAGGAATGAGCCCATTTTTCACACCCTCCCTATACCCGCTGCAGTTCCTGCTCTTCAAGTGTATCTTGCAGGCATTGGAGGGGTTGGAGGGGCTGAGGAATGTGTCGCAGCACTTGCACTGTAACTGGCAGATGACTTCAGAGTTCCCCTTCAAAGACACGGGCACCACGCGCACACACTGCCACCACCAAGGGGAGAAAAACCCTTCTCTTTGCAGCCCTTGATATGCTGGAAGACATCATCAGATGTTGGGGACTCTCCATTGTAGGACTGAGTGCCATAGATGACTGCCCCTTCCCCATCCAAGTGCATGCACTTAAAATCCTCTCCATCAGTCTGATATATTGTTGGCTTTATTAACACTCATTCATTTATAAAAATATAATTTTTGGTTTGGGATTTTTTGGGAATTTCTGGGGAGATGGGGCTGATTCCCCCCCAAAAGTGGACACCCTCGCTGGCCGACTAGCGTCTTCCACACCGGAAAGAGGCTCGCCGAGGCTTGGCGAGCCTCGCACTCAGCGAGTCTCGGCGAGGTCATGACCCATCCTTATAAATATGGTTTGGGCCAACCCTACTCATTTTTCTGTTGTAATGCTTCCAAGTGCAGACTGTGACTGCCGTAATAAGCATCCTGTGATA
>Ga0307951_1000323_pt1 | contig 27091 bp, 22 predicted proteins | sample OrgLakmetagen374_FD_201842 | JGI IMG/M metagenome (GOLD analysis project Ga0307951, IMG submission 201842) | Saline water microbial communities from Organic Lake, Antarctica - #374 | ecosystem: Environmental > Aquatic > Non-marine Saline and Alkaline > Saline | place: Antarctica: Organic Lake... | reverse complement strand
ATCCAAAGTTTTTTACTGGGTAACTCCTACGAAATTTTAAATATATCATCGGAATCCTCAGCTCAAGCCCGGTCGATTGGCACCCTTTTTGAACAAATTGGGTTAAGGGGGGGGTCTGTGGACATGTCCAAAAGTCAGAGACACACGAGCTCGGGTGCAGGCCGCGGGGTGAGTCAAGCCAATGAAACAGCAATCAACCCCAAACTTACAGGATTGTGCCAGCATGAGATAGTGGAATTCTAAAGAAATAGAAGCAATGTGGGACTGTGCAAGCCAGTTATGGGTGCCTGGTAGGTCACGTGTGCATGGGCTTCCGTACCTCAGTTTTTGCCCCATAACTCTGCAACACTTCTGTTTCAGGCCTTGATGAGTATGCAGATGGATGCCTGCTTTGAAAAGGAGCGGATTGGTGCCCTTTTTGTTTGAGTGGGGGCACTGGAAGGGGGGTTTGGGGGGGGGGGTCCCTCAGGGGTGTCCACCCCAAAAAGTAAACGTGTCGTCCAGAAAAAACAGCCTCCTGCCCATATGTTAATTCATGTGGCAGAAGTTATCGCCATGCTTGTAATCCATGTTTAAATTATGATTCTCTTTCTTATTCTTCCTGTGCCTTCACAACTTGCTTGTAATGCAAACGGGACATAACAAGGTCCCTGGGGTTTCGCAAGGGTTTGGAAGTTAAACAACAGCAGCAATTCGGTCCTTCTTGGCATCCTGCCAGGTCTTTTGGCTTTCTTTTTGCTTATTTAATGAGAGGAGAGACTTCCTCTGCTGGCTTCTTATTTTCTCAGCGTTTACCTGTATGTGAAGTGGTGCCATACACAGTGAAGGCAACTAGCCTTTTCGGGGGGGGGAGGGCTTCGTAGAACGCATAAAATTCCTGTACATAGACAAGATAATGAAATAAGTGGGAAGGAGCTCACCCACCAATGCAATGCAAGCATACAGAGGGCAGGTCTGCACAGATGACAACCAAATAAGGGAAATGATCCGGCAGTCCAGCCAGCTCACCATTCAACATCTGCTTTCAGATGTCACAGACGCAGCACTCATCATAAAGGATTTTAGCCTGTGCCACGTCATCAGGCAGCTCAGCCGTACACAAACAATGGACACCCAACTAATTAATGGTTGCTTATTCCCTTCAAGATACAGCACAGTTTTAAGTGCAAGTAATTAGCGTTAGATTCTACATTTAGTGATCTTGTTGATTGTTGTGGATTACACCCAAACAAAGGGAAAGATTCCTCATACTTATCTTTTACACATTGAAACGGACAAGCAATCCTGTGCCCCCCTTGCAATTGAAGTAGGTACGTACAATAATGCAAGGTGAAGGGCTTACGTGTTTTTGCGCGTGAAATTGTGGTTCCTGAAGTTACGTACCGCCCAAGAGTTGTGGGTTTCCAGGACAACAGAATGCCAGTAGTCCAGCCCAGCTCGTTTTAGCATTTTTGCATCTGTTGAAAACCCCAAAGGCCCTGCAAGTTTTACCAGTACGTGCTTGCATTTGAGATTGTGTGCGTGCGTTGTGCGTGCGTGCGCGCGCGCGCGTGTGTGTGTGTGTGTGTGTGTGTGTGTGTGTGTGTGTGTGTGTGTGTGTGTGTGTGTGTGTGTGTGTGTGTGTGTGTGTGTGTGTGTGTGTGTGTGTTCGTGTGTGTGTGCGTGTGTGTGCGTGTGTGTGTGTGTGTTGTGTGTGTGTATGTGTGTGTGCGTGTGTGTGCGTGCGTGTGTTCCATGTGCGTGGCGTATCCATTACCTACTAAGTGCATCCCTACGCCAGTAGCTGCACATGTCCTACAAGCGTTTCCTGTGTTCAAAAAGTGTGTGTGTGTGCGCGTGTATATGTGTGTGTGCACGTGTGTGTGTGTGTGTGTGTGTGTGTGTGTGTGTGTGTGTGTCCCTTACTTGCCTGTATTCTGAGGTATTTGTGGGTTAACCAGCACTACTTGGAGTCTGGCAGAGGAGCAAGCTGCCACACAATTCCGTCTCTTAATGCCATTGCTTACTAGTACTGGCATTCTAGAGGTTGGAGGGAGTCCAGTGGCAACTTGCATGCAATGACACAATCTCATGCTAGTGTCACGTGTAAATGCGCCGTATAATGCACCGTATAGAAAACGAGCAAGTGAAATCAGATTTCTAAAAATGTTGAGAAAGCAAGCAAATATGTATTTTCGAGCAAAAACATCGGATCATGAGATAAAATTATTTATCAATTATTTCCTCAATAGTGCTTTTACCAGTATACGCCTGTCAGTTTGGGCGGACATTGCGCAGTTTTGAAATCACAGGGGTGAAGACATAATGTGGATTCTTGGGCTTGTTGGGGTTGGGCTCTTGTTCCTTGCAGGCACGTTTGTGCTGCCTACGCAGCGAAAACTCGCCTACGACAGGTACGAAACCCTCCGTGTACTGAGCGCGTCTAGAGGGTGCAGCAATCCGTTTAACATATGTTTCCAATGGCTTATGAAGAAGTATGTGGAGGCCAGAAGCTTATCGCGGCAAGAAGTTCTGCATGTCTTCTGCTGCGTGTCTGCTTGTACACTCTAGCTGTGTTTGTAAACAAAATAATTGATTGTCAGACCCCTCACCACGTTGGCAATTATGTGGCCTGTTACCAGAGTTTCCAAAAGATCTCATATTTTTAATGTGTCCGGGGTTTCACCGTCAACCAACCGTCAACCAACTGCTAGCAAGCAATTTCTATACCTTGTCACGGTGCCAATATTGTCTTGCAACGCTGAACACATTGAACCTCAGCATAATGATAAGTCTGAACAAAGGCGTTGATTTTGCTTATAAAACCCCACACGCACCTCCTGACCGCGCGTTCGCAGATGGCCAAGCCTCGTCCACCTCTACTTCCAGGCTGCAGTTGCTGTCATTAGCAAGAGGGGCTCCGTCAGCGAAATATCTCTCGCGCAGAAGCAGGAACCACCCCTGGAGGTAATCAATTCCCCATTAAGAAGTTTGTAGAGAGCAATGCACGCTGATGTATTGCGCCTTATTGCTTTGGGGCTAATGAACATCTTACCTTCTCTTTCTTCTCCCAAATAGAAAGCGGTTCCCCTCAATTGAGAGGGTTCGAATCTGTAATTCCTACAAAGCCTTAATATCGATGAGAGGGGCATCCGCCCACTTGCGTTGCGTTAGCCTCAGTTGAGGTCGCTTCAGCGGAATATGCGACCTTCGGAATAGATAACCTTCGCACCGCAGAGAAACGCATTTCTTTGGCGATAGGCCCGCCCTGTGAAACTGCGCCAGTACTTGGACCCTGTGCTGACTGACCTCATGGACCGTCATATGAACTCGTTATAGTTTATGAGCGAATTTTTCATCTATGAATTAGTTTTAATGATGGCGTGCAATGATGGCGTGCAATGATGGCGTGCAATGATGGCGTGCAATGTCCTGGGTATTTGGTAACAATTACAAGTGCTTGGTGTCAGCGGCCTTTCAGTTGTACGTAATTTGGCCAGCACCACATCATGATATACGTAACTTCAGCACCACATCATGATGTACGTAATTTGGCCAGCACGACATCATGATTGATCAATTATACGATATAACATGATAATATGGCCGTTAGCCAACACCGTGTATGACCGTATATTTGGTGATTTCACCGCCAAAAATAGCGTATGTACAGGGTTGGCCAGAACCGCATATATGCACCGGATATGACCGTATATTTGGTATTGGGTGGTTTTCCTGCCAAAAAAATGCATATACACCGTATACATTTGGCTCTTGCCAGCCCTACATACGTACACCCTACATACATGGTCAACCCTATTTTTTTCACATGTGCCTTGACAGGTGGCCATGGTCAAGCCTCAGCCATTTTGCAAGCGCAAACTCAGCAAGTTTTTACAACTTGCAAAGTACCCCAGCACTGGAGGCAGCATTCCTTTGATGTACCCTATCTGCGAATCCTTTCGGCTCAACATTCAGGTGTGTATGTCCTACACACAGCTGCAAGCTGCAAGCCTTAGGACGGCTGAGTTTATGTCATCAACAACAAATTCGTACGTAAGAGCATCATAGCATCGATCTAATAGGGAATAAGAGCACACGCAATTAGCAAGCCTACCTTGTCCGTTTTGTTTCCACACACACGCGCACAACAACACGCAGGCACTGCTTCTGCCTGGGTTTCCCTTTTCTGTTCTTCGCACGGTGCTCAAGAGCATCAGCACCACAATGTACCGTGAAATCCGTGAGAACGAGGCACTTGTGTACAAGTGAGCGTTTTTTGCTGATGGGCATATAAGTAGCTATTGCTCCATAAGCCGCTTGCAAGAGATCACTTCCTGCGCAAACAGTTGGTTTGTCGGGTATTCTACCCTTGTGGTTTCATGCTGCAAACTATGACTCATATAGTTTTGAGTATGAGTAATCGCGCTCGATGCTTCTACAACTCACTCCCACGAGCTGCAATTATTCTCACAGAGTGGAGATAAACCCCAAGAGCTACGTAAGGACTGAAAAGGGCCACATCGAGGTCGACATTGTGGGTTACCAAGTTATATTTTGGTGCCGATGGGGTCTCTTATCTCAGTCTTTTCCTGATGAGTGTTGAGGGGTACCTTTGGGTCTCCTTGAAACCTTTTTTGTTTAATACCTTCAACTGATCGCCCCTGCTGAGTGTAGCTTTTTGTCAAACACGTTTGAAGAGAAGTGTTAGATGCATAAGAGGGCTTACGCGCAATGTCTACAATAAAGCGTCTGTGCCATCTGCTGCTGTGTTTACGGTACCTTAGTAAATGGCGTTAGTTGGGACCCCTGGTCTTTCCTTGCTGGTATTTGTGCTATAGCTGCAAACAAAAACCTTCAGCTATGCTTCTCTTTTTTTCCACTTTTTTCCCAAGCAAAACCTTCAGCTGTGCTCCTCTGATATTCCACTGTTTTTCAACCTTCAGCTGAGTTTCCCTCTTTGCAGGTTAGTATGAGCAGCTCAGAGCAAGACAAAACAGTGGTATGGCGCTCCACTGTGAGGTGAGTTCCAGTTTATGTTGCAACTCCTTGCATTATAAATTACACACATGTTAATACGCAAACACACATACACACTGGCATACACACACATGCACACACATATGTACACATGTGCACGCGCAGGGCTGTAGTGCTGAACCCAAAGGCTCCCAAGGGCGGAGGCTCAGGCCCTGTAAGTTTTCTAAAATGAAAGAAAAGTTATATGCTGACAGAGTAGTCCCCTACATCAGCAATGCCAAGCAATGCGGCGAGAAGGCAGTGTCTTTCACTTACGGTGTGATGTGGGGGTCAGGAAGTATGCCATTGTGATGTTTGCTACTAGTTTCCATTGCTATCAACACAGAGCAGATTGACACACTTGGAAGCCTTGTTCGCAACATTCGCAACACTTGTTGTTTCATGGCATTATACACTGTCACACACATTTTCATGGCATTATACACTTTCACACACATTTTCATGGCATTATACACTTTCACACACACTTTCATTGTTGTTTCATGGCATTATACACTTTCACACACACTTTCATTGTTGTTTCATGGCATTATACACGTGCACACATACTTTCGTGGCATTATACACTTGTTGTGTTCATGGCATTATAGCTTAAGCCAGACTGCCTGATACCTATCAACACTTATGGTAGAGCCTCTTGGCACTGCACCCATCACAAGTAGCCAGCACCATTGGTCTCCAAATTGCAAAGGAATACCCCCTCTATTTAAGGCAAACAAACAGTTGAGTCTTTGAGTCTTTTCAAGGAAAGCACGTGCGTCATCATACATATGTTGCACGCACATGCATATGTATTGAACACACACGTGGACATTGTGGTGCCACGCTCCTCTGCCATCAGGCACAGCTGGACCAAAGCAGATTTGAGGTCATCGATACGTGGTCTCACGGAGCCGATGTGGGGCGGAAGTACGGTGCACTCAACGGAGACTGTGAGTTCCTTTTGGTTTTTATAAGCTGCTGGGTATCAGCTGTTGGGTATTACAACATAAAAACTTACGGGCAAAAGGTCGAGAGAGAAGAAGAGAAGATAGTTTTGCTGGATGTGACATTGCAATGGAGATAGATGTCTAGAGCTGCTAGATGGAACCTGATTTCGTTTCTCGATGAGGAGCTCACAAGAGAGAAGGCACAGGGAGTGCAAAAATGAGAAAGATTGTGTTGGATATGAATCATATGATTATACATATGAATGGATAAGGCTAGGTCCTGAACACAGTGTAATGTGTAATGCACCAATGCAAGGAAAGATACATCAACAAAGTGACAAGAATGTCACAAGTTGGGCGCTGTATGGTTTTTGGCTTAAGCCTGACGAAAAGGAGCATCAAAAGTGTGATGGCTAGGTCTTGCTTCTGGCATTACATACATTGATCTACATTCATGCCAGAGCATTTGGAAATGTGCCGCAAGCCGGCCAAAAGCAATCTGCCTGGATAAATGTGTAAACGTGTAAATGCACCAGGTGTTGTTTTGTGATTGGTAGAGTGAGAAAGCCAGCCTCAGCAAATATTGTGTATGAATCGTGCTTTTCTGGCTTGTGCTTGTTCGCAAAGAAACCTTCTGATCCTCGACCCCCTCCCATTCTCCTTCTTCAGTGAACCCTATCCATCTACATGCTCTACTGAGCAAGGCCTTTGGCTTCAAGCGCCCAATATCCCACGCGCTGTTTCAACTGTCTTGCACAGAGGCATCCCTGAAAAAGAAAGGTACGTGTGACAGACGCATATTTCTTTTTACACGCGTAAGGCCGTAGCTCTTGTTTGCGTCTTGTGCTTTTGTTCTTCTTCTGGCTGCCTTGCATCACGCTTACTTGCCAGGGCAAGGATACCACGTTTGGCGATTCCTACACTGCACTCCACTCTGCAGGCATCCCCTTCAGCTTCCCAATACAGATGGATGTGGAATGCAAGCGCCCGACCCTCCTGCCTGCTACACTTCACTGCTGTATTGACCGTCGGGGCCAGCAAGACAAGGGGTCTGTGCAGTTTGCCGTGCTCACAGCAGACAAGACAAAGGAGGTCCTGGTGGGCAAGCTGCACACGCCTGAGTGCCAGTAAGGCAGTAAGGCGCATACTGTAGGGGGGTGGATGTTCAGTAGGGGTCTGTCCTTAATTTAGGGGGTCCTGCGCCTTGTGCGTATTGATAGCAGGAGCCATGTATGGACTAGACTGGCCATGTACGTGTGGACTAGAGAGCACATGCAGAGGACAATAGTTGTCATAAACCATTAGACTGGGCCATGTAAGTGTGGACTAGAGAGCACATGCAGAGTACATGGTTGTCATAAACCAAATATAGAGCCGGCACTCGGTTGGAACTGATTTGTGCTCTAAAAAATTCTGACCCTCAGTTTAGGAATGAGCCGTCAGGTCAAATAACCATCACTGCAAAGTATAAGACTCAGCTCAACAACTACCATAATGGTTGATTGGAGTGTCTTTGGACCAAGAAAGGCCTCCAAGGTGGAGAAACCATTTAGCAGAGGAGTGGGTTCTTTGCATCGCTGTGATCCCTAATGACTACCAGTTCTGTTTATCCGCGCCTGTGCGCTCTCTGCTCATACTCGTGCATGTGTGCTCTGCTAGTGCTACTCATCTTTGGTTGGCTGCCACACCACTGTCCCTTCCCGGAGCTGGAACCATTTACTCAGACATTCTCGGTCTCATCGTGCTACACGATAATATGACTAGGCGAATAAACAGAATCGGAGACCTTACACGGTACAGGGTCACTTAAGGATTCTCCTTATAGTAAACCTTGGATTGCTCACGTGTTGTCAATTGATTACCAAAACTATCCAATCCAGATGATAAAGGTTATCAATAAGATGGCCGTCGTGATATAAATAAGCTGCTAATGCTTCGCTTACTCGGGCACCGTAAAACGCATCACACCATCCTGCTAGGAGCAACAGGCACCATATACAGCAGCCACACAAGGAACCCACTCCACAGCCTCGGAGTTACTGGTCTACATGCCACAGCAATCATGAAAAATATAATCCTACATGCAATCAGATCTGCAACCAAATTCACACAGATGAGATGAGACGAGACATTGAATACAACCGCACAAATATCTGAGCAATACTTCTGGTGGTGTGCAGGCTTGTCCCTCTTTGTCGCGTCCAATTGTTGGCAGTGACGATTTGTGTGATTTGGTTAATTGGTTTTTCAGTTGACGTTGTTTTGCCTAGTCTCGTTCAATAAGCTGGGGAATCCAGTTTATTGAAGATAGCATTTTCTAATTTTGATATCGTGGTATTCATTAAACTTCTCAATGCTCAGCCAGGTGGTTGAGTAAACTTCCCAGCCCTGAGGAGGAGAGGCACGGCAGCCGACTAGAGTGTGTGAGGTATAGTATATGTCAGTGTGTTACGCAAGTTGGATTTGAGAAACAGCAGAGAAAGAGAGAGAAACGAGGAGAATTGCCATTCAATAAAACGTTCCCAGCCTTTGCTCGAGAGAGACTTGGTTGTTGGTGTGCTGAGTCTTATACTTTGCAGTGACGGTGATTAGCTTCGACATCCCACTGAAGAACTTATTTTTTTCTCCAGGTGGGGTGTTGTGTGTCTTTGCATCCATTGGGTGGTGCAGAACACGAAACAACATCCTTTTTTAAACCGGCAGTGTCTTTTCCTTTTCTTTCCAATACAACTGGCTGGCCATCCAGCTTATTGAACAAGACGTACAGAAACTCTCAACTGTCAACCGACTAAATTGTTTGTCATGCAATTCGTTGCTGCCTCTGGGTCGCAAAACTTTCTTGAATGGCACGCGCCCCATCTCGCGTGGTGCTTAAGAATCGTGTCATGCTTAAAAGCAACCACAACATCAGCACCGTATCTGCTAAAGCGCACGCTACAGGCCGCAAACAGACACCAACACCGTTTTTTGCTTTCCCGCTGCTTTTTCTTTGCAGGAGACATCGACTTCGCTTTCATTTAGACTTAGCTTTTATTTATAAAAATGGTGAATAATTGGCCTTACGTAAGGGCTTGCATCAAGCTTGCATTTATTGAGAAACTGGGTGCTTAAAAAACGGCCTCTGCACGGATACCCTGTGGAGGGTCCTGGACCCCGTGCGGGGGGTTGGACTTCAGTAGGGTGGTGTCTATTTACAATACTTCTTGTTGCAACTTTTAAGCCAGGCCTTATCAGGGGGTATCATGACAATCCTTGATCGTAGTCGTAGTAGACTTTTTTAATCCTGTCAAGTCCTTCAAAGATCTGTTCAAGATAAAACAATTTGGAGAATGGGTAGCAACAGTCACATAAGGACAACACTCATGACGACTAAGGAGCAAATAAATGCAGTTCGAATTCTTTGCATATAGGTACTTCTACTAAACTGAGCAATCCTGCGTCGGCCACCAAAATATTAGAATGTTTGGAGCCCATATCGTCAACAAGGCCGGTTCACAAAATTAGCAGCATCTCCTGGACTAGCTGACCCAGCGCCGCGCTTACTTCCCTGTCATGCAGTACTTTCTGGGCAGCGTCCTGGTAGCTGGCCTCCAGGTCTGAGAGACACCGTGGCTGATCGTGAGGCTCAGGTCGAGTCTCTTGGGCCCCAGCGCATTGCTGCATCAATTTGCGCAGCTCCTGTACCTGCTAGTCAAGTGCACAACAGTCAACCTAGCTACAGTTGAAAAGCTACTGGTGCTGCATGATCATAATCAGAGGCCTGCACGCACGTGTAAGTCATTTGTGTGTATGAAAATGGAGCATCAGCTGTAAATTGTATTGCATATTGGACACGGATATGAAAACGTTGAAAAGGTGCGTAAGGGAAGGCAAAGGTACGGAGAAAGCTCAAGTGTTGTATATTCGTATGGAAATGGAGCAACAAACAAAAATGAATACAAAGTCATGGATGTGCCAAAAAGTGCATAAGAGGTAAAGATGAAAGTGCACTTGAAATGTGGCACACTTGATTTATAACCATGTGGTGCCTGGTGCCTGGTACATGTTTAGGAGAGGATAGATTTGCAAAGACAGGAAGTGTATACAAAGGGTTTGCACATCTTGATAAAGAAGATGTCACGTCCAATCGTTGGCAGCGACGTCAGTAGATGTGCTGAGTCTTATACTTTGCAGTGACCGTAATTTGATCTGACACAGAAGAAAAATTTACGCAGGCAGTGAAAACCATTCCCCGCATTAATTAAGAAAAAGGAGCCACTCTGGTCCCGGGTACCGTAAAACTTCTCCGCCAAAAAGAATAAGAAAACATCAATGGGGATCAGGCTTGGCCTGAAACCGGCTTCTGATGAGGGTTAAAATACCAACTAAGGAGCGAGAGTATGAACGGAGTAGAAGCTGGCTTTTCAGCCTTCGCTTTCAGTAATCCTGGGCCGGTTACCCGTGCACAATTTGGTGCTCACTCCTGTCAAACAAAGCAACACACATATATGCCACCATGCGCACACACATATGCACAAGCAAATCATTCCGTGTACACACGTGATCACTTACAATTCTCTGAACACGCTCACACACCTCTGTTTCTTTTATACATGAACTGACTGTTTTATATGAGCAGGCTAGCAGTCACACGTTTTCACTGAAGGCCTTTCCTTGTAAACCTTGTTGTCCCACGGTTAACTTATGTTTTTCCGGTGTGTCTCCTTCTTCCCTTCAGCTGCTCTTAATATGATTCCATTCTTAATTTTGAGGGCATTATATCAAGAGAAAAAGTAAACGCCCTTCTACATAGAGAAAAAAATTAGCAAGAAATAGGGCAGCAACTTCTTATCATCGCACCTGTGCAGCAGTCCTGCTCTCCCTGCTGACACAACCACGTAGGAAAAAAGAAAGTAGCAAGAAATAGGGCAGCAACTTCTTATCGTCGCACCTGTGCAGCAGTCCTGCTCTCCCTGCTGATACAACCATGGTCCACTCCCACCAGGCGAGCCACCAACCCCCACCCACGCCACTTGTGCAGCCCTACTCCGCTGCTGCTCCCACTGATGTTGCCGTCTGAAGAAGGATAAGAGGGAGAAGCGAGGAGGGTTGGAATAGCACCAGTGGTGGCAGCAGCACTAGTGCCAGGTGCTTCGACCTTGCTGCTAGGTCCAGCACTGGCGGTGCTGAGAGGAGGGGCAGGTACAGCTGAAGTACCTGTGGGTTTTGAAGCTGCACTTGCAGCGAGGGTGGGAGCAGCTGAGGTCGTGTGTGGAGTTGGAACAGCGGCTGCGTTCAAAGTGGGAGCACGAGCAGGTTCTGTGCTTGCGTTAAGCGCAGGAACTGGGCCTGCATTTAGCACTGTGTCTGGTGCAGCAGCAGCAGGAGCACCTGTGGCGCCAGCAGCAGATCCGACCGGTGAGGCGCCTCCTTGCAGAGGAGGGTAAGTTCCACCAGTGCAAGGAGCTTCGTCCTGATCTTGAGGAGCTTGCTGCATTTGCTGCTGCTCAGGCTGTGGCGGTTGTTGCTGCTGCTGCTGCTGCTCAGGCTGTAGCTGTTGTTCCTGCCGCAGCTGCCGCCGCTGCTGCTGCTGCTGCTGCTGCTGCTGCTGCTGCTGCTGCTGTGCTTGCTGCTGTGTTTGTTGCTGCTGTTTTTGTTGCTCCTGCTGCTGCTGCTGCTGCTGCTGGTGGTGGTCTTGTTGCTGCTGCTGCTGCACTTGCTGATGCTCCCTGCGCTGGTCTGCCAGGCCCATTGCAAACCACAACACCAGCACGTCATGGACATCTTCAGCAGATGCAGATGCCTTGCCCGTACAGAGCATGGCAACCTAAGTGGAGCAAGCAAATTTGTAACATGAAAAAAGAGTGCGCAGGATTTGCTTGTTAGGGACCATGGCTCTTGTGTGCACACGGTTTATATGTAACAAGCTGCCCACTGCTTTTACTTATACAAGATGATGGCCGGCCTCTTTTGAATAATCTAGATGCTCCATGCAGGTGATCAGCTGCCTAGGTTGCCTCACAAGATGCAGAACAAAGTGGATAAGAAAAAAGAAAGAGAAAAAACTACGCAGGCAGTGAAAAACCACTCCCCACATTAATTAAGGAGGAGGAGCCACTTTGGTACTAGGTACCGTAAAACTCCTCCACCAACAGAAAAAGAAAATATCATTGGGGATCAAGAGGGTTGCAGGCTTGAATCGGCTCCTGAAGACAGTTGATAATAGTACTGGAAAGTGTGCGTCTGGTAAGGACAAGTTTGGCAGCGTAATTGACAGCATGTACATGAAGCTTGGAGGCAAGTTTCTAAGCTCTTTGAGAGTCAAGACCTAGCTCCAGTGTGTGATATTTTTAGATGGTGCCACCCACTCCCAAAAGGATGGTGTGGAGGGTAACGGAGGCTCCTTGAAGGGTGGAGCAGAGGTGGAGGGTAACAAAGCATACCTTATGCTGCGCCAGTGACGGATATGGAGCATGGAGAGCAAAATCAAACGCAGACCATAGCGTACCTTATGCTGCGCCAGTGACGGATATGGAGCACGGAGAGCGAAATCAAACGCAGACCATAGCGTACCTTATGCTGTGCCAGTGACGGATATGGAACATGGAGAGCAAAATCAAACGCAGACTGCCTGATCTGTTTTGCAGGATGTCATTTTGCTGCCCTACCTGCAAATCATTTGACAGGTGTTGCCTACACCTTTCTTTTGTAAAAAGGAGGTTTGGTGTAGGAGCTGCTGCCAGCCATCCCTGCCTCAACTTCCTGACTAATAATATTTTTTTTCATGTACCCGCCTCCACATTTCCACCCTTAAATTTATGAGTAGGGTTGGCCAGAACCATATATATACGGTGCATACCTATACGGTGTTTTTGTCAGGGAGATCACCATACATAAAGTGTGTATACATACGGTTCTGGCCAACCCTATTTATGGAAAGAGGTCGCTTGAAAACCTGCATGCCTTTTATTTTTCCTGACCAGGTCGCCGACACCCACAGGCAACTGCTGCACATCATCTGCCCATAAGTATACAGCCATATTACCACTACCAATGGGGCTATCCTTTCCTTCTCTCCCTCCTCTCCTTTCTCTTACCTGGATGAGCTCGCCAACATCCATAGGCGATTGCTGCGGCACTGGTTGGTCCTGAGGAGTCAAAGATGTGTCTCTGCCTGCAACAGGGTGTGCTCCGGAAGTGGAAGCAGTGGCAAAGGGGGCTGCAGTAGCACTCTCTTGACGGCCTGCTGCACTCCCCCCCTCTTGGTCATCCTCACTGTCACTGTCCAACCCACAAGCCTGCGCACAAAAAAAGGTCAATTCCTACACATCTGCCTGGGCTACTTCACGCCAATAGGTAGACTGAAGAATAGCAGTTTTCGTCCCAAAGAACTGCTGAGTACTCTGCAGCATGCAGAAGTACTCTAGTTCTTGGAGGCGAGTGCAACCAAACGTCAGTTAATACTCTCTTGGCACAGCTTGCGCTGTGCTTACCATCCTTTTTATGCTTGTGCCTTAGATAGTTGGTAGCTTAGTTTTAAGCCCTTGCTCTCTTTGACTTCAGCAACTTGCTGCCCTTGGCCTGTTCCTTCCTGCTTTGTGTGGTTCCAGTGTGTCTGTATCTCCTGCCCCTTTTTGTGTGGCAAACTCAGTTTTGTTGGCAGGTATGGGTGTCAACGGCCCAGGTGCTTTTTCTTGTTTCTCTTATAGGAGGGCTCTTTTAGGCAGTTCAGTTTCTCCCAGTTGGTGTCGGCACAAGCGTAAAATCCCCCTCCAGCAGTTTGGTGGACACGAGCCGGAATAGAACTGTGATTTCTGAGCAGTGTTTTTGATTGATGCAGATGCTTCACCTAAGCCGTTGCGTTAGTTAAAAGCCCCACTGGTACACCTAGAGCCCCACTCTAAGCTGCTACATTATTTGGGGCTGTGCTTGCAAACATGCTTTTGATCTAGGCGACAACATTCTTTTGGGCTGTGCTTGCAAACTTGCTCCTGATCTAGAACTACAACATTCTTTTGGGCTGTGCTTACAAACATGCTCCTGATCTAGAACTACAGCACTATTTTGGGCTGTGCTTGCAAACATGCTTTTGATCAATAACTACAACATTATTTTTGGCTGTGCTTGCAAACATGCTCTGATCTAAAACTACAACATTGTTTTGGGCTGTGCTCGCAAACATGCTCCTGATCTAGAACTACAACATTATTTTGGGCTGTGCTTGCAAACATGCTTCTGATTTAGAACCACAACATTATTTTGGGCTGTGATTGCAAACATGCTCCTGATGTATAACTACAACATTATTTCTGGCTGTGCTTGCAAACATGCTCTGATCTAAAACTACAACATTATTTTGGGCTGCGCTTGCAAACATGCTCCTGATCTAGAACTACAACATTATTTTGGGCTGTGCTTGCAAACATGCTCCTGGATGCTGCTTGCATTTTGGTTCTGAACAAACGAGTGCAGACAGGTTTTTTGACGCATCATCACACGTCAAGAGCTGTGTTATATGTAACTTATATTTAGGTGTGAAGACCTTCGGGATATGCCCGGAATGCTTTGCCGGAAATGCCATATGTTGGGCACATGCCCAACCTTCTTTTTCTGCCATGATGCAGAGCTTCCTCTTCCTAATTTCATATTTGGGGAATGGTATTTGCTGCCTGCGTAGTTTTCACAACATTTCTTTTCCGTAACGCGCATGTGTTGATCATCCGTATGTGTTGATCACACTGGACTTCGGAGAACACGTACCTTAAGGATGCCCTCCTGTACTCTTTTCTTGTCCAGAGCGTGAGACTGGGTGGAAGAAAGGTTGTTCTGGCCTGGAGATGTGGGGTTTCGAACCCCAGGAAACTGCTGGTGCCTTGGGCTTGTCTGGAACGTTGGACCTGGGAAGCGACGGATTTAGTGCACAAAACAGAAACTATAGCACCCTCAAGTCAGAATGTTAAGACTGTAAGCAACAGAAACAAGCTGCCAAAGCTGACAGAAAACCCAAAATATTGGATTGGGATTAAGGTAAGGAAATTCACATGTAAGGCAGAACTGCAGGCCTAGACGCGCCCAGTAATCCATCCCTGCCGCTTAGACAAATCTGCTGTGCCATTGAAGGAGGGTCCATGTGCGATCCAAGCGCAACGCACACATAACACACCTACAGGCTCTATCTGTAGGGCTTGCAACAGGTACTGATTGACCTCTCTTCTACTACCGGGGTGGCTGGGCTGCGGTGCTACAGGAGGGCGCATTGGTACGCCAAATGCGGCCAACGCACGACGCACACATTACACGCACGCGCACACACACACACACACACACACACACACACACACACACACCTGCAGGATTTGTGGGACCCCCAAGAGGTACTGACTGACTCCTGCTGACAGGGTGGCTGGGCTGCGGTGCCAAAGGAGGGAGGGCTAGCCCTGGTTTAAGCCGTGCAGCAGCTGCAGTAGGACTGCCTCTTGTGGTCACACGTGGGTAGTGGATGGAAGGGAAGCTAGCCCCTGTCTCCCGGCCGTCACCGCTGCTCCCGTGACTGCCTGTGATGGTTTTGCGTGTGTTTGTTTGTTCGTGTGTGCGTGTGTGTGTTGTGTGTGTTTTTGGGTGTGCAGGTGCGTGTGTGTGTGTGCAGTTGCATAAGTGTATGTACAAAAAAAGCCATTTCTCCTTGGGCTTCTCCCATTTAAATGGGCAGGACCACTGGCTGAAATGCATGGCCAGTTTGTCTTTTGAAGTACGTGGAGCGTGTAATGTATGTGGCTGAGTATGCACGGTAATGTCAGCAGAGTAAGGTGCTTTTATTGCACTTAAAACTCATTCCTTTGACATTTTGACACTGCTGTACTCGTGTTGCTCTCTCTCCTTGACCTGTGTAACATGCCGAAAGGAAATAAAACTGATCTGTTGTTGCTTGTCACCAGCGTATCTAGTAATTGACAACGATAGAGGACTGGCAGTACACTGAATCTGTGTGCTAAGATAAAATTATAAATGAGGGAGGGTCAATGAGAATTGGGTCAATTTTAACTTGGCAATAGACTGTCCATAAAGAGCTTCTTATTTGTGGCAAGACAGGTATTCCTAAATACAATCAGTATGATCCCGACCCTTCCCAACGATAAGACATTTCTATATACACTGTACACTCCAAATCCCTATCCTGTACACAACAGCATTCCCACTCTCACTCCCCCTTCCTATACAAATCCCTATACTATCCACAACAGCATTCCTACTCTCACTCTACCTTCCTATACAAATCCCTATCCTATCCACAACAGCATTCCCACACTCACTCTACTACGTTCAACATGGGCTATTCCATTCCAATGTTTTATCTTCCTCAAATCCAGAGCGAGCATCGCAAGAAGTACAGCATGCTGCATCCCTCTTGCTCGATATATTAACACAGCTTTACGCAAAGTACCAGCAGTGATTCTACGTCATGTCCACTTGAGTACAACATGCTGTATCCCTCTTGCTCGATATATAAACACAGCTTTACGCAAAGTACCAGCAGTGATTCTACGTCATGTCCACTTGAGTACAACATGCTGCATCCCTCTTGCTCGATAAACATGTGCCTTTAAGAACTTGATCTACGTCCTGCCACACCTGAACACAGACACGACCGTGTGCACCATCATTCTCCACACACCTGATACCCCAGAGCTTTTTAGACAGGCAATAGACGCTGCCAAAGCAGGCAAGGAAGAGGGTGCAAAGTCATAGTCGGTGGTGCACGCAGATCTGAGGGTGTGCAAACCTGTGTCCTCTTCCTCGGTCTCCTCATCATCTGAGTGTGCGTGTAAGGTGTTGTCAGCATAAGAGTCAGAGGGCACGTTATAAATTGTGAGTAAGAAATTACATGTAATACAAAGCGTGTACACACACATGCACACACACACACACAAAGTGCTGCTGATTTTAGTGTGTAACACATGAACTCCAGTTCTTGGAGTGTAGCAAAGTGATATTACTCTGGAGTCACCCTTGCTTTTTATCTGCGTTCCACTCAAGTTTCTCCATCTTTTTTTCCTTTGGTCCTCACAACTGCTCTTCCTTTTAGATTTGAGTTCAAAAATTTCTGCCTTTATCCTTCTAGTCCGGACAGTTGTGAGGACCTGGTTTTTTAACAGTTGTGGTGTTTCCTTCTACATAATTCACCGCCATCTCATGATGCAAACATTATAGAACTAATGTGTGACATAAAATGAAAAGAGGTAACGCAAAAATAATGTGACCGCTCACAACATTGACAATGGATACGAAGCTACGACAATACAGATCATACAACACGCGGGGGATACCCACGGCACTTCGGACCAATGTGTCTCCTTTTCCTTAATTGATGCAGGGAGTGTTTTGCTGCCTGCGTAGTTTTTCTTTTCTTTTCTTTTCTTTTTTTTTTCTTTTCTTTTCTTTTCTTTTCTTTTCTTTTCTTTTCTTTTCTTTTCTTTTCTTTTCTTTTCTTTTCTTATCTATTATTTCCTTTCCTTTCTTTTCTTTTCACGCAGAAATCAATGTGTCTTGCTAGCAGGGTGCAAGATGTGAGCAAGACCAAGTCAAGGGTGATGGAAGAAAGCTCAAGGTCACACAGAAAAAGCCCTCTGAGCACTCTTTGTACACGGTTCTTAAAAGTGGGAGAGGGTGCAACTTACCGTCGGCCACGTCGAAGGAGGAGGTATGGGGGAGGGTAGCTTGGGAGACAAAAGGTGCCTGGCATGGAGCATCCTGAGCATCCAAAATGGTCACGGCGGGCCAAAAAAAGCGTTGCTGTTAACGTATGCCCTTCCGAGATTCTGAATTTGATGTACAAAAGGTGCCTGGCATGGATCGTGCAAAACAACCATTGCTGCTAATATATACACACTTCAATAACAGTTGATAATATAGTGATACCTCACTAGGAGGAAATGTGTGGTGCATACACTCATCTCTACTGTCTCTTATTTAGATACCTGTTGCAGGTCCTCTAGGCGACGCGACCTGGAAGCACGCAAAGAAAAGGAAGGCAAGCTGCCCAGGCCGTACACGATAGTGTCCTCCTGCATGTAAAAAATTCGAGTAGATCAGATGCTGCTGCATTACTGAAAAGCAACCAACAACGTGTTGTTATTCAGAGTGGTTCTGCTCGTGACACCTTGCACTTGACTAACAAGGAGCAGGTGTTGAGAATGGTCCGTTTCCTTGTCGTTCTCTGGCTGGGGAAAACTGTGAAAGCTCCTGGGATCAGTGCGACGCACAATACTGTGCACACAATACTGTGCAAACTATGTAAACTATGCAAACTGTGCTACACACTTTTACTGTGCAAAGAGATCAGTGCAGCACACATTACTGTGCTACAGGTGTAGCACCATGATGCTCAGTGCTACACACAATACTGTGCTACACATTTTTACTGTGCAAAGAGATCAGTGCAGCACACATTACTGTGCTACAGGTGTAGCACCATGATGCTCAGTGCTACACACAATACTGTGCTGCAGGTGTAGCACCAAAATGTCCAAGGCAATCTTTGCAGGATTGTTTGTGCCCCTCACAGGGTCCTCTGCATTTCTTGTAGATCCTTTGAATCACCTGCAATTTCTTGGACATTTGGATATTAAGAGCAGAGTGAAACGTCAGAAACACAAGTTCTACTTTTCATGCACTCAAACGGAGCAAAGCCGTTTTTGCCATGAAAATGGTCAGGCAATGATGCACAATACAATGCAGCGTTAAAAAACGAACCTGCAGTTGCAAATGCTTTGAAGATGAGGAACGAGGGTATAACGTAATCATTGCTATTCCTAAAGGGCAGTGAAGGCAGGCTCCATCAAATCAATCCGTATCTCAACAATCTGAGCTCCGGCAAGGTTTAACAATGGCAAGCCTAGGCTTTCAAGATGGACCCCAAGCATTCTGTCCAGAATGCTCAACATTGAGGAAAGAAAATATAAAAAGAAAATTACGCAGGCAACAAAACACTCCCTGCATCAATAAAAGAAAAGGAGACACATTGACCCGAAGTGCCGTGAGTCTCCCCCACCTTGAGGAAATTGCGTTGGCTCTCCTTGAATCAACCTGTCGATAAACACTGGCGTGTGGGCTATGCAACCTTTTCACTTTGGATTGGTAGGTAAAACATGGGAAGTGCAAAGATGACATGCACATGATTGGCACCAGCATTGAAAGGATAATATGTAATACCTTTCCTTGCATGGCTGCATAGTTGTCAATCAACTCTCGACTGCTGCTGCTACTGCTGCTTAAATTTAGGCTGCTGTCCGCGTTGTCAATGTCAAAGCTGTCCCAATTCTTTGGCTGTCTTCGCTGACGTGGAGGAAGTGGACGTTGCGGCGGCTGCGGCGGCTGTGGCGGCTGCGGTGGCTTAGATCTGATTGGTGCCCTACCTCGAGCACGGCCGCGGTAATTTCTAAGAGGAATGCGTGCTGCAAATGCAGGCAAGGCAGCAGCTTGGGAAGCACCTGCAATTTGTAGCACAAGCTTGTGGCTGTTACGCTAATCAAAGGACCCAGCAAACACCTGTGCTTTGCATCCACAAAGAATAGGCAGAATTCGGAAGGACAAGAGAAGACATGGCCAGAATGTTACAAGAGGTACTGAAAAGAGAAAGGTAAAAAGGTGCAGTCATCTTTCTTGTCCCAAAATGGCATGCACAGGAGATACACATATGCTTTTAATTTTCTATTCTCTTTCCTCAAAGCAACTCGGTGGGGCTACGGTTCGTGTGAACATGAATTGAGGGTCTGTTCCGTGGAGATCCCGATCGTCATCAGCGCAGGCTTGTACTCTTTCACAGCGGGCATTTTCAAGGAGAGGAAGCTTGTTTACATGGAGCAAGTAGGCTGAACAAGAACTGGAGACAAAACACACTCTGGGTCTCCCCAATTCAAATGATCACCCCTTCCCCATTTTGCACATACCTCGAGCAGCCCCTCCCCTGCCCCTGCTAGAAAGGACTGTGGCTGGACGATAGTTTGCCCTGATGTAAATGTGTGTGCATCATGTTGTGTATGTGTTATATGTGTATATGTGTATACATATGTAATAAGTGTGTGTATGTAAGTGTTATAAGTTAATAAGTATATATAAGAGAGTGTGTATGTGTTCAGATTGAGTGATACTACATTGGTGCATGCGAGTACTTGTAGGCATATTCCAGATGCGTTGTGCATGATAACAGCAATGTACACACCCCGAGCTTAATTTGCCAGTCAGTGTTTGTGGTTTATTGCACACTTGTTTGCATACAAAGAACCGTTAAAGTACCGTTAAAGTACCGTTAAAGTACGTACCTGGTACGTGCACCTCCTCTCCTCACTTGGCCTTGCTGCTGTTGCTGCTGCTGCTGAGCCTAGACAAAATACGCAGGTGCTGAAACATTGCCTCATTAATTCCAGGAAGTATTGATGAATAATTGTGTCTTTGCATGTGCGCAACTGCATATGATAATTGTTGAACACCATGTGTGCTTGCGTGAATAGCGCAGCGTTTTTACCTGCTGGTGCATCTGTAATTTGAAGCTTGAGCCGTCCTCGTCATCCAACCCCTGTAAATAATCCAGGCCTTCTTCATCTGCAAGCAATGTGTATGATATTAAGAGTCAGAACCTGGAGGGCCATTGTCGAGGAGATCACGGCAAATGTGACAATTCAGTACCAAATTGTACTCTCTTTGTGTGTGTGTGTGAGTGTGTGTGTGTGTGTGTGTCTTGATTGAACGCAAGTAGAAATGACGATGGCAGCAGCAAATTTCGTGCATGCTTCTACCTTGCTTAAGAACCTCAAGTAAAGATCAGCTTTATGATGTCTGTGCATCAAAAGATTCGACCTGGCAGGTTCCTGCGCTCTCTCTCTCTCTCTCTTTCTCTCTCTCTCTCTCTCTCTCTCTCTCTCTCTCTCTCTCTCTCTCTCTCTCTCTCTCTCTCTCTCTCTCTCTCACAGATAAGAAGCAACATGGAATAAGCTACTTTCCCAGAGGCATAATCTGTGGTCTGAAGGACGATCCAGACAGACACAGCAGGTTCCTGCTCCCTCTCTTGCATTTCAGAAGCACTTTTCAAAGACGTGATTCCATGATTGAATGAGCGACCCAAACAGAAACCATATCAAGTGCAATGTAGTCATCTATTTGGTGGGGGAGACTCACGGCACTTCGGGCCAATGTGTCTGCTTTTCCTTAATTGATGCAGGGAGTGCTTTGCTGCCTGCGTAGTTTTTCTTTTTCTTTCTATAAGGCCTTTGAAAGCATACGGCAACCTACCATCCATGTGATTCCAGCTGTTGTCCATCCATCCCACATCAGGCAGCAGGTGATCCAACGCAAGGCTAGATATGGGGGGAGGGTTAGCCTCTTGCTCTGCAGAGTCTCCACCTGCAATGAGCAGCTAGCCAGGATGTTTGCTCGCGTGTGAGTTTGTGTGTACGTGTGAATGTGCGTATTTGTGCGTGCATGTAAATGCGTGACTGCAATCCAGGCAAGGGGCAAGAAAACAAAATGCGATATGATGTCACACAAGTGTTCAAAGAATGAAACGAGAATTTGGATGTCACATTGAAGCAAAGCACAGATCAGGCTGAACTTTGGTAAGCCTCGGCAGATACACCATCAGGGGCTTGCCTACCTCCCGGTTTCTCCCTCAATCCAGCTCCATTGACATCCCCACTACCACCACTAGCACCCAAGCCAAGAAGGTCAAAATCATTCCGAGCGGCTGCTGTGATCGAGCATGTGTTATGTGTTACGCAGTTAACAATTGCATGTTTGTGTTACGTGTTACGCAGTTAATGTTTGCATGTATGTGTTACGTGTTACTCAGTTAACAATTGCATGGATGTGTTACGTATTACGCAGTTAATAATTGCATGTATGTGTTACGTGTTACGCAGTTAATAATTGCATGTATGTATGTGTGCATGTGCTGAATGCACGCTCAACTGATATAAGGTTGCGTGCGTTGACATTGAGGAGTGTAAGAATGGGTGTAGAAAGGAGTGCACACGTGTATGTGGTTACAGAAGCACACACACATACATGCAATTATTAACTGCGTAACACGTAACATACATGCACACACATGCATAAATGCAGTCGACCCCCCTACAATCCCCTTTTTCCACCTGCGAACTCTGGAGCCTCACCTGCTGCTGTTCCAGGAGCTCCTTGGCTTCTGACACAAAATTCTGCATTAGAAGGGGGTTCAATACCTGTCATGTGTCATGTGTAGCAGTGTAAAAACCGTGCCATTACCATTCTATTGGTAGTTATTCAAGATCTAATACGAAATTCTGCATTAGAAGGGGTCCAATTCCTGTTACGTGTAATGTGTAGCATTGTAAAAATCGTGTCATTCCCATTCTATTGGTAGCTCTGAAAGATCTGATACAAAACTTTAAATTAGAAGGGGTCCAATTCCTGTCACGTGTAATGTGTAGCAGTGTAAATATCGTGCCGTTCCCATTCTATTGGTAGCTCTGAAAGATCTGATACAAAATTCTGCATTAGAAGGGGTCAAATTCCTGTAACGTGTAATGCGTAGCAGTAAAAAACCCGTGCTGTTCCCATTCTATTGGTAGTTATAAATGATGTCCCCAACAAGTCTAGTTCAACATGCTGGGCGTGCCGATGGTGGCGTTGGTGTGCTGTAAGCTGTTTACATGTGTGGTTATATGTGCTACATGTGTTTAGGTGTGGTTACATGTGCTACATGTGTTTATGTGTGGTTACATGTGGTTGGTGTGCTGCATGTTGTTTACATGTGGTTATATGTGCTACATGTGTTAACATGTGGACACATGTGGTTGATGTGCTGTAAATTTTGTTCATGTGTTTACATGTGGACACATGTGTTAATGTGTGGTTACGTGTGGTTGGTGTGCTGTAAGCTGTTTACATGTGGTTATATGTGCTACATGTGGTTATGTGTGGTTACATGTGGTGGTTGGTGTGCTTTAAGTTGTTTACGTGTGGTTATATGTGGTTGGTGTGCTGTAAGCTGTTTACATGTGGTTACATGTGGTTACATGTGGTTGGTGTGCTGCGTGTTGTTTACATGTGGTTATATGTGCTACATGCATTTACATGTGGTTACATGTGGTTGGTGTGCTGTGTGTTGTTTACATGTGGTTATATGTGCTACATGCATTTACATGTGGTTACATGTGGTTGGTGTGCTGCGTGTTGTTTACATGTGGTTATATGTGCTACATGCATTTACATGTGGTTACATGTGGTTGGTGTGCTGTAAATTGTTTACATGTGGTTATATGTGCTACATGTGGTTATGTGTGGTTACATGTGGTGGTTGGTGTGCTGTAAATTGTTTACATGTGGTTATATGTGCTACATGTGGTTGGTGTGCTGTAAATTGTTTACATGTAGTTATATGTATTACATGTGGTTACATGTGGTTACATGTGGTTATGTGTGGTGACATGTGTTATATGTGCTACACGTGGTTATGTGTGGTTATATGTGCTACATGTATTTACATGTGGGTGTTTACATGTCTGTTGATTTGACCTAGCTGGCGCGCTGCGTTGTCTACTTTGCTGTGGCACTGGTTCGCCCTCACATACCAACAGCGTTCAGTTGGCGCGACAGCATAGTGGCTGGGCCTTGCTGCAGGTCGTGCTGCTGCTGATTGCGGTTCTGCGGCTGCTGCTGCTGCTGCTGTGGCCACGTCTGCCTTGCAGGCTCTAGCATGTGCACTGCAGGCATTTTAGAGGTGGGGGTAGATGTGAGTGGGAGGGCAGAATTTGAAGTGAGGGGGGTCAGAATCATGGGCCACTGGCTTCCCATGAGGGTACATAATTAGGGTTGGCCAGAACCATACGTTTATAGGTATATACGGTGTACATACGGATTTTTAGCTGGGAAATCACCATACATACGGTCATATACGGTGCAAATGTACGGTTCTGGCCAACCCTATGTAACAAAATGGCAGAGTTTAGTTATGACCACCAGCTACTGGTATCTCAATGGTACCTCGTCCAACCTGGATGAGGACCTGGGACAATAAGATGAACTTTATAAAGTCTCTTTTCTCTTTTCTAATGTTGCTGCCTTTTGTCAAGGGCTGCACATATTCCTAGGGCGTCCTTCATTTACACTGACGTGTCAGGCTTCGTTTGATATGTGTGTCAGGCTTTGTTTACACTGATATGCGTCAGGCTTTGTTTCCACTGATACATGTGTCAGGCTTCGTTTCCACTGATACGCGTTTCAGGCTTCATTTACACTGATATGTGTGTCAGGCTTCATTAAAACTGACGTGTGTCAGGCTATATAAAAACTGACGTGTGTCAGGCTTTGTTTACACTGATACGCGTGTCAGGCTTTATTAAAACTGACGTGTGTCAGGATATATTTATACTGATACGTGTGTCAGGCTTCATTAAACTGACGTGTGTCAGGCTTCATTTAAACTGACGTGTGCCAGGCGTTACTGCTTACGTGCACAGCACAAGAACACACGACTGACTCATTAAGGCTAAAAAAAACCATGCAAACAGCAAATAAACGCTCAAAACTTTGCTTATGTTTAATGAACGCTCAAAACTTTGCTTTATGTTTATGTATCTATCTGCTTGTTTGTAATGCTCGTCATCTCCTATTATTCACTAAATCCATGTGACCCATTTTACAGCAAGATGCAGCAGTTTAATCCTCAGATGCAGCAGCATAGGGTGAGCCAGTGTTGCTTGCGACCCATTGTTAAATCAAAACATTAAAAAGAAATAAAACACATACTTTTACCTGGCTGCAGAAGGCTTCCGAATGCATTATTTGAGTTTGGTGCTCCCTGCGTAGGTTAGAGTCAGATACGAGGAAATAGGTTAGAATCAGATACGAGGATATAGGTTAGAGTCAGATACAAGGAAATAGGTTTGAGTCAGATACGAGGAAATAGGTTAGAATCAGATACGAGGAAATAGGTTAGAATCAGATACGAGGAAATAGGTTGGAATCAGATACGAGGATATAGGTTAGAATCAGATACGAGGAAATAGGTTAAAGTCAGATACGAGGAAATCAATCAGTTCTTGTCAAACATGCGTCATGGGAGAGGAGCAGCTCAAAAAAGGTACAAAACACAGGCAATCGTGGCGTTACAGCTTTGTGCATTCGTTGCAAGAGAAAAGCAAATGAAAACAAGCACCTTTGATCACGGCCATTTCCTTACACACAAAAACATGCACTCACTGCTCAACTTCCTCATGACGCATGTTTGACAAAAACTGATAAACAAACATGCACACGCAAACCTTCCGCGCGCACACACACACACACACACATACACACACACACAAACATGCACACACAAACCTTCCGCACACACAATCATGCACTCAGTGCTCAACTTCCGTGACCTGCAACCCCTTTAAACATGCACTCTCTGCTCAACTTCAAACTCACTGCTCAACTTCACTCATCAAACTCACTGCTCAACTTCGAACATGCACTCACTGCTCAACATCCGTGACCTGCAAAGCCCAGTGTTGTCACAAAGGAGGGCAACTGAGCAAATGCCCAGACTTGCTCCTTTTGACATTCAAGGGGCAACCACTCACACACCAGCTCATCAAACTGGAACAGTCTAGCTTCAAACTGGAGCTTAAATATGAGCTACCAGAGTACATGCTCAGATAAGTCGCCTTGCAAACAGAGTGACAGGACTTGAGGTACACAGAGGGCACTCGCACCCTAGTATGGTATCTTATTACTTACCATGGGGAAACGTGAATTTGCATGTCGCGCAAACCACACGTCTTCACTACATCTTTTGCAATGGGCTTTGTTTATTGTGAGGGCTATAAAATACCAAACATTACTGAGGTGATCTGCAATTAAGATACGGCAGCAAATGGTGGGGTTCATGTTAAGGTTCGTGTTGTGGTAAATTGCACACGTGCCCCCTGAGTATTTCTAAGCCCAGGCCTTTCCTTGTAAACCTTGTAAACCTCCTTTGTAAGCTCTGCTACTATGGAAAAAGCCTTTCAAAATAGCACAATTATGGCTCATCACATACACTAGGAATATGCAAGAACCTCTTTAAGCCTGAGTGTCCCGACCCGGACACAATCACAAATTGCTCAAAAAGCTGCTATGAGAGTGTGTTAACAATGATGCAAGTCTTGCCTGTGGGAAGCTGGGTGCCCCTGGATGCCTGTGCACAGGCTGCGGCGGTATTTCTAGAGGCTGTGATCGATGATTGCGTACAAGCCCCTGGCGGGGACCTGTACTGAGGAGGGGAGCACCATCCAGCACTCTGCCTGGAATGGCACCTGGGCCTCCAGACAGTGGACCACCTGAAGGAAATAACCATCCAAAGCATGTCGTGACTTCTCTTTCATTATCCCTTTTCTGCTCTCTCTCTCTCTCTCTCTCTCTCTCCCTCTCTCTCTTCCTCTCAACCCACGGGTTCAAACCTGCCCAATAAGTCAGCTTTAAAGCACCTTGTGGAGGAAAACTCCAAGAACAGCTTGGGGGCGAGTGTTAAAATCAAAAATTCCTCAAGCTTGCATGTATTCAGAAATTTGTCATAGGGGTTATCTGAGGCCCAAAATGGGTATGGTTTTTGCATGCTCCTAGGGTATGGGCCCCATAACTGGCACTTCTCAAGCTTATAACTGTTATGTTGATTCCAATGCACCTGAGCTTAAAACTAGCCAGCTAGGGGAGCCATACCTAATCGGCCGCGGCGTAATCCATACTTTTTGAGAAGCCATTTGCTGTGTCTGACTAGCCAGCGCACCAAACTGAGTGATTTTGAAATCCTAATGAAAATAAAGATAATTGCAGGAGCAATGAAGCAAAAAGACTAAGCGGTTGGTGAGATATGCAAACTAATGCATTCCCCATGCAAAGCACCTATCTAGGATATAGATGCACGACACGTGCAATTAGTCCTGTCATTCCTTACGCAGGGCGACGTATCTAGATCTGAGCACATTCTCAGGTAGCCTATAAAGTCAGCATCATTGTGGAGCTAGACTGGGAGTAATTTGATGAGTTAATGTGTAATTGGTTGCCCCTTTAATGCAGAAATTAGCATGTTTGAACTTTTGCTCAGATAACTCCCTCTGACAATGTGTATTGCTATTGTATAGTGGAGACAGCGTAGGCTCTGGCTGAAG
>Ga0307951_1000318_pt1 | contig 27242 bp, 24 predicted proteins | sample OrgLakmetagen374_FD_201842 | JGI IMG/M metagenome (GOLD analysis project Ga0307951, IMG submission 201842) | Saline water microbial communities from Organic Lake, Antarctica - #374 | ecosystem: Environmental > Aquatic > Non-marine Saline and Alkaline > Saline | place: Antarctica: Organic Lake... | reverse complement strand
AGCTTTTAATTTGGCATTGTTAAAACCTTCGATAAATCGCAATCGCTTCAAAACATCGTTGTTTGTCATTTCAAAATATTTTATTTCAAAAGTAAGTATTTTAGCTGCTATTCTTCCTGAAATTATAGGAGTCTTTTGTTTTGATGCTTAGTTCTTTCGTCAAGTTTAAACTTATGATAGGGTCTGCTGAAAAAGTCAGAAATAAATTAAATGTAAATCATGGTTATAAAATAGAACGTAGTGATTTAGTTTAAAATTGTTTTTTTTGACCCTAGGAGGGTCAAATGTGTATAGCTAAATTGATGTGCCTAGGTATTCGACCCCAGCTGGGGTCGTACTCTTGTGGGATTAATTTTCTATACATATTTAATCCCTCTGGGATTATGGCTCTAAAATTAAATCTAGAATTAAAAAGCATCAACTAAATTGAGTGCAAGACTTTCAAAGCATTTTGTTTCAAAAGCCTGCACTTGCTGAACGAAAATCTGAGATTTGTTCCAGTAAATAATGACTTTATTGTTTCTCAGCAGACTCTATGACATTTAAATTTTGGTACTCTTTAATTGTTTAAAATTGTGAACCAAATTTCAAAAGAAAACCAATTAGTAATTCAATTCTTTAAATGCTTTTCCTAAAAATGAAATGAGGTCGGAAGCAATCATACTTTCATGGCTTTCTTGTTGCAATGCTAAATCACCTGCTAATCCATGAATATATACACCTAGTTGTGCTGCCTCTAAGCTATTGTAATTCTGAGCCAGTAATGCAGTGATGATTCCGCTTAAAACGTCGCCACTTCCTGCCGTTGCCATTCCAGAATTCCCAGTTGAATTAAAATAAAAAGACGCTCCATCACAAATACAGGTATATGCTTCTTTAGCAACAAGTACGCAATGGTGTTCTTTGGCGAAATTCTTTATTTTATTTAGTTTATCAAAATCATCTTTCCAATTTCCTATTAAGCGTTTCAGTTCCCCAGGATGTGGAGTTAAAATTGAATTTTTTGGAAGTTCTTCTAACAAAATCGGATTCACAGCAATTAAGTTGAGTGCATCTGCATCTATCAAAACCGGACTTTGCACCTGTTCTAAAAAAGCTTTTAGAGCTTTTAATGCTGCATCACTTTTACCAATTCCAACACCAACTCCAACAGCATTATAAGCTTGTGTATCTGTAAAATGAATGAAGTTTTTAGAAGGATTTTCTAAAGCCATGGCTTCGGGTAAAAAATGATGTAAACTGTCCTGTCCTGACGAAGGTAGCATTACACTTAATTTACCAACTCCACTTCTTAAAGCAGATTTAGCCGCTAACAAAACACTCCCCAACATTCCTTTTTGTCCTCCAACCAAAAGCGCATGACCATGTGTTCCTTTATGTGAAAATCGATTGCGCTTTTTGTATATATTTTTTATAAAAACCTTATGCATGAAGAAATAATCTGTATCAATTTGCTCAATTGCTTCTTGAGATAAACCAATAGGAAGAATTTTGAAATTTTGAATATATTTTCCAGTTTCAGTAAAAAATAAAGGAAGTTTAGGAAGTTGAAAAGTTAAGCAAACATCAGGTTGAATAAAGTTTGCCTCTTTGGGAACAGCTTGATTTAAAAACATGCCACTTGGAATATCAATACTAATACACAATACATCTGAAGTATTTATTTGTAGCACTAATTCTTCTACAAAATCAGGCATTCTTCGGTTTAATCCTACTCCAAAGATAGCATCTATCACTACATCATTTGTATTGAATTTAATTGATTTTACATTTGCTTCAGTAACCGATTTCAATTTGATGTGTGCATCTTTCTGCAAGCGTTTTGCATTGATATCAAAATCTTTAGACGTTTTATTTGTAAAAGCAACTTTATACACTTGAACCGAATAGCCTAACTTGCCTAAGTGATAAGCAATGGCTAAACCATCACCACCATTATTACCCATGCCACAAAATATATGGATGTGTGCTGATTCTTGATGTATTAAGGGGAGAATTGCCTCTACTGCTTTTTTAGAAGCGCGCTCCATCAACTCCCAAGAAGATATAGATTGTATTTTCAAGCTAGCTGCATCAGCTTCTCCCAATTGTTTTGCTGAAAAAATTTTCATGGTATTCAAAATTTAGCTTAATATAGCTAGAAATGCTTCAAAAGAACTTGCTTTCTATTAATTTTATGTAAAATCAAATTTGGTAATGAAAATCAATTGTACTTTCACAAAAAAAACAAATGAAAAAAACACTTATTTTATTAGCTTTTGTAATGTTCAATTTTGCTTGCTCAGATTCAAATAAGAAAAAAGAGGAAAATCAAAATACAGATGCAAAAGTAGTTGAGGATGCAGAAATGACTGTTGAAGAACCTGAAATTTATCCGATTAGTCATGCTAGTTTCGTGATGGAATGGGGAGGAAAAACATGGTATAATGATCCAGTAGGTTCCATTGAAGGGTTTATGGAATATGGAGCAGCAGATGTTGTATTGCTTAGTGACATACATGGAGACCACATGAATGTGGAAACCCTACAAGCAATTACTGGCGATTTTAAAATCATTACTCCACAAGCGGTTTTCGATAAATTACCAGCCGAACTTCAAGCTAAATCTATTGTCTTGAACAATGGTGAAAATTTAACCTGGGAGACTTTTGAAATTTCAGCTATACCGATGTACAATATTACAGAAGGTAGACTTCAAAATCATCCAAAAGGAAGAGGTAACGGGTATGTTATTGAACATGATGGTTACAGAATGTACATTAGCGGTGATACCGAAAATGTAGATGAAATGGAAGCTTTAGAAGATATAGATTTGGCATTAGTATGTATGAATTTACCTTATACCATGTCTGTGGAACAAGCTGTTGAAGGAGTTTTAACTTTTGCACCTAAGAAGGTAATTCCTTATCATTATCGTGGAGTAAAAGATGGAGAAAGACACATGTATGATGTTGAACTATTTGAACGATTAGTAAGTATGGAATCCACCGAGATTAAAGTACAGCGCTTAAATTGGTATCCCGGAAGTTAAATTTCCGCAAATAGTAATACGTAGTAACCCACATAATTTATAAAAATTATGTGGGTTTTTTTCTATAAATGGCTTTGGCTAAATAGTTTGCCTTTCAAATAAAATAAAAATAGCAGTCAAGCTAGTGTTTCTGCTATAAGAATTTTGTATTTTTGGTGAATGAAGTGGAAGGAATTCAAACAGAAAACCTGGTTTAAAATACTTAGCAACAAATATCTATTGGTTAGCTTAATATTTGTATTGTGGATGGTTTTTCTAGACACCAATTCTTGGCTAATGCACCACGAGCTCAATCAAGATAGACAAGAGTTAAAAGACAATAGAGCCTATTTTTTGAAAGAAATCCAAAATGATAAACGCACCTTAGAACGCTTAAAAGACTCTACTGAAATAGAAAAATTTGCTCGTGAGAATTACTACATGAAGCGACCAAACGAAGAAATTTTTATCATAGAATACCAAGACAGCTTAAAATAAATTCAGCATGAAAACATCTCTTTTTAAAGAATTTGAAGAAGTTTCTTCAAAAGCATGGACACAGCAAATTCAAGTAGAATTGAAAGGTGGAGACTTTAATGAGAAATTGTTGACCAAAACCGAAGATGGAATAGACATCAAGCCGTTTTATCATTTAGATGATGTGGAGCATTTTACACGTGTATCTACCCCTAAATGGAGCATTTGCCAGCATTTCTATTTCGATGAAAAAACTGACATAGGCATAATCTTAGATGCTGTAAATCGAGGTGCTGAGCAGATTAAATTGCAAGTGAATTCTACTGCAACTCCCATAAAAGAAGTAGTTGCCAGTTTGAATCAAAATCAAATCCAACCTTATATAGCATTTGATAAGATTATTTTCTCAGAGCTAGAGACCTTGATTGCAACTTTCGCTGGCCAGGCGATTTTTATTTTAGACCCGATTGCAAAACTCGGAAAAACAGGAAATTGGTATGCCAATCAGAAAACTGATTTTCAATTTTTAAAAAAACTTTCAACAGCAGAAAATTTCAATGTTACGCTTCAATTAAAGCATTATCAAAATGCAGGCGCAACTCACGTGCAGCAATTGGCTTATGCTTTAGCACATGCGAACGAATACTTGAATAAAGCAGAACAAGATGCTTATCTGCATCAAATTAAATCCATTCACTTACAAGTAGCCATCGGTGGAAATTATTTTTTTGAAATTTCAAAACTAAGAGCTTTACGTGTTTTGATTTTTAGTTTATTAAATGAATATGAGTTAGATATTCCCATAAAAATTATTGCAGAACCAACCACTAGAAACAAAACACTTTACGATTACAACGTGAATATGTTGCGTACAACAACCGAATGCATGAGTGCAATTTTAGGCGGTGCCGATGTGGTGTGTAACTCAAATTACGATGCCATCTACCAAAATGAAAGTGAATTTGCCAACAGAATAAGCAGAAACCAATTATTGATTTTAAAAAATGAAAGTTACTTTGACAAAGTACAAAATCCTGCAGATGGGACTTACTATATTGAAAAGATAACACAACAATTGCAAGAACAAGCACTTTCATTATTTAAAAATATAGAACAAGGTAAAGGCCTAATTCAACAACTTTTTCAAGGTAAAATTCAGAAAAAAATCAAAGAACAAGATGCTAAAGAAAGAGAAGAAATTTTACAAGGGAAGAAAAAATTAGTAGGTACAAATGCTTATCAAAATAAGGATGACGTATTGAGCATGAATTTTGAAAAAAATCCATTTGTTGAAAACAAAGCCAAAAAAACATTAATCGAACCAATTTTAGAACGCAGAGTAGCCGAAGAAATAGAAAAAGAACAATTAGCAAAAACGGAGAAAGCCTAAACCGAAAATTAGCCAAGAAAACAAGAGCATGGGAAGAAGAGATGTAACCAAATTGACTATTAAGCAACCAAAAGTTAAAAGAGAAGCGAATACTAAAGCATTTCCTACGGCTGAAAAAATTGACCTAAAAACCACTTATGAACCATCTGATGTAAAAGACTTACCGCACTTAAACTTTATAGCGGGAAAGTCACCTTTTTTACGAGGTCCATATTCTACCATGTATGTCACACGACCTTGGACAATACGTCAATATGCTGGATTTTCAACGGCACAAGAAAGCAATGATTTTTACCGAAGAAATTTGGCAGCAGGTCAAAAAGGCTTGTCTGTAGCATTTGATTTGCCTACACATCGTGGCTACGATTCTGATCACGAACGGGTTGAAGGCGATGTAGGAAAAGCTGGAGTTGCTATTGATACGGTAGAAGATATGAAGATATTATTCAATCAAATTCCTTTAGATCAGATGTCGGTTTCTATGACTATGAATGGAGCGGTTTTGCCAATATTAGCCTTTTACATCGTTGCAGCAGAAGAATCTGGAGTGCAACAAAAACAACTTTCAGGAACCATTCAAAATGATATTTTAAAGGAATTTATGGTTAGGAATACTTATATCTATCCACCTACTCCTTCCATGAAAATTATTTCAGATATTTTTGAGTTTACTTCTAAAAACATGCCTAAATTCAATAGTATAAGTATTTCTGGATACCATATGCAAGAAGCTGGAGCTACCGCAGATATCGAATTAGCCTACACTTTAGCTGATGGATTAGAATACATCAAAAAAGGGATTGAAGCAGGAATGGATATTGATACTTTCGCTCCAAGATTGTCTTTTTTCTGGGGAATTGGGATGAATCATTTTATGGAAATTGCCAAAATGAGAGCAGCTAGAATGTTGTGGGCCAAACTGGTAAAGCAATTTAATCCTAAAAATCCAAAATCACTTTCTTTGCGAACACACTGCCAAACTAGTGGATATAGTTTGACAGAACAAGACCCATTTAATAATGTAGCTAGAACTTGTATTGAAGCTGCTGCAGCGGCTTTTGGTGGAACCCAATCCTTGCATACCAATGCATTAGATGAAGCCATCGCTCTACCAACAGATTTTTCGGCTAGAATAGCAAGGAATACACAATTGTATTTGCAAGATGAAACCTTGATTACTAAAACAGTAGACCCATGGGCAGGAAGCTATTATGTTGAAAAACTAACTCATGAAATAGCAGAAAAAGCTTGGCAACACATGCAAGAGGTTGAAGAGTTGGGGGGCATGACAAAAGCGATAGAAGAGGGAATTCCAAAATTACGAATAGAGCAAGCTGCGGCAAAAAAACAAGCTAGAATTGATAGTGAAACCGATACTATTATTGGTGTAAACAAATACCGTTTAAAACAAGAAGATCCTATTGTAACCTTAGAAGTAGATAATCAAACGGTCCGAAAGCAACAGTTGGAAAAATTGGCTATTATAAAAGCAGAACGAAATCCTGAAGAAGTACGACTTAAATTGAATGCCTTAACAGTTTGTGCCAAAACTGGAGATGAAAATCTTTTGGCTTTAGCTGTTGAAGCTGCAAGAGCAAGAGCTACTTTAGGTGAAATAAGCCAAGCTTTAGAAGAAGTATTTGGAAGACATAAAGCAAAAATTCAATCCTTTAGTGGTGTTTATAGCAACGAAATGAAAGCAGATAAATCCTTTTTAAAAGCCAAAGAATTAGCAGATAAGTTTGCTGAGCTAGAAGGCAGAAGACCAAGAATTATGATTGCTAAAATGGGACAAGATGGCCATGACAGAGGAGCAAAAGTAGTGGCTACAGGCTACGCTGACGTTGGATTTGACGTGGACATTGGTCCTTTATTTCAAACTCCAAAAGAAGCTGCAAAACAAGCCGTTGAAAATGATGTGCACATTTTAGGGGTTTCTTCATTAGCTGCTGGACATAAAACCCTAGTTCCACAAGTTATTGGAGAACTGAAAAAATTAGGAAGAGAAGATATCATGGTTATTGTTGGTGGAGTAATACCTTCTGCAGATTATGAATTTCTATTTAATGCAGGAGCTGTTGCCGTTTTTGGCCCTGGCACCAAAGTAAGTCAAGCTGCTGTAGAATTATTGGATATTCTAATAGACGAATAATAAACTATTATACAGTATAAACCAAAAAAGCCACTTGATATCAAGTGGCTTTTTTGTTGGTATAGAAACTTAATTTAGTAATTTAAATTTACCATTAAAGTAAATTCATCATAAATAGTTTTATCTCCTAAATTATCAAAGAAGCTTCCAGATCCGTAACGAATATTGTATTTCGTTCTGTCAATTTTTAGGGTAGTTGATGCACTTCCATCATTCATATCTAAATCGAACGCAATAGGGTTAGACTCACCTTTAATGGTTAATGTTCCAGATATACCATAAGTATTTCCTTTTTTAGCCACCGTATTGATGACGAATTTAGAAGTAGTGTGATTCTTAATTCCAAAGAAATCATCAGACTTTAAATGTCCTTCTAATTTGGATTTGTTGTCACCTTCTAGGTCAGTTACATTTATTGTAGTCATATCTACAGTAAATTCTCCACCAACTAGTTCACCACCTTCCATCATAAAAAAGCCATCTTTAAGCTGTATCGTACCAGCGTGAGAACCAGTCAATTTCTCACCTTCCCACTTTACTTGGCTTTCTTTAATACTTACTTTTTCTTGTGCATTGGCAGTAGTAAAACTTACTAGTGCAATAACTGCTGCGGCAAATATGCCTTTTAATCCATTCATTTTCATAGTGTTTAATTTAATTGTTATTATTAATTGAGTTTAAATTATATTAAAAAGTTCATCTTTAGATTTTCTTACTTTTTCAGCATGTTGTAAACTATCATCTTTATGTCGGTAACCTAAAGTTGCAATTACAGCTGTGTCTCTATTTTTTTCTTTTAATTCTAGTATTTCATTAAATTGTTCAGGATTAAATCCCTCCATAGGGCAAGCATCAATTTGGTAATGTGCAGCTGCAGAAAGTAAATTTCCAAGCGCTATATAAGCTTGTCTTTTAGCCCATTCAATTTTTGCTTCTTGAGATTGACTGATTACTGCATTCATAATCATGTCCTTCATACCACTCAAATCTTCTTTTTTCATATTTCTAGTGGTTACAATATTGTCTATGTAGTCATCTAGATAAGCTTCATCTAATTTGGTAATGGCTGTAAAAACTAAAACGCAAGTGGAATCTAATAGTTGTGGCTGCTCAAAGGCGGCAGGATGTAATTTTTCCCTTGTTTCCTTATCTTTCACCACATAAATTTCATAAGGTTGAAGCCCATAAGAAGAGGCTGATAGCCGAACAGCTTCTAATAGTTTGTCCAAATCTTTATCTGATAATTTTTTACTCGAATCAAATTTTTTGGTAGCGTATCTCCATTTCAGTTGATCTAAATAGTCTGTATTTGTCATATTATGCTCTTAACTGGGTTAATAATTCATTTAAATGTTCTAATTCCTCATTACTCATTGATTGGGTAATTTTTTTTTCTTTTTCTTCTACAGATACATTTACTTCTTTTAAAAAAAAGCTTCCTTTATCTGTTATGTAAATTTCAACTTTTCGTTTGTTGGCTTCGCAAATTTGTTTTTCTACTAAACCTTTTTTTATCAACTTATCTACTAAACGTGTTGTATTACTATTTTTGGCAATCATGCGTTCTTGTATAGTAGATAAATTGGTCGGTATACTTTTACGTCCTTCTAAAATACGAAGCACATTAAATTGTTGTGTAGAAATATCAAAAGGTTTCAATACAGAATTCATTTCGTCAATAATCCAATTGCTAGTATAAATCGTGTTGATTAAAGCACGTTTATAAACGGATAATTTTTTATTGGTCTGTATTTGTTCTTCTATTTTCATTACAACTATTGTGCATACAAATGTATACAATTGTATATACAACAGTCATATTGTTTTGTTAAATTTATTCAGCTTATAAAGCAAGATGTAACACAATACAATCTTGTAAAACCTCAATTTAATTTGTGCTTATATGTTTCATTAATTTTTAATTGAGTAGAAATCTGTATTAATTTACTAGTTTTGTAAAAAATGTAAAAAGATGAAAAATTTAGATAATCAATCATGGAGAGCAGGTTATGAAGAGAACGCTGATGCCCAGATTTTAGATGTTAGAACACCAGATGAATTTGAGGAAGGCTATATTCCAAATGCCAAACTTTTGAATGTCCAAGATCCAATGAACTTTACGGAAGGGATTGAAAAATTAGATAAGGATAAAGAATATTATGTATACTGTCGCTCTGGTAAACGAAGCCAAATGGCCTGCCAAGTAATGGAAAATATGGGTTTTAAGGCGGTGAATAATTTAGCTACCGGTATAATAGAATGGGATGGAAATATTGAAAAATAGACCACTAATCTTCTTGATAATTTGTGTTGTGTTTTTGGCTTCTTGCAAATTTGGGAATCAACAAGTGGAAGTCATTACATCAGATGAAATGGAGTCGCTTTTACTTTCTGAAAGCATCCAGTTAGTAGATGTTCGCTCTTTTGAAGAATTTCAGGAAAAACACATTAAAGGTGCACAAAGTATTGTTTTTGATTCTGAATTTAAAGAGAATATTTCTAGATTAGACAAGTCTAAACCAGTGGCAGTCTATTGTAGAACTGGGAGAAGAAGCAAAGAATGTAGCCAAATATTGATGGAGCAAGGCTTTACAAAAATCTATGATTTAGAAGGTGGATTAGAGAAATGGGAGCACGAGAATTTCATTGTAAGCGATAAATAAGTGTCGAGTTATATTTTAGTTCAGCTTCAATAAAAAATCTAAAGTATCTATTCCATCTGCATAATCCCAGAGTTCTGGTTCTTGAGTTTCTCCAAAGGCAGTATCAATTTGGTCTAAAAACCCCAAATCACCTACCACACATTGCAGTTGTTCACGTTCATGTTTAATTCGGTTTTTTAAATTTTCTTTAGATTCATAAAACTCATAAAACAAGCACCCAATAGGAGAGGAATGGCTCGCATCTTCTTTGAGAATTACAAAACCATTATCCAATAATTTAACGCTACTCATTAAATATACTGCTTTATTGTAATCGTAATTATTGGTGTATTTGTCGTGGTGCAGTAGTCCTTTTTTATGAAAAATACCTTCAAAAAAAGGAACAAAATCATATCCTTTTGGAACCATTAATTTGGAAACACTTCTGCAACCTAATCCAAAATACCGAAAAATATCTTCAGCTAAAGCGGTAAAATCTTCGCTGGTTTCCTTTCCTGTTAAAATAGCAAGACTATTTCTGTTTTTTCGAATAATATGTGGCTTGTTTCTAAAGTAATATTCAAAATACCTTGCTGTGTTATTGCTTCCTGTTGCTATTACGGCATCGATGTTTTTCAACTGATCTTTGGTGAGTTCAATTCGGCTTTCAAAAGAGATATCTTCTCGGATTAAAAATTTCACAATCCAATGTATTAGCAATTTATCTTTAGATGAATATTTGGCAACTACGTCATTCCCAGAAAGCAATACACAAATTACATCATGTAAACCTACTAACGGTATGTTTCCGGCTAGCACCAAACCAATCCGTTTCGGTTGAACTTTAGTAAAAGCATATCGGTCTAACCACTGATTGAGTTTTTCTTCGGTTAAAGCTTCGCTCCATGATTTCAAACAAAAGAGTACTTCATCTTCTGTAAACCAAGCATTGTGGTGTTTGGCAAATTGAATGTGCTGTAAAAGTTCCAGCTGTAATTCATCTTGAAAAGAAGATTTCTGTTGTGTATGATTTTGAACAAATTCGCTTAATGATTTTCCTAATTGAACAAGTGAATTTATTGTGGTTTGTACCTGATCTGGCTTTGCCATAACTTATTTTCTGTGTATTTTTGAGCAAAATTACTAAAAAAAGAAAGATGGCTATCAAGATAACAGATGAATGTATAAATTGTGGTGCTTGTGAACCCGAATGTCCCAACACAGCGATTTATGAAGGTGCAGATGATTGGCGTTATGCAGATGGAACAGATTTAGAAGGAAATATTGTTTTGCCAAACGGAAAAGAAGTAAATGCTGAAGAAGCACAAGAACCTGTAGATGATGAGGTTTACTACATTGTCGCCGACAAATGCACGGAGTGTATGGGCTTTCATGAAGAGCCTCAATGTGCAGCAGTTTGCCCAGTAGATTGTTGCGTTCCAGACGATGATCATGTTGAAACAGAAGAAGTTTTATTAGGCAAACAGTCTTTTATGCACAAGAAATAATACGGTTTTGATCAATGATTTTAGCAAAAAATCGACTCAAAGGGTTCTATCAATATATTTTTGAAATTAAAAATTTAACTAATAAATAATTTATGAAATTATACAAATTTTCAGTATTACTATTTGTATTTTTTGCTTTCACTATTTTGAGTACAAGAAATATACTTTAGAAACAAAGTGAAACTCTTGGTGTTCAATCTGTTTTAGATCTTATGAAGGCTAGGGGCTTAGAAAAAAACCTGATAGTTTTTATTCTAAGATTTGGATGTAGCAAGACCATTTTTTGCTTTCAAATAAGTTTGGATACTTTTCATCTGTTCTTGAAAATCAGCTTTATCCTTTTCTGCTACGCGCATATTAGTCAAGTTTGTTTTTTGATTATCGCCTAGGTGGACAATCCAATTTTTATTCGAGCTGTCAAGTGTTTTAATTGCATCTAAATTAAATTTTCTGGGTTTAAAGGAATTATACACTTCAAATTGATTGTCTTTTATGATGATGTAGACTTTTCTAGAAAAACTTGCGTAAAGTAAAATTACGATGGGTAAATTCATGAAGACAATAAATAAATTCACCCCAATATCTTCCAGATACAGATAGGTGCAAAATCCAACAAATAGGAGTAAATAAACAATAACAAAGTAGCGAATAAGTCTACTCTGATGATATATTTGATTTTTCAATTTCATTTAAAAAAAATAAAAGCCGTTTTACCTGAATAAAACGGCTTATTAATCTAGCTTTATAAATTAATGTGAAGACATTTTTTCTTTTTTCTTCTGTAGTTGTCGTTTGATGTCGTCAATAGTAGATGCAATTGCAGTTTCAAAGTTTTTTTCATTTGAAGATGCAAATACATTTTGTCCAGGCGCACTTAATTTAATTTCACACATCATCCCAGTTTCAGGGCTTGAGGTGTTTTCCTTTTTAATAAATACTTCAGCTCTTACAATCCAGTCGTAACGCTGTTTTAGTTTATCTAGTCTTTTACTTGTGAATTCTTCAAGTCTTTCACTTGCAGATACGTGTACGTAATTAAAGTTGATATCCATATTGTTTAATTTTAGAATATAAATTTAAGAAATATAGGATTACCTAGAGCGTTTTTTGGATAATTATTTATGACATTTATCAAAAAATTAGATTATTAGGTTTTACTTTCATGTAACAGCCTTACTAAATTGATTAAGGTGTAAGTGTTTTGTATATTGGAATATGGTCTTCTCTCGTTTAGAGGAATTTCAATAAAAACCAAAGTTTATAACAATAAATAAAATTCAATAAAGAGTCTAAAATTTATATCCCATGAATGAACTAATTTTTTTATTTATGCAGTCGTGGGACTAAAACTAAAACTTAATTACACATCTAAATTATAGATGTCTAAATAAAATACAAATATTATCTGCTACATTTATATGAAATTGTATTCTAATAAGCATTTATGTTTTCCCATGGCTTAGAATCAATTACGTCGGACAAACAGCTATAGATTATACTTTCATATAAAAGCCTGATTAAATTGAAGTATTCAAATTTGTTGTGCATATTGGGATATGGTCATCGACCTTTCAGATGATTATCTTCTACCTTTCAATACTCAACAGTTTATTGTTTTAACTGAAAACCAACTCTTTCTGGTCGTTGATATTCGCGTTTAAATAAATTTTCTTCTTTTATCATTTCTACCGTTTTCTCAGGAAGCATTTCCTCCCATCCTTCCTCATCGTTAGCAATCATAGCGAGCACTTCTCTTGAGAAAATACCCAACACCTTTGGGTCATAGTCTATTATGTCAACTACACGCCCGTTAATTTTAAAGAATTTATACAATTCTTTCATTCTTGGGTGAACTTTTAAATTTTCTGAAGTGATGATATTTCCGTTGGTTTGTCTCTTATATGGATACAAATAAACACGCAAGTCTTTGAAAAATAATTTACCGAAAGCTTCCAAGATTCCACCGCTAAGGTGTCTGTAGTATTTTTCGTCAAATATGTCTATCAAATTATTTACACCCATAGCCAAGCCCATTCGTTGTTTGGTGTAATTTGAAAAATATTCAACTAATTTATAATATTCCTGAAAGTTTGAAATCATTACCGTATGTCCTAAAGAACAAAGTAATTTTGCTCTATCCATGAAATCCTCTTCATTTATTTCTCCTTCAGAACGCAGATTGGAAAGGGTAATTTCAAAAACTACCTCAATATTATCTTTATTTACTTTTCGTTCTTTTGCAAAAAGAGCTAAGGATTTTTCGTATATATCTTCATTTACTTTAGTTACTGGTCTAAAACTACCCCGTAAAGCCAATATGTTTTTTTTGTAAAGTACTTTTGCAGGCAATACATTATTTGCATTGGAATCAAACATTACGGCATCTGTCATTCCGTTTTTCACCAATTGAAGACTAATTAATCTGTTGTCTACATCTTTAAAAGTTGGGCCAGAAAAATTAATGGTATCAATTTCTATTCGGTCTTTATCTATATGATCGTATAAATCTTTTAAAATTTGCTTCGCATCATTATGGGCATAAAATGCAGCATAAATTAAATTAGTACCTAATATACCAAGGGTATTTTGCTGCAGTTGAGCATCGTTTTCCTTAAAACGAATATGAAGGGTAATCTTATTATACGCCGCGTCTGGTTTCAATTGATATTTAATTCCAACCCAACCATGTCCTTTATATCGTTTTGCAAAATCTATGGATGCCACAGTATTTGCATAGGTAAAAAATAATTTATTGGGATGCTTCTCCCGAACAATACGGTCTTCAATTAAGTTGGTTTCGTGGTCTAACATTTTATGAAGCCTTCTCTCGGTTACGTAGCGTTTATCGTCTTCAATACCATAAATAGCGTCACTAAAATCTTTGTCGTATGCGCTCATGGTTTTAGCTATTGTGCCAGAAGAACCACCTGCTCTAAAAAAGTTTCTCACAGTTTCCTGTCCTGCTCCAATTTCGGCAAAGGTTCCGTAAATATTCTTGTTTAGATTTATTCGTAAGGCTTTGTTTTTTATGGAAGGAACTCTTTCGAAATCCTGGTCACCCATTATTTTTATAGACATAAACCTGAGTATTTAGAGGTTAGATTTATTTAACTTGTGTTCATTACAAAGGTACGTATTAAGCTTTTGAAATGAAATTATATTACTTACATTTGTGTTAAAAACTAAGCCGTTGAAAATTACCTTTTTAGGAACAGGAACATCTCAGGGAGTGCCAATTATAGGAAGCAAACATCCAGTTTGTTTAAGCATGAACCCCAAAGACAAACGCCTACGAGTTTCCTTGCTTTTAGAATGGGATGCTTTTAGCTATGTAATAGATTGCGGGCCTGACTTTAGACAACAAATGCTAGCCAATAATGTAGAAAAAATAGATGGTATTTTATTTACCCATGAACACAACGACCACGTTGTTGGTTTAGATGATGTTCGTCCGTTTTACTTTAGACAAGGAGATATTTCAATTTATGCACATCAACGAGTTTTAAGTGAACTCAAAAAGCGATTTGAATACATTTTTGAAATTGAAAATAAATATCCAGGAGCACCAACTTTAGATGAGAATTGCATAGATGATGCCCCTTTCCTTATCGGAAATAAGAGCGTAACACCTATCAACGTTTACCATCCCAAGTTGCAAGTTTATGGTTTCAGATTTGGCGATTTTGCTTATGTGACTGATGCTAAAATAATACCAGATGAAGAGCTTGAAAAACTAAAAGGTGTAAAAACATTAGTGCTTAACGCTCTTAGAAAAGAAGAACATCGATCCCATTTAAGCCTAGATCAAGCTATTGAAGTTTCCCGTAAAATAGGAGCAGAGCGAACTTATTTTACGCACATAAGTCACCACATGGGTTTTCATGACGAAGTAGAAAAAGAACTGCCAGACAACTTTTTTCTGGCCTATGATAATTTAAGTTTAGAAGTATAATGAAATGTACATTTTACCTTTACGGATTCGTATTTAGTGCCTTAGTAGCATTGTTGATTTTCTTTAATTCGAAAAAAGGTTTGGAAAAACAAGCCGCAGAAATAGAGCAACTAGAAGCTAAAATTGAAGTTTTAGAAAACAAATTAGAAAACGCATCTAAATAGTTCGTGCTGAAAAAACCTAAAAAATCATCGATATTCTAGCAAAAACGCTATTTGGAAATCAGTGATTGAAATAACAAAAAGAATAATAGCAAGAACTTTACCTAAAAAACGGATTTAATTTATAAACAATTTAGTCACCTGAGGGGCTTAATATTTGTAAAAAAGTAACTCTAAGCTATTGTTGTTGTGCCTATAGGTACAATATATGTTATTTTTAATTTTAGTTCAGATTATGTAACTTGAATTCAGGTTTTACATCAATTATAGTATTAACTAAAAAAAAATAACTACATATTTTTCAGTAGTCAATAAAAAAATCAATCTATCAATTCCTCTTCTTTAAATTGAGCTTCGTATAAGTTTTTATAGTATCCATCTTCTTTTTGAAGTAAGTCTACATGTTTTCCCTCTTCCACAATTTTCCCTGCATCCATCACAATAATTTTATCTGCATTTTTAATAGTTGCTAATCTGTGTGCAATTACAATAGATGTTCTGCCTTTGGTGATTTTTTCAGTAGCGTTTTGTATCAGTTGTTCAGAGTAAGAATCTATGGAAGAAGTAGCTTCGTCTAAAATCAAAATGCTTGGTTTGTTTACGTAAGCTCTCAGAAAAGCAATCAATTGACGTTGACCAGAAGACAGCATCGCTCCACGTTCTTTTACGTTGTAATCATAGCTATTAGGAAGCGTTTCAATAAACTCAGATACACCAATTTCTTTGGCAGCGCGAATTACTTCGTCTCTACTTATCTCTTTTTTACGTAAGGTAATGTTATTCAAAATACTGTCTGCAAACAAAAAAACATCCTGCAAAACCACCGAAATTTCTTTTCGTAAGGAAGCCAATTTGTAATCTTTTATATCTACTCCATCCAAGGTAATTCTTCCAGAATTAATTTCATAAAAACGTGAAAGCAAATTGATGATGGTACTTTTTCCAGCACCAGTAGCTCCAACTATAGCGATGGTTTCACCAGGATTCACTTCAAAATTAATTCCTTTGATAACGGTTTCATTCTCGTTGTAACCAAAAACTACGTTTTCAAAACTCAATCGCCCTTCAATTTTACCAATTTCTAGTTTGCCTTCATCTTTGATAAAAGAATCTGTATCTAAAATAGCAAATACTCGGTTAGCAGCAACCATACCCATTTGTAAGGAATTGAATTTATCTGCTATTTGTCTAAGCGGTCTAAAAAGTTGTTGCGCATATTCTATAAACATGACGATTAAACCAATGCTTAAGGCTTCGCTACCAATTATTTGAATACCACCGTACCAAATTAATAAGCCAATGGTAATGGAAGTAATCATTTCAACAAAAGCAAAATAAATGGAATTGTACCAAACGGTTTTAATCCAGCCTTGTCTATGTTTTTTATTGATTTCTTTAAAATCTTCAAATTCTTTTTCTTCGCGATTAAAAATTTGAACAATCTTCATCCCCGTGATTCGCTCTTGTACAAAGGAGTTTAAATTGGCCACTTGATTTCTTACAATTTCGAAAGCACCTTTCATCTTTCGTTGAAAAATTCGAGTTGCAATTATAATCAGTGGGAACAAAGCAAGAACTATTAGAGTGAGTTCCCAGGATTGGTAAAACAAGAATATTAGAATTGCACCCATTTTTAGCACATCACTCATGATCATAAAAAGACCTTGGCTAAAAATACTGGCAATGGTTTCAATATCCCCAACAGCCCGGGTTACTAATCTTCCAATTGCAGAAGTATCGAAGTACTTTTTCTTAAAACTCAACATTCTCCTAAATAAAGCAATTCGAATATCCCGAATCACTTCTTGTCCCAGCCAATTGGCGTAATAAATAAAGCTCAATTGAAAAATCACCTCTGCTATTAGCGCGGCAAACATCCAAGAAATAAGCTCTACTAAATAAGAATAATCTTTTGTAGTAATGGCATCATCTATAATTAATTTTAACAAATAAGGCCTTGCCAAGCCCACAATAGAAAGTGCAATTGCAGCAAAAATTACATAATAGAAAACAATTTTGTAAGGATTGGTAAATTTCAATAAGCGTTTAAAAAGCTTAAAGTCAAATGCGTTTCCAGTATTGGATTTATTCATGCTCCGTTAGTTCTTTAGGATAGGTTACTTGATACAGGCATAAGGCTTCGGCTGGCACTGATTTTCCAGCATTAGATCGGTTTTCGCTTTCAATAATCTGTTTAAAATCAGTTAGGCTTATTTTGTTTAAACCAACTTCTATCAACGTGCCTACAATGGCTCGTACCATGTTTCTTAAGAAGCGATTGGCTGTAATTGTAAATGCTAATACTCCATTATCCAGTACTTTCCAATGCGCTTCTGTAACTTGGCAATTATACGTATAAACTTGGGTTTTTACTTTGCTGAAAGCCTTAAAATTACGGTAATTTTTAAGTTCACTAGCAGCTAAATTCATTTGTTTTAGGTCTAATTTTCGTTTAACATAATAAGCTTGATCTAACAAAAACGGATTTTTTTCTTGTGTTACCCAATACGTATAGGTTCTGCTGAGTGCATTAAAGCGAGCATGTGCATCATCTTTTACTTCCCAAATGGAGTGCATGGAAATGTCCTTGGGTAGTAAGGTGTTTATTTTAAAAATAAATTGAGTTTTGTCTTCTATACGAGTCTGACAAGTAAAATGAGCAATGTAATTTTTAGCATGAACTCCTGTATCTGTTCTCCCAGAACCCACCAATTCTATCTCTTCCTGAAGTGCGGTTTGTATCCCTTTAGTAAGCGTCTCTTGCACACTAGGCTGGTCTGGCTGAATTTGCCATCCACAATATGCTTTACCTAAATAAGACAATCTGATGAAATACTTCAAGCCTTTTTTTTGCAAAGATAGTTTTTTGGTTTTGTTTTTAGTTTTTGTTTCAAATTTCTAACATTTCAACTTCCATCTTTCACCTCATCTCTCGATTGCCGCTACTTTTTCAATTTACTTAAAGCATTAGCTTAAAAGCTAAGATGTAAATCTACTAATTTTCTATTTTATGGAACCAAATATAGTTTGCAGTTCAATTTGTAATTCAGGAAATAAGTTGCCTTGTACTGTTTTAGTTCCGTCTTTTTCATTAAACAATCCCAAGGAGTGGTAGCGTTCCTCTATTAGACTAAATACTTCAATGGTTTGTGTAGCAGGATTTACAATCCAATATTCTTTTACTTCGTTTTCTTCATACAGGTTAAACTTTTCGTTGTAGTCTTTTTTTGCTGTACTGTCAGATAAAATTTCTACAATAAGGTCTGGAGCACCAATACAACCAGCATCGTCCAGTTTTGTTTCATCGCAAATAACACAGATGTCTGGCTGAACAACCGTGTTGATTTCCTGGTCTTTTTGTCCTTTGTTTTTTATCAGGCGAACATCAAATGGTGATTGATAAACTTCACTTGAACCATGTTCAAAAAAAGACCAAATTTTAACGTGTAAAACCCCTTCAATTTTTTGATGTACTCGACGTGGCGCCGGACTAATTTGATGAATCCACCCTTTAATAAGTTCAACACGCTCACTAAACTGCCAGGTTAAATAATCGGCATAAGTGTATTTTTTGTTGAGATCTAGTTGAGAGATATCGGTGATAGGTTTCATCTTGTATTTTATGGTAAAGTTATTAATTTTTATTGAATTCTTAGAAAGTTGTAAAATGTGTGTTTATTTAATTAAAAATTAAAAGCCTAGAATCCTCTAAAAAAAAACAAGGCATTTACCAAACAGTTATATTAAAGTAACTTTATACCTCCAATCTCGAAAGAGCTAAATAAAGATTGAATTCGTTCCCAATTTGCCTATGTAGCAATAAATCCAACCAAATTTCTCCTTGGCATAAGAATTGAACTTATCAATGTGCATTGGACTAATACATTGAAAAATGCGTAATTACTGAAAGAAACCTAATTTTAATCTAACAGCTGTCTTTATAAAACTGACAAGCTGTCGTAAATAGAACATATGTCTAGATCAAAAATATTTAGCCTTGACAATTTGTCTTCACAATCCATTGATGAAGATGCAGAATTAATTCCGCTTATGACTCCTGAAGATGAAGAAGCCATTAATCGGGAAGAATTGCCAGAAGAATTGCCCATTTTATCGCTTAGAAACACCGTCCTGTTTCCAGGGGTTGTAATTCCAATTACAGCTGGTAGAGATAAATCTATAAAATTGATAAACGAAGCTAACAAAAATAGTAAAGTTATTGGTGTGGTATCCCAAAAGGAAGATGAAGATGAAGATCCAAGTTTTGATGCAATCAACAAAATAGGCGTTGTTGCCAAAATACTTCGTGTTTTGAAGATGCCTGATGGTAATACTACTGTAATTATACAAGGAAAAAAGCGTTTCAAAATAACTGAACCCATCGCTGAAATGCCTTACTTAAGAAGTAAAGTTGAAGCTTTTAACGAAGTGAAACCAGAGCCAGATGATACTGAATTTCTTGCTATACTAGATACCATTAAGGAACTTTCGTTACGAATAATTAAGGAAAGTCCCAATATTCCTTCTGAAGCTTCATTCGCTATCAAAAACATTGAAAGCTCGTCCTTTTTAGTCAACTTTATTTCTTCAAACATGAGTTTGGAAGTAGATAAAAAACAGGAGCTTTTAGAAATTTCTGATTTGAAAATGAGAGCGCTTGCAACATTGAAATTAATGAACTTAGAACATCAAAAGCTCGAATTGAGAAATGATATTCAAAATAAAGTTCATAGTGATATGAATCAACAACAACGTGAGTATTTCTTACACCAACAAATGAAAACCATTCAGGAAGAATTGGGTGGTGCTTCTCAAGAAGGGGAGATTGAAGAAATGCGCGAACGAGCAAAAAAGAAAAGCTGGAGCAAGGAAGTAAAAGAACATTTCAATAAAGAATTGAGCAAGCTACAACGCATGAATCCGCAGGTAGCAGAATTTTCAATTCAACGTAATTATTTAGAACTATTCTTGGATTTACCTTGGAATAAATATAGTAAAGATAAATTCGATTTAAAAAGAGCTCAGAAAATTTTAGATAGAGACCACTATGGCTTAGAAGATGTAAAACGTAGAATTATTGAATATCTGGCCGTATTGAAGTTGCGAAACGATATGAAATCGCCTATTCTATGTTTATACGGACCTCCAGGAGTAGGTAAAACTTCCCTAGGTAAATCTATAGCAGAAGCTTTAGGTAGAGAATATGTTCGTGTATCCTTAGGTGGTTTACGTGATGAAGCTGAAATACGTGGACACCGTAAAACCTATATCGGAGCTATGCCAGGAAGGATTGTACAAAGTTTGAAAAAAGCTGGAACAAGCAACCCTGTTTTTGTGTTAGATGAAATAGATAAAATCGCTAATTCGCATCAAGGTGATCCATCTTCTGCATTATTAGAAGTATTAGACCCAGAGCAGAATTCAGAATTTCACGATAACTTTTTAGAAATGGGTTATGACCTTTCTAAAGTGATGTTTGTGGCTACTTCCAATAACTTAAACACTATTCAACCTGCCTTACGCGACCGAATGGAAATTATAAATGTAACTGGCTATACTATTGAAGAAAAAGTTGAAATAGCTAAGCGGCACTTGCTTCCTAAGCAAATAAGAGAGCATGGGCTAAAGAAAGCAGATTTAAGCATTGGTAAAAAAGAATTAGAAAAAATAATTGAAGGATATACCCGTGAATCTGGTGTTCGTGGTTTAGAAAAACAACTAGCTAAAGTGGTAAGAAACGTAGCAAAGTGCATTGCTATGGAAGAAGAATACCAAAAAAAAATAACTAAAGGTCAAATAGAAGTAATCCTAGGAAGCCAAAAAGTAAATCTAAATTCTTATGAAAATAATGAAGTTGCTGGAGTGGTAACAGGTCTAGCTTGGACGAGTGTTGGAGGAGATATTTTGTTTATAGAATCTACCTTATCTAAAGGAAAAGGAAACCTTAACATTACTGGTAATTTAGGAAAAGTGATGAAAGAATCTGCAACCTTAGCAATGGAATACATCAAAGCCAATGCAGATGAATTTGGTCTGGATAGCGATATATTTTCTAAATATAATGTACATATTCACGTGCCAGAAGGAGCAACTCCAAAAGACGGCCCAAGTGCAGGTATCACAATGCTAACCTCGTTAATTTCTTTATTTACACAACGAAAAGTAAAACGAAATTTGGCCATGACGGGAGAAATTACCTTGCGAGGCAGAGTGCTTCCCGTAGGTGGAATTAAAGAAAAAATTCTTGCTGCGAAACGAGCTAAAATCAAAGAGATTATCTTGTGTCATGAAAATGAACGTGACATCAAAGAAATTAAGCCAGCATATTTAAAAGGCTTGACATTTCATTATGTGAAAGATATGGCGGAAGTTCTAGAAATTGCCCTGTTAAAGCAAAAAGTTGCAAAGCCAAAAGTCTTGTAATTCAATAAAAAGTAATATGTTTGAACACTGGATGGATATACTATTTCATCCAGTTTTTTGTTATACATGAAATAATTTGATATTAAATCGTTTTACAAGTACTGAAGGTGTTTTCATGAAGTATACTATTGTTTTTGTTTTATTCATATCTATTCAATTTGGTTTTTCGCAAATTGGAGGTCAAAATACCTATCAATTTTTGAATCTTCCTGTCAACCCAGCGCAATCTGCAATGGGAGGAAAAGTGGTAACCAGTTTAAGTTACAATCCTTCTATGGGATTACTAAATCCAGCAAATATCAATGAAGATATGGTAGGCCAAGTTTCTGCCAATTATATGAATTACATTGCTGATATTGGCTATGGTACAGCTTCTTATGCTCATAAAATCAATGAGAAATATGGAGTTCTTCAAGCTGGAGTTACCTATATAGATTATGGTGATTTTGAAGGATTTGATGAATTTGGTAATTCTACGGCAGATTTTGGAGGAAATGAAGTAGCTGTTAGCTTGGGTTATGCCTACAAACTCCCAGATACGCGATTTTCTTTTGGGGTTAATGTGAAAGCCATTACTTCTAGATTAGAACAATATTCATCTTTTGGTATAGCAACAGACCTAGGAATAACCTACTATAATCCTGAGTCGAAATGGATTTTTTCAGGGGTTTTAAGAAACGCTGGAGGTCAACTGAAAGCTTTTGATGAAGTTCAAGAGTCCTTACCTTTAGAATTAATTTTTGGAATTTCAAAAGAATTGGAAAAAGTACCCATCCGTTGGCATGTTACCTTAGAAAATATGCAAGAATGGGATTTAGCCTTTAGAAATCCCTCCCGTGATGAAACCGATTTGGAAGGAAATGTAACAGAAGATGATCCTGGTTTTATAAACAATGTCTTTAGGCATACTATCTTTGGAGTAGAACTCTTTCCCAATGGAGGATTTACCGTTCGTTTAGGCTATAGCTTCAGAAGAGCAGAAGAATTAAGAATTGTAGATCAGCGTTCTTTTGCAGGATTAAGTGGTGGTTTTCAAATTAAATTCAATCGCTTCCGTTTTAGTTATTCCTATATGAGATTCAATCAAGCAGCTAGTTCAAGCTTCTTCGGAGTGGACATCGATTTGAAATAAGTATTCTGTCTAGATTAATTAGTTTGTTATTTAAATGTTTGTGCTCTCTGCATTTTCCAATAAAATATTAGAAATTACTTGATCTGGTAAAAAAGACAATTCAACCAACAACAAATTATTGAAGTTTATTATGGAGCTGATATAGATGTTTGTCACCAAAAAAGAATCCCTTGAATTTTTTCAAATTCAAGGGATAAAAAATCAAGCTAATTTTTATATAGGCTAAAATTTAGCTATTCTGTTATATAGTCTTCAAGTGGAGCACAAGTACACATTAAGTTACGGTCACCATAAGCTTCATCAACTCTTCTTGTACTTGGCCAAAATTTATTTCCTTCTACAAAAGGCAGTGGGTATGCTGCTTGTTTTCTAGTATAAGAAAAATTCCATTCATCATCTGTTAGCATAGCCAAAGTATGTGGAGCGTTGGTCAAGATGTTTTCTACAACTTCTTTTGTACAAGTATCAATTTCTTTGCGAATAGAAATCATAGCATCACAAAAACGATCTAATTCAGCTTTACCTTCACTTTCGGTAGGCTCAATCATCATTGTACCTGCAACGGGAAAAGATACAGTTGGGGCATGAAAACCATAATCTATCAATCGCTTAGCAATGTCTTTCACTTCAATACCATGTTTTTTGAAATCTCTACAATCTATAATCATCTCATGAGCAGCTCTTCCTTTTTCACCAGAATATAAACTAGGGTAGTGGTCGTTTAACCTTGCCTTTATATAATTTGCATTTAAGATAGCATATTCAGTAGATGTTTTTAAACCTTCTGCTCCTAACATTCTAATGTAAGCATAAGAAATTAAGCATACTAAAGCAGAACCCCAAGGTGCTGCAGAAATGGCAGAAATAGCATTTGTTCCTCCTGTTTGTATTACTGGGTTAGAAGGTAAAAAAGGAACTAATTGTTTAGCAACACAAATAGGACCCACACCTGGACCGCCACCACCATGTGGTATAGCAAAAGTTTTATGTAAATTTAAGTGACAAACATCTGCACCAATTTTCCCAGGACTTGTTAGTCCAACCTGTGCGTTCATATTGGCACCATCCATATAAACTTGTCCACCATGATGATGAATAATTCCAGTTATTTCCTTAATAGAAGATTCAAATACGCCGTGAGTAGAAGGATAAGTAACCATCAGTGCAGCCAAATTTTCGCTATGTTTTTCAGCTTTAGCTTTTAAATCTTCTACGTCAATATTTCCTTTATCAGTTGCCTTTACAACTACTACTTTCATACCAGCCATTACAGCGCTTGCAGGATTTGTTCCATGAGCAGAAGAAGGAACTAAACAAATATTTCGGTTAAAATCTTTATTCGCTTCATGATAAGCTTTAATCACCATCAAGCCAGCAAACTCACCTTGTGCACCAGAATTTGGTTGAAGTGAAGTAGCAGAAAAACCAGTTATTTCGGTTAAATACTCTTCTAATTTACTAAGCATTTCATGGTAACCTTCAGCTTGATCTACCGGAGCATAAGGATGTAAATTCCCCCATTGAGGATTACTTAAAGGAAGCATTTCTGAAGCAGCATTTAATTTCATGGTGCAAGAACCAAGTGAAATCATGGAATGATTTAAAGCTAAATCTTTACGCTCTAAACGCTTGATATAGCGCATCAAGGAAGTCTCAGAATGAAAAGAATTAAATATTTCATGAGTTAAGAATGAAGTAGTCCTATTTAAATTTGAAACTTCAATTATACTTGGTAATAGTGTTGTTATACTTTGGTGGTTTTCTAATTGAAGTGCTTCAGAAAAAACAGAAACTATTGTATTTAAATCTTCAATGGAAGTGGTTTCATTGATGGAAATGACAACTGTATCTTGGTTAGGGTAATAGAAATTCATCCCTTTTTGAAGTGCAATTTTTTCAATAGCTTTAGCATTAGTCTTTAAAGTAATGGTGTCAAAAAACAACTCATTTTCTTGATAAAGACCAAGTTTTTCTAATTGATCTGCCAAACTCACTGCTTTTTGATGCACTTGATTAGCAATGTATTTTAAGCCTTTAGGACCATGGTATACAGCGTAAAAGCTTGCCATTACAGCTAATAATACTTGCGCTGTACATATATTAGAAGTTGCTCTATCTCGTTTTATATGTTGTTCTCTAGTTTGCAAAGCCATTCGTAAAGAAGGATTCCCGTCAACATCTTTAGTAACTCCTATTATTCTTCCTGGGAGATTCCTTTTATATTCCTCTTTGGTAGCAAAATAAGCAGCGTGAGGTCCTCCATATCCTAATGGAATTCCGAATCGCTGTGTGGTTCCATATACAACATCTACTCCCCAGTCTCCAGGAGCTTCAAGGTTTACTAAACTCAATATATCAGCTCCAACAGCAATTTTAATTTCGTTTTCTATTGCTTTTTTACAAAAGGATTCATAATCGAACACTTTTCCTGTTTTGCCAGGATATTGTAAGATTGCACCAAAGAATTTTTCTGAAAAATCAAATTCTAAATGATTACCAACAACAAGTTCTATTCCTAATGGCTCAGAACGTGTTTCTAACAAAGCCAAGGTTTGAGGTAAAACTTCCTCGGAAACAAAAAACTTATTCGCATTTCCTTTTTTCTTAGATTTTGTTCTAACAGCAGATAATAAAGTCATAGCTTCAGCCGCAGATGTTGCTTCGTCTAAAAGAGAAGCATTGGACATTTTCATACCCGTTAAATCGCTTATCATAGTCTGAAAATTCAACAAGGCTTCTAATCTTCCTTGTGCAATCTCAGCTTGGTAAGGAGTATAAGCAGTATACCAGCCTGGATTCTCTAAAACATTTCGCTGTATAACAGCCGGCATAATTGCTTCGTGGTATCCTAAACCTATATATGATTTATAAACTTTATTTTTTTGAGCGAGTTTTTGAATGTGTGTAGCAAACTCATATTCACTTAGAGCAGGAGGAAGATTTAAATTCTCACCTAGTTGAATATCAGTTGGAATCGTTTCGTAAATGAGTTGACCCAGTGATTCTACACCAATTGCATCAAGCATTTCAGAGAGTTCTTCTGGTCTAACACCAATGTGACGTGAAGCAAATAAATTTGTATTCATGTAATAGCCTTAAAAGTTTCTGCAAAAATAACTGTTTAGAAAGGAAACTTTTGTTAAATAATTACTTTCTAAATAGAACTTTTTCAACCGATTGTTAACTACTTTTTTTTTACTTTAGCTTTGCAGGATGCGAAAACTAAAAAGCATTTTCCAGTTTTACATTCATTCTAGCATACATGTTGCTTTGGCAGTTGTCGCTTTTGCTGTTTTACGCATGAAAGAAATGGGTTTAGACTTAGAGTTTAACTTTCTGTTTTTTATGTTTTTAGCTAGTGTTTCAGGCTATAATTTTGTGAAATTTGCTGGTATAGCTAAATTATATCATCGTAGATTAACAAGGCAATTGAAAGGCATTCAGCTATTTTCTGCAGCTGCTTTCTTATTGATGCTTTATTTTTTATTTCAATTAAATTTGAAAAGCATTTTGCTTTTAATAGGTTTATCACTTATTAATTTCGTGTATGCTTTTCCCGTATTTACCAACAGGAAAAATCTTCGGAATCTTTCAGGAGTCAAAATTTTTATAATTGCTTTGGTGTGGGCTTCCTCATGTGTATTGCTTCCTTCTTTAGAATTTAGAATAACACTAAACACTTTCACTATATGGCAATTTGTACAACAAATCTTGATGATTTTAACTTTGATGATTCCTTTTGAAATTCGAGATTTTAAATACGATGACCAAAACCTATTTACTTTACCACAAATTTTAGGAATTTGGAAAACCAAGTTTCTAGGCTCTGCAATTCTCGTTTTGATTCTACTTATACCGATTTTTAACCATGAAATCAGCCTGTTATTTACAATTCCATTTTCAGTATTACTTTTCCTATTAATCTTATTTGCAAGTAAAAATCAACACGCATATTATGCTTCTTTTTTTGTTGAAGTCATTCCAATCCTCTCTTTACTCTTCTATTATTTATTTTGAATTACAGAATAGTGCTAGAGTTGTTTTCAGTTCACATCAAGGCGAAGCTTAATTCAGAGTTCATTGGAAGCGGTTTTGCTAAAAAGACTTATTAATTTTGGATAAATATTATAGTATTAGCGTTTAAAAACATCGGCACATTCTAATATACGCAGATTTGCTCATTTATTTTGCGGCATAGGCATCTGGCTTTCAGGTTGCTGCAAAATACTATTATTTATCTTCATATTTATCAAAAAAATATTTGTTTACTAACCAAAAAAGGTTGTATTTTTGCGCCCCGCAAACGTAGAGGTAAAGCGTAGTTATTCTGAAATAGGTTTAGTTTAAAAAAAGAGTAAAAATTTTTTTTCATTTTTCTTTTCAGAATCAAATTTA
>Ga0307951_1000310_pt1 | contig 27614 bp, 17 predicted proteins | sample OrgLakmetagen374_FD_201842 | JGI IMG/M metagenome (GOLD analysis project Ga0307951, IMG submission 201842) | Saline water microbial communities from Organic Lake, Antarctica - #374 | ecosystem: Environmental > Aquatic > Non-marine Saline and Alkaline > Saline | place: Antarctica: Organic Lake... | reverse complement strand
AAAGAAAACGACTGCTTTGACGAAAAGAGGTTAGAACCCACACTCCAACTGTTGGGCCAGGAGGAGCAATGATCGACAACTTCAAAACCGACCTGGTATTGCGCGTAGCCGCCATACCCCGTTACGAAATCCTGAAAGCCATGGGCTACCGGAAGCCAACGTCCGCAAATCTGGAGCGCGTCCAGAACGTGCTGGATGATCCAGAGTTCGGCCTGAACGATAGCGGATTCGATTTCAAATACAGCAGTGAGGGCTTTCTGCGAGCATTGTGCGTGGTCACCGGCATGGATATGGCTCTGGCCGACCAGCGCATCTGCCGGATAAAGAAATACCTGGGAGAGGAGCGAGAGGCGTTCAAGCCCTACCTATGGGTTGATACGGGCTTCAAGCGGAAGAGCCAGCCCATTTTTGCCCTGGCTGTCTGTGAGCATCAACGGTACCTGGATTTTCCAAAAGGCTTCTGGCGGATTTCTATCGACCGGCAACTGGGCCGAGCCCAGTGTTGTATTCGGGAACATGTCTTCGAAACCGGCGGAGACCTTGGAATTTGGGGACATATCAAGCAATATTGGTTTTATTATAAAAAGGACAAAGCCTATCTTCTAGCCCTTAATGGCGAGGTGATTGGCAAGCACGAAGGACCTGTGCCTGGCCAAACAAAAGGAAGCAGGGAGCTGGATGTTATTACTCTGGCGACTCGCGAAGCTCAGCAGTAAAAGCCTAAGGAAGCAGTAACGATGTATGATCTGATCGGCGATATCCACGGCCACGCCACCGAGCTCAAAGCCTTGCTTGCAAAAATGGATTACCAGGAAGTCGATGGTGTATGGCAACACCCCGAGCGCAAAGTCATCTTTCTGGGCGACTTTGTGGATGGCGGCCCTGAGCAGGTTTAAACCGTCGAGATTGCCAGGAAGATGGTTGAAAGCGGTAATGCCCTTGCCGTGATGGGCAACCACGAATTCAATGCTGTAGCTTGGGCGACAGAAGATCCTGAGAACCCCGAACACCATTTACGGCGCCACACTGATAAAAACCTGAATCAACACAAAGAGTTTCTTGCTCAGGTTGGCTCGAAAGGGTGCAGTTTTTACCACAATGTTATCGAGTGGTTCAAAACCTTGCCTGTATATCTGGACTTGCCAGACTTTCGTGTCGTGCATGCCTGCTGGCACCCGGAATACTTGGCCGTAATCGACAAGTACACCGATTCAGAAAACCGTTTGCTGCCTGAGGCATGGGAACAGGCGAGCAGAAAGGGAAGCGAGGCATATGAAGCCATTGAAAACCTGCTCAAAGGTTTGGAAATTCCACTTCCGCATCCCCACCACTTTACAGATAAGTACGGCCACAAACGCAACAACATCCGCACGAAATGGTGGCAGCAAGGTGAACTAACCTACCGCGATCTGGCGATGGTGCCAGGTGACGCAATAGAGCAAATTCCTCATGAACCGGTAGCCTCCCATATTCTTCCCGGATATGACGGTGAGAAACCGGTATTTGTCGGGCATTACTGGATGAAAGGCGAGCCGGCGCCTCTCAATGAGCACATTGCTTGTCTGGATTACAGTGTGGCTGGTGGCAACGGCGGCAAGCTTTGTGCCTACAGATTTGCGGCAGAACCAACACTCCGAAAAGAGAATTTTGAGTGTGTCGCTAGTGTCTGACAGCGGCCGAGGGATTAATCAGATCCTCTAAATAGAAAGCCGTAGACTAATTTTATTCCGGCCTAGCCCGGACGCAAGGATGTTACTGCAATTATACCTGTGCCGCCTAATGGGCTCGCCGGACGCCAAGTTGTCTTTCGACCGGGAGGATGCCTGCTATCAGGCGAATCTGCTGGGGTTTTCCGACGTTCAGCCGAAAAAAATGGAGGACTTTATGGCCTCTCTAAAAAACCGGCAGCAGGCACTGGAGCAGCAGATGGCGTCGGCGACCGTTCCGCCCGTTCTGGGTTTCGATAGGCTGCTTGAGACGTTACAAATGCGGCTGAATCTTAAGCCGGCAGAGCTTAAAATGCTGACTTTTATCATTCTAGGCGGTCAGTTTCACTGGTTTTGCAATGTCCTCAGCGATTTGATGGCGGTGGATGTTCATCACACCCAGCGTGTAATAGCCTCGGCATTGCGCGAGCCTGTATCGGCAGTTTCCGATGCCCTCGACGCTGAAAAAACGTTGACGGTAGCGGGCTTGCTGTCGGAGAAAAGAATGCATGCCAGGGCCGAAGTGGGTGACCTGATCATGCCCGGTCCTCTACTGGGCCGGTTGATGGATGTACTGACTGATCAAAGCATAGAAGACGATGACGTTGACCGGCTGATTTTTGAGACAATATGTCCACAGGCCCCTGCGGCGTCGTTTCCGCTGTCTGCATTTTCCGGTGTCTGCGATCTGCAGTTGGTCATCGATTACCTTCGTCGTGTAGCGGACTCCGGTGCACCTGGGGCCAATGTTCTACTGTATGGTCCGCCCGGTACCGGCAAAACCGAGTTGGCCCGGTCTTTGGCCGCAAGCATGGATTTACCGTTGCTTGAAGTGCCAACGAGCAAGGAAGACAAGAGGGCACTGACCGGCTCCGCTCGACTGGATGCAGCGTGTTTGGCGCAGTCGTTTCTGAAAGATCGTTCGCGCGTGGTCTTATTGTTCGATGAGATGGAGGACGCTTTCCGGGACCATCGTGTTCTGGCGAAAGGCTGGTTCAACAAACTGCTGGAACAGAACCGCGTCCCCACCATCTGGATCAGCAATCGGGTGGACCATATTGATACCGCCTTTTTGCGCCGCTTTACCTTGGTGTTGCCGATTCAGGATGACGGCACGCGCCGGAAAAGCAATGTGGCCGGAATCCTTGATGGACTGCCGGTTACCGCGGACTGGGTGACTGCGCTGGCGAAAAAGCCCTCGATGACACCGGCCTTGGCGAATAATCTGCGTGAGGTAGGGAGTTTGTTGCCTGTGCATCAGCCCCAACTTGCGCAATGTAGAGCGCATGCTTCACCGTCGCCAGCCCGCGCGCCTGTGCCTGTATGGTCCGCCGGGTGCGGGCAAAACGGCCTACGCCAGCGAACTCGCAAAACGCCTGGACCGCCCGTTTAACCTGGTCAGCGGTAGCGACCTGCAATCCTGTTTTGTCGGTGAGACCGAGAAAAATATCGCCGGTATGTTTACCGAGGCCGAGCGCACCGGCGCGGTGCTGCTTCTGGATGAGGCAGACACTTTCCTGTTTAGTCGTGATACCGCCTATCGCCCCTGGGGGAAGAGCAGGCTTTGCAGTTGGGTGAGGTGGGTAAGCGGGGGATCGGGTTTCATTCCTGATCAGCCTGCTCCCCCAATTGATAGTTTCTCCCAATTTTACAGGGTGTTGCCCGTCTTCTGTGAGCGCCGACAATACCGTATATCCCGGTGCGTATTCAGTCGCTATTGCGTGGCCATTCGTGAGAATGATTAAGGCTTGTGGTGGGCTCTGGCGGCAGGTTTTAAGTACGGTAGTGAAGTCCGTGCCGCCACCGCCGGTGATCTCCATTCTGTTCATCCACCTTATATCTGTCGATTAGAGTGAATTGCCAAGGTTAGTCGCTTATTGGTTACGAAACACTCGGGCAGGGAGCCCTTAATGTCCACCACCACTCGCTATCGGCTTCTAAAAACTAGTTCACCTACTCAAATGCATAAAAAAATCAATTAGCTAAGCTAATAAAAGTTTACATATTAGCTCTTTCTCTTTGTTCCAATCTGACGCATCATCCGACCCATAATTAAAATTAATTCTTTAGAAAGCGACAATGGACGTCGAACCTTCTGGTTAACGTCCGCCCCTTATTCAAAACGTCGCTTCAGCTTTAGGTGCCTCGCATGCAAGCACTCTACGCCCCCGGCGCACGCGTAGTTATCAGAGATTGCGAATGGATTGTCCGCAGGGCAGACCTCAGTGATGATGGTGGTTACGTTCTGACCGTAGACGGTCTGTCGGAGCTGGTGAGCGGTAAAAGTGCCCGTTTTCTTACCAAGCTTGAAGAGCAGGCAGACTCAATCCGCGTGCTGGACCCGGCTGAGACGGTGTTTGAACAAGATCTGACCCCCGGCTTTGAAAAAAGCCGCCTGTTTATCGAAACCCAGTTACGCCAGATTACCCCTTCAGATCAGCTTATCCACCTGGGCCACAAAGCAGCAATGGACCCAGTTCCTTACCAGTTGGATCCAGCGCTGCAGGCGCTTAAGCAGAATCGCCACCGCATGCTCATTGCGGATGCGGTGGGCCTGGGTAAAACGCTTGAAGCCGGTATTCTGATGACCGAACTCATGCGCCGTGGCAGGGGTAAGCGCATTCTTGTGCTTACCTTGAAAAGCATGATGACCCAGTTCCAGAAGGAAATGTGGAACCGCTTTACTATCCCGCTTACACGGCTGGATTCGTCGGGCCTGCAGCGGGTGCGTAATAACATCCCGGGTAATCACAACCCCTTCTACTATTACGACAAGTCGATTATCTCCATCGACACCCTCAAGCAGGATAACGAATACCGCCGGCACTTAGAGAAGGCCTACTGGGACATCATCGTTATCGACGAGGCCCACAACGTGGCAGAGCGCGGGGCTGGATCAAGCTCAAACTCTCAGAGGGCAAAGCTTGCGCAATTACTGGCTGGCCGTTCGGACTCGCTGATCATGCTCTCGGCCACACCCCACGACGGCAAGGCCAAAAGCTTCGCTAGCCTGATGAACATGTTGGACCCGACCGCGATCTCAGATCCGGATGACTACGCCAAGGAAGACTTCCGAGATAAAGGCCTGGTGATCCGTCGCTTCAAGAAAGACATTCGCGATCAGGTGCAGCAGGAATTCAAAGAACGCGTGGTAAACGACATCTACCTGGATGCCTCACAGGAAGAGGAGGCTGCCTATCAGGCTCTTCTGGATGTGCCGTTCACCTATCGGGGCGAGCACAACGCTGAGCGTAATGGTCAGCTGGTGCGGATCGGTCTGCAGAAGTCCATCTTCAGTTCGCCGGCAGCCGCCCAGATCTCGGTCGAGCAAAGAATTAAAAAGCTGGAGAACAAAGACGACACCAGTGAAGACGAACAACTGGAAATTGAATTTCTAAACAGTCTGTTGCTGTCGCTTCGCAATGTGGATGCAGCCCAATTCAACAAATATCAGGAACTGTTGAAGCTGCTAAACAATAAAGACTTTGGTTGGAAAAAAACTGACACCGAAGATCGATTAGTTATCTTCAGCGAGCGCATCGAAACCCTCAACTGGCTCCAGACCCAGATGATGGACGACCTCAAGCTGAAAGACGAAGCCGTGCAAATTCTCCACGGCGGCATGAGCGATATCGAGCAGCAGGAAATCGTAGAAGCTTTCGGCAAGACAGAAAGCAAACTGCGGGTTTTGCTGTGCTCTGATGTGGCCAGCGAAGGCATCAACCTGCATTACCTGTCGCATCGATTGGTGCACTTTGATTTGCCCTGGTCGCTGATGGTGTTCCAGCAGCGCAACGGCCGGGTAGACCGCTATGGTCAGACGGAAACGCCGATCATTACCTACCTCATCAACCGCAGTGATAATCCCACGGTGAAGGGTGATCAGCGCATTCTGGAAATTCTCAAAGAAAAAGACGAGCAGGCATACAAGAATATCGGCGATCCGGCCACCTTCATGAAAGTGCACGACCCGGCAGAGGAAGAAAAGCTGGCTGCAGATGCCATGGCCACCGGTACTGAAGCTGAAGATTTCAATCAGCAATATCAGCCGGATGACAGTAACGAAGGTGACGACCTGTTGGCGCTGTTTCTGAATCCGGACGCTGCGCAACCCCAAACTGAGCAAGAGGCTGAGCAGAACACGGTAGAGCGGTACAGCCTGTTCCCCAGTGATTACGAATTCAGCCGTCAGGCACTGGAAGCCATCAACCGCGAGCGTAAGCAGGTGAACTTTACCGCCAATGACGAGCGGCAAACCCTCACAATTACTCCGCCGGACGATCTGAACTACCGTTTCCGCTTCCTGCCCTCGGAAATCAGCCCGGAAAACGGCAGCCTGGTGCTTACAGCTGATAAAACCCGTTTTGAGGACGAAATCCTCCGCAGCCGGCAGGACGAAAACGCCTGGCCGAAGCTTCATTATCTTTGGCCGCAACACCCGGCCATCCAGTGGCTGGAAGACAAGCTGCTGGCCCAGGTGGCACGTCATAGCGCACCGGTACTGGCACTGCCCGATTCACCACAGGTAAACGCCACCCTTCAACCGGGTGAATCTGTGTTCCTTGTCAGTGGTCTTATTCCCAATCGCAAGGCGCACCCAGTCGTCTGGCAATGGTTCGCCATCCATTGCAAGAGTGGCTCCGTCATTGGAGTGGAGAAGGCTGAAGAGTGGCTACAGCAACTGCAGCTGAACACCAAACTGCCCAACCGTGCCCAGCCAATCAATCTGTCTAAGTTGAAGGGTCTTCGTACCCCGGTCATTGAGGCTGCAAAAACGGAAATGGAGCAATACCAGCAGGAATACACCGCCGCGACACAATCTGAATTGGCGCAGCAGCTAGAAGAACTGGAAGCACTGAAAGGCCGGCAGGTAAGCCAGTTAAATCTCCAGTTGGAAAGCTCTGCCCAGGCCGAGCATTTCAAAGCTGCGAAAAAAGAAGAGCGACTGAGCCGAATCGAACGGATCTTTAAAGACTACGAAACCTGGGTGCAAGATACCCTGACCATCGAGCCAGTGCCGTTCATCCAGATCATCGCCGTGTTTACCCGGGAAAATGACTAACGCCTGGGTAGGGCAAAGGAGCAGAATCAGATGGCCGTTCAGGATACCGCTGCCACGTTCATTGGACTTACCAACGAAAACGAATTCTTCAGCGCTCACTACCTGGCTGAAGTTTTCCAGGGCGATTTCGCCGATACCACCAAGGAGTGGGATGCCCGCGAGGAAGCCGCAAAAGAACAGGGGCATGATTACACCACGCCTCACCGTGGCCTTCGTAACCTCAACCAAAGCTACTTTGCCCTGCGTCACAAGCTCAAAACGGAGCGCAGCGCTGCAGAACGAATTCGCCTTCAGCGGGACTTCTTCAAGGATCTAGCCTCGGTACTCGGCATTCCTTACCAACCCGAAAATCGTGAGGTGGCACCTAACACCGAACTGCCGGTGCTCTCGGTTCTCGGCGACCAGCTTTGGGTACTCGGTGCGCTGGATGCCAATAACGAAGGCGAAGACCCGCTCTCTCTGAAGCTGCACAGCAACCAGTTTTTTGGCGATGGTCCGCACCACGACAAACTGAAAAACACTGACTGGTATAGCATCCTGAACGAAGCCGTGTTCCGTCAGGACAACCCGCCGCGCTGGGTGCTTTTGCTGTCTGACCGCCAGGCCATTCTGATCGACCGTTACAAGTGGTCGCAAAACCGCATGTTGCGCTTTGACTGGGAAGAAATTCTCGGCCGTCGCGATGACAAAACTCTCAAGGCCACCGCCGTACTTCTTCACCGGGAAAGCCTTGCACCGGAAGAAGGCCAGTGCCGCCTCGATAGCTTGGACGAGAACAGCCACAAACACGCGTTCGCAGTATCCGACGATCTCAAATACGCCCTGCGCAAAGCCATCGAACTGCTAGGCAACGAAGCCGCCGAACAACTGGTTGAACAGGCCCGTGATCGGAAGGAAGGTATCTACAGCGGCCAGAACGCGCTGGATGCCGATCAGCTGTCCAAAGAATGCCTGCGCTATATGTATCGCATTCTGTTTCTTTTCTACATCGAAGCCCGCCCGGAACTGGGCTATCTGCCGGCTGAGGACGAAACCTGGCGCATGGGGTACAGCCTCGACAGTCTCCGTGATCTGGAAAGCGTGCGCCTGACCACCGAAGAGAGCCGCCGGGGCGAATACTTCCATCAAAGCCTGCAGCGCATGTTCAGCCTAATCTACAAAGGCAATCAGGTTAGCCAGCAGAAAGACGATCTGCACGAAAGCAATGCCAACGCTTTTACCCTGCAAGGCCTGGACAGCCACCTGTTCGACCCGGCCAAAACGCCGCTGCTCAACCGTGTCGCCTTCAGCAACGAAACTTTGCAGCAGGTCATCCAGAGCATGTCGCTCACGCGGCCAACCAGTGGCAGGAAGCGCCGCGGTCGAGTCAGCTATACCCAACTCGGCATTAACCAGCTAGGCGCTGTTTATGAAGCACTCCTCAGCTACCGCGGCTTCTTTGCGACTGAAGACCTTTATGAAGTTGCCCCCAAAGGCGAGAATATTAACCCGGATGAACTGGAAACCGGCTACTTCGTCACCCAAAGCCAGCTGGACGAATTCGACGAAAAAGAGCGCGTATACGACAAAGTCGACGGCAAACTCAGCCTGCGCGTTCATCCCAAAGGCAAATTTATCTATCGCATGTCTGGGAGAGATCGGGAAAAAAGCGCCAGCTACTACACCCCGGAAGTACTCACTAAAAGCCTGGTGAAATACACCCTTAAAGAGAGGCTGACGGAAAAGGTAACCGCAGACGACATCCTCAACCTGACCGTGTGCGAACCCGCCATGGGCAGCGCTGCCTTCCTGAACGAAGCCGTCAACCAGCTAGCGGAAGCCTATTTAACCCGCAGGCAACAGGAGCTCGGCAAGCGCATTCCCCACGAGGATTACCAGCAGGAACTCCAGCGGGTAAAAATGCACATCGCCGACCACAACGTCTACGGGGTAGACCTGAACCCCATTGCCGTGGAACTGGCGGAAGTCTCGCTCTGGCTGAACGCCCTCAGCGGCGGCCACAACGTACCCTGGTTCGGCTACCAGCTGTTCACCGGCAACAGCCTGATCGGCGCCCGCCGCGAGGTGTACCCGAAGATCGCTTTGAAAAAGCAGGCCAAAGAAGGCTATTGGTACAACAACGCCCCGCGCAGACTCAATCCGGAAACCCTGATAAACCCGGCAGGCGAGGGCGGCCGTGGTGAAAACGACATCTACCACTTCTTGCTACCCGACGCCGGCATGGCCGGCTATAACGACAAAGTGGCTAAACAACTGCGGCCGGATGCGTTCAAAAAGATCAAAGATTGGAAAAAAAACTTCTGCGCCCCGCTGGACGAGCAGGAAATCAAAACTCTCCAAAGCCTGAGCGACGCCGTAGACCGCCTGTGGCGTGAACACACTCAAATGCTGGAGCAGCACCGTCAGCGCACTGAGGATACCTACCCCCTCTGGGGCCAGCAGGGAGTGGAAGAACACCATACCACCACCCGGGAAAAGGACAACCTGCACGCCCAGGGCATCTTCAATACCAATGCCAGAATCGCCTCCCCCTACCGCCGCCTGAAATTGGCGATGGACTACTGGTGCGCCCTCTGGCTCTGGCCCCTGGACAAAGTGGATGAGTTGCCGGACAGGCAGAAATGGCTGTTCGACCTGAACACCATCCTAAACAGCGCCGGCACCTTTGAATTTGCTCCCGAGCAGGAACAGCTACTCGACGGAAATGATGAGACTGAAGCCGGGCGCGACGAAGAGACGGTAGAGCAGGGAGAAGACCCGTTCGCTAAACCGGTAGACGATCTTTTTGCAGCGGACGAGCCCCAAAAAACCCTGCGTGCCGAAACTCAGGCTGCCCGCGATGTCAGTAACCAGCGCGGCGAACTCAACCTGGAAAAACTGTTCAGGAATCCGTTCTTCAAAACCCTGGCCATCGCCAATCAACTGGGCGAGCAGTACCGTTTTTTCCACTGGGAACTGGCTTTCGCCGATCTCTTCGCCAACCGCGGCGGCTTCGATATGGTCTTAGGAAACCCTCCATGGAGAAAAGTAATTTGGGAAGAAGGGGAAGTGCTGGGCGATTATAATCCACGTTTTGTTCTTCAAAAGTTAAGTGCCAGTGAAATTTCTAAACTTAGGGAGGCCGAGTTTTCAAGAGATGATGCTGTAAGAGCAGCATGGTTCGCAGAGTATGAGTCGACCAGCGGCGCTCAAGGATTTATTGGTGGTTATCAGAATTATCCATTACTTCAAAATGTGCAATCCAACTTATATAAGTGCTTTTTGATTATTTCTTGGAGAATCCAGGAAGAAAGACGCGGTGCAGTCGGTCTAATTCATGAAGACGGCTTACTTGAGGACTCCAAAGCCGCTGCTGTAAAGAGCCAGATATTCAAGCGACTAGTCTTCTATTTCAATTATGCGAACAAGCTATCTTTGTTTAAAGATGTTGGGTCACACAAGAAATTTTGTCTTAGTGTTTATGGCCGTCCGAAGGAAGTAATTGATTTTCAGAGTGTTTTCTATGTCGTTCATCCAGATACTGTCGATGAGTCGTTTTTGATAGAAGGTGATAGCAAAGTTAAGCCGATAAGGGATGAAAACGGAAAATGGAATACAGCTGGGGCGAACGAAAGAATTATTAGGATCACGGGAGAAGATATTTTTTCGTTTGCGAAAATATTTGGCGTCGAATTGAGTGAAGTAACCTTGCCAAGGTTGTATAGAAAGGAAGATCTGGTATTTCTTACCAAGTTTTCTGATTTGGATTCTAGCTTTGAAAAGCTCAATCAAGACTATGAATTTCACGAGTCTTTTCATCAGACTAATGCTGTAAAGGACGGAAGTATTGAGGAAACTACACAGTTTCCTACATGCCTGAGAGAAACAGTCTATTCAGGAAGCCACATTGGTAATTATAATCCATTAAATCAATGTGCGAGAGATGGAAGCGCGTCTAAAATGGCCTTTGATCACATTGATTTGTCAGAAATTGACGATGGTTACTTGCCAAGGACGAAATATACGATTGGAAACGATAGTGGTAAGTATGATGGTTGGCTTCGATGGTCGGCTTGTAAAGATTATGAAACTTTCCGGTTTTGCACAAAGTATCAGATTAGTCCATCGATGGAAAACGGACTGTTCTCAACAATCATTCCACCCGGCATTAGGCACGTAAACACTCTGGTCAGCGTAGCGTTCAAAAATAATGCTGATTTAGTTAGTTTTGTTGGATACTCGGGTAGCCTGTTGTATCAATATTTTTCCCGTATTACTGATACCGCAATTTTCAGAACTTTGATGAGGCGATTACGTTGGCCTAAGAGTACCTCAAGCGAGCTTCAAGCCCGAGTGCTATCCTTGAACTGCATCACAAATCACTATCGCGATCTATGGCAGGTCAGCTGGAAGGACAGCTTCCGTCAAAAACGATGGGCCACCCGTGAACCCATCGCCGCGCTGCCGAGGGACTTCTTCGCCAATCTCACCCCCGAGTGGCAACGCCACAACGCCCTGCGCATCGACTACGCTCGCCGCCAGGCCTTGGTGGAAATCGACGTCCTCGTGGCCCAGGCCCTCGGCCTCACGCTGGAAGAACTGCTCACCATCTACCGTGTCCAGTTCCCCGTCATGCGCCAGTACGAAGCCGAAACCTTCTACGACCAAACCGGCCGCATCGTCTTCACCCCCAGCAAAGGCCTCGTCGGCGTAGGCCTGCCCAGAAAGGCCAACAAGAAGGAACTCAACGAAGGCACCTTCTATAGCGTCTATGCGCCCGGCTGGAAAGAAGACGACATCGCCCTTGGCTGGGAAGACATCCAGCACCTGGAAGAAGGCAGCGTTTACAAAACCTATACCGACGACACATTGCCCGGTGGGCCTATGGAAAGGACAGTAGCGTATAAGGCGCCATTTTTTCGGCCGGATCGGGAGGAGGATTATCGGGTAGCTTGGCAGATGTTTTCTGAAATGGGAGCAGAAAAATGAAGACAAAAATTTTTCGCGGGATCATGACATTGATCGTGATAGGAAGTTTGTCGTTGAGCGCGCATGGTGCGAGCTTCAACCCAAGTCAGGCCAGAGACCATGGAGCTTGGTCCTCTCTAGAGCTGTCCCTTGGCGATCGACGTTTCTATCGCGCCGTCAACGTGACCGATTACTCCGATATGCGGGTCATGGTTGATTTTGATTCTGCCGAATGTGCGCCGGCTTTAGAGATTCAGATTGAATTTGAGCAAAGCTTTCCTGAGACCGAGGACCTTGGGCTTCGAGATATTGCTATTCGAGTTGATCGCAAGCCCATTCATGAGTCGCTGATGGGACTTTCTGCCATATCGGGTGATCCCACTCTGTATGCACAGACTTTGGTTGGTGAATTGCCGCGCCTGATTTCTGAAATGCGGTTTGGAAGCACACTTCGTTTTAAATTCTCACTCTTGGGGGATGACACAGATACAAGATTTGCAGAACTGTCTTTGAAGGGGTCGCAAGCGGCCCTGGACCGTGCCGCAGCGTTATGCAAACAGAACCAAAGCAGCCCTGAGGACTACTTTGATGAAAAGGATGTGACGAACGATGAGAGCGCTGCTGATTATTTTTAGCGGGATGATATCTTTCGCCCGGACCATGGACTGGAAATTATGAAACGGAGATTGAGATGTCTTTTTTCGGAGATCTAAAGAACATAACCAAAGCATCGTTCAAGGCGGTTGGCGACGGGGTTGAACTATTCGCCGAATTGGCCGAGGACGTTAGTCAGTCATCTGAAAAAATGCTGATCTCAGCAAGGTTGGATCGAGCTGAAAAAGAATTCGTTATGAAAAGTCTCAACAACGCGTCTGAGCATCAGATAAAGAGTTTGTGGAATGAGTTTAACGTGCACTATAAAGAGCTTCTGCCTCGGTCGTCAGCAGAGGAGAGAAAAGAGCTTGTCAGCAGACGGCAGCGACTGGAGACAACGCTCGATCAATCCTCGATCAAGCGGCTGAAAGGCGAGATTGAATCTCTAACAAGCTCTATGGCTGACAAAGACTTTGATCTCCCAGTACATGAAATTGAAGCATTGAATCGAAAGAGATTGATGTGTTCTAAACTTGCAGAGCTCTGCCGAAAGAATGGCGAGGAGGAACTCAAGGCTTCAGCGTTGGCCTCTATTCGCGAGATTGAATCGCAGGTTGCAGCGTTAGAAACGCAACGAGACGAAGTGGTTCTCGAGCGCAATGATGACGGCAGTATGAAGCGGCGGTTTCGAAAGCGAGATGGCGAACTTAATGGTAAGACAGAGGCGTTCTACCCTGATGGCACCAGGCGATTCCTTGCCGACTTTGTGGGTGGAAAATTTGAGGGCAACGCTGAGTATTGTAGAGACGATGGCTCTCTGGCATTTCGCATTAATCCAGTCGCATCGGGCCATTCGAATCACAGGCTTTTTCTGCCAGCAGGTCAAAAAATTGCCGAGTGTGATTTGTTAGGAGCAGATGGCACTGCTTCCGTTTGGCTCTGGGACGGTTATTTTATTGCCAGAACCAAGATAATTGGTGGGCGAGCTAATAAGGCTCTCCTTCTGCTAAAGATCGTATTTAAACCGGGCTTCTGGGCTCGCCTATGGCGCGCCAAGAGCAATCCCTCGGACGGTGCGCATTTGCAAACTATGCAAGCGACTGTTGTTTCCTGGGACGGTTTTCTAAGCGAGTTGAAAGAACTTGTTCACCCGTGACACGGGTTTATTTGCATAACACTTTAGATTTACCAGGGGAATGTTTTGCTTAATTCAAATCTTGAGACGATGTTGTTTGGCCTTTCAGCGGCTGCGGCTGCGGAGGTATTTTTATGGGCGATTCTGGCGGTCTTCCTGTTTGCCTTATTTGAGGCAAAGAACCAGAAGCAGTCCCGTTTTCTGGAGCATGCCCCCACAATTCTGACTTCGCTCGGTATTTTAGGCACGTTTACCGGAATCGTTATTGGTCTCCTCCATTTTGACGCGCAGCAAATAGACGAGTCTATTCCCCAGCTGCTAAGCGGACTAAAGACAGCCTTTATTACCAGTCTGGCGGGGATGTTCGCTTCCATTTTGTTCAAGGCGGCTGACAGCTTTTGGTTTGCGCCTAAGCGAGAGCAAAGCGATGTGCCAGAATCAGTCACACCTGATGATATCTATAGAGAGATCACCAATACCAACAAACACCTTGAGGCGTTAAAGCAGTCGATGGCAGGCGATGAGGAAAGTTCATTAGCCGGTCAGATCCGTTTGATGCGTTCAGAGAATCGTGACCGCGCGACCTCAGAGTCTGAGAAGCAGGAAGCTTTCCAAGAAAAACTGTTTGAGGAGATGCGAAACTTCGCAGAGCTGCTTTCGAAATCTGCAACCGAACAGGTGATTGAAGCGCTGAAGCAGGTGATTGTTGAATTCAACGAAAAACTCACGGAGCAGTTTGGGGATAACTTCAAGCGTCTGGACGAATCAGTGAAGAAGCTGGTGACGTGGCAGGAGCAGTATATGCAGCAGCTTGAACAGATGTCTGAGCAGTATTCGCTTGGGGTGAAAGCAATTGACGACACTCGTGAAGCCGTTGGTCAGATTAGTGAGAAGACGGCGACTATTCCTGAGACCGTTGGGAAGTTGCAGGGTGTGATGGAGGTCAATCAACACCAGATTCAAGAGCTTCAGCGTCACCTTGAGGCCTTTGTAACTATGAGAGACAAAGCCGTTGAAGCCGTGCCGACGATTAACAGTCAGATGGACGAGATCGGCAAGCGAATGGTTGAGTCTACAGAGACAGTCAGCAAGATGATCCACGAGGGCGCGGCGGAGTTTGGTCAATCTGTTGAGCGAACCAGTACCTCATTGCAGCAAATGGCAAACAATATTCAAAGCCAGAGTGAAAGCGTCACTGAGAATCTGCAGGACGTTGCGACCGACGTTTCAAAGACGGCGAGTGACATGCTGGCACGCCTGAACGAGAGCGCAACGTCAATGCGAGCCTCTCTTGATCAAAGTGTTGAGGCTGTTCTTACTGAGATGCGAAAAACCGTTGAGAAAACCACCCAAACGATGGAAAACGAGGTGTCCAAGTCTGTCGGTCGCACTGAGGAGGGCATCAACAAACAGTTGGACGCAATGGATAAGGCCATGGAGGACGAACTTCAACGTGTGATGACCCACATGGGGCAGGCTTTGACTTCCATCACCCGCCAGTTCTCTCAGGATTACGAGAAGCTTGTAAACGCGATGAATCAGGTCGTGAGACAGCAAGCCGGCTAAGGGTTAACCCGCAATGGAAAATATTTTCGGCAGGAAAAGAAAAGCTGACGGGTCGGATTCTGAGCACTGGATGGGTGTCTCGGATCTGATGGCTGGCCTGATGATGGTGTTTCTGTTCATCGCGATTGCTTTTATGCGGTATGTGCAAGTTGAGCAGGAGCGAATCAAAGAGATCGCCGTGACATATCAGGACACGCAGGTGGCGATTTATGAGTCACTCATGGAGGAGTTCAGTGGTGACCTCGAGGATTGGCAGGCAACGATCAGTAAGGACTCTCTTGCCTTCCGTTTTCAAAGCCCTGACGTTTTGTTTGGCCAGGGAGAAATCACGCTTCGCTCGAGGTTCAAAGATATCCTCGATGAATTTTTTCCCCGTTATCTTGTGGTGCTCTCGCAATTCGAAGAGTCCATAGGTGCCGTGCGAATTGAGGGCCATACCAGCAGTATTTGGAATCGATACACCAGTCATTCTGAGGCTTACTTCAAAAACATGGCGCTATCGCAGGGTAGAACCCGCAGCGTTCTTGAATATGTCTACTCCCTGACTCCTTCAGGCAGTGACCAGCGTGATTGGGTAGAGAGCAATGTTGCGGCCGTTGGTTACTCGTCTTCGAGGCCAATCCTTACTGCAGAGGGGGAAGAGGATACCCAGAAATCTCGGCGAGTGACTTTTCGCGTGCTGACCAATGCGGAAACCCAGATTCGCAAGATTCTGGAGGATTAGATGCGACTTGATATTGATTTTTCCGATCTCTGGAAAGAAGTGGAACGGATTACCAGGAATCGAAGCGAATTTGTTCCTGAGTTAAATCGGGCTCAAAGAGAGCCAATCGATCTTGCGTTAGAGCAGGGCAAAGAGATTCCGTTGGAGGATGTTGATTTCAGCGGCCCTGTTGCCTCAGTGCAGGGAAGGCAGGTTCTACTCTATATCCCCGATCATCGGCTAAATTTTGATGCGGCTATCGAGGATCCGGAAAAAGGGCGCAAATTTCACGTTACGTGGTGTAAGACCCTAGAAGATATGCAGAGGAAGAAGAGGTTCGAACGTTACTTTGCAACCAATAATCTTTCCGGTTTGTTCACGATTTCTGGTTTGCGTAATAGCACAACACCGGATGAAGCCGATGTTGAGCTGATGGTCTGCAAGAACTGCTTGGATAAGCTGAACTACAAGGGCGCAGCACGGGGCCAGGGAATACGAAAGACGGTGGCCGTAGAATTCAAAATACCGGAATTCTTCGAAACCTACAGCTCTTGCTTTCGATACATGCCGTCAGGACTTTCAAAACCCGGTAACCAAGATTATTCCAAGGACTGGGCAGACGTTTCTCGTTCGAAAAAAGAGCGTGTAGGTTACAAGTGCGAGAGCTGCGAAGTTGAGTTGAGAGATGCCGCCAGACTTCTCCATACCCACCATCGCAATGGGCTGAAATCGGATAACAGTGATTCAAATCTCATGGCGCTTTGTGCGGACTGTCACCGTAATCAGCCAGCCCACGAGCACATGCACGTTCCCCATTCTGACACCCAGCTAATCAATCGCCTGAGGCGGCAACAGAACATAAAGCCTAATGACTGGGATCAGGTTGAGGAGCTTGTTGATCCTGCGGTTCGTTGGCGCTTGGACGAAATGCGGATGAAAGGATGGGAAGCACCTGAAATTGGTTACGAAGCTGTCGACGCCGAGGGCGCGGTGATCGCCGAGTTTGAAGCTGCATGGCCTAATCGAAAATACGCGTTGGTCGTGAATGAGTCTGACAAAGTGAAGTTTCCGCCTTGGCGGATAGACACGATCGGGGAAGCGACACGCCTGGCTTAAGTGCACTGTCAAAAGGCAAAGCCAGTCGCGCGGTACTTTTCAGTTAGGAAGCAAACTCGGTGTTTAAGCGGCAGGAAGTCAATATCAAGATTGGTGATAAGCCTCCAGTTACATACCTGGAGACAGTCTTTTCCAAATGTTAGGCGTAAAGGAGTTTTTTTGAAAAAAGGAATCGCTGTAACCGCTATCTTCGCGGCGATCACTGCATCACTTTTCATATGGCCGAGTGCTCTGACAGTCAGAGGCACTGGCGGCTGGTCAACAGCTGGAATCGAGTTGTTGATTTTTCCGGTTTTGATTGCACTGGTTATCTGGAGCTCAGGCTTAGTCGTAAAATTGGCCCGATTGATGGCGAAACGGCAGCAAGCGGATAGAGAAAGTAGATCACCCCAAGTATCGCTGGGGATCGTTATTGGCGCAGTCCTCGGCATCTGGTGGGGTGGGGAACTTCGAATGCATGGGTTCGAGCTCGCAGCTGCGCGTGCCGAGCCAATGATTAAAGCGATAGAAGAGTACACCCGTGACAATGGACAGCCGCCTCGAAAACTTTCTGCACTTGTTCCCAACTATCTTGATGAGCTACCCCCGAAGCTCCCGCCAGTCGAAATTGTCACGGAGTCCAAAAAGTTGGAGGAATACGGGAATAATCCTTGGGCTTTGACTGCATTGGTCTCAAGAGGGCTGATGAACTGGGATCGGTTTATCTACTTGCCTGATCAAGCATACCCGGAAAGGGGCTTAGGTGGCGCTATCGAGCAGGTGAAGAGCTGGGCCTATGTGCACGAGTAGGCGAGACGTTTTTAAATAAGCTGCGTCACTCTGGTGCCGACCCACAAGCATGCTAAAAATCAGCCCAACCCTAAATTTTGAGCTAAGTTTAACGTCTTGTATTCACTGGATTTGGAGTATTCATGATCCCCGGTTTGTTGGCCACGGAAGTATCGGCTGCCCTGCGCGAGTTCATTGTTACTGGCTATGAAACGGAGACTGACCCGTTTAAAGGCGAGTTTCGCCGACTTGTGGAAGAGCAGCAGGACGGGGAGGCTTTTCTTAAGGGGCCCTATGTGTCAGTTGGATTGCCTTTTATGCAAGGTAACGCCGGCCGAGATTTTTTTAAGGGATTTGAAACCGAGCATCCGCCTTTTGCCCATCAGGAACAGTCCTGGCAACGGTTGGCGTCAGATAGAAAGGCTGCCAACACCGTAGTTGCTACTGGCACGGGCTCGGGTAAAACCGAGTGCTTTATGTATCCCGTGCTGGATCATTGCCATCGGGACCCCGGGGCCGGAATCAAGGCCATTGTGATTTATCCCATGAACGCATTGGCGACGGACCAGGCAAAGCGTTTCGCGAAAGAGATTTATCGCCAACCCGCACTGAAGGGGCTTCGGGTGGGGCTATTTGTTGGCGGCGATGGTCAGGGCACCAAGGTTATGGGGCCGGATCAGGTGATTACCGATAAGGAAACCCTGCGCAATAACCCGCCGGATGTGCTGCTTACCAACTACAAAATGCTCGACTATTTGTTGATGCGTCCACAGGACCAAAAACTGTGGGCCTACAACGGACCGGAGACACTTCGCTATTTGGTCGTGGACGAGCTTCATACCTTTGACGGAGCACAGGGCACGGATTTGTCGTTATTAATACGTCGACTGCGTGCCCGGTTCGAGATGGAAAAGGATGAGCTGGTCTGTGTGGGTACCTCCGCTACACTCGGCGGGGAAGACAACATTAAGGGCTTGCTGGAATACGCTTCCAATATTTTCTCTAGCCCGTTCCGAAGGGATTCGGTCATTGCCGAACAACGTGTTGGTGTTGAGGCGTTTCTCGGCCATATTGCATTTCTGAACCCCAATCCGGCGATCGGCCCGGAGGATCTGCAAGCTGCTTTGCAGAGGGGTTTGCCAGAGTATTTGCTGGCGGCGTATGAGCTTTATTTCAGCAAGCCGCCTGAGGAAGACTTGACGACTCTTGCCGGACGTCAGGCGCTGGCTGAAGAGCTTAAACAGCATGGCCAGTTTGCAAACTTATTGCGGCAACTGCGGTTGGGCAAGGGCACGCCGACGTTTCGGGATCTAGTTGGCCGGTTGGCCGCTCAGTTTCCGAAGCGCTTCGATCGCCAGAGGGAGCAGGCGCTGCTTGCTTTGTTTTCCTTGATAGCCCATGCCCGTAATGACGTGGGCCTGCCTTTCGTGCAACTTCGCCTGCAGCTATGGTCGCGGGAACTTCGGCGAATTGTCGGTACGCTTCGGGAGCCTGGCTCATCAGACGCTCTGGAGCAAATCGAGGAGAACGACGGTATATCAAAGCCGTTAACGCCACTACTTTCTTTCGGTGATGATCAAGCCCCTAAAGACCAGAGGCAGGTTCGGTTGCCCCTGGTGCAGTGTCGTGAATGCCATGGAACGGCTTGGTTGACCCGAATGGAGAGTAGTCACCCCACTGATCAAGTGGTTGAGGCGGACCTTCAATCCATATATTCCGCATTTTTTAGTAATCAGCCGGAGACGTCGCTTTTGCTGCCGTGGCAGCACGGAGAGAAATTATCGCCGGCCGGTATGGGGCTTGATAATTTCAAGGTTTGTCGGGATTGCGGCCGCACCGCAACGGCAGATTACAACGGCGACTGTAAGGGCTGTCAGGCGGGCAATGAGTCGCTGGTTCGTGTCAGCAAACCTCATCAATTGAAAGAGATAAGACGGGCGAATGTAAATCGCGTTATCCATGAGCACGACTGCCCCTATTGCTCTGCCAAAAGCGCGTTGGTGGTTTTTGGTGCTCGGGCGGCTAGCTTAAGTGCGGTGGCCATTCACCAGTTGTTCAGCAGTCGTGACAACGACGATCGAAAGCTGCTGACGTTCAGCGATTCTGTTCAAGATGCTACTCACCGCGCTGGCTTCTTCGCCGCCCGTACCTGGCAGAATAATGTACGCATGGCTTTGACTCAGTTGTTAGAGGCGCAGTCTGAGCCAGTACCCTTGTTAAAGTTGCCGGACTTGTTTGAATCATTCTGGCTGAATCGAGGTGATGAACAGGGCCGCTTGGATTTGTCCTCTTATCTTCGGGAGTTCATGCCGCCGGATAAACGCTTTACCTCAGATTTTGAACATTTCGAAACCACCGGGGAAGTACCTGACCCCGCAAGGCTGTTGAAACTGATTCGCACGCGGATGTTGTGGCAAGTATTGGAAGATCTTGCCTGGCGGTCTCAGGTTGGTCGCTCTTTAAATCGTCTGGGAGTGGCGGCGTTGGACTGGCCTTCTGAGCCTGTTGTTGAGGCGGCATCGGCATGGGCAGAAACGGTGGACAACACCTTGGGCTACCGGATTGATCGCGAAGCTGCCGAAGGCTTCATGGTTGGCCTGGTTCAGCATTTGGTTCACCAGGGATCGGTCGGTCTGGAAGATTTACAGTACTACCGCGATAAATCAGGCAAAGCCTACCTTCTGTCATTTCTTAATTACATGCCACCAGTGGGGCCGGGCTCACCGCGCCCAAAATATCCGGCGCTAGGTAAAGGCGAAGGGTATGAATCCCTGAGCCATGCCAATGCTTCGAAATCCTGGTTTGAGAACTGGTTAGTTTGCCTTAACCCGGATGCACTGGTTGATCAAAAACAGCTGGAACACGTTCTAGTAGCGGGCTTGGATGCCCTTTGTACGGCTGGCTTGCTAAGCCAGGAAGTGAATGAGCGCGGGGTTAAATTATGGATGCTGAAGCCAGAGCAGCTCACGATAACCACAGACATTGAGGGTGTGGAGAGCGCGGGTTATCGCCCCATGCATGTTCCTGCCGGTAAGGCGAGATCTTGGTTAGGTTTGCCCTTGGTGAGTGCAACCCGGCCGGATTTGATCTATGAGAATGTGGTTCCCGTGCGGGATTCGTTATATCGGAACCTGTATCGCTTTGGCAAAATTCACCGGGTAATTGCCCATGAACATACCGGTTTGTTGGCTGCCAGTGAGCGGGTGCGAGTTGAAAACAGTTTCATCAAAGGCACAAAGCCTTGGGAGTATAATCTGCTGTCAGCGACACCGACCCTGGAAATGGGTATCGATATTGGTGATCTCTCCAGCGTATTGCTTTGCTCGGTACCCCCGGCCCAGGCCAACTATTTGCAGCGAGTAGGACGGGGTGGCCGTAAAGATGGCAACTCATTTGTGTTAACGGTGGCCAACGGCCGGCCACACGATCTGGTTTTTTATGCGGACCCTAGCCGGATGTTGGACACTCCAGTTGAGCCGCCGGCGGTCTTCCTTAAAGCTCGCCATGTGCTACGCCGCCAGCTCCTGGCTTACACCATGGATTGCTGGACTCGCTGGGCCCAGGGCGACAATAAGGTCCCAAGTGCCATGCAGCCGGTACTGGATGCGGTAGAAAAGATTCAGGAAGACCGCTTTCCTTACACTCTGCTGAATTTCCTAAAACACAACATGCAGGAGATATGGGACGGCTTCAGCAACCACGTCGCTACAGAGCTAAGTGGTGAGGATCTCGAACTGCTGCGCCAGTATCTTTTCGGCGGTCCTCACTACGACGACAATCATTTGCGACTGTATTTATTGAATCGCCTTCAATTGGTTGCGGAAGAGCGTGCCAGGATGGCCTCCACGATCAAAGATCTGGATAAGCAGCTGGAAAAACTGCGAAAACAACCACAGGACGAGCATACCCAGGCGGAAATCGCTGAGCTTGAGAGGGAGGCTGCTGGTTACCGGGGGATGCGTATTCGAATGAATAAGCGTGAGACCCTGAACTTCTTTACTGACGAAGGGCTGCTGCCCAACTATGCCTTCCCAGAAGAAGGTGCGACTTTACACTCTATAATTTTCCGATCCGATAACGCTGCTGGTGCGGATGGCGCAGAACGCGAGTTCATCAAACGGGAATACGAGTACCAGCGCCCCGCTCAGGCTGCGTTGACTGAGCTGGCACCGGAGTCGGTGTTCTATGCCGGTAACCGCAAAGTAAAAATTACTCGTGTCGAAACCTCCAAGGGTCGGAACATTCAGGATTGGCGATTTTGTCCTCGCTGTCATTACTCTGCCCCAGCGGACGACCCCAAGGCAGGCTTCAACGATAAAACGTGCCCCCGCTGCCACACCAACCAGTGGGGAGACGAAAGCGCCCGCACCAAAATGCTTAAGATGACTCAGGTGTACGCGTTCACCAACGCTAAGAACGCCGTTCTGGACGACCGTTCGGATGACCGGGAACCGGTATTCTTCAATAAGCAGATGCTGATCGATTTTAAACCCTCGGACATTCCCATTACCTGGGTGCTGGACGACAAAGAAAAGCCGTTTGGTTTTGAGTTCATCCGCTCAGCCAACTTCCTTGAAGTGAACTTCGGTCGACGGGACGGCGAGGAAATGTTCTTTGATGTCGCCGGTGAGCACATTCAGCGTGCCGGTTTTCCGATATGCCGGGAGTGTGGTTCCGTGCAATCCCGCGCGGCGGCAACCGGCAAGCAGGAACCGGCTCACCTCAAGTCCTGCAGCTATTCCCGGGGGCCGAAGAAGCTGGCTAATGGCAAGGAAGATATCGGCATCGAGAATTGCCTGTATCTATATCGGAAGTTTTCTTCCGAGGCACTGAGAATTCTGCTACCGCGGCTGTCGACTGGTGGCACTGAAGAGCAGGTGAACTCTTTTGTGGCGGCATTGCAATTAGGCTTGAAACGTCGCTTCGGAGGCAAGGTCGATCATTTGCGAGTGGCGTATCAGAGTGAGCCAATGGGGGAAACCGACGAACGCCGGCATTTCATAGTGCTCTATGACTCCGTGCCAGGGGGGACGGGTTATCTGCATGAGCTCCTGAGTAAGGCCGAGAACATGCAGGCAGTGTTCCGAATGGCTTACGACGTGATGGCGGCTTGTGACTGCTACGACAACACCATGGACGGCTGCTACCGCTGCTTGCTGGAGTACCGCAATTCTTATGGCATGGAAAACACCAGCAAAGAGCTGGCTATGGAAATGCTTAAGGATATTGTTGATGGAGAGCATGAGTGGGTGCAGGACAAGAAAGGACTGAGCGCGCTTGCCGGTAATCCTTGGATCGACAGTGAGCTGGAAGCTCGTTTTCCAGAAGCACTCGCCCAGTTCTCTGGTCAGGACTGTGTTGGCAACCAGAAAATCCGGGTATCTCAAGACATTATTCGAGGCAAACATGGCTACAGGCTGACCATTGGGAATTTGGGTTATGAGATAGAGTCCCAGGTTCAACTTGGAAAAGCCGAGGAGGTCCAATTTGCCAGCAAGCCCGATTTCGTCATCTGGCCCGTGCGAGACGGTTTAAAGCCGGTGGCAATTTTTCTGGATGGTTATAAGTTTCACGCCGACAAGGGCAGCGAAGATTTGCTGAAGCGGCAGGCTCTGATGCGCGCGGGTTACGTGGTCTGGACCTTGAATTGGTATGACGTCAACAAGTTGATGGGGGACAAAGCCATGGATGTGCCTTTGCCAGCCGGCATGACTTCTCCGGAACAGCACCATCAAGCCATTGCAGGACTGGCAAAGGCAGCTAATCTGGAAAACACGGCGGTTCACCTAAACAAAGCGACATTTGAATTATTGATGCATTTTTTAACAGAGCAGGATAGAGCGACGCTCCAACAGCAGGCCCTGTTTTTCCTGCTTCAATGCTTGCCGGCAAAATCCCTGGCTGACCCTGCGGTGAAAACCAGCATTATTGAAAATCTTAGCGGGCTCCCAGCCAGTTTTACCGATCTGTCGCCAGAGCCAGCCGTTTTGGCCGGGAAAGTAATGCTTACGGACGACAAAGGCGCGGCCACTATTGGTCTGGAACTGCTAGCTGGATCTGAGTTGCTGAAGTCCTTTGACCTCAACCAGGCTTTGGTATCCGCAAGCTACAATTTGGAAAAGGGCAACGAAGCAAACGCTCGTTACCAGTGGCAGCGCTTTTGGGCCGCGGTTAACTTCCTTCAATTCCTTCCAATTTTTTATGCCTGGACCCCTGATTCGCGCAATAGCGGAATAGCTGCGGGCTTAATTTGGGGTGAGCCTTCGAAATTAACTAGCGGGCCAGAACCAGAGGGGGGGCAGGTTCCAGCGTGGTATGACAGCCTAGAAGAAGAGCTGAAGAGTGAGTTCAGCAAATATGAAGTGAATTGGCCGGCTGAGGCATCGGTGGCGCCGGAAATTACGGCTGGCAAGTTGGATGAGGTTGTTGGTGAGGCGGAGCTGTTGTTCGAAGAACAGAAGATTGCGCTTTTGCTGTCAGACATTGAAGTTCAGGCCGCTGCGCGGCCCTACCTCGAAGGCGATGGCTGGCGCATTTGCACGTCTGTTGAAGAATTGGTGGAAGCACTAAACGAATTGGACTCAGGAGCCTGAAATGGTCAGCGTCGCGTTTTCCGAAAAGTATTTTGAAAGTCTGCTGAAGCTGACTCCAAATGAGCAGAGCCAGGCCAATAAAGCAGTATTGTTGTTCCAGCAGGATCCACAGCACGGCGGTTTGCATTATGAAAAGCTGACAGCTTTTAAAGACAACAAACTGCGCTCCATCCGAGCCAATCAGGATGTGCGGATTATTTTGGCTGCTGCGGAAAAGGAAGATTTGTATCTGATGCTGCATGTGGACCGCCACGATCCGGCATACAGCTGGGCCGCCAAGCGTAAGGTAGAGATCAATCCGAACACGGGCAGCCTTCAGGTCTTTACTGTCGAAGAGAGCGTGCTCGGGGAAGGTCAAGCCAAGCCCACGGCAGCGGAGCAGCCAGGCTTGTTCGATGCCATTCGCGATCGTCAGCTGCTTCAGTTGGGCGTACCGGAGGATTCCCTGGCTCTGGTACGAAGCATGAAAATTGAGGCAGACCTCGAAACCGCGCGCGTTAATGAGCAGCTTCCGCCCGATGTGTATGAAGGCCTGTTTATGCTGATAGCCGGGGCGAGCTTTGAAGAAGCGTACAACGAAGTGGTACCAGCCGTCCCGGATACGGTCGATACCGAAGACTTCAGCACCGCATTGTCACGGCCGGAATCTCAGGCTTATTTTGCCGTGGCCGAGAACGAAGAAGCGTTACAGGAAGTCCTGAATCAGTCGATTGAGAAGTGGCGAGTGTTCTTGCATCCAGCTCAGCGTCGGCTTGCCAATGGCAAAAAAAACGGACCGGTGCGAGTGCTGGGCGGTGCTGGGACAGGTAAAACGGTGGTTGCTATGCACCGCGCCAAATGGCTGGTGGAGAATGTGGCGACAGAGAGCAACAAAGTATTGTTCACCACCTTCACACGAAACCTGGCGGCGGATATTCAGCAGAACTTGAACAAGATTTGCTCGCAGGAGGCACTGAAACGCATCGAGGTGATGAATCTGGATGCCTGGGTGGTCAGTTTTCTGAAAAAGCAGGGCTATGATTACGGCTTGCTAATGGACAGCAAGGAAGAAAAGCGCCTTTGGGAGCAGGCCTATTCGGAGAAACCAGCGACTGCCGATCTTGAAATGGCGTTCTTTCAGGAAGAGTGGGCGCGGGTGATTCAGCCCCAATCCGTGAACAATGTTGATGAGTACAAAAAGGCATCCCGAATTGGGCGAGGAACCCGGTTAAATAGACAACAGAGAGTGGATATCTGGGCGGTATTCGAACGATACCGGCACCTTTTGGTAAGTAACCACCTGAAAGAGGCGGACGATGCCTATCGCGATGCCCGCAACTTACTTGAGAGCAATCCGGAGCTCCGGCCCAACCTAAGCTCTGTAATAGTAGACGAAGCCCAAGATATGGGCACCCAAGCTTTCATGCTGGTCCGTGCCCTGGTGCCGTCAGGGCATAATGATCTGTTCATTGTCGGCGATGGGCATCAGCGTATCTATGGCAAGAACAAGGTAGTGCTTGGCCAATGCGGCATAGATATTCGAGGCCGCAGTTCACGTCTGAAGATTAATTACCGAACGACGGATGAAACTCGGAAGTTAGCAGTGGGCATCCTGGAAGGGGTGACCGTGGATGACCTCGACGGAGGAGAAGATACTCACGCTTTCTACCATTCGCTTATGCACGGCCCAGCGCCGGATATCCGTTGTTTCGATTCGATGTCGGAGCAGGCCGATGCGATATTGGCGGCGATTCGTGAAAACGACCTTTCCCCCGAGGCTTGCTGTGTTATTGCCCGCACTCGAAAGGAAGTCAATGAACTGAAAACCGCACTGGAGAGCCGACAACAGATTTGCCAGGCGTTGGATTGCCGACATGCAACGACCCCTGAAGGCACTCTTAATCTTGCGACTATGCACCGAGTGAAAGGCTTGGAGTTTGATGCGGTTTTCTTGGCATCGGCGAACAAGGGTCAAGTGCCCCTTGACTACGTCGTGAATTCAGCCGCTGACGCGGTAACGAGACGACAGCGGGAGAATGAGGAGCGGGCTTTGGTTTATGTGAGTATAACTAGGGCTCGTAAGTTGGCGTTTATTTATGGTTGTGGGCAGATGAGTAGTTGGTTTTCTGTCTAGTCGGAATTACATTCCTAAATTATCAGGTTTTGAGTACTAAGATCCCGGCGAGTTCACTCTCTCAGGAAACGAGTTATTAGGTAGCAGTTGGGTTCTACCCCGTTCCCACTTACGGGTTTTAGGAGTGGTCAAAATAGTGATTGGCCTGCGGAGAGCTGGCACTCGGATCATAAGCTCGCCTGCCTGACAAATTTGAATAGGGTCCGCACTCCCGAAACGCAAAAGCGACGCATTTCGTCGCTTGCACCTTTTCTACTTACTCTCCACGGTGGTCAAAGTGGAAACGGGGTAGAACCCGTTCGAGCGTAAGCTCGAAAATATAACCCGAGGTTTGACGGGTTTTAACATTATGCACAATGGTGACCCGCATGGTTTTATCGACGACTATTTTTGCGAGGATCAACGAGTCGGGAAGATTGCCAGGGTTTCGGCATTTGATGATCCCAGCATTAGTCATGCGGTGATCTTTGACGACGGTGAAGAGTTTGAAGAGGCCCGGCAAGTGCTTACGATTCGAGGCATTCCACTTAGGTGGATTAAAGTTAGTTTGACTAGAGTAGTGAACATCAAGCGTGAACCCCAACATCAGAACTTGGGTGGCGGGCGAGGTTATGAGTATATTGGCCGCGGTTCATACTGGGGAAATCCTCACGCCATGGAGAATGGCGAGAGCAGAGAGGAAGTAATCCGGAAATACGAGTACGACTTTATGTTCAATAAGTTTCTAAACATTGATCTAACCCGTGTTCATGAGCTGGCCGGTAAAAGGTTGGGGTGTTTTGTGCACCTGCGCCTTGTCACGGCGACATTTTAGCGAGCTTTTTAAACAAATTTGATGATGGGAATTGATCGGCACGGCCTGAGCCGAGAGTTGGCGAAAAGAAATAGATGCGTGTGAGATGGCAGGTATGGAACCACAAAATCTTCATGCAGCTCCTTTAAGAAGAGGTTCCAGCCGAAGATATATTATTAATGTTAACCTTTCTCAGTGATTTTCAGTATGAAAAAAGGTTCGTTTGCGAAGCACTTTCGTTTATGTACGGAAACCTACTTATGATTTATAGGGACTCAAAAAAAGCTCTCGACTATTTTCAGACTATTGAGTGTCAGGATTTCTACTACCAGATCTATGGAAATCATGCTTCTCCAATCATGAGAAAAAAAGACTTGTATGAGTCAGAGGCCTAGACATGATGTTTTGACCTGCCCGTCCTCAACGATCGTGGGTTATCGTTGGGGAAGGGCAAACAACCCCTGAACAGAGCCACATTGAGGAGGGCAGGTCATGACCAAGTTTAACGCTGAATCTAC
>Ga0307951_1000307_pt1 | contig 27773 bp, 27 predicted proteins | sample OrgLakmetagen374_FD_201842 | JGI IMG/M metagenome (GOLD analysis project Ga0307951, IMG submission 201842) | Saline water microbial communities from Organic Lake, Antarctica - #374 | ecosystem: Environmental > Aquatic > Non-marine Saline and Alkaline > Saline | place: Antarctica: Organic Lake... | reverse complement strand
CGCTAGCTCAACATGTTAAACGGAACGCTAATTTAATATGCTGAATGTCGTGCTGTACGAGCCGGAAATTCCCCCGAATACCGGGAATATTATCCGGCTCTGCGCCAACACCGGTTGTAAGCTGCACCTGATTGAACCACTGGGGTTTACTCTGGAAGACAAACAGATGCGGCGGGCCGGGCTGGATTACAGCGAATACGCCAGTGTAAAAGTACACGAAAGTTACCCGGCGTTTTTACAATCCGAGCAGCCCCAACGGCTGTTCGGGCTGACCACTAAAGGCAGTCACTACTATCATGAGGTCAGTTACCAGGAAGGTGACTATCTGATGTTCGGGCCGGAAACCCGCGGCTTGCCCGCACCGGTTCGGAATGCCCTACCGGATGGCCATCGCCTGAGAGTGCCCATGTGCGCTCACAGCCGCAGCCTGAATCTGTCGAATACCGCCGCTCTGGTGGTTTATGAAGCTTGGCGACAGCTCGCATTTTGCGGTTCTGAATAAAAAACCCGGCTCGTAAGCCGGGTTTTTCTTGCCCGCCCAGAAAGTCAGTGAGTTTTGGGCTCACTGGTGGCTTCTGCAGCCGTCGCTTCTTCTTGCTTGCGCTGAAGCGCCTGGGCATAAATCGCGTCGAAGTTAACCGGCGCCAGCATCAGTGCCGGAAAGCTGCCACGACTTACCAGGTTATCAATGGCTTCGCGGGCATAAGGGAACAGAATAGTCGGGCAGTAGGCACCCAACATGTGGCCCAGTTGCTGAGGCTCCACGCCGTTTACCAGAAAAACGCCAGCTTGTTGGATCTCAACAATGTAGGCGACTTTCTCTTCGATTTTTGCCGTTACCGTCAGCGACAGCACAACTTCGTACTGATTATCGCTGACTTTGCTGTGCCCTGTGTTCAGATCAAGATTGACCTGCGGCTTCCACTGCTCCTGAAACACCGTCGGGGCGCTGGGGGATTCGAAAGAAAGATCTTTTACGTAAATGCGCTGCATGGCGAATTGTGGTTGGTTCTGGTTTTCATTGCCTGCTGCAGCTTGCGAATTCTCAGCCATGTTCAATCCTTTATTATCAATCTGGGCCAGGTTGCCCGTGAATTAAGCGACGTGCTGCGGCGCTGGGCGGCAACACAACCCTTCGTTATTTCTTTACCAGCGGCAAATTGCTGGCTTTCCAGTCGGCAATTCCGCCGCTCAGGCGAACCACATTGGCAAAACCGTCAGTATTAAGCTGTTTGACCGCCATAGCAGAATGCTGCCCCATCTTGTCGACCACAATCAGCTGCTTTTCTTTGTGCTTGGACAGCTCACTGCTGCGACTTTTCAAAGCGCTCAATGGAATATTCATCGAGCCCGTGATGCGCCCTTCATTAAATTCTTTGCGATCACGGATATCCACCACCACCGCTTCGTCCCGGTTAATCAGGCTCACAGCGCCTTGGGCGGAAATTTTGGCACCACCGCGGCGGGTTTCCAGCGCCAGCAGCGCCAGCAGCAAGGCAACGAATGCCGACACCAGAATGTAATGGTTAACAACAAATTCAAACAAGCGATCCATGAAAACACCCTGCAAAATAATTTGGCAAGATTATACACACCCGCAGCCCTGCGCAGAAGGTAACCGGCGTGGCATGGGTAAATGAAAGCGGTTAGAATCTTGAGTCTCACTCATATCAACAACAACACACTGCCAATAACCGGAGCACGTCATGACAGCGACTCGCACGCCGACAGCACTCATCATTCTTGACGGCTGGGGCCACCGCGACCCGGCCGAAGACAACGCTATCAGCAACGCAAATACACCGTTCTGGGATAGTTTGTGGCAAAACAACCCGAAAACGCTGATTAACACCTCCGGAATGTTTGTAGGCTTGCCCAGCGGACAAATGGGCAATTCCGAAGTAGGTCACATGAATCTTGGCGCCGGTCGCGTGGTATACCAGAACCTGACCCGCATCGACAAAGACCTGAAAGACGGTGGTTTCCAGAAAAACCCGGCCCTGTGCAAAGCCATAGACGCCGCTGTGAGCCAGGGTAAAGCCGTTCACCTGATTGGCCTACTGTCGCCAGGCGGCGTTCACAGCCATGAAAGCCACATTCTTGCCGCCGCAGAATTGGCTGCAGCCCGCGGCGCTAAAGCCGTTTACCTGCACGCCATTCTGGATGGCCGCGACATGCCCCCGCGCAGCGCCAAAGCGTCGCTGGAAAAAGCCGCGGCCAGCCTTGCCGCACTTGGCGTTGCCCGCATTGCAAGCGTGACCGGGCGCTACTTCGCCATGGACCGCGACAACCGCTGGAACCGCGTAGAAACAGCCTACAATGCAATGGCTTTGGGTGAAGCTGAATACGCCTGCGAAGACGCGGTAACCGCTCTGGAGCAGGCTTACGAACGCGATGAAAATGACGAATTTGTAAAACCAACCCGCATTCAGGCCGAAGGTGATACCACCGCCACCATTAACGATGGCGACGCCGTGTTGTTTATGAACTTTCGCGCAGACCGTGCCCGCGAGCTGACGCGCACCTTTGTTGACGCTGATTTTGACGGCTTCAAACGCAAAAAAGTGCCCCAGCTGGCCGACTTTGTAATGCTCACCGAATACGCCGCCGACATAAAAGCCAGCTGCGCCTATCCATCGGCGCAGCTGGTGAATGGCCTGGGCGAATATCTGGCCGACGCTGGCAAAACCCAGCTGAGGATTTCAGAAACCGAAAAATACGCCCACGTTACTTTCTTTTTCAACGGCGGCCGCGAAGAGCCATTTACCGGCGAAGACCGCATTCTGGTGCCGTCCCCAGACGTTGCCACCTATGACCTGAAGCCGGAGATGAGCGCCCCGGAAGTGACAGACAAACTGGTTGAAGCCATTAAAAGTGGCAAATACGATCTGGTGATCTGCAACTACGCTAACGGCGACATGGTTGGCCACACGGGCAAGCTGGACGCTGCCATCAAAGCGGCCGAATGCCTGGACGCCTGCGTAAAGCGCGTTGTAGAAGCGCTTGCGGAAGTGGGTGGCGAAGGCCTGATAACCGCTGATCACGGCAACTGCGAGCAGATGCAAGACCCGGTATCCGGCCAGGTACACACCGCCCACACCATTGGCCCTGTGCCCCTGGTATACACCGGCCCAAAACAGATAACGCTGAACGACGGTGGCGCCCTGAGCGATGTGGCGCCTACGCTGCTAGCACTGATGGGCGTGGCTCAACCCACCGAAATGACAGGCCACAGCCTGGCTGAGATCGGTTGACTGTAAACGGGCAGGTTGCCATGTTACGCGCGCTACTGGTTTTACCTGTGCTGCTACCCTTGCTACTGGTGCTGGCTTTTGCCAGCGCAGCCCCGGTAGCCGCGCAACAAGCATCTTCTCAACAGGTAACTCCGGCCCAGGTTGAAAAGCTGAAAAAGCAGATTGGCGCCATTAATCAGTGGCTGACCCAAGCGGAAAAAGACCGCTCGCAACTGCAACAACAGCTGACCGGCCTGGAGCGTAGCATCAGCGACCTGACCCGAGAAGCTCGCGACCTGAAGCAGCAGGCCGCCAGCCAGCAAACACAGCTGGCAGAACTGGAAACCCGGCAACGGCAGTTAACCCTCATCCTCAACGGCCAGCGCGAACAGTTGAAGAAGCTGCTGCGCCAGGCCTGGATGGAAGGCGACGCCAGCGCCCTGAAAGTGCTGTTCAACGAAACCGACCCCAACAATATTGCCCGCACCCTCACCTATTACGAATACCTGGGCAATTACACAGTCGGCCAGGTACAGGCTTTTCAGGCCAGCCTGGCAGAGCTGAACCAAACACGCACGCAAATGCAGAATACCCGCGCCAGACTGGCCGCCACCGAGGCCGATGTAGAGCAACGTCAGCAAAAACTGGCGCAAACCCGGAAGCAGCGCGAACAGACTCTGGCAAGCCTGAACGCAGACATCGGCCAGCGTCGCAGTGAGCGCGACGAACTGGCCGCCGATCAAAAGCGCCTGGAGGCCCTGTTAAAGGAAGTGCAACAGGCCATTACCAGCATACCTGCGCCAAATGCTAACCAGCCGTTTGCGAAACTGCGCAAAAAAATGCCCTGGCCCGCTGCTGGAACCGTGGTCAGCAGCTTTGGCGAAACCTATGCCGAAGGCAAACTACGCCGTAACGGCTTGCTAATGCACACCGACACAAGTGCAGAAGTACGAGCTATTCATTACGGTCGCGTTGTATTCGCCAATTGGCTGCGTGGCTTTGGACTGCTAACCATTATTGACCACGGCGATGGTTATATGACCCTATACGGCTATGCCAGCAGCCTTTACACCACGACCGGAGACTGGGTAGATGCCGGCGAGGCCATTGCTCAGGCCGGCCAGACCGGCGGCACCGACAAAGCCGCGCTGTATTTTGAAATACGCCACAACGGCAAGCCCGATAATCCGTCACGCTGGCTGGCCGGGCAACCCGCGAAACCCGGCAAGGGCTGACAAACGCCAGCGCTCCCGCCATACTGTGGCGAATTAGCGGCAACCCGCCAACTAGCGGAATAAATACAGGATAAGTGAATGAAACTTGCCCAACGCACTCTTCATGCTTTACCGATGCAGGCCCTCGTTATGGCCTCCTGTTTTGCCGCTTCCGGTTGGGCTTTTGCGCAGCAAACGCCGACCGGCACCATAGCCGATCCTCACGCGGGCATTGACATGCCGGCCGAGCGCGAGCAGCTACCGCTGGACGACCTGCGTAAATTTACGGCCGTTTTCAGTCGCATCAAAGACGCTTACGTGGAAGAAGTCACTGACAGCCAACTGCTTGAAAGCGCCATAAAAGGCATGCTGTCAGAGTTGGATCCGCATTCCGCCTATCTGGCACCAAAAGATTACGAAGACCTGGAAGAAAGCACCAGCGGTGCCTTTGGTGGTTTGGGCATCGAAGTGGGCATGGAAAACGGCTTTGTTAAGGTAATTACTCCCATAGACGACACTCCGGCACAAAAGGCAGGTGTGCAAGCCGGCGACGTGATCATAAAACTGGGTGAGCAACCGGTAAAAGGCATGTCGCTGCAAGACGCGGTAGAGCTGATGCGCGGCGAACCCGGCAGCATTCTGCAACTGACGATCATCCGCGACGGCGAAACAGGGCCGCTGGTCATTCCGGTAGAGCGCGCCATCATCAAGGTCACCAGCGTGAAATCCCGCATGCTGGATGACGGTTACGGCTATGTTCGCATCACCCAGTTCCAGGCCGAAACCGGCAGCCAGTTCAGCAACGCCCTGAAGGCCCTGAAAAAAGACGCCGGTGGTGCGCTCAAAGGTGTCATTCTGGATGTACGCAACAACCCGGGCGGCGTGCTGCAGGCCGCAGTAGACACCGTTGACGCCGTGCTAAACGAAGGCCTTGTGGTTTATACCGAAGGCCGCATACAGAGCTCACGCCTGCGCTTCAGCGCCACAGAAGGCGACATATTGGCAGACACGCCCATGGTGGTTCTGATCAACGGCGGCTCCGCGTCTGCATCAGAAATCGTCGCGGGTGCCTTGCAGGACCATCGCCGCGCCGTGGTAATGGGCACCCAGTCATTTGGCAAAGGCAGCGTGCAAACCGTGATTCCGCTGGATGAAACCCACGCCATAAAGATGACCACAGCCCGCTACTACACCCCGGACGGCCGTTCCATTCAGGCCACCGGCATAAAGCCGGATATCGAAGTAAAACCGGCAGAGCTGAAAGAACTGGATAGCCAGCCGATGTTTACTGAAGCTGATTTAAGCGGTCACCTGGAAGGCAAGAACGAAGCCGAAAACCGTAAAAACGGAGCTCAGAATGAACGCGATAGCGCCAAGGAATCCGCTGAAGCGGTTCTGGATCGTGACTACCAGTTGCGCTCAGCACTGAACCTGCTGAAGGGGCTGAACATCATCAGCCGCGCCGGCACGTCCAGCGCTCAGGAATAGGTTGCTTTCCATGAGGCACTTTCCAAGGGACACTTTGTGAAACCGCGGCTATCGAATACTTCGATTCGCATGTTGCTGACCATGCTTCTGGGCATGGTCAGCAACATAGCGCAGGCAGGGCCACCACCCACCATCGCCATCATCATTGATGACATGGGCCACAACCGGCTGGAAGGGGAACGTCTGGCGCGCCTGGAACAGCCCATCACCCTGTCGTTTCTGCCCTACCGCCGCCATACCGTAGAGCTGGCCAAACTATCACACAGCCTGAATAAGGAAATCATGCTGCACGCGCCCATGGCCAATACCCAGCATTTCGGCCTGGGGCCAGGCGGCCTGACCGAAGATATGGACCAAGCCCACCTTACCCGCACATTGCGGCGGGCTTTGCAGTCGGTGCCTCACGTTCAGGGTGTCAATAACCACATGGGCAGCTTGCTGACGCAGCGCCTGCAACCCATGGATTGGGTGATGACAGAACTGGGCCAGTACCCGCTGTACTTCGTTGATAGCCGCACCATCGCAAGCTCGATAGCCGGTGATGTCGCCCGTGCCCACCGCATCCCCAGCTTTACCCGCGATGTGTTTCTGGACCACGAACAAACCGAAGAATTTGTTGACCGGCAATTCAAACTGTTGATTCAACGTGCGCGGCAACAGGGCACGGCCATCGCCATCGGCCACCCCCACAAGATCACCGTAGATTATCTGGCAAAGCACCTACCCCTGCTGGATGAGCAAGGCATTGCAATAGCAACTGTCAGCGGCGTTTGGGCCATTCGCAACGGCAACAGAACCATGTTTGCAAACGAAAAAAAGCAGGCCATAGTGCCTGCTTACGCGAGAAAACCGGAATCGGACAGCAGCGCTGCCCAATTGTAAGAGCTTGGCAGGTTAATCCCGCACTTCAATTCCCTGGGCTTTCATGAACGCTTTTGCCTCTGGAATGGTGTGCTCGCCGAAGTGAAATATCGACGCCGCCAGCACCGCATCCGCGCCACCAATGGTTACGCCATCGGCCAGGTGCTGTAACTCGCCTACCCCGCCAGACGCAATCACCGGCACCGTTACCGCATCGCTGATGGCGCGGGTAAGGCCCAGGTCAAAGCCAATTTTTGTGCCGTCGCGGTCCATACTGGTTAGTAGCAATTCGCCGGCACCCAGCGCCACCATCTTCTGCGCCCATTCCACCGCATCCAAACCTGTTGGCTTGCGGCCACCATGGGTAAAAATCTCCCACCTGGGTTCTTCACCCTCGGCGCTCACCCGCTTGGCATCAATCGCCACCACAATGCACTGGCTGCCAAAACGCTCGGCCGCGGTTCTTACAAATTCAGGATCAAACACCGCCGCGGTATTGATGGCCACCTTGTCGGCACCGGCATTCAGCAGTTTGCGAATGTCTTCCACCGTGCGCACACCGCCGCCGACGGTCAAGGGAATAAACACTTCTGACGCCATGCGCTCTACGGTTTCATAGGTGGTGTCACGGCTTTCGTGGCTGGCGGTAATATCCAGAAAGGTAATTTCATCGGCGCCCTGCTCGTTGTAACGGCGGGCCACTTCCACCGGGTCACCGGCGTCGCGGATATCCACAAAATTCACGCCTTTCACTACCCTGCCCTTGTCTACATCCAGACAGGGAATAATGCGTTTGGCCAGTGCCATGGGAATGCTCCGTACAGTCAAAGGTCTTGAAGGTGATGAATCAGCAGGTTAGGCGTTCAGGCTGTCGCAATAAGCCTGTGCTTCGGCTACATCCAGAGTGCCTTCATAGATCGCACGGCCCGTGATAGCGCCCAGAATGCCCTGATCGGCCACAGCGCCGAGGCGTTTCAAATCATCCATATTGGTCACGCCGCCAGAAGCAATCACCGGTATACCGCAGGCTTTCGCCAGCGCCGCTGTGGCCTCTACGTTTACACCCTGCATCATGCCGTCGCGGGCAATGTCGGTGTACACAATGGAATCTACGCCGTCATTGGCAAAGCGTTTTGCTAAATCGGTGGCCATTATTTCAGATACTTCGGCCCAGCCGTCGGTGGCCACGCGGCCGTCTTTGGCGTCCAGACCCACAATAATGTAGCCAGGGAAGCGTTTGCACATTTCGGTCACAAATTCGGGTTCTTTCACCGCTTTGGTGCCAATAATCACCCACTGCACACCCGCCTGAAGGTAGGTTTCAATAACCTCTGCGGAGCGGATACCACCGCCAATCTGAATCGGTAAATCCGGATACTTGCGCGCGATAGCCTTCACAATTTCACCGTTAACCGGCTCACCGGCAAACGCACCGTTCAAATCCACTAAGTGAAGGCGCCGCGCACCGGCCTCTACCCAGCGGGTTGCCATATCAACCGGATCGCCGCCGAACACGGTGGAATCGTCCATCCGGCCCTGGCGCAGGCGTACACATTTGCCGTCTTTCAGATCGATAGCGGGGATAATCAGCATAGTGGTTGGTTTTCCTGAATATTTTAAATAGTTTGCCGGTGATAACGGGGAGCTTGGGTGCTGCAGTCTCTGCGCCCGAGGACTAATTCGGGGACAGAGCCCGTCGTATATTGGTCGGCTTCAGTCTACTTAATCTCCGGTCCAGCTCACAAAGTTCTTCAGCAGCTGCAGACCTGCATCAGCACTCTTTTCCGGGTGGAACTGCACCGCAAAAATATTGCCTTTGGCGACCGCCGCCGCAAGGTCAACACCGTAACGGGTGCGGCCGGCTATGTCGGCGTTACCTTCGGCTTCGGCGTAATAACTGTGCACAAAGTAAAAGCGCTCACCGTCAGCGATTTTGTGCCACATGGGGTGATCTTGTACCTGCTGCACCTGGTTCCAGCCCATGTGCGGCACTTTTAAACGCTCGCCGTTTTCCGTCAGTTTGTGGCCGAAGAAACGTACATGGGCGGGGAATACGTCAATGCAGTCAACTCCACCGTTCTCTTCGCTGTGGGACATCAGCGCCTGCATGCCTACGCACACACCCAGCAGAGGGCGATCGCGGGAGACTTCTTTCACCAGTTCATCCACGCCCAGCCGACGGATTTCCGCCATGCAATCGCGAATAGCACCCACACCGGGGAATATCACCCGGTCGGCGCTGCGGATAAGGTCGGCGTTATCGGTCACCAGCACCCGGGTATCCGGGGCTACGTGTTCCACGGCTTTGCTCACGGAATGCAGGTTGCCCATGCCGTAATCAATGATGGCAACGGTTTTCATAAATTCATCAGTCCAGCAGTTGGAAACAGTCTCGGGCGCCTCGGATCAGAGCGTGCCTTTGGTGGAGGGCATAATACCGGCCATTCGGTCATCCAGCTCAATGGCCATGCGCAGCGCGCGGCCAAATGCTTTGAACACCGTTTCAATTTGGTGATGGGTATTTTTGCCCTTCAGGTTGTCGATATGCAGGGTAATCAGCGCATGGTTCACAAAGCCCTGAAAAAACTCGGCGAACAGGTCTACATCAAAGCCACCAACGGTTGCCCGGGTGAAAGGAACATCCATGTGCAGGCCGGGGCGACCGGACAGGTCCAGCACTACCCGCGACAAAGCTTCGTCCAGCGGCACGTAGGCGTGGCCATAGCGGCGGATGCCTTTTTTGTCGCCCACCGCTTTAGCGAACGCCTGGCCCATGGTAATGCCCACATCTTCTACGGTGTGGTGGTCGTCAATATGCAAGTCGCCATCACACACCACATCCAAGTCTACCATGCCGTGGCGGGCGATCTGATCCATCATGTGGTCCAGGAACGGCACGCCAGTCTGGAAGTTGGTTTTACCGGTGCCATCAAGATTTACTTCAACACTGATCTGGGTTTCAAGGGTATTGCGTTCTACCCGAGCCTTGCGTTCGGCCATGTGAACTCCGTAACTGACTGTTTAAAATCGGTTTTAAAAATTTCCAGCATCCAAGACGCCAATTAATAATTGCGCCGAGTATACCGCTTATTCGTACCGGAGTCCTGCCGGTGGATTCATCGCAACCATTGCCCTGCGCTATGCAAACACTTTCTTCAGATTGCGCATGTACTGGTCTACCAACGAGTTGAACTCGTGCTTGATGACCGGGCTAATGGCCAGCTTAAGCAGGCTGGGCAGTGGCAGTGTCAATTTTGCATTGGTCTTGAACTTCAGGGTGGACATGGTATCGCCCTTGGCGGTTATAACCCAAGACCCGCTCACTACGCCATTGCCCTGGCCCGCAACGGGCTCCCAGCGAATGGTGCCGGCATCGCGGTCAGACACATAATGGCAGCCGTACGCCGTTTGGATGGAGTACTTGTCGACACCTACCTTTTCCATTTCCCAGAGGTAGCTGTTATCGCCCAGATCCGTCAACTTATGCACTTTCGGAAAGTGACTGACAGACCGGGGCACATCCGCCAGCAGGTCAAACACTTCATCGTAACTGCCGGCAATTTCCAGCTCGCGGCTGAGTTCTATTGATACGTTGATGGCCATTGCCAACTCCTTTTTGTCATTATTAGAGACTACGATCGTCACAGAAATACGGCGGTATTTTGGCCTAACACTACGGCATTGTCATACACTCACGCTGTTAATTTGCCAACCCTACGTTATCCTTCGAACTATCGCACATTGAACTGAACGAACAGGACGCATCCAATGAAAGCACTACGTTACCTGCTCATTACTATTGTGGCACTGATTTTACTCGCCGTAGCGGCAGTAGCCATCGCCATGCTGGTGATCGATCCCAACACCTACAAACCGCAAATTGAGCAGGCTGTAGAAAAGCAAACCAATCTCGACCTAATTTTAGACGGCGACATCAGCTGGTCGTTCATTCCCATCGGCCTGGAGCTGAATAACGTGGAAGCCAAACTCGACGGCGAACGCTTTATTGCGCTCGAACGCTTGGTCGCAGAAATCGATTTCTGGTCATTGGTAGCCATGTCGCCCCAAGTGAACAACTTTGTACTGGACGGGCTAGATGCGCATCTGAGCGTTAACAAAGAAGGCCAGGGTAACTGGACCCGCATAATGCCGGAGAAAGACGCGCAGCAAGCTGCCTCCAGCGAACCGGCTCCGGACGCGACTGCTACAGAAACAGCGAGTGAAGGCTCGCCAGAACCACTGAACTTCAACGTCAGCAACGTCGAAATCGCCAACGCCCGGGTGCACTACACCGACGCCACCACCGGCCAGGAAATCACCCTGGAAGATTTCACTCTGGGCGCCAGCGACATCACTCTGGGTTCCGAGTTTCCGTTAGACATTAGCTTCCGGGTAGAAACCGCCGAGCCGCAAATGAGCGTAACCGGCAGCATTGCAGCCCGCCTTTCGGCCAACCAGGCGTTAGATGCATTTAGCGCATCGGGCCTGGACGCAAGTTTCGACATAAAAGGCGATGCATTCGCCGGTAAAACCGTCACCGCTAAAATCAGCGGATCACTGGCCGCCAACCTGGCTAACGAAACCGCGAATCTGAAAGACATCAGCTTCAGCTTTGCCAACCTGAGCGCCAACACCAATCTGACTGTAGAAGGCTTTGGCGACAAGCCAAAATTGGCGGGTAACATCGCCATCAACGAATTTTCACTGAAAAAACTGCTGGAGAATCTGGGCCAACCCGCTATTGAAACCAGTGACGGCGACGTACTCACCGCCCTGGCCTTCAGTACTAACATTGGCGGAGCAGCGGGCAAGCCGGAGCTAACCGACTTAGCCCTGAAACTGGACGACACCACTTTCAACGGTTCAGGCAGTTATAACCTGGCCAGCTCCGCGCTTGTTTTCCGCCTGACCGGTGACGAACTAAACGCCGATCGCTACCTGCCGCCACCATCGGACACCCCGGCGACTGAAAGCGGCACTGGTTCTAATTCTGGTTCTGGCACTGCGTCAGCCCAGGCAGACCCGGACTCGCAATTGCTGCCTCTGGACACCCTGCGTGCGCTGTTATTAGACATAGATTTGGGGCTGAACAAGCTAACCGTCAGTAATCTCCAGATTAATGAGATAAAAGCCAGCGCCCTGGCCAAAAACGGCGTGCTGGAAATCGACGACTTCAGCGGCAAACTCTACTACGGCAGCTTTAACACCACTGCCACCATCGATGCCCGCTCCAATACTCCGAAATGGAGCATAAACACCGACGTGGCAGACGTACAAACACTGCCGCTACTGAACGACCTGGCGGAAGTAGACATGCTCTCTGGCGGAGCAAACCTCAAAATAAACGCCAAATCCACCGGCAACACCATGGCCGCATTGCGCGGTAACGCCGATGGCAAAATTACCTTTAACCTGGCAGAAGGCGAGTTCCGCCGCATGAACCTGACCCGCCTGGCGTGTCAGGGCATTGCGCTGGTCAATCAGGAAACCCTGGGTACGACCGACTGGGGCACTACCACACCGTTTAATGACATGCGCGGCACCCTGGACATTAACGGCAACACTCTGGACAACACTGAGCTGCTGGCATCGCTTGCCGGCATGCAGCTGGAGGGCCAGGGCAGCGTGGACATGCAGCAAAGCCTTGTGGACTACGAACTCGGCCTGCGTATTGTGGGTGAAATCCACCGTGACCCAGCCTGCCGGGTAACCGACATTGTGAGGAACGTGGTTATACCCCTGGAGTGCCGCGGCAACCTGAGCGATGACCCAGCAGGGCTCTGCTCCTTCGACGGTTCGCGCTTCCGCGACAGCCTGCAAGACATCGCCAAAAACGCAGCCAAGGCCAAAGCAGAGAAAGAAATAGACCGCGCAAAAACCAAAGCCGAAGACAAAGTAAAAGAGAAGCTTCAGGAAAAACTGGGTGAAGGCGCCGGCGACAAAGTAAAAGACGCGCTCAAAGGCTTCTTTAACTGATGACTGACAGCTTTGCCCCAGCCCTGTTGAACTGGTTTGATGAACACGGCAGGCACAACCTGCCGTGGCACCACAACCGCACCGCATACCGGGTGTGGGTGTCGGAAATTATGCTGCAACAAACCCAGGTAGCCACGGTTATACCTTACTACCAGGCGTTTATGCAGCGCTTTCCAGACGTTCACTCACTGGCGTTAGCACCTACAGACGACGTACTCAGCCACTGGTCCGGCCTGGGTTATTACGCCCGCGCCCGCAACCTGCAAAAAGCCGCGCAAGCCGTGGTGCAGGAACACAACGGCGAATTCCCCCGTGACCAGCAGCAACTGGAAGCCCTGAGCGGCATCGGCCGTTCAACCGCCGCCGCCATTCTGGCGCAATCCTACGATATAAAAGCCGCCATACTGGACGGCAACGTCAAGCGGGTGCTGGCGCGCTATCACGCTATAACAGGCTGGCCAGGACAAACTGCTGTATTACAGAAACTTTGGCAATTCGCCGAACAGCACACGCCCAACGACCGTATTCGCGATTATACCCAAGCGATTATGGACCTGGGCGCCCTGGTATGTACCCGCAGCCGCCCGGGCTGCGAACGCTGCCCGGTGCAGCAAAACTGCCTGGCCTACGCCAACAGTGAAACCACACTTTACCCCGGCTCGAAACCGAAAAAAGCCAAGCCCGAAAAAACCACCTGGATGCTGATACTGGAAGACAGCGACGGCCGCATACTGCTTCAGCGACGGCCACCCAGTGGCATCTGGGGCGGCCTATGGAGCCTGCCAGAGCTTGACCCAGCATTGGGCGAAGACGAACTGCAACAGGCCTGCGAACAACAGCTAGGCCTAAGCTGTGGTGATCCACAACGCATCAGCGGTTTTCGTCACACCTTTAGCCATTACCACCTGCACATACAGCCAGCGCGAATGAGCGCCGAACCCCAGAGCCGCGTTGCCGACGACAATCACCGCTGGCTGCATCGTGATCAAGCATTGAGCCTGGGCTTGCCAGCCCCCATACGCACACTGCTGACAGACCCCGAACAGACCACGCTGCTGTAGCAACCCGGCAGCCTTATTGCTGATATGATGCGTAAAGTCTGATTTCCCTCGACACATCCCAAAATACCCACAGGAGCCCCCATGAGCCGTAACGTTTTCTGCCGTAAACACCAGAAAGAAATGGAAGGTCTGGACAACCCGCCCATGCCCGGCGCCCGCGGCCAGGACATCTACGACAACATATCCAAAGCCGCCTGGGACGAATGGCAAAGCCAGCAAACCATGCTGATTAATGAAAAACACCTGAGCCTGATGGACCCGAACACCCGCAAATACCTACAGGCGCAGATGGAACGCTTCTTTAACAACGAACCCTTCGACAAAGCCGAAGGCTACGTACCACCTGAGAAGTAACCCCTAAACGCGGCCTAACGGGCAGCACTGAAAACTTTAACAAATTTTCAAAAGCTCTCTTGACTCAGTGCGGCCAAACCGGTTTAATAGCGCCCCGTTGCAGCACAGTATTGCAACATGCCCGGATAGCTCAGTCGGTAGAGCAGAGGATTGAAAATCCTCGTGTCGGTGGTTCGATTCCGCCTCCGGGCACCAATATTTTCAATGACTTAGCCCGCCTCGTGCGGGCTTTGTTGTTTTTAGGACCAGAAATGTAAGCAATATGTAAGCAAAATTGGTTTTTACCACTTCGCCCTACCACCCGCCCGAACCCTCGACGTTGAATGATATGTTGTGTAGAGTTTGGATACTATACGAGCGTGCTATCTACCAAGTGCGAGAGCTTATAAACAGATAAAAGGGTTAACATGCCCCCAAGTTACTCTAATCACCCCGCCTACATTCCAGTAATAAAGTGGCAGCAATATGAACAGTATGCCCTTCGTCACCTCCGGGCAGAAGTTCAACGTAGGGTCACTCCCTGTATCGAGATACGCACATCTAAGCAACACCAGAACATCGTCGACAACTATCGTTCTATTCGGGCTTCTCACATCACTCTCATTGATTACTCAGACCCCCAAGGGCGCTTGAGCGGTGTTAGGCTCGCCGAATTCCGGGACTTCTTAAAGATTGCAAAGACAAATAGTTACTCGATTGTTCCTACCCTGTCGCCCAATGACCTGAACAATCTAAGCACTCCGGACCTAAATCTCTTAGTCAGTTTTGGCGAGGTAGCCATAAGAGAAAAAATTTCCGGCTTTTCGCTTTCGGCAGACCAAGAAATTCAACTCAAGGCAGCCATACAGAAAATAAATTCAGCCGACAACTGCGGGACAAGGGTTCTTATCGACAAGGGCCAGGCACCGGAGACTTGGACCCAAGCTAACTGCACTCAGCTCGCAAATGCGATAGATCAAATCAATGACGTTGGAATTAAGAGCATTCACCTGTTATCCGGAGCTTACCCAGAAAGCCTGACCACCGTTAAGACAGGCATGGCAGAGTTCGCGAGAAACGACTGGGCTTTATGGAAGGATATTAACAATATCTGCACGTCCAATGTGGGCTTTTGTGACTACGGAATTCTAAATCCCTATTGGACAGAAGAAACACTAGAGTTACGAGGTCAACGCTTGGCTATAAGATATACCAGAGATCTTGACTGGCTTATATTAAGGGCGGACGGGAAGACCCGTGATCATTCCATCGCCATTAGTCAGATCTTAGTAAATGTATATTCGTCAGACTTCAAAGGCGCGCCATACTCATATGGCGATCAACTATTGGAGGAAAGAGCCGACCCTACTTTTCCTGATAAAGATAAAAAGTGTGGTCACTATCACATTACTGAGGGATGGAGCCATCACATAGCATTTGTAGTTAAACAGCAATATTGATTAACAATAAAAATGATTTATGCGGCGAAAGAGACAGGCTTGAACTTCTGTTTTTAAACAGCTTATCGGAATCATATCCGCTAACCTCTGCTGGAGAATGTAAAGACTCTTGCTCTTCCAACCACGCGCCTTCCCGTGTCTATCCATAACGTCTAGCACTTCTTGTTTATCAAGCAGCGTTACTAAAGTGTATCTGTCCACATTATGGTTTGCTCGGCCATATTTAATCCGACTGAACACACAGTTCCCCGGTGCGGGGATCAGCATAATCCCCCACCAAGTTGGAACCATAGTCATAGCTCTCGCAAGGTGACGCTCAGAAGTTACCAAAGTCACGTTGTCAAAAACCTTGCCGTAGCGGCTACCTTGGGAATGAAGCCTTTTTAAGGTGTCAAGATCACTTTTAATTTCATAGCAGTGCATCGACCTGACGTCGACCAAGTCAGCTCGCACCAACCCTCCATTAATCTGTACCTCTTCGAGATAGGCCGAAGTCGTTTTATTTCTTCGATAGCGGTCTAAATGCGAAGTTAAGGCTTCTTTGATTTGCTTCTCGTACATCAACGTCTCGGATTCACCATACTTTGACTCGGTGGCGAATTCTATCAGAACAGGCCCCAAAACTCAGTGCCAACCACCCTCTATGAAGGCCAAAGCAACAATTTCCCATACTCTGCAATCATCACTAGAAGGCATTGATACCAACGTGAGAGAATACACGCCAACATCTTAACGGAGGAGCCTGTGAACAAAACCACGACTCCTATTACAGCAGAAACTGCCTTTCAGCAGCTAAGTCGAGCCGGATACCCTCGAAATTATATCAAGAGGTTCCTCCCAGATTGGTGGGACAACAGCTTGATTCGTACCAGCGCAGGGGCGCTTCAGTTCGCTTTGATCTTGCGCCAACGTCTCGGGTTGCAGGTTGATTTCAGACCTGATGGGACGATAGCGATAGCCTCGGGAGCGCCAGCCGCAAGATTTAAGCACCGAATAGACACCGAAGAGTCGGAGCTCACGCTGGCAGCAAATCTGGGCCTGGCCCTAGCGAAAACTGCGCTCCATGCAGTGAAACCCTCGTACCGTACTCTCTCCTCGGACCCTCTAGTAGTCCGAGAAAATTGCTTGAATAACTCAACAGAAACCCTCGTTTCATTCGAATCTCTCTTGGAGCTTTGCTGGAACCATGGCATACCTGTTCTATTCTTGAACTATCTCCCAAAGGGTTCGAAGAAAGTGACCGGCATGGCGGTCTCTATCAATGATCGGCCCGCGATAATCTTAGGTTTTAACCACAGACAATCCGCGCGTCAGCTTTTTGTTTTGGCCCACGAACTCGGACACGTTTTACTCGGACATATTGGCCCTGATTCGGTTTTACTGGATGAAGAGCTGGTTGAAGTCCAAGGCAATTTGGAGGGTAGCCCTGAGGTACTAAAGGATCAACAAGAGCTAGAAGCGGATAGTTTTGCACTCCGGTTAATCAGAGGACTGATAGATGACCCAATTGAAGAGATTGGTTCTCCAAAATCATCTGCTGCTCTGCTAGCGCGCACGATTCCAGTAGCCAAGCGTCATAGAATTGACCCTGGACACCTTATACTTTCATACGCAAAGCAACATGATGAATGGGTATTAGCCAATCAAGCTCTAAACTTTCTTCCCCGTGAGGCAGACCCCTTAGAGCTAATGGAAGCAAGGTTTAAGAGAAATGTGGAGCTTGACAGTATGACCAGTGAACATGCGAACTACGTGCTTCTAACTCAAGGTTATGGTAAATAGGGAAGTTGTCTTGTTACTACTCGATAGCGATGCAGCAAGAAAACTGTGTCAATTCGATTTAATTGAGTTCCTTCTGACATCAATTCAGTTCAAAGCTACAGACTTGGGAGTACTCCCTCAACTCAAATTTCAACTTCACCTCAACGATGAGAAAAAGGCAGAGAAGAAATTGGGGTCAAGGCATGCATTTGAAAATGCGAAAAATTTGGCTTCATCAGCATTTGAAGTAGAAGTCTCAGCGGATAGCGCAAACCCAATCTTGGAGCTGGATCGCCCAGATTTGGAAACCGGTGAATTAACACTCTTCGCCGCGCTATCAGAAACGGAAGAAAGCCACCTGTTGAGTGGAGATAAGCGCGCGTATATTGCACTCTCAAAGGTGGATCAGTTAGACGAAATACATGAACTTTGGCCAAGATTTCTCTGCCTAGAAGAAGCCATCTTAATAATCATAGCCCACCATGACTTCGACGCTATCTCTGAGAGGGTAAGAAGCGATCCAGATGTCGACACGGCCGTCGCATTAACTTTTGGTGTAAGCGCCCCAAGTTCTAAAGAAAATGTTGAGGGAGCCCTCACGAGTTATGTTAATCACTTGCAACAACAAACTGCAGGTCGATTTATTCCAATAACAAACCCTGGCAAAGCTTTTCAAATACAGTGATGGGGCCTTCCCACCGAAAATTCATCACCGCGGGGGGACGCTGAACGCGGTGTTCGGTTATTTTCAAAAGTTCTATATCACCACAATTTTCGTTCTTGCCAACGCTGGGGTTCAGTTCAGTTCGCATGTTCGATGCCCCTAAAGCGGCCTATAGCCATGAGAGCTTTACCCAAACCTTCTGAAACCTGCCAATATAAGCTACGCTGACCGCATAAAATAATTCCAACTCATACGGTTGCTTATTTGAAGTAACGGCGGCGAGCGCATGGACAAAAAAAAGCTCACAGAGCGAGATATCTGCACCAAGTTCATCAATCCAGCCCTGGAACAAGCCGGCTGGAATATGTTGAGCCAGGTGCGGGAGGAAGTGTCGTTCACCGCTGGCCGCATTATTGTGCGGGGCCGCTTACACATCCGCGGCAAACGCCGCCGCGCTGACTACGTGCTCAGCTATAAAAAGAACATGCCCATCGCCATCATCGAGGCCAAAGACAACAAGCACAGCCTGGGCGACGGCATGCAGCAGGCACTGGCTTACAGCGATGCGCTAGACGCGCCCTTTGTATTCAGCAGCAACGGCGACGGCTTCCTGTTCCACGACCGCACAGGGCTATTCGGCCAGACCGAAACCACTCTGCAACTGAGCGAGTTCCCTTCGCCAGAAACACTCTGGAATCTGTATTGCCAGTACAAAGGCATTAGCAGCCATGCGCGGAAAATTGTGGAACAGCCCTACTACGATGACGGCAGTGGGCGCACGCCTCGCTACTACCAAACCGTGGCGGTTAATCGCACTGTCCAAGCCGTCGCCAAAGGCCAGAACCGTATTCTGCTGGTAATGGCCACGGGCACTGGCAAAACCTTTACCGCCTTTCAAATTATCTGGCGGCTTTGGAAAGCCAAACAGAAAAAACGCATCCTGTTTCTGGCCGACCGCAACATTCTGGTGGATCAAACCAAAAACAACGATTTCAAGCCCTTTGGCCAGGCCATGACCAAGGTCACCAACCGCACGGTAGACCCATCCTACGAGATCTATCTGTCTCTTTACCAAGCAGTGACCGGCAGCGAAGAAGAGCAAAACATCTACAAACAGTTCTCGCCGGACTTTTTCGACCTTATCGTGATCGACGAATGCCATCGCGGCAGCGCCTCGGTGGATTCCGCCTGGCGTCAGATTCTTGATTACTTCTCAACGGCCACCCACGTCGGCCTGACTGCCACGCCGAAGGAGACCAAAGAAGTCTCCAACATCGACTACTTTGGCGAACCGGTATACACCTATTCACTTAAGCAAGGCATCGAAGATGGCTTCCTGGCGCCCTACAAAGTGGTGCGGGTAGACCTAGACAAAGACCTGCAAGGCTGGCGCCCATCCAAAGGCCAGACCGACAAGCACGGCGAGCTGATAGAAGACCGCATTTACAACCAGAAGGATTTCGACCGCCAGCTGGTGCTGGTAAAGCGCACCGAAGTGGTTGCCGGCAAAATTACCGAATTTCTGGAAAGCTCTGACCCCTTCCAGAAAACCATCGTGTTCTGCGAAGACATCGACCACGCCGAGCGCATGCGCCAGGCACTGGTGAACCTGAACCCGAAGCGGGTGCAGGAAAACCGCAAATACGTTATGCGCATTACCGGCGACGAGCAGGAAGGCAAAGCCGAGCTCGACAACTTCATCAACCCGGAAGAACGCTACCCCGTTATTGCCACCACCAGCAAACTGATGACCACCGGCGTGGATGCCCAAACCTGCAAACTCATCGTGCTGGATCAGCGCATACAGTCCATGACCGAGTTCAAGCAAATCATCGGCCGCGGCACCCGCATCAACGACGACTACAACAAGCACTGGTTCACCATCCTGGACTTCAAAAAAGCCACAGAGCTGTTTGCAGACCCGGATTTCGACGGCGACCCAGTGAAGGTTTATCAGCCCAAAGCCGGCGACCCAATTAATCCAGACGTGGATGAAGCAGACGACGGCTCAGAGCCCGACGAACACCCCTGCGCTGAAGACGCCGAAGGCTATGAAGTAGATCCAGAGTCAACCTGGGAAAACGACGACGGCAACACCTCTGGCGGTGAAGAGGAAGAGCCAGGTAGGCCAAAGCGGATAAAATACGTGGTCGGTAACGTTGAGGTCGCTGTTATCGCCGAGCGCGTCCAATACCTGGGGCCGGATGGCAAACTCATCACCGAAAGCCTGAGAAACTTCACCCGCAAACAGGTGAAAGAACAATACGCCTCCCTAAACGACTTCCTGCGCCGCTGGCACGAGGCCGACCGCAAACAGGTCATTATCGACGAACTGACCGAACAGGGCGTCATCTGGGACGACCTCATAAAAGACGTCAGCAAGAAGCTGGGCGCCGAGCCAGACCCCTTCGATGTTATTTGCCACATCGTTTACGACCAGCCGCCGCTCACCCGCAAAGAACGCGCGGAGCAGGTGCGCAAGAACAACTACTTCAGCCAGTACCAAGGTGCCAGCCGCCAGGTTTTGGACGCACTGCTGCAGAAGTACACCGATACCGGCATTGAATCCATTGAGGATGTTAAAATCCTCACCCTCGCGCCCTTCAGCCAGATTGGTGCGCCGATGGAACTGATTGATGCCTTCGGCGGCAAACCTGGCTACACCGACGCGGTGAAAAGTCTGGAACAAGAGCTGTACCGGAAAATCGACTGACTACCGGCCTTTCGTAACCCCCCTATTTTTGACATCTCAGGAAAGCATTACCTATGTCTATTAGCAGCACCATCAAATCCATTCAGGACATCATGCGCAAAGACGTTGGCGTAGACGGCGACGCCCAGCGCATAGGCCAGCTGGTGTGGATGCTGTTTCTGAAGATTTTTGACGACCGCGAACAGGAATGGGATGTCCTCTACGACAACTATAAATCCCCGATTCCAGAGCACCTGCGCTGGCGCAATTGGGCCGCCGACCCGGAAGGTATGACCGGCGACGACCTGAAAAACTTTATTGATAGCACCCTGTTTCCCGGCCTGCAAAATCTGGAACCTGCGGGTGACGACTACCGCGGTGTGGTTATCCGCAACGTTTTTGAAGACGCCTACAACTATATGAAATCCGGCCAGCTGATGCGCCAGGTCATCAACAAGCTGCAGAGCGGCGTGAATTTCAACAAATCCGCCGAGCGCCACGAGCTTGGCGATATGTACGAACAAATACTCAAAGACCTGCAAAGCGCAGGCAACGCCGGTGAATTCTATACACCCCGCGCGGTGACCCAGTTCATGGTCAATCGGGTAGACCCAAAGCTGGACGAAAAAGTCATGGACCCCGCCTGCGGTACCGGTGGATTTCTCACCTGCACCATCGACCACAAACGCACACGCTATGTGAAAACGCCGCAGGATGAGCAGACACTGCAACGCACCATCATCGGCGTCGAGAAAAAGCCCCTGCCCCACCTGCTGGCCACTACCAACCTAATACTGCACGGCATTGAAGTGCCAGACCAGATCAAACACGACAACACCCTGGCCCGCCCACTAATTAGCTGGGGGCCGAAAGAACGGGTGGACGTCATCATCGCCAACCCGCCCTTTGGCGGCATGGAAGAAGACGGCATAGAAACTAACTTTCCTGCGGCCTTCCGCACACGGGAAACCGCCGACCTGTTCATGACCCTGTTTATCCATCTGCTGCGCAACGGCGGCCGCGCTGCCGTGGTGCTACCAGACGGCTTCCTGTTTGGCGAAGGCATGAAAACCCGCCTGAAAGAAAAGCTGCTAAGCGAGTGCAACCTGCACACTATCGTACGCTTGCCCAACGGCGTGTTCAGCCCTTACACCGGCATCAAAACCAACCTGCTGTTCTTCACCAAGGGTAAGCCCACCGAAAACGTGTGGTTCTACGACCACCCCTACCCGGACGGCGTGAAAAGCTACAACAAAACCAAACCCATGCGGTTTGAAGAGTTCCAGACTGAAATCGACTGGTGGGGCGACGAGGCTGACGGTTTTGCCAACCGCGAGGAAACCGAGCAAGCGTGGAAGGTGTCTATCGATGACATCAAGGCTCGTAACTACAACCTGGATATCAAGAATCCGCACCAGGGCAAACTGGTTAATCACGACCCGGATGAATTGCTGGCCAAATACGAACAGCAGCAGGCTGAGATTCAGGAAGTTCGTGACCAGCTGCGGGATATTTTAGCTGAGGCCCTAAGTGATAAAAACACCGGAGGTGATGCGTGAGTCCGCGGGAGTTGGTTACCGAGCATTTGGATTTGTGGACTGGGGCCGTTACCAAGAAGTCCCGTAGTGGCCGGGGGAGTAATGGTAAGGTTGCGCTGACCGGGATTAAGAAACTACGGGAGTTGATCCTGGAATTGGCGATTCGAGGGAAACTCTTGCCTCAAAATCCAAAAGATGATCCAGCCTCGTCCCTCTACGCCAGAATAAAGGAAGTAGAGCACGATCTAGTCGCCAATAAAACCATTAGAAAAGCAAAAAATCAGTCAGATATCGCAGCAGAAGAAATTGAGTTCCAAATCCCTGATAACTGGATGTGGACTCGTTTGGGCTCCGTTGGACAGATAATAGGTGGAGGTACACCAAAGTCCGGCGAACCATCCTACTGGACAAATGATGGTATCAAATGGCTTACACCTGCGGATTTGTATGGCCTAAAACATAAATACATCAGCGAGGGGAAGCGAGACATATCTGAACTCGGTCTTGAAAAATCATCAGCCCATTTACTTCCGAAAGGCTCGGTTCTCTTTTCTAGTAGAGCCCCCATAGGATATGTGGCCATCACAACCGAGGAATTAGCGACCAATCAGGGCTTTAAGAATTGTGCGCCATTCATATATGAAATGAACGAGTTCCTCTATTTTTTCTTGAAAAGGTCAGCCAGACAAATTGACGCGAGTGCAAGCGGAACTACATTTAAAGAGGTTTCCGGCTCAAAAGTAGCCTCAATTCGAGTCCCTTTGCCACCCTTGGAAGAACAGCACCGCATCGTCCAAAAGGTCGATGAACTCATGGCACTCTGCGACCGGCTGGAGCAGCAAACAAGCAACCAGCTCGAAGCCCACGAAACCCTCGTAGACGCCCTGCTCGGCACCCTCATCCAGTCCCAAAACGTCACCGAACTGGCCGACAGCTGGACCCGCCTCGCCGCCCACTTCGACACCCTGTTCACCACCGAACAGAGTATCGACAAGCTCAAGCAGACTGTTCTGCAGCTGGCGGTGATGGGGCGGTTGGTGGAGCAAAATCCAGCGAATGAATCAACATCACATTTACTGCAACGCGTTGAGTGTGAAATCAAAGACCTAGTGAAAAAAGGCAAAATAAAGAAATTTAAACAAGCTTTGGAAATCGAGGGCACAGAAAAGCCATTCTCGATACCGCAATCCTGGGAATGGGTACCCCTCGGAAATCTTTCACTTCACTCTGCTGCCGGCTGGAGCCCAAAGTGCTTAGACACACCGCGCGATGATGGTCGCTGGGGTGTGCTTAAAGTCAGCGCGGTAACCTGGGGAGCATTCCGGCCAGACGAGAACAAAGAGCTACCATCCCATCTAGAACCAAAGCCGGAATATGAAATCCAGCCGTTTGATTTTCTGATTTCGCGTGCTAACACAGCCGAACTCGTTGCTCGCTCAGTCGTAGTGCCGAATACCGCTCCAAGAAATTTAATGATGAGCGACAAAATCATCCGTTTCGCTTTTAGCGAACAAGTAGAGCCGAGCTATATCAACCTGTTTAATAACTGCTCGTATGCTCGGAGCTATTATCTATCCGTGGCGGGCGGAACCAGCAGCTCTATGAAAAATGTATCCCGAGCTCAAGTTCAATCTTTGGAAATACCGTTACCTCCTCAAGATGAGCAACAGCGAATCGTCCAAAGAGTCGATGAACTCATGGCCCTCTGCGGTCAACTCAAGAAACGCCTGAACCAGGCCAGCGAAACCCGCTGCCAATTGGCCGATACCGTTGTAGAGGCAGCTCTTGGTTAACTGTTTATACCGCTTAACAGTAGATACTGGAATAGCCTGCGCTGTCCTTATAACTACTCGGAACTTCCCTTTTTGGAAATAAACTCTATAATTCCCTCAAAGGGAACTCTCTAGCTTATGAAAATCTTAGGAAGAGAAAAAATTTACAATTGCATTCGCAAGCACGCTTCATCCAGAAAACCGCTGGAAGCATGGGTTAATGAAGCTGAGAGGGCTGCGTGGCAGACCCCTCAAGACATCAAGAACCGCTATCGCAGTGCAGATTTTCTTGCAGACAATCGGACTATTTTCAATATCAAAGGCAATGATTACCGACTCGTTGTGAAAGTCCGCTATCAGAACGGCATTGTGGTGGTGGAGTGGGTGGGCACTCACGCTGAATACGATAAAAAGCAATTTTAGGAACTAGAAATCATGGGTCACATCAAAATCATCAAAACTCCGGAGGAACATGAGCAGGCTATGACCCGTGTCATGGGTCTCATGGATGTTGATCCTCAGCCGGGTAGTCAAGACGCTGATGAGCTTGATTTACTGGCACTGTTAATAGAGCGCTATGAGCGGAAGCAATTCCCGATTGATGTACCGGGCCCTCTCGACGCCATCCGTTTCCGTATGGATCAGCAGGGCCTCAAGAAGAAAGACCTGATTCCTTACATTGGCTCCGCATCCAAGGTCACCGAGGTGCTGAACGGCACACGCAATCTGAGCCTCAACATGATTCGTCGACTCACTGACGGCCTTGGAATCCCAGCCGACGTACTCATCAGGGATATGTCGCAGGAAACAGCAGGCAGCTAAGATATCACCTGACAGGCACTCCCTGAGCGAGATGCAAAAACAGGACGAATTTGACGCACTGGCTCAGGATGCGCTAATGCCTTCCGAAATATGGGAAAGCCAGAAACCGACAGACCCTAGCAGCATTCGAGCTCTTGCCCGAGACCTCAACATCTCGCCTTGCATTATTGCAGGCAGATTGCGTCATGAATCCGACGACCACATGCTTTTTGGGACGCTATTCAGAGAGAAAATCAGCTTCTGATATGAGCTCTTCGTAGGCTGGCTACTAGGCGGGTGAAGTCGATTTCCCGCAATACCCAATGGCAGCGCCGGCTTGAAAAACACTTGGAACTATTTCCAGTTCAGCATCGATCGAAGAAGTTGGTACTAAGCGGTATGGGAATTAGAGAAGATTGAAAAGATTGGTGTAGGCAGGAAATAAAAACCCCAGCGTAGATTGCGATTGTCAGCAACCAAGAGGCCAGGGTCGTATTAAGGATTATATGAACAACTCAGGCTTGCAGCCTCAGGGGACTACTCGGCATCATCAGCCTATTATGGTGAATGATTTGTGTCAGCACATAAACAAGTGGTCGGGCGGGCGTGCCGTTGGAGCGGAACACTTCGCCGGTTAAATCAGCACCGCCTAAAAGCATACGATTTAACATAGTGAGATGGCCCCTGGGCACATATCCCAGCTTACATCCCTTGCTTTCCATCCGAATTGCACTCGAGTCCACCGGGTTATTCGGCTCAGGAACGAATTGAACTTCATCGCCAGCTTGCAACTCCGAAACTTCAAGTTCGGCCTCATGTCGGAATCCCGCGACTTCAATCAACACCTCAAAAGCCGCCGGTGGCTCATCGAAGGGGTGCACAAGTTCAAAACCGTCGTCCGGCAACTTGGCGCCACTATAGCCCAACAAGGCAAATTCACTAATGTCCGCATCAGCCGGAATGGCCCGAAGCTCAAGATAACGGCTAAAGTCTCGCCTGGTGCGCGGCGGCAGGCGGCGCGTGAACGCTTCCATCACTTGATGACGGTGCTCTACCTGCTTCAGAGGAAAGGCCGGATAACCTTGGAATCCTACCTCTTTGGCGCGAGCCATCTCAGTTCCAACACTGTACTGGAGCACCACATGGCCACCCTGCTTTACCAATTGCCCCACACGATACCGGGAGCGCTTTTGACTCTCTCGTGCCTGCCAAAAAAGCAGCAGTCGTTGTGGTTCAACCAGATGTTCAATCAAGCGGGTCATGTCAGTTCTCCAGGGCCTGCAGTAGGCGCTCTCTCCTTCGCAGTGTAAGAAAAGCAACGAACTCAGCGCGTTGCTGAGTGAATGGGTGAGGAAGGTCAAAGCGCGTTAAGTTATGCAGCATTGCCACCAACTCATACTCGCACACTCCCACGAGCCGTTCTATTAGTATTGGCCTTATCTCCGGGAAATGCCCACAATACCGAACAATTCCCTGAATTAACGATAAACGCCGTTCGTCATCCAACGACCAGCGCATCTGATGCTCCCCTCTTCGTAGATAGGCGTTAAACTCGTTCGAGTCACGCACCATGCGTAGCATTTTCTCGGGTTGCAACTCATGGCCGAGACTGGTTCCGTTGTCAAAATATGGTGCAAACCTCGCGGTAGGCCCGTCTTCCGTCCAAATCAGACCCCAGTTCTCTTGGTGCCTGTCCGTATTACCAATTAAGGCGTCAAAACAAAGACCTAGCCCCCAGTAAAGTCGCCAATCATGAGAGAGCCATCCGCCTCGCTCCAGTACACGGCTTAACGTAATGATAGTGGATAGATTGTGTCGCTTGCCTTTCTCCCGGTCGTAGTCAGGAATGCGGCGTTGCATGTAGTCTCCGCCGGGGAAAAAACGCTCATCGTTTTCGTCGTTGTATCCTAAAAACCATTCGTTTACGGTTCCTGGCTCATCACTGAGTGAATCAATTGCCACAAAAACAGGAGGTAAGGTCAGACCCATCAATCGACCAACACGAAAAGCGATGACCTCGGCCCAATACTGATCAGGATGTCTCGGTTGATTTGGATTCTTGGCGCTTTTTATCGCCTCTTTGAAGAGGTAACGATGCCCGGCCAGGCAGAAGTCGAATGGAGCAGGGTCTGGAGAAACGCGCAACGACTTGTCGCGAGCACCAACCGGAAAAACTTCATAGTCTTGGTGGATATCCCAGCCCGCAATATCAATTACCTGCCCGGGCTCTTGCCAAACTTCCCTTCTATCAATCATCTTTATCTGGCCTGCACAGAATAAAAAACCCCTCACCAGCTTTACCGCAGTACGGATCCACCGATTGAGGCCGTGTTACATTAACATTAACTTTGAGCGCAAGCTTTCTCAATAATCTTTGGCGCCTACAAAGCAATACCCCCCGCGTAAGCTCCACTCGGGACCAAGAGGCAGAGGTCGTGTTAGCGGCAAGATAATGGACTGAGCGCCCAACAATCAAGCGCCAACACTAAGCAATGGAGTAAATATGAAAAACGGATGGATGATTCGGGCCGGCAACAGTGGTCGCTACTTCGACGATTTCGAGGATTCAAAGTGCGTGGCGATTGGCTGGAACGACCTCGGTGACCTTCGCCAGTACACCACCGCCGCAGCGCTGCGCGAGGCTTATATCCATCATTTCGGAAACGCCAAGTCAGGCAGAACCGCAAATGCCGTCGCAATGATTCGCAAATTCCGTGATGACATACAAAAAGGCGACCTACTCGTCACCTACAGCCAAGAATATCGTGAATATCTGGTTGGGGAAGACCAAGGTCAGTATGAGTTTCGCTCCGAACAGAAACTGGTGGGCGAGTTTGCGAGCATTCGGAAGGTCAAATGGCGCGGGCGGGTCTCCCGAGACCAGCTCTCTACGAAGCCGAGCGAGCAACCATACCTGTC
>Ga0307951_1000304_pt1 | contig 27836 bp, 29 predicted proteins | sample OrgLakmetagen374_FD_201842 | JGI IMG/M metagenome (GOLD analysis project Ga0307951, IMG submission 201842) | Saline water microbial communities from Organic Lake, Antarctica - #374 | ecosystem: Environmental > Aquatic > Non-marine Saline and Alkaline > Saline | place: Antarctica: Organic Lake... | reverse complement strand
ACAGCGGCAGCAGCAGGAACAGTCACAGCAGCAGCGACAATGAGGAGAGCGAGTACAGTATCAGCGATAGTGGCTAAAGGAGGAGGGAGCAGAAGGGGGGGGGTGGGGGCCTGAGGGGAGAACCATTGGGAGGGACTAAATACCTAGAGCAATATCAATTAATAAAGACAAAAATTGTTACGTCTCCCAGACATTTTGGACCAACTTTGAACCCTTAGTTGTACTTTTTATCTTTTATGCCATTCTTATGTTTGTGGGAAGCTGAACTGCCCCTCACTAACGCACACATACACGTGCGCAGGTTCAAGCGCACCAATACACATGCACACGCACAAACGCGCATGTGCACGCATACGCACACACGCACACGCACTGGCTGGGCTAAATGCCCACCAGTGTTGATGCAAGAATTGCTGTAATGTTTTTTGAAAGTGTCCATGGTTACCCATGCTCACTTGAAATAATTATGAATTTTGGGTTCCGGGGTAAATATGGTAAGGTACGGTATTTTGAATCAGCTGTTTTACACTGGACTGATTTGATTAGACAAGCGTTTAGGGAGGCTGTACGAACAAACCCATACTAAGAAAGTTTGAGTTGTATTGTCTGGACCATGAGTACTTGAAGTCCATGTTTTCCTTTTTTAGTGTCCAATAAGCTAGGGGGGGGGCTTAAGAGAAAGCAGCTGGTCACAGATCGTGCGCCACATATTTTTGATATCGCGATCGTTTTGTATGCTGCTCCGCTTCACTTACGCAGCATGCACAGCAATGGCCAGGCACAGCAATAGCTGTTTCTATAGCGCGAGGCGCACTCTGTTGGCAGGGTGTGTTGTATGTTTTGTTTTTAACCTTTGAAGCACGGCAAACTCTTGAGTACACTCTTAATAAGCCTTTATTCAATGTAACGCGCATTCTGCTTACAAAGGATACTTGTATATGTTGTGTCGCTTACCCCTTAGAGTGCAGCAAGCTCTTAAATAATTCACCATTCAATGTGCACAGATTGGTTTTGGTCGCGTTCTTGGTGAGTAATAATTAATAATGCTGCGAGCTGTGCAGTGCAGCGGCCCCTTGGCTTTTTGTTCAATGTTCAAAACGCTTGTTTTTATAATTTCCTGTAACGTTGCTTGTGGCTCAAATCTAACTGCAGTTTGCAGCAGTCCCTTGATCAAGTGCTTCTGTTTCTGATTTCCGGTGAATTTGTGTGTGTCTAAAGTTAAAAACACACTGCAGCCTCTTCTTCTGTGCCTTTGCTTGTTTCTAATGTTAACAACAGACTATAGCCTCTTTTCTTTATCTCCGCTTGTGTCTTACAGCATGACCTCCGGCGCGCAGCAAGCCCTCCGACGTACCATGGAAATCTACTCCTCTACCACCCGCTTTGCCTTGGCCTGCAACCAGTCCACAAAAGTCATTGAGCCCGTTCAGAGCAGGTGGGATCACACAACCACAAACATGCGTGCACACACATTTAAGCAAACACACATACAAACACATAAACGCACACACACACGCAACCGTGCACACACACACACACATGTATACACACATACACACGCACACACACGTATACATGCACATGCATGTCAACACGCACACACGCACGTATGGGAAATGCTGGTGAGTTCATTAAATACCATTGTTTGTATGGCATACCTTTTGATGATGCATATATCGGAGGACTGCTTGCCATGGTGTGTGAGTCCCCTGATATATATGTGTGTATCTTTATCTCAATAGGTTCTTCCACCACCTGCCTGCTAGTTCATCTTTTTCTCTTGTTTGTTTATATAAAAAGAGGTTCTTCCACCACCTGCCTGCTAGTTCATCTTTTTCTCTTGTTTGTTTATATAAAAAGAGCATAGTGAAATCTCTATCATTTATTAGGTGTTACATACTGTATGTATATTGCAGTGAAGGTTTGTAAACTTTATATAAAGGTGTCAGCACTGCATCTGTCCGGTGCATGCAGGTGTGCCATCGTGCGCTTTTCGCGGATAAATGACCAAGACATCTTGTCGCGCCTTTTGATTGTGTGTGAGAAAGAAAAGGTGTGAAAGTTACTGTTGGTAGTTTTAGATCGGCTCTGCTCCTTATATTTTGTTGTGTCTTGAACAACAAGCAGCAGGCCAAGCCGACTCAAAACAACTAATACTTAATACATAGGCTTGGCCAGGACCATATATATACGGTGCATATACGGTATTGTTGGCAGGGAAATTGCCAGATATACGGTCATATACGGTGTATATATACGGTTCTGGCCAACCCTATTAATACAACTTGTAGTGAAGTGTGCGTATCTCTGCCTAGTTAGTTGCAATGGCCTGTGTTAAGTTTGCTCTCCTTAAAACTCCTGTGCCTTTAATCTCCCTCATAAGACCCCAGTCCTGTCCACACTAAACCTGTCACCATCAAAACCTGCCTACCAAGATACCAGTTCAACTCCCTCTGTGTCTCACTCCAAAAAACCCTTTTCCTTCTCCGTGCTTACCGTTCCAAGGATGGCTGCATGTCATTTAATACGAGGCTGTAGTATGACAGGAAAGGGGGAAAAGCAAGGGCACTTATTATAATTGCTCAGATTCCTATTCTTGTGTATTTGTGGCAGCACAGCTGTGCCTGACCCGACTTAGCTAGTTTGGCTCCGTGAGTGTATGCGTGTCCATGTTTGTGGTGTGGTAACTGTATGTGGAAGCAGCTTGAAAAGTAAACAAGCAAGCCAGCAAGACAGGAGGTGCCGTGCAAAGTTGTTCAAAGAGTTAGAAAAAGAAAAACCGCGCAGGCAGTGAAAACCGCACGCTGCACCAATTAAAAAAGAGGAGTTACTATGGAGCCGAGACCTGCACAGCACTCCACTCCAGAATAAGAAAGGGTGGACATTGGGGATTGCAGGGGTTGTAGGCTTGGCCTGACGTTGGCTCCTGTTGAGATTTTTCGATGTGTAGACGCTGGTTATATTAAACAGTGTCATCTTCTGTTGGCGGCGCTGCAGGTCAATTTTTGGCAGTAGAACTTGTCGTGGCGCAGTGCACTCAATTTTAGCTTTTGCCGACTCCCTCTGCTTAAATGTACAGTAATTCTGCAGTGTGGTGTGTATGGGGTGTGTATACTAAGTTCCTGCGTAAAATGTGGGATGCTGCTATACAAATTGAGCTAACTTAATCCATGTGTGCTCTGCAGGCTTACTCATCAGATAAGCATTGTAACGCAATCCATCTGTCGTCTTATATATGTTATGTTGTATGGTATGCTATATGTTAGAATCTCGTGTTGCGTAGGTTGGCCAAGACCATACAAATAGTAGACATACATGCAGTGTGCATACGGTATGCTGTTAGCAGGGAAATGACTATACGTACGTTCATGTACAGTATGCATAAACGCTTCCGGCCCACCCTACATATTTGCACATACTGTAGTATGTGGGCAAAGCTAGAGCAGGGCTGTGGGGCAATTTTACCACAGCAAATAATTCTCAGTGCAGTGTTCAGGCTTGAGTTGTGTTGGGCTGTCCGCCTGCTGTCCGGCTGTAGGTCAACTACACAGAGGACGGCTTGGAAGCCATCATCTTCACTGCAGATGGAGACATGCGTCAGGCACTGAACAACTTGCAAGTGGGTGGCACTTGTATGGGGCGGGTGGGGTGTTTGTGTGTAAATATGTGCATCTGTACTGTGCATGGGGACATGCGGCAGGCATTGGACAACTTGCAAGTGGGTGGCACTTCTTGGGGCGGGTGAGGTGTATGTGTGTAGTTATGCGCGTCAGTACTGCGCACTGCGCACAGGGACATGCGGCAAGCATGGACAGCATGCAGGAAGGTGGCAGTTTTTCTGTGTATGTTTGTGTGATTGTGTGCATCCTAATTGCAATGAAACTAACATCACTGCAGCAGGGAGACTGTGCAGCAAGGCGATTCGTGTTGTAAGTAGCAAATTGGGCAATGTCCGCTCAATGAATAGTAGAGCATTTGCAATGCCCATCAAAAAAATCAAGCAGGTGTTTCCCCTGGTTGGAGATGGGTGTCATACTAAGAGGAGGGTGCTGTTTACCTTGGTTACAGTTTTATAGAAATGTAACAAACTTTGTTTAAAAATAGTAGTCAAATGAAAACACCCATAACATTGACATGCTACTTCAAAAGATAAAGGAGATGTATTTGGGTCAGGAGATTCTTTTCTTTTTCATGCTTAGCAGATGGCATGGGTGTTCATTGTTTAATGTTCTATTCACACATCTTAAGCGACTCAAATTCTGCTCTAATACATACATATTCACACCTTTTCATTGAATAGTCAACTAACAGCGGGTTCGGGCTCGTCAACTCTGACAACGTCTTCCGCGTGTGTGACCAGCCCCACCCCCTTGTGGTAGCCAACATCATAGGGGCCTGCCAGCATGCCAAGTTAGAGGAGGCATATGAGAACATGAAGGTGCGCAAGTCAGAGGAGGCATACAAAAACACACATACGTGTGCCCACAATGTTGTCAGGGTGCTGCATGCTTCGTTTGTGCAAAACATTTGTGTGGAGTTTGTTTAAATTATGTGGGAGGGGGTCTTTTGTAGGGCCGCCATCTTGATCTGGACAACTTTTGGCTGTAGCACTCCAGCTGTCAGCTTGGATCGGCATACTGTCGAGCTTGCACACTTGAGAGCTGCAGCAGGTTGTGTTACACAGGTTGTGTTACACAGGTTTACAGGTTGTGTTACACAGGTTGTGTTACACAGGTTGTGTACAGGTTTACAGGTTGTTACACAAATTGTGATACACAGGTTATGTTACACAGGTTGTGTACAGGTTTACAGGTTGTTACACAAATTGTGATACACAGGTTGTGTTACACAGGTTGTGTACAGGTTTACAGGTTGTTACACAAATTGTGATACACAGGTTGTGTTACACAGGTTGTGTCACAGGTTTACAGGTTGTGTTACACAGGTTTAGAGGTTGTTACACAGGTTGTGTTACAGGTTTACAGGTTAAGTCATCAGTTAACAAGTGTGACTGCTAGGCTGCGTGGAAAAGAGTAAAAATAAGTAATCAAGGAGTTTGGTAGCACTAAATACATAGAAGGTAGGGCTTGCACAGCCCAAGTTCACTCAAATTATTGGTTTATTACACCCTGGCACTATGTAGCCTCCCATGCTTCGCGCACGTTTTCACAATTTGAGGCAGCAAATCATGACACCAGAACTAAAGCATCCGCAAGCGGTGGAACTCCTCAAGCGATGATGTAAGCAGTGGTGACAGTGATCAACATCATGTAGATAGTACTGGTACGAACAGGCGTCTTCTTAGAGCAGGCCGTGTTTGATGCATTATGGAGTGTGTGATGCACCGCAAGTCTTTCCTATGTGCTTCCTTCTAGATTCGCAGGCAGAGCCTGTTGTCCAGGGCTAATTTGCAACACAAGTGCAGATCCTGTAAGCCTTTTTGGGTGAACTTCCTTCAAAAGTGCAAGTTCTTGTATTTATATCCTCGCACGTATGCACATACCTATGTGAATGTGTGCGCGTGTGTGTGCGCGTGTTTGTGTGTGTGCATTTGTGTGTGTGTGTGTGTGTATACACGTACAATTCAAATGAATAAGTGACTATGGACATGCAGCGAGTAATCTCCGTCGCAATAAGCACTTTTAAAGTGAGCACCACTGTAGTGTTCTTATCTTTTTTGCTTTTGTGGCACCAGCCTCTGCTGTCACTCACAACTTGGGCACACACACCTGCATGGCTGCTGCAGAAACTTTTTGACAGCGGCTACAGCGCGATAGACATCATCACCACCGTGTTTCGAGTTACTCGTAACTCAAACATTCCAGAGTTCCTCAAGCTAGAGTTTTTGAAGGTGAGGCACCCCCCACAACTCTTGGTGCAACATGTATTGCTGCTTGCAGTACTGCTTGTGCACATACAGGGCAATCGGTGCACAGTGCATTGAGCAGATACCTAGCATTCAGGAGCAGCTACCTAGCATTGAGCAGCATCCACCTAGCATTGAGCTGTGGTATGAATGAACATCAATTCATGGTGGGGCCCTGGTTAGAGTGAGCAATAGATGGCACCTCATAGTAGCGTATGTGGCTCCTCCTAAATTAAGGTGGGGGGTTACTTCCACTGCCTGCGTGGTTTCTCTTCCCAATACTTTTACTTTTCGGCACAGGCTTTCACACCAACTAGTCAGTGAACTCTCCCTTGCTTCTTGCTCACAGGAGATCGGATTCTGCCATATGAGGATAGGGGATGGCCTGAACTCTAGGCTACAGCTGTCCGGTTTACTGGCCAAGCTTTGCAAGCTTGCGCTGCGGCGTTCTTAGTGTGTGTGTATGTGTGTGTGTATGTTGCTAGCATGTAGCAGCTTGACGCAGAGGTGTTGTGACAGACTCATTCTTTTTCTGGGCCATGACATGAGACACACACACACACACGTCTACAAGTACATTTCTGCTTGTGTAAGATGTAGGCCTCGTTCGTGCCTTGATGCATTAGCAACTTGGTACACAGCTTTGAACACCAATGGAGCTGTATGGTAGCGCAAATCCTCTCCAACCACAGGTGCCACATATAAATGGTGACAGCGACAAACAGCTACGTATGTACATGGTTGTGACAGCGATTGAATGTGAAACAGGAAACCATGCCTCATCAAATTTCAATAGAAGCACCAAGATTTTGGCAAATCCTTAACTCCTTCATAGACTGACAGGAGCAAACTTTCGACGAATTTCCTCCTCAAAGAGCTGCTTAGTGCGGTGCAGTGTACATGCCCTTCCTGCCACAAGCTAAACAGTACCTACCACATGCTGTCAGATTGCAGCCCCCCTATTAGATCTTAGGAAACAAAACGGAATAACGTGCTGACCTAATGATTTTCAAAGCAATTCAACAAGGTACACAGGGTGCTTACCTATTATCACAAGCACATCAGACAAAAGGCCACAGTTGAAATATGCGGTTGAAGCGGTTGAATTCAACCGCTCAGTAGAATTCAACCTCATTCAACCGAGGCTGTGTTTTTGGAATTAAACTGGTTATGATCCCTATTGTAGTTAATTATAAATAAGCTAGGATTTTATATTGTCTGTTTGAGACTATGAGAGGCATCCTAAGATCATTGCAACCACCACTAGAGTGATAACGAAGACACGCACAGTCCTGTGTGGCATGTGGCATCGTGATTAAGTACTTTTTCCTTTTCAGCAACCCCCCGAATCAAAAGTGAATTGGAAAAGAGAGTAGGGAGGCAGGAGAGACATTGAAAGGGTGCACACGGGGCGGGTGAGGGGAGGACTCTCAACAGGAGAGGAGAGGTAGGAGCGGAGTAAAAAAAAGGAACAAATAGGGGAACTTTAAAATGAAAGGGGCAGAAATTTCTCGCCGGTAATGATAACACAGCATGCAGGGGCTGGCACCTGCACCAGGCAACCCTCCACCACGCCAACAGTAAATATAAGATGTCAATATGGATCATGGACTTATGGCTCTGCTATAGGATGCATGTACTGGTTATTATGACGAATCATGTACCGGCTTAAGCCTGGATTGCAAGTGTGACCCATATGTTTCTGAGAGGAAGAGCGAGTTTGCTACAAGAGGACCACCTAAAATTGGCAAAACTACCAGATTACGTAAATCGATGCTCACATCTGCTCACATTATAAGTTCCTTGGGAGATCACATGATTCGTCCCACTGATTTAGCATGGCATGTCAGCAGACCAACTTCAATCGTTTCCGGAGTTAAGAAGACCCTGATTAATAAGACGCCAACTTGAAGCGTTTTTTTTTTTTTTTTGGTGGGGGTTGTTACACGGTCCTCAGCAAGGGCCTGACAGAATGAAGGAAAAAACCTAGACTGGGAAAAGGAAAACTCCTGCCTAAACAGAAAAACCCTCCTTGAAAAACCACAGTCTGAGAAATTGGCCCACGCTCGCAAGAGCACAAGCTGAGAGTGTGTCTGAAGACAGACAGAAAAAGGTTAAAAGGGGAAGCGTTTTTAAGTTGCCAACTTGGGGATGATGCACTACCCTCCAAACGTACAACGTTGTTAGGTTAACCAGCTCCCCCCTCCTCCAGCTGCTGCTGCTGCTGCTGCTGCTGTAAATGTCAGCTGCCAAGGATGGTAGCTGTCTGGCCTTTGGCTGGACATTCTGTACCAGCATGTCCTCCTCGCGATCTGCACGACGGACATCATGTGTGCAATTGAAATTCTAAACGAGATGGGAGGACCGGTTGCTTTCCTGCAAATGTCACACCGGGTCATGCATATCATGTAAAATCGATCTGCCTAGCAGCCCACACCCTCTCCTGACTTCTTCCCTCATCACCTGCAGGTAACACTTTCTCCTTCCAAAACTCCTTCAGCTGCGCTGCGCTGGCTTTTGAGGCGCTGTCTCTCACAGCTCCCTCCTCTTACCACTGCTCCTTGAGGGTTCCTGCAAGGCGTCGGGCATGTGTTCCCAGTGATGAGCGAGGCAAACAAGCCCATCCACACACACACACACACACACACACACACACATACATACTTACACACACACAATCTTCTGGCCAGCCTCCTCTTCCTCGCAAAGAAGATCCCTCTGCTGTATCCCTGTGGGGCGCACCATGAGCTAATCAAATTAGGCACCCTGGCTTTTTTGGTATTTAAAAGCTTTTCCAGGTTTGTGCGGGGGTTGCATTGGAGCACCTTTGCCTGGTTTTTGGAGTTTTTCTCGGTTTTGCCCCTCTGCGACAAATGGAGGGTTTACAATCTATGTGTTTTGTTTTATGCCCTGCACCACCAAATAGATGCAGAGCCACACAACATCCCACCTGGAGAACTAAAGAGAAAAGGCAATTTGGCAGCGATCAGGTCGTTGGGAGGCATGGCCCTGCACACCACCATGAGTATTGCTCAGATATTTGTGAGGGTTGTGTTTGATGTCTCGTGTCATCTGTATGATGTTTGTTGCGGATCGGATTGCATGTGGGCATTATTATTTCATGAGTGCTGTGCATGTAGACCAGCAAACCTGAGGCGGTGGAGTGGGTTCCTTGTGTAGCTGCTGTAGATGTTGCTTGCTGCTCCTAGCAGGATGGCGCGGAGGGTTTTGCAATGTCCGAGTAAATGGGGCATTAGCAGCTTAAGTTGTTCTTGTGCCTTTTCTGCTTGTTGGGGAAGTGTCAACACAATACCTAATTTTGATCAGGCCCATTTGTCTGGCTGTGTGCCTCTTGGTTTCATAGACAGGGGTATGGATTGGCAGCGCCATCTGCTAGGTTGTCATGGGCAACTGTTCTTGTGTTATTGGCAGCCCTATAACGATACGTGTTAATTGGGTTTCCTTCAAGGGGCATGGTTGCTTCCGAGGGAATAACTAAGATTGCATCCGGCTTGCTAAATTTCCGCCGCTGTTGTGCATTGAGATTGGAAGGTAAGAGCTAGGTTAAATCTGAGTCTCTTCTGAAGGGCGTATAATGCCTTGTTGTACCATTTGTTCACGACTGCCTACGTCTGCTTGTGCTAGCAGGCACGCACCCTGTGTACCTTGTTAAATCGCTTTTAAAATCATCTGTCCAGCAGCGTTGTGCCTGTTAATAATTAATTATTTATAATGGGATGATTGCAGCCTGACAGCATGTGGTAGGTGCCGTCTAGCTTCTGGAAGATGGTGCAGATTGGTGGGCCTTCTATATAGTTGCACTGAACGGCACGCTTTTGGTTGTAAATCAAAACTGTGTGGCAGAGCATGACATTTTTCTTTTCTCCAGAGGTAAAACTTACATTTTTCCAAAATGAGTTACTTATGTCTATGCCTTTTTCGGTAATACCTTTTTCGTTGATCAGTTCTTGGTATTTTGTGTTGCATTTTGTGGACTGATGGTTTGAAACCTTTTTTATTTAGGACCTCGTTTGTGTTGGACGTGCATGTGTGCTCCTCTTACAGCATTGAGATCTGAGAATATGGAGAACTTTTCTGCTGAAGGTCCTGGTTGGCAGATGCTAAGAGTATCTGGTAGGCAAGCTAGGGGGAGGGTTTTCCACCCTTGCTGGCAGAATATGGATGAATGGGGATGGGAGTCGTGTTAATGTGATGCGGTACCTCATAAAATTACGCTTTTTGCAGAATTTGAGGTGACAACTGTTGCAAAAAGCATTTATAGCTGGCAAGAGCCATTTATGTTGGTTCTGGGCAGTTGGAGGGTTGGGTGTCGGTTGCAATCAGGCAACAACTCCTAAAAAGCATAGTAGCGCTTGAAAAACAAGAAACAATGCGTCCTTCCACAATGTAATGAATAACGGTCTCATTGACTATGTTAGAATTGCTGGTAGTGCATGATGATTCCTAACGCACTAGCTCGTGCGCACCCCCACCAACTGCTCAGCGCAAAACGGCCAAGCTGTCCAGGGACTGTCCAAAGGCAGGCACGAAGAACCAGACCTGGCCACTTCAAGCCAATGGCCCAGCAAAACGGAGGTAAACACTGCTTGCTGTTGAGCCTGACATTGCAAAGGAGGAGGAGGAGGAGGGAAGGAGACTGGGTAATTCAGTTCCCCCTGCTGCGCCCAGTAGCTACGCTATAGCTATGCTGGGGGGTCTGGCCAGGACCAAATAGTTAATGTAGTTGCAGGCCATCACGGCTTGTGGGAGGGAACAGCCTCCTCCTTCCAGGCGGTCTGTCACACGGGTCTTGGCGGGGAGAGTTGTGAGGGTCAGAGTCCCGCGAATAAATAAAACAAATTTTTGTGTTGCACCTCTGTGTGCATCGTGGGCGCTCCTGCAGGACGCGACGATGCGGGTGCGTCCGCATCTGAGGCTTTTTTAGGTGCAAAAGCTGGAGGAGTAGCTGGAGGAGGGCAGCAGGAGGCCATGGGGGATGCGGCATATGTATTGCAGCTGAACTCGTGTGTCGAGTTCCTGCGCCAAAACGGCTTCCACCAGGCAGAAAAGCAGCTGCTCTCAGAGCTGGAGCAGAAGTTCCCCAGCCTGGGCATGCCAAGCAGCAGTGAGGAGGAGAACGCTTCCAGGTAATGAGTTTCTGGAATTTCTGACCAGAGCGAAGGGATTTGGGCGTTCACTTCTTGAGCTGTCTGCGATTGCCCTATTCAACCACCAACTGTGGGGTGATCACTGCCTGTCCTTCCTGTCCTCCCTCCCCAACGCATTCACAAGGACTCCTGAGCCTGAGCAGGCACTGCAAAGGGGGTGGAGTTATGAATGAGGGGGTGACTGACCTGGGTGTTTGACCTGGGCACGCGTACTTGTATCTACGTACAGGCAAGCGCCCCAAGATGTAGCAACAGCGGCACCGTTCTCAGTAGCAGCAGCAGCAGCAGGAGGACAGGCAACGAGTGGATCACAGCAGCAGCAGCAGCAGCAACAGCAGGGCGACGTACCGGCAGGGAGCGTACCCCCTTTTCCCCCTCGACAGCCCCCCCAAATGCGCAAGCCCCCTCACAGGATTCTCAAACAGATAGGTGTGTTTGACCTCAGCTGTACTGTTTAGGTAATGGCAGTTCATCAGGACGAAATCTGTATTTTCAGTCCTGAATGCAAGCGTGTGAGTATGCGTAGAACCTGCCCCCCACTACCTCCTTGTTCTGCTTTGCCATACAAACTACAACTAAGCACTGGCCTTCTCCCTCACAGTGCCCTGGGGCCCGGATGTCGATGAGTACCAGAATGTTGAAGACGTGGGCTATGTCCGGAAAGATATTTCAGGACAGCAGCAGTTTGTGGAGCTGGAACTGGCAGCCAGCGACATCGCCAGCGAGGGCAACGCCAGTGTGACGGGGGCGTCGGAACTGGTGTCTTCCCACGTGGGGGATGAGGAAGACGAGGAGTTTGGCGAGGACGACAAATCGCAGTCAGGCTCCACCAGCAGCAGCAGTATGAATGAAGAAGGGGACGAGGAGGAGGAAGAGGAGGAGGAGGGCAGTGTGCCTTCTGGGAGCGGGGCAGGGGGAGATGTGGCGTCCCTCTCTGAGACAGAGGAGTTGGGGGTCATACACCCGCAGAGGCGGACATCCAGCTTCCAGTCCCCAGCCAGCGACACGCTGGACTTGCTCCCCACCGCAGCTGCTGCTGCAGCTGCTTCCCCCTTAGGGCTTGGCTTGGGGGAAAGCAGTGACCCCACCTGGGACATGGGCCCTCAGGACATCAAGCTCACCGAGCCTGTGTCCACGCCCAGCAAAGGCAGTGGGGACCAGCAGCAGCAGGGGGAAGAGCCTAGGCCTGTGCTGTCCCGCGTGGAGTCCTTGTCGAGCTCCCTCAAGGACTTTGACGCTGAGCGCATCCACGAGGCCATGGAGGGCATGACCTCAGGGCGCGTGTCTAGGGCACAGTCAGATACAGAGCACCACCCGCCCCAACAGGCTGAGCTGCAGGGTGCAGTGGAGGTCATCGACTTCAATCCCATTCCCCTAGCTGAGGCCACCCCCCAGGACCTCAAAGCCATTGGCCTGCAAGTCCAGCAAACAGGGGCAACATCAGACGCCAATCCCAGGGAGGCCTCCTCGTCGCTCGCAGTTGCAGTCGGCTCTAAGGTGGTGAGCCCTCTTTCCGCTGGGAGCAATCCTGAAAAGGCAGCAGGTGCAGCAGCGAGCAGCAGCAGCCATGGCCCCACGACTCCAGGCAGGGAGGAGGGTTCGCAGGAGGCACAGCAGCAGCAGCAGCAGCAGCCAGATCTCTCTAGGTGGGTGGGGCACCTCGTTGTGGGAGGAGAGGGCATACATACAGAGATTAGTGTGATTTGCTTGCTCACGCACGGGCGCTGCACACCAACTCTGTCTTGCTCTGATTGCGACTCATTTCTGGGACAATACGTGACCGTTTGGATCTCTCTGCCTCATAAAAAGGGTACCTCAGTCTACAAAACAAACACGTATGCACAAATGCACTCACTTACACCCAGCACACACTCACACAAGACACACACACACACACACACACACACACACACACACACACACACACACACTAGACACACATACACAAGCACGCGCGCTCACACTCACACACACATATACATATACATACACACACACACAGGGAAGCGGGGGGTGGCTTCAGCTTCCCTGTCACTCCCAAGCAGAGCGACGAGCCTCAGTCCCACCCTCCACCCTTTAAATCGTGGCCCTCCGTCCGTAGTAGTTTCACGTCTGAGTTTGCTGCTGCATCTGACGATGACCACAACGCTGCAGACTATGCTGACGAGGGTACGTGTGTAAAGGCGAGCTTGCGGGTATAGTTGTTTGTGGGGGGGAAATTCTTCTGTCCACTCGGTTTAGTTCCTCGTTCCTTTTAAGTATCTGTATGCCAGAAGAAAGCTGCGCAAGCGGCCAATCCGTTGTTTTCACCTATTGCGGAAGAGACCCTGCCAGTTCACTCTGTCGCGTGCCTGATAGCTCACTTCATTGACTCTGTCGCGTGCCTGATTGCTCACTTCAGACTAATTTCTGCGCACCCCCTAGTTTCATTTGTATCTCCTTTCCATTTCATTTTTTTATGGTCGTCTCAAGTGGTTCAAGCCTTGGAGTTGGATGCTCATGCACCAACGCCTTCTCCGCATGCAGAATGCAGTCACTGTTAATGAGCCAGCATCTATGATCGAGTTTGCACACTCTTCTTTTTGCTTACAAACTGTGTACCTACCATTTGCTCACAATCTGCCTGCAGGATGCTCTTCAAGCCGCCGCCCACAAAATATCTGCAACACAACCTAGTTTCCAGTCGCACACTTTGCTCACTTTGTGAATGCCATTTGTCCTTACGTCCTGCAGGCTGCACCAAGCTGTTGTCCACATGCTTTTACGCATACACACACACTCATACACACACATACACACACACTCACACCCATACACAGTCGCATGCACCCAGTCCACATTAAACTGCGCATTCGTTCTGCTGCAGAGTATTCCAAGTCGCTGTCCGCAAGCAAGTCCGCCAGCCGCAGCACGTCCCAAAATCTGAGTGCCCACCTGCGTAAGCTGGACATACATAGCCACGCAGATGAGGATGCCGGCACAGGAGGCTCTACGGTGAGTGACTAGTCATGCAGAAACGAGAAATCCACAATGGCTGAGGAGCCATGTGTAGGGTTGGCCAAAACCGTGTATATTAACACCGTATGTGACCGTGTATTTAGTGATTTCCCTGCCAAAATGCTGCATATTTGCCGTATATACATGGTTCTGGCCAACCTTAGTTAAGCGGGTTCGGCACTGCTTTGGGAGTGACTAGCAGATGAGAATTGTGTGACGAAAGAGTGGTGGGAACAGGAGGAAGGAAGCTCTCCTTGTCAGGAGAGGAGCCGCACAGGATCGCTCCTTGGGGGTTATCAGCAAACAAGTTGGGTTGGCCAAAACCAGACATATGTACACATGTACGTGGTAATTTTGGCAGGAAAATCACCATGCATTCGGTCACACACGTTGTATATGTACGGTTCTAGCCAACCCTACGCATTTCCCACCGACTGCACTTGCTTGTCGTCCGACTAAGTGTGCGTACTTTCCGTCCCTGTGGGTTCTTAGTATAGCAGTGGCTGTCAAATGTCTGGGGAGACCAACCTGCTTTCAAGATGCCTCTGCTCGCTGATTGCAGGGACGCACGCACGCACGCACACATATACACACACATACACACACGCAGGGTCCTGACCAATGGAAGTTGCCCAGCAGCAAGCTGGGGCAGCAACAGCAGCAGCAGGCAGAGTGCAGAGCGTCAGGTACTGAGGAACTACTTATCTAGAGTTAATGTTGCCAAGCTGGTACGATACAAACGCAGGCAAGGGCTTTGTTCGTTTATTAATTCCTGACAGAGAATTCTCAGTTCCTGTCCCCTTATTGGGATGGCAGCAGTTTGGGCTTCCGACCATTCTTCTCGTTGGCAGAGTAACACAATCAAAAACGCACGTCTGCACCACACGAGAGCACCACCCACCATAATATGCTCTTGGACACAGAGGGGCACCAAGACCCGAGTCTCAAGCTCCTTGTTTGGATTGACATATCAATTGACGGACAGGGTTATCCTCTCTCAGTTATGATGCATCTGAACAAACACACATTGTAATGTGTGCACACTTACACACACACGCGCACACACAACACACGCACACACACACACGCACACACACGCACACACACACACACACACACACACTGGAACGTGCTCTCAGACGCAGAGGGCCCCCACTCAGGGCCTACTCCCAGCAGCAGTGGTGCGAGCTACGTCGGGCCCACATTCTTTGGAGGGACCATGACCCTCAACGGAGCTAGCCAAGGCAGCACAGGTGCGTGGGGTCATATTGTGGCAAGTGGAGCAAAACACACATATGTAGTGAATGACTGTGAGGTTTCAGCCAAGGCAGCACAGAGCTGGCACGTGGTCGTGTTGCAGACAGGGGTTGCAAGAGGCGAGCGCAAGCAGGTGTGCTTTTGATGCTGTGATTAGGCAGTGAGCCAAGGGGGTGTCAGCCAAGGCTGTGCCGGACAAATTTCCAGAAGGAAGAGGCCTGCCTCACGTCGTCGCCTGTGCTGGCATTTGTGAAAGAATCGCCCTGCATGTGCGTTGACACACCTTTTATATGTGCACATACATATGGGCACGCGTGTACACACAGATACATAGACACATGCATGGGCACAAACACGCACACACACGCACACAGGAGCAGCTGCACCATCCCCTACAGGAAGCAGACCAGCCGGTGAGGGTGGAGGAAAGAAAGGAGAAAGTAGCAGCAGTCAAGGGCCGGCATCAGCAGTAGCAGCAGCAACAGCAGAAGCAGGAGGAGGGTGTGCAGGTGGGAGGGCATTTGGGCTGATGTGTGGTAGATGTTGTTGGGGTAAGAGGAGGGGCGTGGGGATGGTTGAGGCATGGGGTGTGCACGGTGGGGGTGCTGTTGGGGAGAAAAAGAGGGAAGAAAATGTGGGTGGAAGGGGCAGGCGGGCAGTGTAAGCTAAGAAGCTGTCTGTACAGTGCCTGCCTCACAGAAAGATGTGCAAGCTTGTGTGCATTGACACACACACTTGCACGCATGCACGCACATTTATGCATGCACACACGCACACTCACACACACACAGATACTCACGCACACACAACACACACATACACACACACGCACACACACACACATACACACACACGCACACACACGCACACACACAGGGTCCTTGGAGAGAGACACCGTGTGCTCACAGAAGGACCTTGCAGAGTCCCACGCTGCAGCAGCAGCTCAGGCCGGGGCGGAGCTGAGTTGGTTTCAAGGAGCTGCAGGAGGCGGAGGCAGGCCTGATAGCCCTAGTGGCATCATTGGCAATGCAGTGCCTTCACGCAGCCCCATTATGGTGATGGCAACATCCACGTCAGGTGTGTGGTTCAGGTAGCATCGTGGTGGAAGGCTTGCCGTCCCTAGAGTGCAGCCATTGGCAGCGCAGTGCCTTCACACAGCCCCATGATGGTGATGGCAACACAATATCACCTGTGCGTGTTGTGTTTGCGCGTGCGTGCGTGCATGTGTGCGTGCGTGCATGTGCGTGCTGGGTGGGTGGGTGGGTCTTTACGTGTGTTTATTGCAGGAGAGATGAGACTGCTGCTGCTGCACAGATCATTGTAGTCATGGCTGAGTTGTGTATGTGCGGTTTGCTTGGTGTTGCCGTGGGGGTGGTGGTGTAGGTGGTGAGCGCAAATTATGTGAGGGCAATGGACAGAGCAAGTGCAGACAAAATGGACAAAGAATGTGATGACCAGACAGTGGGAGGCAAAAGGCGACGGCCCTTTGACGTATCTCAGGTGCCAGCAGAACAGAGCGCAGGGGCACATGTTCACTCAACTACCACGATGCATGCCCTGTCCAAGAGCTCAAGCTCTATCAAAACAGCGCATGTTCACTCGTTGCACTTTTTAACAAGGCATCACATCCGTTTGATTGGTAACATATGCGCTTGTCCAAACCACACACACACACACACGCACACACACACACACACGCAGGGGAGTCTGATGGAAGTCACGAGGGCTCCTACGGCAGTCCTATGGCAGCCTCTGAGTCCGTGCAGTCCGCCAGCCAATTAACCCTGGCACCCTCACCCTACGACGACGGTTTAGAAGGGCCAGGTGCGATTGTGGGGACTGAGGGAGGTAGCAGAGTAAGCAAACATGCACACGCATGCAGGGTGGGACCAGTATCCTTGTTGTGTGGACCTGCGTCAGACCTCATAGCCCTCCTAGGCCGTTGCCACGCGTTTTGTTGTCAGGAGTTCTCATGGTGTCGACTGGTTACTTCAGTTTGCTCCTTGTCTTGCTGAGGCTCCTTATCTAATCTGAACTACGAAGCAAGGTGCTTCATAACATGGTCATCTGAAGGGGGGCAGTACAAAGATCTTCAGGCAAACAAACATTGATTGACCCTCAAATCGATTTTGATGCAGCAGCCTTAAATTGTGTAACGCACCTGTCTGATGAACCACTCTATTAGACTAAGACACATGCGCGCACACACACACACACACACTTCGCACACTTCGCACACATACACACGCTTACACTCACACACAGCTGCCCCAGATGTCGTGGCTCACATGGTTGACCACTCCAACGCATCCTCTACCTCCTCCATGCGAGCTGCGGAATGGGACGGAGATGGAGGGGATGCAGGAACCTCCTCTGTGCAGAGAAGACAAGTTCCACGCACAGGCACATATGGCATGGAAAGTGGTGAGTGTTGCGTGGTCACCTTGAAGCTGTGCAACAGAAGGCAATGGTTGTGAAATTTGAAGCACGACAGCGGTAGGGCCACCTTTATCTATGCAGGAGTTGAATTCCATGCTTGGAAGCGGACGGCATTGAGAGTGACGAGTGCTGTTGCACAGTCCTGCTATTTTCGTTGCATACACTCACGTGGAAGGTTGCCGGTGATAGATAAGCCGAGGAAAGGATAGGAATCGCTAGGCCTCCACGAACCAGCGTTTTGTTTCTACCCTCCCCCAATTCCTGCTGCCTCTGATGATCTGGTCATTAAAAATCATGCCCTGAAGCACACGACAAAGGCTGCAGGCACAACTTTGTTGAGATTTGTTTCTGCAGGTCTTGGCAACAAAGAGGGTTGTCCTGAAGCGTGGCAGGGTTCGCAAGCCTTACCTTTCATTTTCTCCCACTACTACTTTTCCAGGTGCTGATGACACAGAGATGAGGGAGGCCGAGGCAAATGTCGAGGCTCAAGAATTACAGTGGCAGCAAGTGCAGCTTGGTATGTTCGGGTGTGAATGTGTGTGTGGGTTTGTTAGTATGTGTCTACCAATGCGAACTGTCAGTACCCCGGACGCAGCCAAAGGTGTGTGTGCGTGTGTCTACCAATGCGAACTGTCAGTGCCCAGGATGCAGCCAACGATGTGTGTGCGTGTGTCTATCAATGCGAACTGTCAGTGCCCAGGATGCAGCTAAAGATGTGTGTGCGTGTGTATGTATGTGTCTACCAATGCGAACTGTCAGTGCCCAGGATGCAGCGTAAGCCCTTGGTTCAGTGTTTTTCAGTGTGTCTGACACGTATTTGTGTGTATTTGTGCGTGTATGCGTGCTCGTATGTGTGTGTTCTCCCCATTTTAACGCTTCCTGCATTGCTAAGGGCAGTCAGGCAAAGAATGGAGGAGCGGTGGGCTAGCTTGCATTGAGCAGACTGTAACCTTGGTTGTTTTTCGTATAATAATTGCGTCGACACAAAAGGGGCCTTTTGTTAAGGTGCTAGCTTTTTGCGCTTTCCCAGCATCACAACAACGAAAACACGCATGAGCAGGCGTGCGCACACACACACACACATACACACATTAGCACATGTGCAAACATACACAAACACAGGGGCCCAACAAGAAGCTGCCAGCCATAACACCCCACCCTACACAACAGACGAGAATGGCATGCTGATGTACCAATACGACCAAGACTACGTTGCTAAAAACTACGAAGTCTTTGATTTGCGCGTCTACCATAGGTGCGTGCTTGCATCAACACTTTTGCTCTTCTTACGCAGGCCATTGCCCTGAGCACATGTGAGCCTGTCAGGGCTGGCCTGGTCATAGAATTATTTGATGTGGGTGTTAATTCAGGTGTTGGTCTCATAGACTGTGGGTATCTCGTGCGGGTGGGTGACAACAGAGTTTGAGTGCACTCAAAAATGCACATAGGGTGTGTTATATGGATCTGACTAGGCCTAATTTGTTTAGGTACCTCTGGGTACAAACAAGAGAGGCTCACTTATTTGCATCAGCATGTCATGCCTTTGAGTGTCGCGCTTCATCAGCAAGGAACACCTGTTCCATGGCACTGTGCCACCCCAGGCAAGCCGTTGTTCACGCCCTGTGCCTACATTAGTGCATTTGCGCTACTGTATGGCTACTTGCGACTGAATAGTTAAGTATATGCACAGCTCGCAATGTTCAACACGCAGAAACACAAGAAAATGTGGGTGTCGCAATACTTGGACTCTGAGCCTATTTTTGCTGGGAGCCTGCAGGTCTTGAGATCAAATCCCTGTCAAAATGTACCTCTTTGTCTGTGCAAATGTGGACCACATAAAGAACTGCAAATTCCCTTAAGGATCAAGGTGTCAACAGACAGCAAAAGACAGATATACCCCAAAAAATCTCGAAAGCTTGCAAATAAACTATGCTATGCTATGCCTTTATGCGTTGATTTGGCTGGCCTCGCAAAGCCCAAGTACTTGCAATTGAATTAAGCTAACTATGTGGGCATCTCGCCATAAGGAAGTCGTAATTACTTAGTAGCCTCATGGTTCAAAACAAGGTGCAAAACCTCGTTGTTCGCACACGCACCTGCAGACGGTGCCACACTGGGTTTGAGGAGACAAAGGACTTTCCCATCCGCATGAACGACCTCATTGCGGGTCGCTACCAAGTCATGGACTTTTTGGGGTCTGCTGCATTCAGTCGAGCCATCCAAGCCCTTGACGTCAAAACAGGGATGCTGGTGTGTTTGAAGATCATCAAGGTGAGCTAAGCCACTTTGTCGTTTGGGTAACTGATCAATCCTGTGCATTAAAGTCCTCATGGTGTGCTGTCATGTTGTCCGTATGAAAATTTGTAGTAATGCACTTCCAAGAGGCTTGTGTCATAGTAAATATTAAGTTTATTGTCTTGAAGTTTGCTCTTAATGGCGAAGCTGCGACCTTGGATATCAGGTGCTCTATATTGCTGTACAATGTCAGGTGCACACTGATGGGGTGCCTATGGGTAAAACTTGAATGCTTGCATTTTTGGTGTATTTGTTGTGTTACACAACTTGTGTATGTTGCAAGTGAATTTTGTGGGGTGGCAATTGAGTTGTATGTTCCTGATCTTAGATTGACTCCCTATGACTTCCAAAGTCTCATTGATGTCGAAGCCCTCCTTGAAGGCTGACAAAGATGTAAGAGGCTGACAAAGATGTAATAATAAATCGTTCTTCCCACGCACCTCTGCCTCCAAACTCCCAGACTCCTTGCGTGCGTGTGCGTGAATGCAAGCGTGTATGCCTGCTTTCCTGTCGCTGCTGCTTCAAACCCTTCCCCGCCTCAGCCTCTGAACCCTTCCCTGCCCCTGCAGAACAACAAAGACTACTTTGACCAGAGCTTGGATGAGATCAAGCTCCTCAAATTTACCAATTCGTACGACCCCGAAGACAAGCACAACATCGTGCGCCTGTATGACTTTTTCTACTATAAGGTGAGCCGTCTCTCCCGCATCCTTTGTCCCAGGGTTTTCAGATAGTGCAAGCCGTGTGCCATCCAGAAAGACAAACACTCGCTGACTTGTATTGTCAAGAAGCAAAGTGAACAACCCGATTTGACATTGGTTTGTTCCAACATTGAGGTAGCCCTCTGCTTATAACCTAGGCTGCAGTGCAGTGTGCGATGGAATCTTGTGGTGCAGAAGTGTAGAGATGTTCAGCACCGACAAGCCAGCCAGGCGTGCACACACACACACACACACGCACGCTCACACACACACACATACATACACACACACGCACACACGCACGCACACACGCACACACGCACGCACGCACACACACAAACATACACACGCACGCACATACACACACACACACACAAACACACAATGTCGCTAGACACATGTGCACCTAACATGAATTCACGCACACTGCACGGCATAAACTGCCTGCCTGTTGCATTTGACGTGCAATGCGGGGTTGCACCTGGGCCCTGATCTACTCAGGCTAGCAATGTGTATGTGTGGATGTGTGTGTGGTGTCAGATTTACGCACACCTCAAATGTGCCTGCGTGCGCCTACGAATTAGATCCATAAAAGTACTCCTCTTTCCAGCCAATGCAAGTCCATACAAATTCATTGAGCAACGCACCATGCATTTCCAGAGGTATCAGCGGCCTTCATATTAAAAACGTTTTCCACATCTGCGACCTTCACTTGAGGCATTTCCTTTGTATGTGGTAAAGTGAATTGGGACTCGTTTGCTGCATCCGCACACCACTTTCCTGTGGTAATCAAACAGAGATCAATTGATCTATCTGAGCGATTGTAGAATTATTTGACCAGAACGCCATTTGCGCAATGAATGAGCATGCAGCTCATTGTTGGTATCTGGTTATGTGTCCCTTCATTTATTGCCGCATCTGCCTCTCAGCATGGCCAATCTTCTTAGTTGTTGAGGGTACTTAGCTGGAGCATCTTCTACTTCGTGACAACTACCAAGCAAAGCCAGGCTCACTACCAACAAAGTAAAGCCTGAAAATCTGCACATGGTCACAGACAGAAGCACCCTGAAGGTCCCTGCAAATTACAACTGAATGACTGACCAACTGAACGACTGACTGGCTTTATGTGTGATGCATACATGCAGGAGCACCTGTTCCTTGTGTGCGAGCTGCTGCGTGCCAACCTGTATGAGTTCCAGAAATACAACCGCGAAAGCGGGGACGCACCCTACTTCACCAATGCTTGCATCCAGCGGATCGCACGACAGGTTTGTGCCGAGTGCTCGTGTCTTCCTAACGCAACAAGCTATAGTGTGCCCTGCAGTACGTCCTTCCAAACGTCCGGATCGGTTTCTCAGAGCTTAGAGACCTTTAGTTTGCGTCGGCGTCAGATCTGACTTTGTGCAATGCTCCTTGATTTCGTCTTATTCTTTGAAATCTTTTTCTTTACACATGTACCCAGCAATAGGTGCTGTATTTCCTTCCCCTTTTTCTCTTCCAGCCTTAGTGCTTGTACCTTCGCAAGGGAGCATGTCTGCCTCCATGTGTGTGTGTGTGTGTGTGTGTGGTGTGGTTCCCGTGTTGACATAAAGCCACAATAAGGCATTGCCGCCTCAACAATGCTTCCTGCCCTTTACCCTTCACAAATCAATTTGACTGTGGTCCTCCTTGCACTGCTGTATCTGCTGTGCATGTGAGCAAACAGGCTTAGACACTCAGACTGCAGTTCTCTCCTCCCTTGCACTTGGACACACTCACAAACTTGTACACACACACCAGTGTTTCTTTTATGTCAATATACCATATCAATTAATATGAAAACATGGGTTTTCGACTTTTGTAATTGAGATGAAATTAAGGTTTTGGGGTTTCCGAGGAGCCCCTGTGTAAAACGGATCCGTGACCCTTAAAAAGGCCTTTGAGGCCCTCATACACCCCAATTTCAATAGTTTTCAAATGTTTATTATCATGTTAAAACGAGCCATTAACACCCATCATAAAAGCCCAAAGTTGCCAGGGGGAAAAGTGTTGGGAGGACTCAAGGGCTCATGGCCCACAAAATTTCCCACAAACAAGAGGATGCAAACCCTGCTGCAGCAAGCAGCGATGAGTTTGATAACGAACCGCAATCAGCACAGCCCTCCCCCCAACCCCTCTCTCAGCCAAAGAGTTTTAGAGAAGCCACGTGCTTAGGGGCGTGGGATAGGTTTGGGGAGTGGGTTAAAGTAGCAGAGTTGGTGATGGTAATGGTGCCAGGGTCAGTGGAGGATGAGCGTATGTTCAGCACGCTCAAGTACATCTGTAACCCCCAGCGCATCAGGCTACATGCACAGCAATTGATGTGCTGCGCACGAGGGTTAAATAGCTCAGCAGTCAGCATGGAGTCCATCCCATATCCACGGACCAATTTGGAGTGGCTCAGAGCTAAGAAGCGCCGTGGGATTAAATAGATGATGAACAACTCAGTTAGATTGTACAGTTTGCCCAACTTGCAATTGCAGACAAACTTACTTGTATTAATGCAAATGCTTCCTCACAACCTACAGTTGACTTACATAACACCAAACGCAGGCCTCCCGGCTGGATTAGGCAGCAAAAGAAAAAAATTTGAGAACACAACTCCTTAAAATCCCAGATTGGGGGGTGACATGAATACTAGGTTTTCCATAATCCTTAAAAAGAAACACTGACAAACACACACGTGCACACACACAGATACAAACACACACACCACTATGCACACTTACACGCTCGCACGATGACACGTATTTCCAGGTACTTGGTTCCCTTGAGTTCTTGCACTCTCTGGGTCTCATCCACTCTGATCTGAAGCCAGAGAACATCCTCATCAAGAGTTACAGCAGGTGGGAAACAGATGCAGCTCCCCTGCGTCCAAACTATCCTCTGTGGTGTTGAACCTGTTTGCTGCCACCAGTCCTACCAAAATGCCCTCACACACAAGCACGCGCACACACACACTAATGCACAAGCGCACACACACACAATAGATAACCACGACCATGCTCCCCCCACTCGCCAGGTGTGAGGTCAAGGTCATAGATTTAGGCAGCAGCTGCTTCACCACCGACCAGCTGTCGTCGTACGTGCAATCCCGCTCCTACCGTGCACCAGAGGTCATCCTGGGTCTCCCCTATAACCAAAAGGTGAGAAGCACACGCATTCTGGGTCTCTCCTACTACCAGAAGTTGAGAGACGCACACGCGATGGGTCTCTGTTTAGATAGCACTGCGGCATGAGACCAGTAACACCTAGGTGGCGTGCGAAGCCACACATTCCTCGCATCATGTGTGCGTGCGTACAGTATTTGACTCCAGTGCCGTGTGCATTCACATGTGGCACCCTCATCCTCTCACTTTCCTTAGCTCATTTCTTTGGTGTTCCTACTTGCACGCCTTTCTGCAGGTGGATGTCTGGTCCTTGGGCTGCATCTTAGCCGAGCTGTCATCTGGACAAGTGCTGTTCCAGGTAAGTGACCAGAGGCTATTATCTGTTTGTGCCTGTAGGCTGTTATCTGTAAGTGACTAAAGGCTGTCATCTGGACAAGTGCTGTTCTAGGTAAGTGACCAAAGGCACGGTGCCGGTGGTGCGTGCACCGGCAACTCATCCTCTCACTTCCCTCCAGCAGCTCATTATTCGCACAGGCTAGCAGTCGCACTTCTTGACTGAAGGCCTTTTTTTGTAAACCTTGTAAACCATTTTTTTCACACTTACTTGCACGTCCATCTTTTTCTGCGTTCTGTGGGAGGTCTGTTTGGGTGTCCTCACCTGTCCATTTCCCATGATCTTTCTGTGTCCGCTTGCATACCTTAATCCGCTGCCTCATTGGATGATCTTCTGTTCTGAAGTCTTCTGTTCTCGGGTGGACATAAAGAGAGTTTTTCGTCCAACAATTATTCTGAGCGATTTTGGCATAAGAGGTTGCATCCGGTATTTGAGTAGCCTTGACCTGAGCCTGCCTTTCTTTATAATGCACGTGCAATTTCTCACGCGCGCGCGCGCACACACACACACACACAATCTCCCAAGTCCAATGTACACTCGTCTGCACACAGAACAACTCCTAGCCACGCTGCAGGCACAGTCAGAGGACTTGCACACGCACACACACACGAACACACGCATATACACTCTTTCACATTACACACTCACACACACTTCCTCACACAGAATGACTCCCTAGCTACGCTGCTGGCACGGTTAGAGGGCATCCTAGGGCCTGTACCAGAGTGGATGGTGCAAAAGGGTCGCTACGCTAGCCGCTTCTACACACGCAGGTGAGCAAAGATAGCATGTGTGTGTATTTGCACGTGTGTGTGCGTGTTTGCGTGTGCATTGCATGTGCCCATTTGCCTTAGGAGGTTAACAGAAGGACGCTGGGAATGCAATGACTCATCTAAATTTAATGTCCTGTTGTTTGTTTGAAGTTCAAACTTTGAACGACCTGCAACCTGCCTCTAGCCTTCGTATTAAGGCAGAAAGGAAATAATGCACGTCTCAGCCTCTTATTTGAAGCCATACCACACAAAAGCATACACACTCAAACTCTCACAGGCACACAATCACAAACACATAAATACACGCACACACAAACTCACACGTGCAGCGGCCAGCTGTACGAGCGCAACCCCACCACCGACCGCTACGAGATGCTCATCCCTAAGCGCACCACGCTCAGCCATCGGGTGCCAGATGCACATAAAGGCCTTGTGGACTTCATCTCCTACCTGCTGCTCGTCGACCCCCACAAGCGCCCCAGTGCAGCTGAGGCTCTGCAGCACCCGTTCATGGCAGAGGACTACTACTCATGATTCTGCGCAGCGTGTCGCCCCCTTGGTCTATTATGGTGCAGCTTGGTGTGTGCTGGCTGGCTGGCAGAGTGCAGGGCTGGCAGGGTGCATTGCATTGTCCCCTTGTGGTGAGCCGGGCTGGTGTCCTGGTGTGTGTGTGTGTATATGGGCACAGCACAGGCCACAGGTCGCTCGTGGGGTTTGATTTCACTGGGCAAGCAGTGGAAAGCTGGTTGGTGCATGTGACAAGATTAGTTCAGTCTGACATCCTTAGTGAAGGAATGTGATTGTGAGAGCTGCGTGTTTTGTGTCCTCGTTGCGCGTATGTGTGTGACTGTGTGTGTGTGTGTGTGTGTGTGTGAGCATTCCCTTGGCTGCAGCTCATCTGTGGTCTGAAAGATGAATGGCGTGGCCTTTCCCCGCTGCCTTATTGGCTGCGTTGCCTCAGCCCGCTTCTCCTTTTTGTTGTATTCTGGGGCGCTGCCTTATGTGTGTAGGATATAAGAATAATGGAAAACTCGCAGTGCATGTGTACCTACACCGTGTGCATGTGGTATATGAATGCGATGCCTGATGTGATACATGTGGATTGAACAAGAGGTTGGGGGGGGAGGGGGAGCAAACTATGATGCCTCAATGTACTCAACAAGCCTTGGTAGAAGCCTCGCCCCTCTCCACCTGCACTCAAGTAGAGAGGAGAGGAGGTTTATTTGGACTGTGATTTTTATTCATGAAGCTAACTCGATGTAATCAAGGGTAAGGGTAAGGGTAATCAAGGTTTCAGGTGTGGTTTTTCCCCTGTCCAACTGTGCCACCTAAAACAAAGTCCTCACGCACGCACGTCAGAGTTATGTAAAGGACAAATCACTAAGCTATGCAGGTAGTGATGGTGAATCATCCAGCATGAATTAAGGAAAGTTTTCAGCGCCTTGTCGGTGCTGGCTCCTCTGCGCCCCTCGCCGATGCAAGTAAGATGAGGCCATTCGATAAGCAAGAGTAAGGGAGCGAGGTTATGCTGATTCTTACAAACCTTGGCTGCTTCCATTGCAAAACACAAATACATGCAATATGTAAGCGTTCTTCGCGTTATAATGCCTTACGTATTGCTTAAGAGAAGGTGCGTGTTCGATGCAGAAGAGGAAGCATACCTCTTGCAGCAGAGGTACTGGGTGTACTGCAACACGTAATTCAAATGTTGCCTATAACCCATGTCATTATCACACCTCTTGACCTTGTAAAACCAAGAGTCTATAAGATCATTCATAAGAGTTGACGACAAAATATCCAATTCAATATATAGCTAAGCGCGCCTTGTCCAACTCAACATGCTGGTGTTAAGAAGGACACCAAGCTAGGCTAGCTTCCAGAATAGCACACTGTTTCGGTAAAGTGGTCGCAATCAAATTGCTCCACCTTCAAGCAGCATTCATCAGATGCAGCAATGCAATAAGCCGGGAGCAGAGATGGGCTCCAACTGGCCGATATTAGACGGATAAAGATAGCCACAACGCAAACAAGCCTCATGGGTCCGAAGCATGGTGAACAGAATGACCTGCTCAGCTTATTCTGAAAGGAATATCTTTGTATCCTCATGAATGAAAAAACAAAGGTACATGGCTATGTTGTCCTCCTCCTCCTCTTCCTCCTCTTTTTCCTGACGCTGAAGGTCTGAAGTGTCACGGAAGAAACTTACTGCCTCATGCAGTTGCGTAAACCTTGCTCTTGAACGCTCCAGAGTCAACCTGCCAAGCAGTTTGGGAGGAACAAGCCAGAGCAATTATCGAAGGTTGCCCAGAAGCCAGCGCAAAGCAAAGCAACCATGTTGCTGCAGTGCAATGGTTTTATGCCACACGCCTTGCTCACGATCAATCTGAACTATTTGCGAGGGGAAATAAGAAAGAGATAGGCAGGAATTACAACAGAAAGAAAAAGATAAGCTCCACTGATGGTGATGACACAGCTAGCGTGATTGAGGGAGGTGGCTGCGTTGTATATTCTTGGAATGGCACGATGCTTGTGATGTCAGCACGGCATCAGTTGTTGCGCTCACAAACAGATGACATGAATGCCTGATACATACATACATACACACGCGCACACGCGCACGCACGCACGCACGCACACACACACACGCACACACACAAACACACACACACACGCACGCACGCACGCACGCACGCACGCACGCACATCCATCCATCCATCCATCCATCCATCCATCCATCCATCCATCCATCCATCCATCCATCCATCCATCCATCCATCCATCCATCCATCCATCCATCCATCCATCCATACATACATA